>ERZ1026862.57-NODE-57-length-57156-cov-12.278892_pt1 | contig 57156 bp, 39 predicted proteins | sample MGYA00380161_ERZ1026862 | MGnify/ENA primary metagenome ERZ1026862 (study PRJEB33269, sample SAMEA4719797) | human gut metagenome | biome: human-associated habitat; feature: organic feature; material: feces | place: Cameroon | collected 2013-10 ... | reverse complement strand
GCGTCACTAACGAACGTACTTTGACCCAGGGTGTCGCTTCGCTTGCCCTGGGCTAGGCGCTTTTGGGCTTTCAGCCCGCGTGCATTATCGGCGGCGCTTAAATAGCTTATCGTAAATCGAGTTCAGGAAGCACATAGCTTGCTCCACCAAACTTATCGATGATAAAGAGCACGTAACGAATGTCTACGTTAATGCAACGCTGCAAACGTGGGTTGAACTTAAGGTCGCCCGAGAGACTCTCGATGTTTCCATCGAATGCCAAACCAATGAGTTCGCCCTTGGCATTGAGCACACCCGAACCTGAGTTACCACCTGTGATATCGTTGTTTGAGAGGAAACATGCAGGCAACTTGCCATCCTCGCGGGCATAACGACCAAAGTCTTTTGCCTCGTAGAGTTTGCGAAGGCGCTCGTTGATGAAATAATCGCTCTCGGTTTTGCTCTCTTTTTCGAACATACCATCGAGTACGGTACGCCAATTATAATGCACACCATCGCGCGGGTCGAGGTCCTTTACATGACCGTATGTCATGCGGAGTGTGAAGTTGGCATCGGGAGCCTTAGCCCAATCGTACATCTCGCAGAGTCCACGTACATAGATTTTATCGAGTTCTTTGCGCTGTGCGTTATAAGCCTGAAGCGTTTTTGCCAATTTTTCTTGGTAAGCTACCAAGTCGGTGGTTTGCAAATAAAGCGGATCGTTCTTCAAAATCTGTGCATCGTTCTTAGCCAAGGCATCTGCCAATTTTGCACTGTCGGCAAAGACCGTGTTGTTGTAAATGTCATCGATGACAGCCTCCACCTTCTGCTTGCCATTGAGGTAAGCGGGCTGAAGGTCTTTGAGTTTGCGACCTTGGAGGAAGTAAGGGGTGAGCAATTTTACCTTGCCACAGTCGATTGCCATGTTTACATTCTTGATGTTGTTTTGGCAATATGCAACAATGGCAGCCTTAGCCACTTCAATGTTCTTTTGCTTGTTCGATTGGAGCGCCTTTTCGTAAGCGTTCACCAACGACGGACGCACCCAAAGTGCTTGGTCTTGCAAGGCAATGCGATAGAGCATCATGTCGTGAAGCGTGTCGGCATAAGTTTGGCAGAGTTTTTCGATGCGCTCAATCACATCCTTGTATTCAGCCTTGCCACTTTGTGCAGCAAACTGACGGAAGCGAACTTCTTCATCCTTCTTCTCGTCGATAAGATGTTCTTTTTCAACAGCCTCGTTCATACCGCCAAAGTTCTTCACGGTGTTGCCCCACGAAGCGTATTCATCTTCGAGCAAGAGACGTTTTTCGTCGCTCTGGTCCATGAGCTCTTTGTAGTATTTCAACAAGGGGTTACCTGCCAAAATAATAGGTGCATTGGTCGACTCACAACGTAATTGAACCTCGGCTGCTGTGAGATAGCGCGTAGTGGTGCCAGGGAAACCCATAATCATGGTGTAGTCGCCTTGGTTGATGCCCTTGAGCGAGATGGGAAGATATTTTTTGAGCTTAAGGGGCACATTGTCTTTGCTATAAGGTGCGGGTTGTCCGTTTTTGTCGGCATAAATGCGGAACATGCAGAAGTCTGCATTGTGACGGGGCCACATCCAGTTGTCTGTGTTACCACCAAACTGACCGATGTTGTAGGGAGGATTGGCTACCAAGCGCACGTCTTGATATTGCTGTTCAAAGAAAATGTAGAATTGGTTGCCACCAAAGTAAGGCACGATGCGAGCCGTCATGCCTTTAAGTTTGGCAAACTCGCTCTTTTTAAGCATTTTCTTGGCAATGGGTTCAAGAAAACCGATGCTCTGACGTGTATATTCGTCGGCATGTTTCTTTTCAGCCTCAGCATTTACCTGTGCGGTAACGTCGGTAATGCGCTTTACAAAAGTAAAGGTAAGACTGGCAGGTGTGCGGAGTTCTTCGCTACGGTTGTGTGCAAAATAGCCATCCTTCATGTAGTCGTGGCCAATACCGCTCATTTCGTGAACGTAGCTAAATCCGCAGTGATGGTTTGTAAGAATAAGGCCGTCGGCACTTACAGCCTCACCCGTGCAACCGCCACCAAAGATGCCGATGCAATCGCGCAACGAGGGGGAGGTTTCGCTATAAAGTGCTGTAGCAGGCAGTTGTAAGCCAGCCTTACGCAGCGAGTCTTCAAGGTGCTGCTGCTTCATGAGTTTAAGTAGCCACATACCTTCGTCGGCATGGGCAGCTGTGAAGCCCATCAATAGGGCAGCACAGAGGGTAAAAAATTTCTTCATGTTTGGGTATTGATATTTGTGGGGGCAAATTTACGATTTTTTTGGGACAAAGGATGAGGGGCATGAATAAAAGCAAAAACCGAGGGGGAAAACGTGGCTCTTTTTTGTTCCCTATTTGTTGTCAGTTTTTGGTGATTGCATTCCTTCGGAATGATATCGGGATGATTTCGGAATGATATCGGGATGTCAAACCCTAAAAAAATGGGTGTTTTTTTGTATCGAAAATTTCGACATGGTGAAGTGGGAAGCAAGATTTGAATCTGTAAAAATGATATTTTTGATGAAAGGTCACTTTTTGAGAAGTGAAAGGTCATTCAAAAAATGACCTTTTTTGATTGCGTAAGGCATTGAGAATGAGGGTATTCACATGATTTTTGGGTAAAGGTCACGCGGTCATTTGGTCATTTTTGAAAAAAACGTTGGGTGGAGGGTAAAAGGGATGATAGCGCAAGTTGTATATTTTATGGCGCAAGTTTTTCTTCGAAAAAGTAGGCTTGCTTCGCAAGTAAAGTGTGCTTCGCACAGAGCAAGCCCGTTTCTAAAGAAGGGCTAACGAAAAAGGCGTGTGAATACCTATCTTGGAATATTTCATTGGCTATCTCATTAGTTTTTTCATTAGAAACGGGCTTGCCATGTGCGAAGCACACTTTACTTGCGAAGCAAGCCTACTTTTCCCAAGGGAAAAACTTGCGCCATAAAAATACAACTTGGGGCAATTCATTTAAACATTCCTACCTTTTCTGAAAAAAACTTGGTACCAAAAATCCCCCACCATCTAAAAAAGATAGCGGGGGATAATAAGGAGTTTTTGTGCAGTGTGCGGAAATTACTTCTTGAAATAACGGTTGTAAAGACCTTCGAAACCACGACCATGACGAGCTTCGTCGCGAGCCATCTCATGAACAGTGTCGTGAATAGCATCGAGGTTAAGCTCTTTTGCACGCTTAGCAATGCGAGCCTTGTCTTCGCAAGCACCAGCCTCAGCATTCATGCGCTTTTCAAGATTGGTCTTGGTGTCCCAAACACAGTCGCCAAGGAGTTCGGCAAACTTAGAAGCGTGTTCAGCTTCCTCGAAAGCATAACGCTTAAATGCCTCAGCAATTTCGGGATAACCCTCGCGGTCAGCCTGACGGCTCATGGCAAGGTACATACCCACCTCAGTGCATTCGCCATTGAAGTGTGCGTTGAGGTCCTTAATCATTTCTTCGTCGCAACCTTTGGCTACGCCTACTTCGTGTTCAGCCACAAACTGCATAGCGCTGTCTTCAGCAAGTTCTTTGAACTTAGATGCAGGTACGCCACACATGGGGCACTTTTCGGGAGCGTGTTCGCCTTCGTATACATAACCACAAACGGTGCAAATAAATTTCTTTTTCATAATGAGTTGAGTTTTTTGAGTGTAAGATTGTAATGTGAGTTTCCTTTGTGCCTAAGAAGCCATCTAAACTTTTCTGGCGAAGGACACAGCAGAAGGCTCTTGTCGATTGTTATTTTCTGTAGATAATATCACCCTACCTGTTTTAGTTAGCTTGGGCAGCTGCACACTGTGCACAATAGCCACGGTAGTAGAGTTGAACCTCATCGGGTGTAAAACCCGCGGGTAGGATTGCAGCACGCATAAGGCGCTTGCTTTGCAAGTCAAGGTCATATACACGTCCGCAACGAGTGCAAAGAAAATGTGCGTGAGGCGTAGTGTCGGCATCATAACAGCAATTACGCTCGTCGATGGTTAGCTGCAAGGCAGCCCCTTTATCGGTAAGTAGTTTGAGCGTGTTGTAGACGGTAGTCTTTGACAACGTGGGCATGCTGGGATGCAAAGCGGTATAGATTTCGTCGACCGTGGGATGAGTGCGATGGGTGATTAAGTAGTCCATCACTGCCATCCGTTGCAAAGAAGGCTTAATGCCATGCTCTGTGAGGCGCGAAAACGATTCGTTTTTATCCATATCATTGCACTTTTGTAATGATTTCAATTTTGTTACGCTGCAAAAGTATGGACTTATTTTGGAAGTTCCAAATTTTTGCGCGTTTTTTTTGAAAAAAATTTTTAGAAACTTGATTTATGCGTGTTGAGAGTAGACTGTGCGGGGTGTTTTGAGCACCATGACCCCATATATTATAACCACACCCACAATAAGGCTGGCAACAGACTGCCAGGTAGAAAGTTCCACTTCATTGTGTTCCATAAAAATTACGGCAAAGGTGTTGTTGGCGATGTGAGCTGGCAAGCAAAGCCAAAGATTGCCTGTGCGCAAATAGAGTAAACCTAAGATAAAACCAATGATAAAAGCGGGAATGCCTTGCACCAAATTGCCATGTACCACGGCAAAGGCTAATGCACTGATGCCTGCTGCTAAAAGGGCTGGAACCCGATGACGATAAAGCGGACGAAGGATGCCCACACGAAACACGAGTTCTTCGCAAAGAGGACCTACAACGCACAATAACAACAGACAGAAGGCATTGTGGGTCATTTCTTGAAAAATGGCTTGACTGCCATTGTCAGAGAGTTGGAAATTCTCTAACAAAGCCGAAAGTCCTATGGCTACTTGGAGTACTCCCACGATGGCAAAGAGGATGTGATACCAACGAATGAGACAAGTGCTGAGGTCGCGCTTGAGGGGGTGAAACTTGAATATGCCTAAGAGTTCGGGATTGTTTTGGCTTTTTTTACGTACAGAAAGTTCGAACTTATAAAACCATAGCCAAAGCCCAAGGGCTAAAAGTCCTTCGGCTACTAAAAGGGAGATGCCGGCAGCCACGGGCGACACGGTAAGTTGATCGATAGGGAAGTTTGTGCCGAGTTTGTCGAGATTTGAAAACAACAATGCACCAAGGCTTGCCACTAACTGCACGGCAAGGAATAAAAGGAATACGATGATTGCAGTCATTGAATTGTTTTTTATGTGTTTAGTTTTGTGTTGCTTATAAATTGTGTTGAGAGGGTTAAATTTTTGTTTCACCCTGGTGTAAAATTGGAATTGGGCTTACGGAAAAAACCGTAAGCCCAAATAGGGGGTTCAAAATCCATGATATTTTCTGCACGATTTTGAGGTTATTTTATCATCACATTCTGTGACAATATGCACGGGCTGCAAAAACATACAGAAAATATCATGGAAATTGAACACCCTACCAATTAGAATGTTGTGATTGCATGGGGAGAAATCCCATTATTTGCTAAAATATTCGCGCACCTTGTCGGCATCCATAGCCAGTTGCTTTTGCAACTCTTCTATGCTATTAAAGCGATGTTCGTCGCGTATGCGGCGATAGAACTCAAGACGCATGTGTTGTCCATAAAGTTCGCCTCCATCATAATCGAGCAAATGCGCTTCGATTGTTTGGTCTGTGCCATTGTCGAGTGTAGGACGCCAACCAATGTTGAGCATCGCCATGTAATTGAATCCACCCACCTCAGCACGCACGGCATATACGCCACGACCCGGAATGAGTTGTTCGCTACAGTCAGGACGCAGGTTGGCAGTGGGAAATCCCATTAAACTACCTGCATGATGCCCTTCGACTACAACGCCCTCGATGGCATAAGGTCTGCCCAAACAAGCACGTGCCATTTCGACATTGCCCCCTGTGAGGAAACGACGAGTGGCAGAAGAACTAATGCGAAGGTCGTCAGCCTCAAAAGGACGTTCGCGCAACACTTCAATGCCAATTTGCTTGCCATAGCGCACATAATCTTTAAATCCTGCCGAGAGGTCAGAACCAAAGTGGTGGTCGTATCCCACAAGCAAACATTGCACATTGAGTTCTTTTTTAAGCACCAACTCCATGAACTCTTGCGAGGTAAGCATGGACATGGCGTGGTCGAAGTGTAGGAACACACAAGCATCGAGCCCTGTTTGCGCCATGAGTTGCAACTTTTGGGGGTTGGTGGTGAGCAATTCGGGCCAATAGCGTGCCCCCGAAAGGGCAAGACGCGGATGTTCTTCAAAAGAAATCAAGATGGGACTTAACCCACGCTTTTTAGCCTCCGCCTTTACTTGGTCTATAAGGTATTGGTGGCCACGGTGCACACCGTCGAAAAATCCGATAGCGGCACAACACCCTTGCGTTTTGTCAAGGTTGTGTTTGAAGGTATGAACTGTGTAATTTGCCATTTTCGTCGAAATATTTAAACCATTCACTACCAGCGGGAGCTAACAGGGCTTGCATGCCACAGTTGCGAGCTGCCTGGCAATTAACTTCACTGTCGTCGAAGAATAGAATGTGAGAGGCAGGCAGTTTCAAACCCTCTGTCACTGCCTGAAAGATGGCAGGGTCGGGCTTTTCAACCCCTAACTCACAAGATAAAAAGATGTGGTCGAAAAAGTCGTTCACTCCCCTACCCTTGTAACAGAAAAAACTGTCTTGTGCCATGCGCCAATGCACAAAGTTGGTGTTTGAAAGCAAGTTTACAGAATAGTGCTGCTTGATTTTAAGCAACATTTCGAGTCGCTCTGCTGGCACACCGATGTGCAAAAAGCTTTGCCATGCTGCCACAATGGCTTCGTCGCTGACCTGAGGACATTGACTGAGCTGGCGCAAGGCTTCACAAAATTGGGGGATGCTGACGCGACCCTGCTCTAACTGCGAAAAGATGCCGCTCTGCTTAAAGGTGCCTAAGAAGGGACGAATATCCATTCCTAACTCATCGAACGATTGCAACACTTGGTTGCGGTCAAGGTCGACTAATACGCCCCCAAAGTCGAAAAGCAATGCAGGAGCAGTAGCATTTTTTTCGCTTATCATTGTGCCGTAACTATTTTATAGAGTTTATCACTTGGACGCACCTTCTCGGGTACGGGGATGGCTACGCGCATGCCTTTTTCGGCAACCTCAATAGCACCATTGTCACCATGAATGTTGGTGGCTGTGACATAGAGCACACCTGTGGTAGGACCTACGATGAGAAGTTTGTCGCCTTTTTTAAACGAGCCTGCTTCAAGATAGAACTCACCCACACCGAGTTTTGAGAAGTATTTTTGACCCTTGCCAATATATTGTTTTTTTTCTGTGGCAGAAGATCCATACACTTCGCTCCATTCGCCCAACTTCTGACCTAAGTAATATCCATCCCAGAAGCCACGATTGAACACGGTTTTAAGGCGTTCTTCCCATTGTGCCACCTTCTCTTTAGAATAGGTGCCATCTTCGACAGCTGCAATGGCTTCTTTGTAGCACTGCACCACGGTGTAAACGTATTCTGCACTGCGGGCACGACCTTCAATTTTGAACACACGTACACCCGCCTTCATCATACGGTCGATAAAACCAATGGTTTTAAGGTCTTTAGGGCTCATGATGTATTTGTTGTCTACATCCAATTCTACGCCTGTTTCTCTGTCGCGCACGGTATAGCTGCGACGGCATACCTGCATGCACTGTCCACGATTGGCAGAACGACCTAAATTGTCGAGCGAGAGATAGCATTTGCCACTCACCGCCATGCACAACGCACCATGACAGAACATTTCAATGCGAATGGGCTGACCCGAAGGTCCACAGATGTGGTCGCGCTCAATGGCTTCGTGAATTTTAGCCACTTGGTCGAGATTGAGTTCACGTGCTAAAACTGCGACATCGGCAAATTGTGCATAAAAGCGCAATGCCTCGGTGTTTGAAATATTTAATTGGGTAGAAAGGTGCACCTCTTGTCCGATGCGGTTGCAATAGGTCATTACAGCTACATCGCAAGCAATGATGGCAGAAATGCCAGCCTCGTGTGCGGCATCGCAAATGCGGTGCATCAAATCAATATCTTCGTCGTAGATAATGGTGTTTACGGTAAGGTATGACTTTACGCCTTGGGCATCGCATTGTGCAGCAATGTCGCGCAAGTCGTCGATAGTGAAACGGCTGGCACTGTGTGCACGCATATTGAGTGCTTCAATGCCAAAGTATATAGAATCGGCACCAGCCTTTAAAGCAGCTGCCAAACTCTCGCGAGAGCCCACAGGGGCCATTATTTCGTAGTGATTCATTCGCTAATATCTTGGGATGATTTTTTTTGAGTAGGAACTGGATTTCTTTGAATTTCTTGGAAATTGAAAAAAGCCTTATTCGATGCTTGTGCCTTGGTGCGTACCAATTTTATCGGCCTTGGTAATGACCACACGTTTCACACCAGCCTCAACAGCAGCCAAACTATTTTCTATTTTGGGCAACATACCACCCGAAACAGTGCCATCCGCCTTGAGAAGTTCAAATTTTTCGCGTGTGATAAGGGGTATCACACTTTCCTCGTCATCGGGATTGGTAAGCACACCCGCATGTTCAAAGCAATATACCAAAGTCACGTCATATTGGTTAGCAAGCGCCTTGGCTGTTTCGGCAGCAATGGTGTCGGCATTGGTATTGAGCATATCGCCTTGTCCATTGTGCGTGAGTGGCGCCATCACAGGGGTTATGCCTGCCTCGACAAGCATAGATAGGCGCTCACCATCTACACGGTCTACATCGCCCACAAAACCATAATCAATGCCATTCTTTAACGGACGGCGGTGTGAACGAATTACATCCATGTCGGCACCTGTAAGACCTAAGGCATTCACCCCACAGCCTTGCAGACGTGCTACCACGTTTTTGTTGACCAAACCTGCATATACCATAGTGACCACACGAAGCATGTCGGCATCGGTAATGCGTCGACCCTCGACCATGTGTGTTTCTATGCCTAAGCGCGATGCCATGTCGGTAGCCGTACGTCCACCTCCATGCACAAGCACCTTCTTGCCAGGAAGTGCCGAAAAATCGTGTAATAATTGATTGAGCGTGTCAGGGTTTTCAACAATCTTACCGCCCACCTTTACTATGGTTATTTGCTGTTTCATGCTGCAAAAGTAATAAATAAAGTTTGGAGAAATAGGCTTTTTTGTGGTTAGTTTTAAACAATTCGCAAAGCTTATGCCTCGGGAGGGGCAATATTCGAAAAATGTTCTGCTCAATTTTATCGATTGTAAAAATCCAATAAAATTGTGCAGAACATTTGATGTTTTTTGCCCCCTACCTTATGCCTCGGCAAACATTGCCTCGTTAATCAGTCGACGAATAGCGTCGGCATCGGCATTCGGACAAATTAGCAAGGTATCGTTCTCTTGTGCCACGACATATCCATCGAGACCAGCAATTACCGCCTTCATGTTTTTGGGCAAACGTACCATGCAACGCTGTGTGCCTTGCAACATGACCTTTGCACCACCGCTAATGGCATTTCCATCGACATCGGTTTTAGAGACACTGCGCAATTCTGTCCAACATCCCACATCAGCCCAACCAAAGTCGCATTGTTGCACAATGACATTGGGACAATGTTCGAGCACAAGAAGGTCGATGCTACGAGGCAAACCTTCGGGAATACATGAACGTACATAGCTCACCTCTTCTGCCACAGTAACCATTTGCTGTGCCACCTTTTCGACCGATTGGTCTGGACGATTTGCCATAGACGAAAGATGGTGCCCTAAGGTGTCGCCTTTCCACAAAAAAATACCTGTATTCCATAAAAACTCGCCACTATCCACAAACATTTGTGCATAGTCTGCAGCAGGTTTTTCGCTAAATGACTTTACGGTATAGAGCTTTTCGCCATCCTCTTCCTCGCCCATTTGAATGTAGCCATAAGCCGTATTAGGGTGTGTAGGCTTTACACCCATTGCCAAGAAATTTTGGTGTGAGCCCACATAGTCGAGTCCACGCAAAATTTGCTTTTCAAATTGGTCTTCGCCCTGAATAAGTTGGTCGGCAGGGGTGACCACTACACACGCATCGGCATCAGCCAATACCGTGTGCCACGTGCCCCAAATGGCAGCAGGGGCAGTATTGAGTTGTACGGGTTCGGGCAATATGCGATTATCGGCTATTTGTGGTAGCTGTTGCTTTACGAGTGGCACATAGTCCTCGAAAGTAGAAACAAATATGTGGTCTTGGGGAATAAAACGAACAAAACGGTCGTAGGTTTGCTGCAACAAAGTGCGACCCGTTCCGAAAAAGTCAATAAACTGTTTGGGCATATCCTTTTGGCTTGCGGGCCAAAGTCGACGACCATTGCCACCAGCAAGGATTATGCAGTAATTATGATTCAATGTTTCCATCATTCGTGATGTGGTTTTAGACAGGTTTGTATCAAATTATGTCACAACTCGAAATACGCGTTTACACGCATTTAGCGTTTTTGACGTTGCTAAGATAACGATTTTTCGGTGTGCTTATTGCTTTTGATGGATTAAAAAACATAAAAAGCGAAAATTAGACAAAGAATAGGGCGAACAAGGACAAAAAAAAGCAGTGTCATGTAGACACTGCGAGGAATAAGAGCCCTGCCAAAACGGGGATGGAGCAAGCAGGGCTCGGGAAGGGGAAGTTGTTCCACACCGATTCGAACGATGACTGAGAGAACCAAAAACTCTAGTGCTACCATTACACCATGGAACATCCACTAAAACGCGATTTTCATCCGTTTTGCGATGCAAAATTACAACGATTTTCTTTATCACCAAAATTTTAGGCGATTTTTTTGTGTTTTCTGTGCAAAAAAATGGTTACACAGGGGGTTCTGCGGTATTGAAAAGCCCATTTTAAAGGGTGGTTCTCTGTTTTTGAGAACCACCCTTTTATAAATTTCGTATTTTTTGAGGCACTGCCAAAGGCTTTTCAGCCCTTATTACTTACCCTCTTTCAAGAATTGGAGGGCACGTTTCACAATGTCGCTACGCTTATTGACCAAACGGAAGTACTCTGTGCGATCCCAAAGGTCGTAGGCAATCGTAGACTTGAGTGTGAAACGAAGGTCATCGAGTGTAGCTTGCAACTCTTTATCATCCTTCGGCTCTACCTTTTTGCGTTTACCTTCTGCCATAATAGAGTCGGTAAGCGAAGCAGGCACTTCATATTTTTCTTCAAAATCTTTGAACTTGCGATATTTACGCTTTAAGACTTTACGATTTTCATCGACATAACGCAATGTCCACTCGTTAATGAGGTTGTAACGACGCAAGGCACGATAGTAGGGCGTATAGGCAGTTGTGTCGAGTGGCACAAAGATGTCGGGCATAATGCCACCACCGCCATAAACGGTACGACCCTTTGCCAATGTTTTATAAACCTTGGTAGAATCTAAATGGATGCTGTCGATATTCGTCAACTCGCCACGTGTGTAACGCTTTTCAAGGTCTTGTTCATACTCCTTCTTCTCGCCCTTTACATAAGGCTTTTGGATGCAACGACCCGAAGGGGTATAATAGTGCGACACGGTGAGACGAATCATAGAACCATCGGGCAAATCGATGGGACGCTGCACCAACCCCTTACCAAAGGTGCGACGACCAATAATGGTGCCACGGTCGTGGTCTTGCAAAGCACCACTCACAATCTCGGCTGCCGAGGCTGTAAACTCATCGACGAGCACGACTACGCGACCCTCGTTTTGCATCAGTCCTTCGCCCTCAGAACGCAATTCTTGACGAGGCATTACACGTCCGTCTGTATAAACAATCATTGACCCATTGGGCAAGAATTGACTTGCTACCTCTTGCGCTGCATTTAAGTAGCCACCACCATTCATGCCCAAATCAAGGATTAAATCTTTCATGCCCTGCTTTTGCAATTCCTTGATTTTATCGTTCACCTCCTTGCCCGATGTGGCACCAAAACTATCGAGGTGAATGTAGCCCGCAGTGGGCGTAATCATGTAGGCAGCATCTACTGTATTAACAGGAATTTTATCGCGCACCACCTTAAAATGTAGTACACCATGGGCACCACGTCGCACCACATCGAGATTAGCAATTGTGCCTTTGGGTCCACGTAACTTCGTCATGATGCTGTCGCGGTCCATTTTTACGCCTGCAATGGTCACGCCATTTACAGCAATAATGCGGTCGCCAGCCATAATGCCAGCTTTTTCGCAAGGGCCTTTGCTGATTACCTGAAGCACCAACAGGGTGTCTTTTACCATGTTAAAGCTCACGCCAATGCCCTCGAAATTACCACTGAGCGGTTCGTTGAGTTTTTTTGTTTCTTTGGCATTGGTATAAGAAGAGTGCGGATCGAGTTTGCTGAGCATACCATTGATGGCGTCCTCAGCCAATTTCTTTTGGTCTACACTATCAACATAAAGGCTGCTAATGGCCACTTGCGCCATTTGCAACTTCTTTATTTGCTCAATGTCTATATCGCCAAAGTGCGACTGCGCACAAGCGTTAAAGGCTAAAAGAGCAGAGATAAGGGTGAATAAGTATTTCATTTGCTTGATTTTGCGAATGTGCGAATTGGTGAATAGGTGGTGAATACACTATTCAGTATATCTGCGAAAAGAGGTATGCCATGCGGCAATGTAGCTCGTGATTCGTGCTCCACACCCCTACCCTTCGGGCATTGGGGGTAAGAATTGCGACACGTCTTTTCCATAGGCTATGAGTTCGCGCACCACACTTGATGAGATGTCTGAATAATGGGCTTCGGTAAAGAGCATGACGGTTTCGACACCAGCCAAACGCTTATTCATGGCAGCGATGTCGCGTTCGTACTCAAAGTCTTTTACCGAACGTAAGCCACGCAATATAAACTCTGCTCCCTCGCGACGCGCCAAGTCTATGGTGAGGTCGGTATAGGCTACCACCTTAATGCGCGGTTCGTGAACATAGACACGACGAATAGCCTCAACACGCTGTTCGGGGGTATAGAATGAGCGTTTTTTGTCGTTAACGCCTACTCCTATCACGATTCTATCGAACATGGGGAGTCCACGCTCTACAATACTGGCATGACCTACCGTAAAGGGATCGAATGAACCTGGAAAGATGGCTATTTTCATATTTCTTCTGTATTTTCTTCTGCCAAGTCTTCTTCAACCACCAAGTTGTCGATGATAAAGCTTTGACGCTCCATGGTGTTTTTACCCATGTAATACTCTAACAACTTGCTCACATTGTCGCTCTTATGCAACGTGACGGGGTCGAGACGCATATCGGGACCTATAAAGTTTTTAAATTCCTCAGGGTCAATCTCTCCCAGACCTTTAAATCGCGTGATTTCGGGGTTAGGACTGAGCTTTTCGATAGCTGCTAAACGTTCTTCTTCGGTGTAACAATAGATGGTTTCGTATTCTGAACGATCACTGGCTTGTGTCTTCTTCAATATGGCGGCACCCGCACTTGTATCGCTCACGGTTTTGGGCTTTGCTGCCCCACGCACCTTTTTCTTTTTGTTGCGCACACGGAACAAGGGTGTTTGCAGAATGTAGACGTGGCCTTTTTTGATTAAGTCGGGGAAGAATTGCAAGAAGAAAGTGATGATGAGCAAACGAATGTGCATACCATCGACATCGGCATCGGTGGCTACAATCACTTTGTTGTAACGCAATCCATCGAGTCCATCCTCAATATTGAGTGCTGCTTGCAAGAGGTTGAATTCCTCGTTTTCGTAAACCACCTTTTTGGTCAACCCAAAACAGTTCAAGGGTTTACCGCGCAGCGAGAACACAGCTTGTGTTTGTGCATTACGGGTTTTGGTAATAGAACCACTGGCTGAGTCACCCTCGGTGATAAAGATTGATGAGTCGAAACGTGGGTCTTCTTGCTCCTCGTCTTGCTTTTTCTTTGCCTTAGGGGCAGGGTCGTTTAAGTGAATGCGGCAATCGCGCAATTTACGATTGTGCAAATTGGCTTTTTTAGCACGTTCACGCGCCAACTTTGTGACACCCGCTATGGCTTTACGTTCTTTCTCGCTCTCTTCGATTTTTTGTTTAATTACCTCTGCCACATCGGTGTGCATGTGTAGGTAGTTGTCGACATTTTCTTTGATGAAATCGCCCACAAACTTATTCACACTTACACCCGAAAGGGGGAAGGGATTTCCATTCGAGTCTTTGTCGGGCGCCATGGTGAGCGAACCGAGTTTAATTTTGGTTTGACTCTCAAAGAGGGGTTCTATGACACGTATGGCAATGGCTGCTACTAATCCGTTGCGCACATCCTGCACATCGTAGTTTTTGCCAAAATACTCTTTTATGGCCTTTGCTATGTGTTCTTTGAAGGCACTTTGATGGGTACCCCCTTGCGTGGTGTGCTGACCATTGACAAAAGAGTAATATTCTTCGCCATACTGCGAGGTATGTGTAAATGCGATGTCGATGCTCGGACCTGTGAGGTGGACTATGGGATAGAGTCCGGGCGCGGTCATGTTGTCGTTGAGCAAATCTTCAAGACCATTACGGCTCAAAATGCGTCGCCCATTATAGAAAATAGCTAAGCCCGTGTTGAGGTAGGTGTAGTTGCGAAGCATATTCTCGACAAACTCACCATGAAAACGATAGTTTTGGAAGAGCGTTTTATCGGGCTCAAAATAGATGTAAGTGCCATTTTCCTCTTCGCTTGCACCTTCTTCGTCGCTTACCAGCACACCTTTTTCGAAGATGGCTTCGTGCATTTTTCCATCGCGTACACTGCGAGCAATAAAACGGCTCGACAGCGCATTGACAGCTTTAAGACCTACACCATTCATACCCACCGAGGCTGTAAACACGGCTGTGTCGTATTTACCACCAGTATTCAATTTCGACACCGCGTCGACCAATGCACCCAAAGGGATGCCACGACCATAGTCGCGAATTTCAGCAGTAAGATTATCGTGAATGGTTACTTCGATGCGTTTACCAAATCCCTCGTTAAACTCATCGATACTGTTGTCGATGCTTTCTTTGAGCAACACGTATATGCCATCTTCGGCATGCGAACCATCACCCAGTCTGCCAATATACATACCAGGACGGGTGCGGATGTGTTCTGTATCCTCAAGATGACGTATTTTGCTTTCGTCGTATACTACAGCTTGAGTCTCAACAGCTTGCGTCGAAGTGTCTTTTTCTGTGGTCATGATTATGAATAAAAAAGAATGAGTGAGGGGTTAAATGTTCGCCTTAAAGCAACGGCGGCGCTTGTGTTGCTCGGTCTTGAAATATTGCCACTGATTTTGCACCTTATCGTTCATTTCGAGTTCAGGATTACTCTCGGCATATTCGTAACCAAGTTTTTGATATACGGGAATGAGGTCGGTAAACAGCAATGCGTTTACACCCTTACCTTGATAGTCGGGACGTACTGCCACGAGCAAGAGGTCGAGCACCTTAGGACGCTTCAGCATGAGTGCCTTGAGCAAGTGCCACCAACCAAAGGGCAAGAGGCGCCCCTTTGCCTTTTGCAAAGCACGCGAAAGTGAAGACATAGAAATGCCCACTGCCACAATCTCGTTTTGCTCGTTTTCTACAATACTCACCATGCGCAAATCGAGCACGGGTACGTACATGTTTACATACTGGTCGATTTGGCGCTCTGTCATGCGCGAATAGCCAAACAAGGGGGTGTATGCATCGTTGATAAGACGGAATATATCGTGCGCCACGCCCGACTTGCGCACCTCGCTTTTGCTCTTAAGTTTGCGTACATGCAAGTTATAGCGTGTGGCAATGATTTGCGAAATGCGTTTATGCTTTTCGGGAATGGCTTCGGGGATGTAAATTTTCATCTCCACCCAGTCGGCACTTTTCTCCATGCCCAACTTTTGCATGTGTTCGGGATAGTAGGGATAGTTGTAGATGGTGGCCATGGTAGAGAGTTGGTCGAAGCCCTCAATGAGCATACCCTCGGCATCCATATCGGTAAAACCAAGGGGACCTTCAATCTCGTTCATACCACGTTCCTTACCCCATTGTTTCACAGTGTCGATAAGGGCGGTACTTACCTCTAAGTCGTCGATAAAGTCAATCCAACCAAAACGCACGGTTTTGCGCTTCCATGTTTCGTTGGCACGGCGGTTAATAATGGCTGCCACACGACCTACAATTTTTCCGTCGCGATATGCCAAAAAGTAGTCGGCCTCGCAAAACTCAAATGCTGCATTCTTCTTAGGCGAGAAGGTGTTGAGCATATCGTCGTAGAGGTCGGGCACAGAATACGGATTATTTTTGTAGAATTCGTAGTTGAAGCGTATGAAACGCTTTAGGTCCGATTTGGTGGTTACTTTCTTTATTTCGACTGACATAATATCTTTGAGATAGAATATTTCACATTACATTAGCTTGCAAAAATACGCATTTTTTATCAGTAACAACGGTTTTAATGGATAAAAAATGATTTACACAAAGATTGTGTCAACGTAATTTTGGAAAAACGGAGAAGGATTAAAAAATGTAACCCGCTAAAGTCTGTGTAGGTTGAAACACAGACCTTAGCGAGTGAAATAATGAAGTCGTCTAACCTTTTCTGACAAAGATTAGATTATCGCCATTAACGCGGCAAGCGGAAAGTGGCTCCTGCCATGACAAGAATGCCCGGCTGACGCACATTGCCCAAGTCGTAATAGGGATGGTTGGTCAAGTTGGTACCTTCCACAAAAAGCGTGTAGACGGGTTGCGTCCATTGCAACTTGCAATCGAGCAAAGCGTGCGTGCCATAAGGCTCTAAACGAGCGGTAGGACGCAAATTCTCGTAAACAAGGTAGGCACCCTCACGCTGCTGCACACGCAAGCTCCATTCGGCTGACAGGTGCGACACAATGCGATGACGCAAACGGGCTGTAAACTTGTGACGCAAATACTCCATGGCATAGTTCGACTTAAAGTAGTCTTCGCCAGCACGACGGTGCTGATTGAGCCATGCATACGACACTACAAACTGCTCGAAGGGCTGACGCTTGCCCCACCATTGCTGCAAATTAAGACGGGCGTCGAGACCTGCGCCAAAGTTGTCGAGCGAGAAGGAGGTGGCATGGTAGATGTCGTCGGCTGAGCGCATTATCCAATCTATCATGTGCGTGCCACGCTGATAGTGTGCCTTGAGACGGAGTGTGATGATGGGATGTAAGAAGTCGGCTCCCACACGGAAGGCAGAACACTCTTCGGGGCGAAGGCCTACGTTGCCCTCTTGTGTAGGACTCTTATACCACAAATCGGTGAACGAGGGTAAACGCAACGACTTGTTCCACGAAGCATAAAGACGCCATTGGTGCGTGGGACGATAACTGAAATCAACACCCGGATAGAAACGGAATTTACGGTCGATGGCATTGTTGCGCTCTGCCATTACACCTGCCGAAAGGGTAAACTTGTTCCACACAATGTTGTGCTCAACAAAGTATGAGATGTTGGTACGGTCGTCTTTTTTGGTGTAGTACAAACTATCTTGATGCGGAATGCCCACATATTGGTCGGACTGTAGAGGACGACCTAAGTTGGTGCTATAAATGTCCTCCTGACGTAATTCTGCGCCTACTGCGGTGCGTCCGAGCTTCCACTCTGTCCAAGCGTTCACAGCAGCGGTATAAACGTCGCCACGGTGAAAATTCTCGCCTGTGGCACTATTGCGAATGAGCTGAAAGTGGTCGAGGCTGCGCAACCACGACACTTGGGGCACAATGTGTACACGACCTTTGGTTTCGGCTCGCATAGAAAGCAAATAGCGACGTGTGGCTTCCCATTGATTGGGATAGGCAGCCGAATAGAAGGTGTTGGCACCATAATCGTTGGCTGTGGCACCGAGTTGCATGTCGAAACGGAAGTCCTGGCTGTCGTAGCCAAGTTGGGCAAAACCTTTTCCGCCCTTAAAGGCACCATTTTTCACGGCTCCGTCGCTGCGCTGATAACTGCCACTGGCTGAGGCACTCCAATTGTTGCCCCACTGCCATGCAGTGCGTGCTTCACCGCGCACGGTACCATAAGATCCGCCCTCGAGCATAAGTTCTACGGGCGAGACGTTAGCTCCACCACGGGTAACGACATTGATGGCGCCACTAAAGGCTTGGCTACCCATTACGCGTGATGCAGCACCCTCGAGAATCTCGATGCGCTCAATATCTGAAATGTTTAATGGAAAATCGGCTGCGTTATGGCCTGTCTGTGGATTGACAATGGGAACGCCATTCACAAGAATGGTTATTTGGTCGTGCGTTCCACCATTGATGCTGATGTCCGTTTGAATACCAAACCCTCCGCGCTGTCGGACATCTACACCAGCTGAGAGTTTGAGAACGTCGTTTACTGTACGCACACCTGCCGCAGCAAGGTCGTCGTGCGTGAGCGTTTGCACTTGTCGGGCGGCCACATCGGCTGCCAACGGTGCACGAGTAGCTGAGACTTCAGCACCACTCAACGAAAGAGTATCGGCCTTTACTGCACTGCCATCGGTCACGGGCATAATGCCACTACCTGCTGCCATAAGGCGGGGTGTGGCACACATTAAAGTGGCTACGCCGAGCACGCCTATGCGCACTTCGCGATGCAAACAGCCAAATAGGCTCCAACCCTTGCGGTTGAAATGGTGGAAGGTTGCCACCTGCTTTTGTTTGTTTGTGTTGAACATTTTGTTTTGAATAAAATAAAAAAATAAGGGATGTGTCAAGAAACAGAGCACTCTCTATTTCCTGACACACCCCTGAGAGATTCGTGAGATTATCCCACTTGACTACCGGGCTTGACATCGCCAAGCACAGAAGTTACATTGAGCGAACCGTCGAAGTTGACAGCTGAGAGAATCATGCCTTGACTCTCAATGCCCATCATCTTGCGCGGGGCAAAGTTGGCTACAAAGAGTACGTCTTTGCCAATGAGCTGTTCGGGCTCATAATAGGCTGCAATGCCACTGAGAATGGTACGGTCGGTGCCTGTGCCATCGTCGATAGTGAACTGCAAGAGTTTCTTTGATTTCTTTACCTTTTGGCAATCTTTGATGTGGCCTACACGGATATCGAGCTTTTCGAAATCCTCGAACGATACGTTCTCCTTGATGTCGGCAGGCTTGAAGGCTGCTGCTTCGTTGGCTTTTTTGGTATCGAGCAATTTCTGAACCTGTGCATCGACTACACTGTCCTCAATCTTCTCGAAAAGAAGGACAGGTTCGCCAAGCACGTGACCTGCGGGCAAGAGGTCGGTTGCACCCAAACGGTCCCACTGTGCCTCCTCGATGTGGAGCATACCACGGAGCTTTTCGCTTGAGAAGGGGAGGAAAGGTTCGAAGGCAATGGCTAAGTTGGCTACGAGTTGAAGCGAGAGGTTGAGAATAGTCTTAACACGCTCGGGGTCGGTTTTTACCACCTTCCAAGGCTCTGAGTCTGCCAAATACTTGTTACCAATGCGGGCAAGGTTCATGGCTTCTTTCTGTGCATCGCGGAAGCGGAAATTCTCAATGAGACGCTCTACCTCAGCCTTTACACCTTGAAATTCTTCGATGGTTTGACGATCGTAGTCGGTAAGTTCGCCTGCTGCAGGCACTACACCCTCATAATACTTTTTAGTGAGCTGAAGGGCACGATTCACGAAGTTGCCATATACGGCTACGAGTTCGTTGTTATTGCGTGCTTGGAAGTCCTTCCAAGTGAAGTTATTGTCCTTCGTTTCGGGAGCATTGGCTGTGAGCACATAGCGAAGCACGTCTTGCTTGCCAGGGAAATCAACGAGGTATTCGTCGAGCCATACTGCCCAATTACGCGAAGTAGAGATTTTGTCGTCTTCGAGATTAAGGAACTCGTTTGCAGGCACGTTATCGGGAAGGATATATGAGCCTTCGGCCTTAAGCATGGCGGGGAACACAATGCAGTGGAACACAATGTTGTCCTTACCAATGAAGTGAATGAGGCGTGTATCGTCGCTCTTCCACCATTTTTCCCAATCATTGGGCAACAATTCCTTGGTGTTGCTGATGTAGCCAATAGGGGCGTCAAACCATACGTAGAGCACCTTACCTTCGGCTCCTTCAACGGGCACGGGGATACCCCAATCTAGGTCACGACTTACGGCACGAGGCTTAAGACCCATGTCGAACCAACTCTTGCACTGACCCATTACGTTAGAACGCCACTCTTTGTGGTCCTCAGTAATCCAAGGTTCAAGCCACTGCTGGTGCTTGTCGAGAGGCAAATACCAGTGCTTGGTTTTGCGCAATACGGGCTTTGAGCCGCTCACTGTAGAACGAGGATTGATGAGTTCGGTGGGCGAAAGAGCAGTACCACATTTTTCGCATTGGTCGCCATAAGCACCCTCTGCATGGCAGTGGGGGCATTCGCCTGTGATGTAACGGTCGGCAAGGAAGGTGTGTGCTTCTTCGTCGTAATATTGTTCGCTTTCTTGTTCCACAAATTCGCCCTTATCATAGAGCTTGCGGAAGAAGTCGGAAGCTGTTTGTTTGTGAACCTCTGAAGTGGTACGACCAAAAATGTCGAACGAGATGCCAAAGCCCTCGAAAGAGTCTTTGATAATCTTGTTATAACGGTCGACAACTTGCTGGGGTGTGCATCCCTCTTTACGTGCGCGGATGGTTACGGGCACACCGTGCTCATCTGAGCCGCAAACAAAGAGCACATCGCGTTTTTTGAGGCGGAGATAACGCACATAGATGTCAGCAGGCACATATACGCCAGCCAAGTGGCCAATGTGTACACCACCGTTGGCGTAGGGAAGCGCTGCGGTGACAAGGGTGCGGTTAAATGTCTTTTCCATGTATGTGTTATGTCTTCTTTTTTAGGGATTTAAAAGTGTTCTAAAAGTTGTTTGGAGTATACCCCTCAAAAAACAACTTTTAGAACATCTTTTCTTATCAATCGCGACCTGCACGCTTACGTGCCAAGTGGTCGAGGATGATTTTACGCATACGCATTGACTTAGGCGTAACTTCTACGTACTCATCTTCCTTGATATATTCCAATGCTTCTTCAAGCGAGAATACGATGGGAGGAATGATACGCGCCTTGTCATCGGCACCCGAAGCACGCATATTGGTGAGCTGCTTAGCCTTGGTTACATTCACTACAAGGTCGTTATCGTGTACGTGTTCACCCACTACTTGTCCGGCGTAAACCTCATCTTGCGGATTGATGAAGAAACGGCCACGGTCTTGCAAGTGGTCGATTGCATAAGCAAAAGCAGTACCACTTTCGAGCGAGATCATTGAACCATTTAAACGACGCTGAATTTCGCCCTTAAACGGCTGATATTCCTTGAAACGGTGTGCCATGATGGCTTCACCCTGTGAGGCAGTAAGCACGTTGGTACGAAGACCAATGATGCCACGCGAAGGAATATTGAATTCAATGTCTACACGCTCACCCATATTGAGCATAGAGGTCATTTCACCCTTACGACGCGTTACCATATCAATCATTTTTGAGGCAAACTCCTCGGGCACATTGATGGTGAGTTCTTCGATAGGCTCGCACTTTACGCCATCAATCTCTTTATAGATTACCTGAGGCTGACCTACTTGCAACTCGTAACCCTCACGACGCATGGTTTCGATAAGCACAGAGAGGTGAAGCACACCACGTCCACTTACAATCCAAGAATCGCCAGTGTCATTACGTTTTACACGCAAAGCAAGGTCCTTTTCAAGTTCCTTTTCAAGGCGGTCGTTGATGTGACGCGAGGTGCAGAACTTACCTTCCTTACCAAAGAAAGGTGAGTCGTTGATGGCAAAGAGCATCGACATGGTGGGTTCGTCGATGGCAATGGGGGGCAGGGGTTCGGGATTTTCGAAATCACAGATAGTATCACCAATTTCGAAATTCTCTAAACCTACTACAGCACAGATATCACCAGAGCTTACAGCATCAGTACGTTGGCGACCCATACCCTCGAAGGTGTGAACCTCCTTGATTTGAGTTTTTTCGAGCGTACCATCACGGTGGGCAATCGTACACTTCATACCTTCGCTAATGGTGCCACGGTGAACACGACCTACTGCGATACGACCTGTGTAATTAGAATAGTCGAGTGAGGTGATAAGCATCTGAGGGGTACCCTCTAACTGTGTAGGAGCAGGAATAACCTCGAGAATCTTATCGAGCAAGTAGTTGATGTTGTCGGTGGGTGTGTTATAGTCTTCGCCCATCCAACCATTCTTTGCAGAACCATAAACTACGGGGAAGTCGAGCTGATCTTCAGTAGCATCGAGGTCGCACATGAGGTCGAACACCATTTCGTATACCTCTTCAGGACGACAGTTAGGTTTGTCTACCTTGTTGACAACCACGATGGGCTTCAGACCAATTTGCAAAGCCTTTTGCAAGACAAAACGTGTCTGCGGCATCGGACCTTCAAAGGCATCGACAAGCAAAATGCAGCCGTCGGCCATATTGAGCACACGTTCCACCTCGCCACCAAAGTCAGAGTGACCCGGAGTGTCGATGATGTTGATTTTAGTGTCCTTATATCGGATAGACACGTTCTTTGAGAGGATGGTTATACCGCGCTCACGTTCAAGATCGTTGTTGTCGAGAATAAGTTCGCCGGCATTTTGGTTTTTGCGGAACAGGTGTCCGGCGAGAAGCATCTTGTCCACGAGGGTAGTTTTACCGTGGTCTACGTGGGCAATGATGGCAATGTTACGAATGTCTTGCATACAATTAAATACTAATACCTATATATTTGGGTGCAAAGTTACTGCAAGGTGAGAGAAGTGCAAAATGAAAGTGGAAAAAACTTTCATTTTCACTTACGAACCGCAGCGTAACTTGCGATAGAAAGTTACTGCAAGGTGAGAGAAGTGCAAAATGAAAGTGGAAAAAACTTTCATTTTCACTTACGAACCGCAGCGTAACTTGCGAAAAGAGTTACTGCAAACCGAACGCAATACCAAACAAAAATTTTTTTTGAGCTATGAATGATTTAACAAACGAGGCTGTGCACTCCTGCACAGCCTCATTTTAGGACAAGAACATAACAATCTTAGTATTCTACTTAACTCGATGCAAAGGTACGGGCATTTGCGTATCTTGGCAATACCTAAAAATAGGTATAATGCATCGAATGTATTAAAATTTATAGCCCAATGACACCAATGCAGACACATTGCGAGAGCCCGAAGCATTGAATTTTCCTATGCCCCAATCAGCCTCAACGCCCACGGTTATGCTTGATGGGAATTGATAACCCACAAATGTCTGCACACCATAATCAAAACGATGTGTGCCTGGTTCGTCGAAAGTTTTATTCTCGTAAAAATAACGCTCTACACCACTTTGCTCGGTGTCGCCCTTAGTTTTTTGCTTACCACCTACACCATACGCCACATAAGGTCCCGCACTCAGCACAACGTAGCGACTTTCGCCCATACGCCAATAATAGCTAAAGAGCAAAGGCACCTCAATATAGTTTTGAGTAGCGGTGCGATTTTTTATGCCCAATAGAGGTTTTCCTGTTTCTTCGTCGAACATTTGGTTTCCTTCACGGTCGAACACAAAAACGGTTTCATTGGGGTCTTTCCAACCCTTGCCATATACTTCGAGGCTGGGAGTAAAACTCCAATGTTGGTTAAACTCTATTTCATAGCCTAATCCAAGTTTAAATGCACCCACTACTTGTGCACGACCATAATGCGACGAAAAACCACCACCAAACTTTAGGTGGAGGTTTTGTGCATAGGTTGCAACAGGGATAAAAAGTAACAAAAACAATATTTTTCTCATTGTTTATTGCTTTTATTAGGGATTACGAATGTGTTGCGAACTTCGCTGAACTACTTACTCAAAGAATTGCCTCCAATCGTCCTTGGTGGCCTTCTTTTTAGCAGGTTCATACTCTTTTTGCTTATTTTTATTGCGCTTTTGCTTCTTCTCAGCCTTCCATTGCTGACGCATTTCGCGTGGATCGGCAGCTTCGGCATAAGTGCGACGCGCACCACGACGACCACCTTCTTTACGATCGGGACGACTACCCTTGCGTTGGCCACGCCCTCCTTCACGCGGAGCTTCGTCTGAGCGTTCTGCAGTGTCGACTACTACCTTACGGTCGCCCACCTTTACACGCTTCATTTTGCTAAGCACGATTTCGGCATCCTCAGAGGGTACTTCAAAGAACGAGCAGTTGTTGGTTAAATCGATACGACCTATTTCAACCTTCGAACCGCGCACATGACGATTTACTAAATTGATGATTTCGCGAGCATAGAAGTTGTCGCGCTTACCCAAGTTAATAAACAATCGGGTGTAGCCTTCTTCGGCTTGGTGGTTGCCTTCTGCCCCACCCTTACGACGATCGCGACGACTCTTTCCGCTTTCTGAACCCTCAGCACGTCCACGGTCTGTAGGTTGCTCAATGACGGGAGCATCAGCATAATAGCGCAAGAAGTGTCCAAACTCGCGACTTACAATGCGCTTAATCAAGTCTTCTTTGTTGAGCCACTCTAATTTACGATAAATTTCGGGCAAGAAGGGGGCGATTTCAGTATCGTTTACCTCAATACGCTCTAACTCGTCCATCACTTTATAGAGCTGCTTGGTGCAAATTTCTTGGGGGTCGGGCAAAGTTCCTACTTCAAACTTCTTGCCAATTACCTTTTCAATGATGCGCACCTTGCCTTTTTCGCGCAAGTGAATAATTGAGATGCTGGTACCACGCTTACCCGCACGTCCCGTACGACCTGAGCGGTGTGTATAATTCTCAACATCATCGGGCAAACCGTAGTTAATTACGTGTGTAAGGTCTTCTACATCAAGACCACGGGCTGCTACATCGGTTGCCACGAGCAGCTGTGTGTGGTGCTGACGAAACTTCTGCATGGTTAAATCACGCTGTGCCTGCGAAAGGTCGCCATGCAAAGCCTCAGCATTGTAGCCGTCGCGAATCAAATGATCTGCCACCTCTTGGGTTTCCATACGGGTGCGACAGAAGATGATGCCGTAAATGCGCGGATAATAATCAACCACACGCTTTAAGGCAGCATATTTATCTTTGGCATGTACCAAGTAATAGATGTGATTCACATTCTCGGCACCTTCGTTGCGCGAACCTACCACAATTTCTTTGTAGTCGTGCAAATAACTCTTGGCAATGCGTTCAATTTCTTTGCCCATAGTGGCAGAGAAAAGCAAGGTGTTGCGCTCTGCAGGCACACCTGCTAAAATTTCGTTGATGCTCTCGGTAAAGCCCATGTTAAGCATTTCGTCGGCCTCATCAAGCACCACGTTCTCAACAGCATCAAGCTTTGCCACACCACGATTCATAAGGTCGATAAGACGACCCGGAGTGGCTACAATAACTTGGGCACCCTTGCGAAGGGTTCGAATTTGGCTTTCGATGCTCGAACCACCATATACTGCCAACACATGGAGGTCGTCTATGTAACGCGAATATTCCTTAAGGTCGCCGGCTATTTGCAGACAGAGTTCGCGGGTGGGACTCAGTATGACGGCTTGCGTGCGGCGGTCTTTGGGGTTGACTTTTTGCAACACGGGCAAACCAAACGCCGCCGTCTTGCCTGTACCTGTTTGTGCCAATGCTATGACATCGTTTCCTACACCCAAAAGGTAAGGAATTACTTCTTCTTGTACAGGCATGGGGTGTTCGTATCCCATCTCGCTGATGGCGCGGCGTATTTCGGCCGAAACGCCTAACTCTTCAAATGTCTTCAAAATCGATTATGGTGTTATGGGTGGTTTTAAAATTCTGTTTTTAGAACGACCCTTATTGATGATATAAACAACAGCGGTTTGCAAGGCTTGTATTTTTTACATTGCAAACCGCCATCTTTTGGGGCAGAAACGACATAAGTGCACATTTCCACGATGCAAAATTACGGATAAAAGGGGATATTGGCAAATAATACGCTGATTTTCAATTCTATTAACCCTCTACCAACCCCATTTTACCCTGGTTCTCAGGACAAAATTTGAGAAATTTTTTGCAATTTTTCTACCCTCAGCATACGGTACTCATTCCGAAGTCATTCCGATATCATACCGAAGGAAAAAAAATTGAAACGAGGTAGTTTGTCTACCCCCTCATTCTATACCGATTTCCGGGCATACGTTTAACCGCATCCTTGTCTTCAAGGTCGAAAAGTACGTCCGTAATTTGCAATAAAGGCATCTGCACTACCTGCGAAAGTTGGTCAATACTCATATCGTCGGCACCACGTAATGCCTCAAGCACTTTTTCTTGCTCCGCACTAAATTCTGGAAATAATTGTCGCTCTTGGGGCACATTGCCCACAGGTTTCCAATTGAGTGCATCAAGTATGTCGTCGGCAGAAGTGACAAGTTGAGCCACATTGCGACGAATCAGATGATTACACCCCACTGCCGTAACGTCGGTTATACGACCAGGCACTGCCAAAACGTCGCGATTATAGCTATCGGCTATGCGGGCAGTAATAAGTGAACCTCCGTGTTCGGCACTCTCCACAACTAACGTGGCAGATGACATTCCTGCCACAATGCGATTGCGTCGCACAAAATTTCCTTTGTCGGGAACTGTACCTGTGAAGTATTCTGTGATTAAAGCCCCATGAAGGGTCATTTGTTCGGCCGTTTGACGGTGACTTCGGGGGTAAATACGGTCAAGTCCGTGGGCTAGCACGGCCGCAGTGTCAATATTATTTACCAAACAAGCACGATGTACATGTATATCCACACCATAAGCTAACCCGCTGATTATCAACGCATCAGGCACTTTCTGAGCAAGTTCTGCCATGAGCTTTTCGCACACTTGCTTGCCATATTCCGAGATATTTCGGGTGCCCACAACGCTAATTATATGACGTCGGTTAAGAGAGGCATTGCCACAACAGAATAGTTGGAGCGGACGATCTATGACTTCAGTAGACTGAAGCAACAATGGATAGTCGGCACTGGTACATGGAAGAATGCGCACGTGATGTTCGTCGCAAAAATCGATTTCGCGTTGTGCTGCATCACGCGCTGTTTGCATGGCATAGCGGTCTGCACGTAGCGTGCGCCAATGTGAGCAAGCTGGTTCGGTGTCAGACAGAGCAGCTTGTGCCGAGCCATAATAATCTATCAAGGCTAAGGCTTGCGACTGCGTGAGACCTTGCCAACGGCTTAGCATAAGGGTAGAAAGTATTTCTTCGGTTTCTTCGGGGGTACGTTGCATGGGGACGCTATGGTTTACTCTGTAGACGTATTGCTAAAAAATATTTGGTTGAGTTCGTCGCAGTCACTCAGTTTGCCATTGACCAAACATACGGCTTCGACTGTCGACTTGAACACCACACGCATATCGGGCAAGCGATAGATGTCTTGCACAAAAACATATTTAATGCCTTCCTTGCGCAAGGCTAATTTTGACACAAACTCATCACCACTACGCAAAGGGGTTTTAAAACGCAACTGCATACCTGCGACTACGGCATCTATGCCGCGTTCATGAAGTTGGGCAAAACTTACGCCATGCTGACTTAAAAACTCATGACGGGTGTGTTCGGTGTAATGTTGATAGTTGGCATTGTTTACGATGCCTTGAAGGTCGCACTCATAGTCGCGCACCTTAAATGGGAGTTCGTATATGTAGTTCATTGTTGTTTGTCGTAGATAATTATTTCAAATACATTTTTTCATGCAAGAGGTGTTTCTTCTTGAAAGGGTTTCACTGAAAAATCTGCAAGAAGAAAAATCTCTGATAAAGTTTTTCTCTGCAAAACCATTCTATCCCCCTCCTCTCAAATATTCTGCACCAAAGCGACAACGCAAACAGTCCTTACGATCACAATAGTTGCGACGTAACTGTATAAGGGCTTGACTGTCTGCTGCGTGTTGCACTTGCAAGCCTGCACGCTCCCAACAACGAGTGATGTAGTTGCGCTCTGCAGGTAGCTTTTCCAAAAGGTCGAAGGCACGCTCTGCCAAATCTTCGTCCATGCGTTGACGTCCATAGGCAAAAAACAAAGGCGAGGCTGTGTTTATTATAAGCAGATTGAGCGAAGCGGTTTGCAACACTTTATCGCTTTCCTTGCTTTCTTCACCAAAGGCGTAGTGAGAACGCCAATAATCTGTCACTCCAACACGAAACAATCGGCGCAAATCATCGATGGACTGGGATTCGAGCATACACGAAAAATCTGCATGATGTGATGAATAAAGGCGAGCTAACTGCGAAAGACGTACGTGCGGAAAATTCTGCGGACGTAATCGACCGAATTTCCATACTTTGGGATCAATGGGTTGCACACCAAACTTGTGTTGCAAAAAAGCGTATTCACTTTTTAGGCGCATATAGTAGCTATCGCGACGTTCGGGTTTAACGAGTTTATCGCTGAGCAAACCAGCTTGCCCCATGAAGAAGGCTTCTACTTGAAACTCATCATCGCGATGCTTGCCTATGTGTTGCGGATTGATGGTTGCAGCCCATTGTTCAAAAGCTTGTGCATTGGTGCCAAAACCAAAGTTACGCGCAAGGGTCATGAAAAATGCGTGTTCCCAATCGCCACCTGTTTGTTTTAAATAACCCTGCACCCTTTGTGTCTTTTCCTCTAACCGTTCTACAGTGAGACGACTCATCCACGCATGTACGGTGAGTTGGGGCACTTGGGGAATAATGCGATAACAGGGAGGGTAAGTTTCTTCGTTCAATAATTCTTGATAGTGTGCTTTTAATTGAGAGGGCACCGAGAGTTGTAGTTGAGGCAAAATCTTGCCGTCGGCAGTGCGCACCTCTGCATTTATATCAGACACAACGTGCAATATCACGTTATTATAAGCTACATCCGTGTCGTGATGATGAGCATACCAGTCTGACGCTTGACTGTGAATTTCCACATTACCCGCCCATAACACACCATTGAGTTTTATCTTGGCATTAAAAAAATCCGGACCCGAGTTGAGAATATTATGCACACCAGGGTCTATCACCTCCACCGTCTGATTGTCGGAGGTGATAAGGGGCGAAGTACCATAAATGCGGTGCTTCCACACGTAGTGAACTAGGTATTCCATAAGTTCTTCCATATTGGTTAAACTGACAAAGGTAAGTTTTTTTTGAAATCCAACAAATAGGGGAAGTTGATAAATCAAGAAAAACTTGTAATTTTGCGGAAAATTGATCATAACTACGTATGGAAACTATCTTTCATTATGATGTTGTTGTCATTGGCGCTGGTCATGCAGGTTGCGAAGCTGCAAGTGCTGCCGCCCGCATGGGAGCTAAAACCTGCTTAGTGACAATGGACATGAACAAAATAGCGCAAATGAGTTGCAACCCGGCTGTTGGCGGCATTGCCAAAGGTCAGATTGTACGAGAGATTGATGCGCTCGGCGGAATGATGGGCGAAGTAACAGATGCCACCGCCATACAGTTTCGCATGCTCAACCGTTCGAAAGGACCTGCTATGTGGAGTCCACGCGCACAATGCGACCGTGCACGTTTTATTACGGAATGGAGATTGCGCCTTGAAAACACGCCAAATTTAAATATCTGGCAAGATGAGGTTACTGAAATTCTTACAGAGAATGGACAAGTAACGGGTGTTCGCACCATTTGGGGGGCAACACTTATGGCACGCGCCGTGGTTGTTACAGCAGGAACCTTCTTACGCGGTTTGATGCACATCGGACGCAAACAAGTTGCTGGTGGACGTTGCGCAGAACCTGCGGCTGCTTTTCTTACCGAAAGCATCACAAAATTGGGCATTCATTCCGACAGAATGAAAACAGGTACACCGGTGCGTATAGACAAACGCTCTGTGCATCTTGATGAAATGGAAGTGCAACCCGGTGAAACCGATTTTCATCGCTTCTCTTTTATCAGTCCTATGCGACCATTGCCACAGCTTCCTTGTTGGACAGTAAACACGAATGCAGCCGTACATGAAATGCTGCGCTCTGGTTTAGCAGATTCACCACTCTACAACGGACAGATTCAAAGCATTGGTCCAAGATATTGCCCGAGCATTGAAACAAAGATTGTAACATTCCCCGATCGCGACCACCATCCCTTATTCTTGGAGCCCGAGGGCGTTGAAACCAACGAACTCTACTTAAATGGGTTTTCATCAAGTTTGCCGATGGATGTGCAGATTGAAGCTCTAAAACGCATTCCTTGTTTCCGCGACATTGTAATCTACCGTCCTGGTTATGCCATAGAGTACGATTTCTTCGACCCGACACAATTACACCATTCGTTGGAAACAAAGAAAGTCGAAGGTTTGTTTATGGCAGGACAGGTTAATGGTACTACGGGTTATGAAGAGGCTGCAGGACAAGGTTTAATAGCAGGTATCAATGCTGCGCTTAAGTGTAGCGGAAACGAACCTTTTGTATTGCATCGTGACGAGGCATATATTGGCGTTCTCATCGACGACTTGGTAACAAAAGGTGTGGACGAACCATATCGTATGTTTACATCGCGTGCCGAATATCGAATTTTGCTGCGCCAAGACAATGCAGACATTCGTCTCACACCTTACGCTGAAAAGTTTGGTTTAGCGACGTCCGATCGCATAAAACGCTTTTATGCCAAGAAAGAGAAAATCGATGAAATCATCGCGTTCTGCAAGCAGTTCCCCATTAAACCGCAAAACATCAATGCCTTCCTCGAAAGAGTTGGAACTACCCCACTCCAACGTGGTTGCAAACTCTTCGACCTCATTAACCGTCCGCAAATTTCATTGCAAAATCTTTCTGATGAAATCGTTGAATTCAAAGATTTTCTTAGTCAAATTACAACAGACGCGGAAGAAACAATCGAGGCTGCAGAGATTGAAATGAAGTATCATGGCTACATTGCACGCGAACGAGCATTAGCTGATAAAATGCAACGATTAGAAAATATTAAAATACGTGGACACTTCGATTACGACAGCATCACACAACTTAGTACCGAAGCACGACAAAAACTCACTGCTATTGATCCTGAAACTTTGGCACAAGCTGGACGAATTCCTGGGGTTTCACCGAGTGACATCAGTGTATTGCTTGTTTTGTTAGGACGATAAAACAGCTATTTGTTTTACCCTAATAAATTAAGGTTTTTCATTAAGCGCCTATATAAGCACTACGCTCTCGAGAGCTCACTTAAAGCGTTACTTTAAGTAAAGTTGCTCACAATGCTTTAAAACGCACAAAAACAACCTTTTTAAAGCATTGTTCCTCACGTTCCACGTGAAACAAACACACCTAAAGTATATAATAATCAACATTTTTATGAATACAAAACTGTTATTGGACAACCTGAGAACTGTATACGACTTCCCAAAGCCCGGCATACACTTTAAAGATGTAACAACACTCTTTAAAAACCATGATTGCATCGAGGAAATGACGCAAGAATTGGTACGTATTTACAAAGACAAAGGCATCACTAAAGTGGTGGGTATCGAAAGCCGTGGCTTCGTTATGGGAGCTATCTTGGCTGAAAAACTTGGCGCAGGTTTTGTAATGGCACGTAAACCTGGAAAACTTCCTGCCGAAAGTCGCAAAGCAACTTATCTAAAAGAATACGGATACGACACTATCGAGATTCATGCCGATGCAATCGAGCCCGATGATATAGTACTTATTCACGACGATTTGCTCGCTACAGGCGGATCTATGCAAGCCGTATATGACCTTGTTCAAATGTTCAAACCGAAGAAAACGTACATCAATTTCCTCATCGAATTGCAAATGGAGGGACTGGAAGGACGTAAGTTCTTAGGTAAAGATTTGGACATTACCACCCTTTTGACCATTAACGAATGAACGATTTGCAGGCCTATTTAAAAGGCATCGTAAACAATTTGCCCGAAACACCGGGGTGCTACCAGTACCTCGATGATTCGGGCACTATTATCTATGTAGGTAAGGCTAAAAACCTTAAAAGGCGCGTTAGTTCATACTTCAACAAGGAGCAACAAACGCGTAAAACACGCTTGCTCGTAGCACACATTCGCGACATCAGATATGTAGTTGTAAAGACAGAAGAAGATGCTCTTTTGCTCGAAAACAACCTTATTAAACGCTATAAGCCGCACTATAATGTTCTGCTAAAAGACGACAAAACATACCCTTCCATCGCCATTACTACTGAATATTTACCACGTATTTTCAAGACTCGACAACGTGGCAAAAGAGGGGCTGTATACTTTGGTCCTTACAGCCACGTACCTACCATGTATGCCTTACTCGAACTTTGCCGTGAACTCTACCGACCTCGTCCATGCCACACCAACATAACGAAAGAGGGCGTTGAAAACGGCAAATACAACGTATGCCTCGACTATCATATTCGTCAATGCAAAGCTCCATGTGTAGGCAAACAGAGTCATGACGAATATATGCAAAATATCGAAGCATGTAAAGAAATACTCAAGGGAAATACTGCTGATGTTGCACGTAAAATGCGTGAAAAAATGACCGCATTGGCAGAAGAATTACGCTTTGAAGAGGCACAAGAAATTAAGATAAAATACGATCTTATCGAAAAATATCGAGCTAAAAGCGAAGTCGTATCATCTGTGCTTCATAATATTGATGTGTTCAACATCGAAAGCGAAGAAAAGGTGGCATTCATCAACTACCTACATGTTATAAATGGTTGCATCAATCAAGCCTTTACTTTTGAATATAAAAAGAAACTCGATGAAACCGACGAAGAGTTGCTCACATTGGGTATTATCGAAATGCGTGAGCGCTATGACAGTCAATCTAAAGAAATTGTGGTTCCGTTTCACGTAGATTTGCCCGATGACATGGTTACTCAGACCATACCACAAAAAGGCGATAAAAAGAAGCTACTCGACCTTTCAAAACTCAATGTCAAACAATACAAATTCGACCGTTTAAAACAGGCAGAAAAGCTCAATCCTGAACAAAAACAAACTCGTTTAATGAAGGAGATTCAAACTGATTTAGGACTTCCAAAACTGCCTTTACACATTGAGCTTTTCGATAATTCAAACATTAGTGGTGCTGACGCTGTGGCTGCCTGTGTAGTTTTTGAACGTCTAAAACCCGCAAAAAAAGAATACCGCAAATACAACATTAAAACCGTTGTAGGACCTGATGATTATGCCTCAATGAAAGAGGTGGTACGTCGACGTTACACACGACTGAAAGAAGAAGGGAAACCCCTTCCCGACCTCATTATAGCTGATGGTGGACGTGGGCAAATGGAGATGATTCGCGAAGTGGTTGAAGACGAATTACACCTACAAATCCCTATTGCAGGCCTCGCTAAAGACGACCGTCACCGCACCCGCGAAATGCTTTATGGCTTCCCTCCTGCCATTATTGGCATCAAACCCGAAAGCCAGTTATTCCGCACACTCACACAAATGCAAGACGAAGTACACCGTTTTGCTATCAGTTTCCACCGCGACAAACGTTCTAAGCGTCAAATAGCTTCAGAACTCGACAACGTGCCAGGCATTGGTCCAGCTACAAAACAACAACTTTTAAAGGAATTCAAAAGCGTAAAACGCATAAAAGAAGCTTCTTTGATTGAGCTACAAAATCTTTTAGGCATAGCCCACGGACAAAAAATATACGAAAACTTGCACACCAACGATAAATAAGTTGTAATTTTGCCAACATGAGAGCAGTTATTCAACGTGTAAAACACGCTTCTGTCACTATCGACGGAAATATTAAATCAGCCATTAAGCAAGGCTTTTTGGTGCTTTTAGGCATTGAAGAAGCTGATACACAAGAAGATGCCGATTGGCTTTGTAAAAAAATCGTAGCACTCCGTGTTTTCGACGATGAAAACGGAGTCATGAATCGCAGCATTCAAGATGTAGGTGGTAACATTTTGGTGGTTAGCCAATTTACACTTATGGCATCTTATAAAAAAGGAAACCGACCTTCCTACATTCGAGCAGCCGGTCACGCACATGCCATCCCTCTTTACGAATACTTCTGTAAAAAGACTACTGAGACCCTCGGTAAAGAAGTTGGCACAGGCGAATTTGGTGCCGATATGAAGGTAGAATTGCTTAACGATGGTCCTGTTACCATCTGCATGGATACCAAAAATAAGGAGTAAATTCGGACTAATAACAACCCCAATATTAGGAAAAAGTATCGTTATGCCCAAAGATAATACGCCCAAATCCCCCACTCTTGCCCAATTACAACAACAGGTAGACGAGTGGATACACACCTACGGAGTGCGCTATTTTAGCGAACTCACAAACATGGCTTGCCTCACCGAAGAGGTAGGCGAATTAGCTCGTGTAATGGCTCGAAAATATGGCGACCAATCCTTCAAGGCTGGCGAAACACATGACCCTTCTGAGGAAATGGCAGACGTGCTTTGGGTGCTTATATGCCTTGCCAATCAAACAGGCGTAGACCTTACACAAGCCATGCAGTGTAGCTTTGAAAAAAAGACAAAACGCGATGCTACACGCCACATTAACAACCCTAAATTAAAAGTATAAAAGGAAACTATGGAATTAAAAATCAACCGTCCCGACGCAATGCCTAATAAATATGAAGAGGCATTCAGCAAGTACAATCTCAATCTCGACGACGAACAAGTTAGCAAAGAAGTACATGCCCTCGTGGCAGAAAATCGTGCAAAATACGATAACCCCGAAGTGCTTAAACAGCTTTTGGCTACTGTAGAACTTACTACACTCAAAGAAACCGACTCACAAGAGAGCGTGCTCAAATTTACTGAAAACGTAAATAAATTTGCCGACGAACACCCCGATCTTCCCCCTCTCGCAACCATCTGTGTATACCCTAATTTTGCAAAGATTGTGAGCGAAAGCCTTGAGGCTGATGGTGTTAAAGTTGCTTGCGTAGTAGGCGGTTTCCCCTCATCGCAAACATTTATCGAGATCAAGACTGCTGAAACAGCCCTCGCCGTACACGATGGTGCTGATGAGTGCGACTGTGTACTCAGCGTAGGAACCTTCCTCAGTGGTGACTATGAAACTTGCGCCGACGAAATCTCAGAAATCAAGGCTGCTTGCGCCGACAGCCCCCTCAAAGTAATTCTTGAAACAGGAGCACTTAAGTCTGCTGCTAACATCAAACGTGCTTCTATTCTTTCTATGTATGCTGGTGCCGATTTTATTAAGACCTCTACAGGCAAAATCGCTGTCGCTGCGACGCTTGAAGCTGCTTATGTGATGTGTACCACCATCAAGGAATATTACGACCTTACAGGCACTAAAATTGGCTTTAAAGCAGCTGGTGGCATCAAGACTACAGCCGAAGCAGTAGACTTCTACACCGTAGTACGCGAAATCCTTGGCGAAGACTACATCAAAGAAGGACTCTTCCGCATTGGCACAAGCCGCCTCGCCAACCTCCTGGTTAGCGACATCTTGGGCGAAGAGGTAAAGCCATTCTGATAAAAATAGGCAAAGAAATAAGACCTATTTTGCAGACCATTTTTAGACTGAAAGATTGTGTATGGTTCTAAATTTTCTATTTCTAAATATATTAGAACAAGGCTCAGGTAACTAGAGGCTATTAGCAAACGCCGAGCCGTTATAAAAGCCTTTTCTCACTTCAATCAGTCTAAAATGCAAACCACAATAAAAAGCAAAAGAGGCGTTCTGAAGCAGAACACCTCTTTCCTTTTTATTAAACCTTAAATAATTGATTTTCAATACATTTGATTATATCGTACGCTCCACTACATAGTCAATATAATCCTTCAATGCTGCTTTCACATCTGCATTATGCCAATGCGAATCAAGCAAGTTAAGTGCTTCAAGGTGGAGTTCCTTCATGCGACGTTCGGCGTACTCAATACCCCCACTCTGTTTGGTGTATTCCACCAACTGCGCAATTTCCTCAGCCGATGCCTCACCCGCCTTTACCTTGCGTGCCCATAAGCGCACATCTTCACGCTCGGTACGAGTTATGGCATAGATGGCAGGTAACGTTAATTTACCCTCTGCCATATCATTTCCTGTAGGCTTACCAATGGCTGAATCAGCGTAATAATCAAAAATATCATCGCGAATTTGGAAACAGATACCAATAATCTCGCCAAACTTACGAGCATTCTTCACATACTCTTCACTACCCCCTGCCGAGATTGCACCCAACTCGGCACAAGCAGCAAAGAGAGCAGCAGTTTTATTATGAATAATATGAAAATATGCCTCTTCTGTAATAGCCTCACGACGAATATTGGCCAACTGCGCCACTTCACCTTCCGATAACGTACCACCCAAGTGTGATATAATCTCAACCACTTGAATATTACCCGTTTTTGAGGCTTGGAGCAACGAAGTTGAAAGCAAATAATCGCCCACCAACACAGCCACCTTATTATCATATACCGCATTAACCGAACGCTGTCCACGTCGTTCACCACTTTCATCTACCACATCGTCGTGAACCAACGAAGCAGTATGCAAAAGTTCAAGCGTCACAGCCGAGCGAAGTGAATTGATTTTCACCACACCAAGTTCTTTAGCCATGAGCAATACCAATATGGGACGCATCATTTTGCCTTTGCGCTGTCGCACATAAGCAAGAGCTTGACCCAAGAAGTCATCTTCGTGGGCCAACGCGTTGTCAAATAGGTCTTTATATTGCGCCAATTCCTGTTCAACAGGGCGGCGTATAGCGGATAATTTGTCCATGTTATCTAATTTGCATACAAAAGTACGAAAAAAGGGGTGTTTAAGAGAGTATTTTATGTATTTTTGTGTACAAAATAAAACAATAACGCTATGCAAACCCTTTATTTGCTCGATGCTTACGCGCTAATATACCGCGCATACTATGCTCTGATACGCTCTCCGCGCATCAATTCTAAGGGACAAAACACCTCTGCCGTATATGGTTTTGTCAACACACTCAACGACGTATTAACCACCGAAAAGCCCGATTTTATCGGCATTGCTTTCGATCCTACAGGTGGTACTTTCCGTCACGAAGCCTACCCTGAATATAAGGCACAACGCGAGGCTACCCCCGAGGACATTAAATGGGCTGTCCCCGTAATTAAAGATATTATCCGCGCCTATAACATTCCTATTCTCGAAACACCAGGTTACGAAGCAGACGATGTAATTGGTACGCTTGCCCTTCAAGGCGTTGAAGCAGGACTTGAAGTACACATGGTTACCCCCGACAAAGACTATGCCCAACTTGTTCGTCCAGGTATATTCATGCGTCGTCCCGGACATGGGGCTGCTGGCATGGAAAAACTTGGTCCTACCGAAGTTTGCGAGAAATATGGCATTAACAATACTGACCAAGTCATTGACCTTCTCGGTCTTATGGGCGATACCGCCGATAATGTACCTGGTTGCCCTGGTGTTGGCGAAAAGACAGCAGTAAAACTTATCAACCAATTTGGTTCGATAGACAATCTGCTTGAAAACACAGACCAACTAAAAGGTGCAATGAAAAAGAAGGTTGAGGAAAACATAGAACAAATTAAATTCTCTAAGTTCCTTGTCACCATTAAAACGGATGTTCCCATCCAACTCGACCTCGATGCTTTACGCACTACCGATGCCAACAAAGATGCGCTACGCCCCATCTACGAAAATCTTGAATTCCGCATGTTCTTGAAGAAGATGGATGGCGATGTTACCGAAAAGCAAAATAATGTAAATAGTTGGGGCGCACTCTTCGACGCACAGCCACCCGTTGTGCAAGAAGAAGAGAAAGAAATCAGTTTCAAAACGATCAATGATGTACCACATTCATACAAACTTATTGAAACTGAAGAGGATGCAAAACTTCTACGTGACAAATTATTGACTTTTGATACAATTTGTTTAGACACAGAAACCACATCTATTGATGCCATTCGTGCAAAATTAGTAGGTTTGAGTTTTTCTGTGAAAAAAGGAGAGGCATGGTACGTGGCTGTTCCACGTGAAACCGAAGCAGCACAACACATGGTGCAAATTTTCAGTAGCATCTACGAAAGCGACAAAATTCTTAAGGTAGGACAAAACTTAAAATACGACCTTACTGTACTTGCCAACTACGGCATCCAACTCAAGGCGCCCCTTTTCGACACCATGTTGGCACATTACTTGGTACAGCCCGAGTTACGCCATAACATGGACTACCTCGCAGAAATTTACCTCAACTACCAAACCATACACATTGACACATTAATTGGACCGAAGGGCAAAAAACAAAAGAACATGGCAGACCTTGCACCTGCCGAAATTTGCGACTATGCCTGCGAAGATGCTGATATCACCTTGCAACTCATGGAACCACTCAAGGCTGAAATGGAAAAGAACCAACTTACCCGTGTCTTCCATGAAATAGAAATGCCCCTCATGCCCGTGTTGGCACAAATGGAGCGCAATGGTGTACGACTCGACACAGAAGCTCTTTCTGAAACTGGCGAACAATTCCGCCAACGCATGCAACAACTTGAAACCGAGATTTACGAATTAGCAGGTCATCCCTTTACCATTACCTCTCCCCGACAGGTTGGCGAAGTTCTTTTTGATGAACTCAAACTCAACGAAAAAGCCAAAAAGACCAAGAGCGGACAATATTCTACGGGCGAAGAAGTGCTCGAAGCTATTAAACACAAGCACCCCATTGTAGAAAAAATATTGGCACACCGCGCACTCAAAAAACTCATCAGCACCTACATTGACGCGCTGCCTAAACTTATCAATCCTGCTACTGGACGCATTCACACCTCGTTCAATCAAGCAGTTACCGCTACGGGACGTTTATCTTCATCGAACCCCAATTTGCAAAATATCCCCGTGCGAGGAGACGATGGACGCGAAATTCGCAAAGCCTTTGTGCCCGAACCTGGTTGCATCTTTTTCTCGGCAGACTATTCGCAAATTGAGTTACGCATCATGGCACATCTTAGTGCTGATGAACATTTAGTTAACGACTTTCGATGTGGTCGAGACATTCACGCTGCCACGGCTGCCCGCATCTTCCATAAACCTATTGAAGAAGTGTCGCGCGACGAACGTCGTAAAGCAAAAACTGCCAATTTCGGCATTATCTACGGCATCTCAGCCTTTGGTCTCGCTGAACGCATGGAAGTGTCACGTACAGAAGCAAAAGAACTCATAACCAACTATTTCGATACCTATCCGCGCGTAAAAGAATATATGCAAACCAGCGTAGAACGTGCACGAGAATTAGGATATATTGTCACAGAGTTTGGGCGTCGACGTTACTTACTAGACATCACTTCGCGCAATGCTGTGGTACGTGGTTATGCCGAGCGCAATGCTGTGAACGCTCCCATTCAGGGTACAGCTGCCGACATCATTAAAATAGCTATGGTACGCATAGCCCAACGCTTTGAAGCCGAAGGCATTCAATCTAAAATGATTTTGCAGGTACACGACGAACTCAACTTCTCTGTTCTTCCCGAAGAATTTGAGCGTGTAAAAAACATTGTCATTCAAGAAATGGAAGGTGCCTACACCATGAGTGTACCCTTGCTTGCCGACTGTGGCGAAGGCAAGAATTGGCTTGAAGCACACTAAGTTTTTACACGCAGCGTATCCCGTACAAGTCGGATGCAAAACCTAGCAAACTTTCTGATTTAATAAAAAGCAGGCTGAATTATCTGTAACACCTCAGCAACTCAAGCAAACTTGATTGCATTTAGGTAACACGATAATTCAGCCTGATTTTTTTACGATACGAGAAACGCAACTAAGCAAATTACATTCTAAAGATTTTCAACTCACTAAAATCACCACGCTTCTAATTTATCTGCTATTTCTGGCATTTTTTCTTTAGTGAACACAGGATTCTTTCCCTCCTTCTTCTGTTGACGATAATCCTGCAACAAGAATACAGCTTGACGTGATAGCAAGAGTATTGCCACAAGGTTGCAGAGAGTAAGAAGTGCCATCGTTATATCTGCCATACTCCATGCAAAATCAAGCGAAACAACAGCGCCTATCATCACCATGACTGCCACAGCAAGACGATAAACAAACACCCCCAAACGAGAATCTTTAATATACCTCACATTCGTTTCACCATAATAATAGTTGCCTATAATACTACTAAAAGCAAAAAGCCATATCATAATAGCTACAAACGAATTGCCGATGCTACCAATTTCGTGAGTCAAAGCATCTTGAGTAAGTTGAATTCCATTGGATGCAGTTACATCTACACCACTCACCAAGATAATAAAAGCTGTACAAGAACATACCACCAATGTATCCGTAAAAACGCCTAGTGCCTGTATCAAACCTTGCTTCACAGGATGACTCACCGTCGCCACTGCTGCAGCATTAGGCGCACTACCCTCTCCTGCTTCATTGCTAAACAAACCTCGCTTGATACCCTGTATTACTGTGACTCCCAACATACCACCTGCAGCTTGATTAAATCCGAAGGCATTTTCAACAATCATAAGCAAAACCTTGGGTAGACAGGTTATATTCCATATCACTACCCCAATAGCTATTAAAAGATACACAACAGCCATTGCGGGAACCACTGTCGACGAAAACTTTGCCACACGGTGTATACCACCAAAAATAATAATCAAAGTAAATGCTGTGAGCACCATGCCCATAACGGTTGGTTCTATGCCAAACGCTTTTTGCCATGCCAAACAAATCGTATTGCTCTGCACAGAATTATAGGCAAAACCAAAAGTGATAATCATCAACACAGCAAAGAGAATGCCCATCCAGCCCTTGCCCAGTCCATATTTCATATAGTAGGCTGGTCCACCATAAAAGGAAGTCTTACCCTTACGCTTATAAAGTTGAGCAAGCGTAGACTCTATAAAAGCAGAAGCAGAACCCAATAATGCAAGCAACCACATCCAAAACACAGCTCCAGGTCCTCCGATACTAATGGCTGTAGCCACTCCTGCAAGATTACCCGTACCTATACGGCTTGCCAAAGCCACTACGAAAGCCTGAAATGACGAGATGTGTTTCATCTCTCCATCCACTTTCACATCCATCGACAATTCATCTTGCCCTATCTCTTCGGGTTGCACCTTATCGGGATTGAGCAAAAGCCTAACCATCTCTTTGATAAGACGAAACTGCACGAAACGAGTGCGCCAAGTGAAAAAGACCGCGCAGCATATCAAAATCGTAATAATGATGTACGACCAAAGAAAATCACTAAACTGAATTAAAAAGTTTTGTATTAAATCTACCATCCTCTTCTGTTAAAACTAATTCTTTTTGCTTTTAGACTGCAAAATTACGAATCTTCTTTCATATTTAAGGGGAGTTCCAAAAAATCTCATTAAAAAGGACCTGCGCAAAACGCAAGTCCTTTTTATTTTTTCAAAGTTTATTTAGCTCTCTTTGGGCGTCCACCACGTGGGCGTTTGCTTTTCTTTTTGCTATCTTTTTTACCACCCTTTGCTCCATGTTCAGGCATAGGGGCTGGTCGATTGGCTGCCGCATCCTCACCCACCAAAGCAAAGTCAAGTTGACGACGTTCAAGGTTTGCACGTTCCACGCGAATGCGAACTTTATCGCCTAAGGCATAGCGCTTGCGGAAGCGACGACCTACAAGACAATAATTGCGTTCATCAAATTCGTAGTAATCGTCAAGCAACATGCGCAAAGGAATCATACCTTCGCACGAATTTTCGTCAATTTCCACATAGAGTCCAAACTCAGTTACACCACTCACAGTACCATCAAATTCTTGACCAATGCGATCAGCCATGAACTCTACTTGCTTATACTTGATAGAAGCACGCTCGGCTGTAGAAGCCAATTGCTCCATATTTGACGAATGCTCGCAAAGCTCCTCGTACTTCTTTTGGCTAACCGAACGACCACCCTCTTCATAACGCGTGAGCAAACGGTGTACCATTGTGTCGGGATAACGACGAATCGGTGAAGTAAAGTGCGTATAGTAGTCGAACATCAAACCATAGTGTCCAATGTTATGTGTGCTATAACGAGCCTTCATCATGGCACGTAAAGCCACCATTTCAACCACCTCTTCTTCCTTCTTTCCCTTGATGTCTGCAAGCAATCGATTCAGACTCTTGCTGACCTCAGTCTTTGTGCCATCCGTACGAATACGATAACCAAAACGTGCTACAAAACCACTAAGTTTCTCCATTTTTTCAGGATCGGGCACATCGTGAATACGATATACAAAAACTTTGGGCTTTTTGCCACGTGGAACCACGGCAATCTTTTGTGCCACACTGCGGTTGGCTAAAAGCATAAACTCTTCTACCAACTTATTAGCATCCTTAGCTACCTTTACATAGGTGCTAATGGGATGTCCCTTTTCGTCTATCTCAAAACGAACCTCAGCACGGTCAAAACCAATAGAACCATTCTTAAATCGTTTATTGCGCAGTATCTTGGCAAACTTGTCGAGTTGTATTAACTCACGAGCATATTCGCCTTCGGGTTCAGCCCCCGCAGGCAATGCTTCGGGATGTTCTCCTGGCAAGTTCAAGTCAGCCTCAGATGCACAACCATTACGCTCAAGAATATATTGCACCTCCTCGTAAGTAAAACGACGATTACTCTTAATTACAGTATGTGCCAAGTGCCAATCAGCCACCTCACCTTTATCGTTAATATGGAAGATGGCAGAATAAGCCAATTTCTCCTCATCGGGACGCAATGAACAAATAAAGTTGCAAAGGCGCTCAGGCAACATGGGGATGGTGCGATCTACCAGATAGACACTGGTAGCACGTTTTTCAGCCTCCTTGTCAATAATATCACCTTCCTTCACATAGTGCGACACGTCGGCAATGTGCACGCCCACTTCCCACATACCTTTCTGCACCTCACGAATAGAAAGCGCATCATCAAAGTCCTTAGCATCGTGAGGGTCAATCGTAAAAGTAGTTACATCGCGAAAATCCTCACGACGTGCAATCTCCTCGGCAGTGATATCAGGGCTAAGAGCTTCGGCAGCCTTTTCAACCTTTTCGGGATAAGTATAAGGCAAACCATATTGAGCCAAAATGGCATGCATCTCAGCATTGTTTTCACCTTGTTTACCAAGCACATCAATCACCTTACCAATAGGACTTTTTGAATCTGTGGGCCACTCAATGATTTTAACAACCACCTTGTCGCCATTCTGTCCACCACCCAACTTGTCTTTTGGTATGAAGATATCGGTCGCAAGCGAACGACTTTCGGTTACCAAGAATCCATAGCCACGCTCCACTTGCAACTGACCAACAAAAGTATCGTTTGAGCGCTTCAAAATTTCCGTCACCTCAGCCTCACGCGTATGTCCTGCACGGCGTGCCAACATTGTTACGCGCACACGGTCACCATCAAGGGCATGCAGTGAGTTACGCTCACACACCAAAATACTTTTACCGCCATCATCAGGCACAAATGAGTTACGACCATTGCGTTTACGCACAAAAGTGCCCTCCATTACGTTCGAACGCACCGCATTACGATAGCGCCCATTACCATCTGTCGAGAGATAGTCATCGAGCACAAGGTCGCTCAAAGCGTCCATCACAATCATCTTAGCAGGATGGCTTGTAGCATTAAGCTCTGCAAAGATCTCTTTTACATCATATTCTTTCTCAGGGTTGGCGTTGAACAAATCAACGAGCATTTGTGCCACATTCTTTTTTTTGAGTCGCACAGCTCCACCCTTCTTCTTGTCTTTTTTTGCCATAATTATACATGGTTTGCGTCATTGCACCATTAAGAAGATATCTTCTACCAAAGCATCATTGGGGCACAACGAAAGGTTATATACTACAAAGTAACAGTTTTTTTATGGAAAATGCCACTCAATTAATATATAATAACGCAGAAAAAAGGAATATCTTAGTATTTTTGCCATAAAAATAGCCATTACCACACCTGTTACACCACGATTGTAGCAATGAAAGGCTATATGGCTCATACCTATTATTAAGATTATGCAAATAAAAACGCTTTTACTTTGGTTACTTGCATTGACCTTTAGCCTAAACTTAGGCGCACAGACCCCCAATGAAGAGTCACCCACCAACAACGAAGGCATTGAAGAAACCGAGGTTCCCATTATGACCCAGTTGGGCACTACACAATACAAGGGGAAAACCATACCACACGTCATTATGCCCGCACTGCCCAAATACGCCCCTATGACGTTTAAAAACAATAAGGAGCGCGAGCAATACAATCGCTTAGTTTATAACGTGAAGAAAGTATTGCCTTGGGCAAAGATGGCAAAACTCACCATCATCGAAACAGTAGAGGTGCTCGACCAACTGCCTGACAAACGCTCACGCGATGAACACATTAAAGAGGTAGAACGCGGACTAAAGAAGCAATATGGTCCAGCACTCAAAAAACTGACACGCTCTCAAGGCCGACTGTTGGTTAAATTGGTTAACCGCGAGTGTAACCAAACAGGTTATGCCATTGCCAAAGCTTTTATTGGTCCTTTCAAGGCAAATCTCTATCAAGGCATTGCCGTGCTCTTTGGCAATAGCCTCAACAAAAAATACGACCCCGAAGGCGACGACCGCTACACCGAACGTGTGGTACGCATGGTTGAGGCGGGGTTGATTTAATGAACCCATTGAAGATTTTAGCTATTTACGATGCCAATCGCACAAAATCCGTGATTTCTTGATAACTAAAATCTTAATTACTGACTCCACATCCAAAGAGAGATTCTATAGGTTTACGATTGTAAAAACTTGTAGAATCCTTTTTTTTTGCAATGTACGCAAACTTTAAACGTACATCGCGCTTAGTGGTTCAGAAATAAAGGTTAACTTTGCCACCAATTCAACCTAAACATTATTAACATCGCTGACCATGAATTGGTTAACAGATACACTGCTTACACCATCGGCCGTACAGGCCGTCATTATTATCTGCCTTATCAGTGCCTTTGGTTTGGCATTGAGCAAATGGCGCATTAAAGGCATTAGCTTGGGCGTTACCTATGTTTTTTTCTTTGGCATCTTAGCAGGTGCCAGCGGACTACAGGTAGACGCACAAATGCTTAATTATGCCGAAAGTTTTGGTCTTATCTTGTTTGTCTATACATTAGGTTTACAGGTAGGACCAGGATTCATGAGCACCTTCCGCAAAGGTGGCACCACACTTAACCTGCTCGGATTGGGCGTAGTAGTCTTAGGCACTGTCATTGCCTTGGCTGCCGGATGGACAGGACTACTGCCACTACAAGACATGCTGGGTGTGCTCTGTGGTGCTACAACCAACACCCCTGCCTTAGGTGCTGCGCAACAAACGCTAAAACAACTCAACCAACCTGCATCGGGGGCAGCACTTAGTTGCGCTGTGACCTATGCCTTTGGTATGGTAGGTGTGATTATAGCCCTACTCATTGTACGTGGTTGGTTATCACGCCATGAGAAGTGTACGAGCGATGAGCGAGCTGATGAAGCTTTCATTGCCTCGTTCGAAGTGTGTAATCCCGCTATATTTAGCCACACATTGGGCGAGTTGAGTGAAATGGAAGATAGTTCGTTCGTTGTGTCTCGCCTGTGGCGTGATGGCAAAGTGATATTGCCCAATGCCCACACGGTGCTTGAAAGTGGCGACCGCCTTTTGGTTATTACAAAAGAGAAAATGGTGCCCCACCTTACCATTTATTTTGGCAAACGCGACGAAACCAATTGGAATCGAAGTGACGTTGACTGGAATGCACTCGACTCAAAACTAATATCACAACGCATTCTCATTACACGTTCTAACATCAATGGTCGACACTTGGGCGACTTGCAACTACGCAATCGCTATGGTGTGAACGTGAGTCGCGTGCAGCGTTCGGGCATTCAACTGGTGGCTACCCCCAACCTTACACTGCGCATTGGCGACCGCGTAACCGTGGTGGGCGAAGCCGAAAGCATTAAACATGTGGCAACAGAACTCGGCAATGTGGTGAAACGCCTTGACGAACCTAATATGGTTACCATTTTTATTGGCATCGTAATGGGTTTGTTATTAGGAAGCATCCCCGTGTTTGTGCCAGGCATGAGTTATCCTGTGCGACTTGGTCTTGCAGGTGGTCCCATTGTAATGGGTATTCTTATTGGTGCCTTTGGTCCACGTTTCCACATGGTGGCTTATACCACCACAAGCGCCAACCTCATGTTGCGCTCATTGGGTCTTTCCACTTATTTGGCGTGTTTAGGCCTTGATGCCGGACGCGACTTTATCGAAACCGTGATGCAGCCACAATCATTATGGTGGATAGGCATTGCAATGGTCATCACCCTTGTGCCGGTTATCATCATGAGCATTGTGAGTGTGATAGGCTTTGGACGTAGCTATGCTACCACCGCAGGCATGCTTTGCGGTGCTATGGCTAACCCCATTGCATTAGAATATGTAAACGACTCTATACCAGGCAATGACAAAGCCGCTGTAGCCTATGCCACGGTTTATCCCTTAGGCATGTTCTTGCGCGTAATTATTGCGCAGCTCATTGTCATGCTCTGGGTGAGCTAATAAGCGTTTGCAGCATAATATTTTAAATACAAACACAAACAACAATACAAACAATGAACTTCGACAAAATTTTGAAGAAAGCAACCCCCGACATTATTGTCGTGGTGCTGTTTTTAGCCATTAGTATGGCTTACTTCTTCAGGCCCATGAGCGAAGGCCTCGTACTGGGCGGACACGATGCAGTGGCTGCTGTGGGACAAGGGCAAGAGCAGTTGCAATATGGCGCCACACACGATGGCGAGATTACGCGATGGACAAATGCCTTGTTTAGCGGTATGCCTACTTACCAAATGGCCCCCTCGTATAGCGCCACGAACACAGTAACCACACTGAGCAAAATCTATGCCTTGGGCACCGGAAGTTGGTTCCCTGCTATTAGCTATCTCTTCCTTTATTTGCTGGGCTTCTACATTTTGCTCCGCGCCTTTAATTTTAAGCCACATCTTGCAGCACTCGGTTCTGTAATTTGGGCCTTCTCGTCCTATTTCCTTATCATCATTGCCGCCGGACACATTTGGAAGGTAATGACCTTAGCATTCATCCCCCCCACTATTGCAGGTTTAGTGCTTTGCTACCGCGGTAAATATCTGTGGGGTGGCATCGTGGCTGCCATCTTTACAGCATTCCAAGTAGTGAGCAATCACTTGCAAATGACCTACTACTTCCTCTTCGTCATGCTGTTTCTTGTGTTGGCATATTTTGTCGATGCCATTGTGAAACGCACTCTGAAAAATTGGTTGAAAGCTACGCTTACACTGATATTTGCAGGTGTATTGGGTGTTGCAGCCAATCTGCCCAACATTTACCACACCTATCAGTATGCCAAAGAGTCGATGCGTGGTAAAGCCGAATTGACTAAATCCTCGTCGAACACACAAAAGGCTACCGACGGATTAGATCGCGACTACATTACCATGTGGAGTTATGGCATTGACGAAACGCTCACACTGCTTATTCCCGACTATAAGGGGGGCGGATCTGCCTCAATTCTTGATCGCGAAAACGTAGAAGACCTCCCTGGTTACGACGATTTCTACCAATGTGCAGGACAAACACAACAAGTTTTTCAGCAATCGGGCATTCAAGCCTATCCTCCTGGCATTATGCAGTATTGGGGCGAGCAACCCATGACTGTAGGTCCCGTATATGTGGGTGCATTTGTATGCTTCCTTTTTGTTTTGGGCTTGTTCTATGTGCGTGGTCCTGCCAAATGGGGCTTATTAGCAGCAACCATTTTGAGTTTGATTTTTGCATGGGGTAAAAACATCCCCGGGCTCACAAACTTCATTATCGACCACATGCCCATGTACAGCAAATTCCGTACGGTTAGTTCGGCACTTGTGATTGCCGAATTTACCATGCCCCTGCTTGCTGTGCTCTGCTTACACGAAATAGCGACCAACAAACGCCTCTTCCAACTCACTAAATGGAAAGATGCTCCCATGCGCATGCAAATAGGCTTGCCCTTTGCATTGGTGTTTACCTTAGGGCTCTGCCTTGCCTTATGGCTCATGCCCTCTATGGCTGGCAACTGCCTGTCACAGGGCGATACAGAAACATTCAACATGATGCGTGAAGCACACTTCCCCGCAGACCTAATTGGTACCTATATGGCTGCCATCACCAGCATGCGCCATGCCATTTTAAGTGCCGACGCTTTGCGTTCTGCCGTGATTATTGTGCTTGGCATCTTGGTTCTTTGGGCTTATGCCGAACAAAAGCTCAAGGGATGGATGGCTTGCAGCCTTATGGCATTGATTTGCTTGGTTGATATGTGGCAAATAGACAAGCGCTACCTTAACAACGACTCTTTCACCGAAGAAAGCGTGCGCGAGGAAGGCTTTGCTAAGACACCTGCCGATGCGCTTGTTCTTAAAGACACAAGCTACTATCGCGTGGTAAACTTGGCACAAGGCAACCCGTTTAACGAAACGTCAAATGCCACAGCCTACTATCACCACAACATTGGTGGTTATCACGCTGCCAAGCTCCATCGCTACCAAGACCTTATTGACCACCATCTCACCACCGAGATTCAGCTTTTTGCCAATGCTGCAAATGCTGCCAATGGTGACATGACTAAGGTGAATACCGACAGCATTACCCCCGTGCTCAACATGCTCAATGCCAAATACTTTATGTTTGGCAAAGAAGCCAACCAGGTTATAGTCAATCCGGGCGCAAATGGCAACGCATGGTTTGTGCAATCACTCAAGTTTGTAAAGAATGCCGATGCCGAAATGGCAGGACTCAACAAACTCGACACGAAGCATGCTGCTGTAGCCGACGAACGCTTTAAGGCTGCACTCGATGGTTCTGCCCTCGGCACAGGTAGTGTGACATTTGGCGAATATCAGCCCAACAAACTTACCTACACTGTGAACTCAGACAAGGGAGGTGTGGTTGTATTCTCTGAAATTTACTATCCCGATTGGACTGTTACCATTGATGGTAAACCTGCCGAATTAGGACGTGTAAACTACGTGTTGCGTGCGCTCAAGGTTCCTGCTGGAAAGCACCAAATTGTAATGGACTTTGAACCGCAAAGCATTACCACTACCAACACCATCGCTTACATAGCCCTTGCACTCATTCTCGTGCTCTTTGCTTTTGCCGTATGCAGAGGTAAAAAGCGCAAGACTGAACAAGAATAATTTTAGGGTGATTCTTAACGCTCAGACAGCTCGCAGTTGTCTGAGCGTTTTTTTTACCCTTATTTTTTATGGAAAAATTAAGTGGATAAACTCAAAAAACGCGAAGCGAAGTAAACTTTTTAAGGGAAATGTGTAAAAAGTGCCGTAAATGATATTTTTAGGGGGGGGTAAATTCTTTGTAGGGAAAATGAGTTTTCGTACTTTTGCATCGATATAAGCGTATAAAGTTAGAAGAATTGTAAAAAAGAGGGGTTAAGATGGAGATACTGTATACAATCGCAATACGCTGTTGTGGATGGAGTCTATGTAAACCTTAACCCTTTTAAGAGTGGAAACACGATGCTTAAAATGCAATGCTATGATTTCGACGCAAGTATTTTGTTTTGCTCTGATTTGCTTAAAAACCAAGAGCAAACAAGGTGTTATATCCCCTTACTACGAAAAATATAAGAAAGAAAATCATTAACAACAAATTAACTTCAAATTTATCAACAATCCATGCGCAGGATTTAACCTTTCTGCACGGGTTAAAAATTACTATCTATGAACAAAAAGATGCTTTTTTTGGCTTGTCTTTTTGGGTGGGTTTTGCAGGCTTTAGCAGGAATTAAAGTCAGCACGATTCTACCTGAAAATGGAAAGCCTGAACATCTGTACACGATGGTTAGTGGTAATGGTATCTATGCCAATGGCATGACAGGTACTACCCAAACCGAATCGAAGTACGGACAATTTGCGTTTTATGAATCCGGCACGTCTGGGCAGTATTTTATTTATAGCTACACAGCTAATAAATGGGTTAGCTATACTCAGGCAAGTAGCTATAGCGAAGGTACTACCAACTTTGTAAAGATGTCTGACCAAAAGTCGGAAACTTCAAAGTTTATCGTTAATGAATACGCTACAGACAAGTACGAAATTCAACCTGTAACAAGTAGTGGAACTGGTGATAGGTACCTCAACTGGTATCAAGGTCTTGGCAGCAATAAACTTGACGATGCCTCTGTAACGCTTGGCCTTTGGAAGCAAAATGGAACTGATGATGCTGGTAGCCGTTGGACGTTCTTAGAAGTCATTCCTCCTGCAGTAGGTGCTACCCCCGTGCTTCCTGAAAACTTGAAGCAGATTCAAGAGCAGTATGGCACACAAACTTATGGCATTGCCGTGCTCTATCCCAAACAGCAAGATGCTGTAGGTAACGCACAAGTAGCAACAGCAAACGAAGGTTCAGTTATCACACTCTATAATAACGTGTTGGCTGCTACTTTCGTTAAGGATCGAAATTACCTTTGGTTTGGTGGTTCAAAGGCAATGAACCTTGAAGCAGGTACAGAGCCTTTCACCATTGCTTTCGGTACAGGTTACAGCGTTCCTGCAAGTGCCATGACCTTGAAGGACGTTAAAGTTGTTAACGTTGCTGGCAATGCTAACGCTGTGGGTGGTGCAGAGCACTACAATGGTAAGATGATTGTTGCCAACTACGAATACACTTTCAAAGAAAAGAAACTCGAAGTAGTATGGAAAGCTGTGTTGCGTGATGGCAGCCACTATCTCCGTACTGAAATGGAGTTGAAGGGTGACAATGTAGATATGTACAACATTGTGCCTCTTATTTACAATGTAGATAGCAAGGCTGCTGGTTCTAAACCTGCAGTGGTAGGCAACACCCGCGGTGCCGTGATTATGTCTGATAAAATATTTGCTGGTCTTGAACATCCTACTGCTTACAACACAGTGGGCGATGCAACAGGCGATGAAGATAAATATGACTTGACTAAGACTTATGATGATGTTGCTTTGACAGCTCAGTCATGGGTTGATATGGACGACAATTTGGTTCCTGCACGTATTAAGGAAACTACAGGTAAGGAACCCAGCGACATCCGTCAGTATATTAAGGAAGGTTACGTACTAAAGGAAGGTCAGAAAGTTCAAGTTACACTTACTTATACAAGTGGTAGTCACCGATTAAATATAGGTGGTGTTGATATGTATTCAAGCACAGCTTCGAATATCGATGCCAACGACTATCACTTTGGTTATGCAGGTAATAACCACGACAAGAACGTGTATACCTTTGTAGCTCCTGCCGATGGTACATACACCATTCGTTTGATGGTTGATGGTGTGAGCGAAAGCATTACTGCTTCAAGTAAATTGAGCGTAAAGGTATTTACACCGAAAGAAGGTGCTGTGATTACTTCAGACATCGTGCCTATTAAGGGACGTTGGAGCCGCAACACAACCCTTGCTTCAGGTGAAACCTGGAAGATTAGTGCGGTAGTAGGTCTTGTAGCTGCTGACCAAGCACGTCGTTCATTCCTTGCTTACTCTGAGCGCGAGCGTGCAGTGCCTTGGCGTGCAAATCCTGCTTACATCAGCTGGTACGAACTCAACATTAACCGCAACAACGCTGCTCCTGGTTCAGAGCCTAACAACATGACTGCTGATCAGGTGCTTGATGTTGAAGAACAATGGTTCGATAAACTCTATACACAATTTGGTGTAGCTCCGAATAGTTTTGTAATTGACGATGGTTGGGATACTTATGGTGAGTGGAATTTCCACGCAGGTTTCCCCCACGAAATGCGTGACATTAGCGCCCTTGCAGCCAAGATGAATGCCGGTGTAGGTGCTTGGTTAGGTCCTGTAGGTGGCTATGGTCAAAGTGGTAATTATCGCCGTAGCTATTGGAACTCAGAGAACCGTGGTGGCATGGTATTGGGTAATCCTAAGTATTACGAGGTATTTAAGAAAGCTGCTACCAACTTGGTTAAGAACCAAGGAAAGAAGAACGACGGAACAGGTAGTTTCCAATTCTTTAAGTTCGATGGTATTTCTGCACAATTCTCTGCAACAGGTCCTGACAATGGTGATGCAGGTAACGAAAATGCAGAAGGTATTATCCGCTTGGAACGCTTTGTTCGCGAAGAACTCAAGCGCGACATCTTCTTCAACACTACAGTAGGTACATGGGCTTCGCCTTTCTGGTTCCATTACACAGATGCTGTTTGGCGTCAAGAAAATGACTATGGTACAATAGGCAATAACAAGATTGACCGCGAAAACTGGATTACCTATCGTGACCGTCTAGTATATCAAAACTTTGTAAAGAACAGTTCTATCTGTCCTATCAACACTTTGATGACACACGGATTTATCCTTAGTTCATTTGGTGCTGTAAGTAAGAATATGGATTATGATGCTTGCCGTCGCGAAATGCGTTGTGCTTTTGCTTGTGGTAGTGGCATGGTTGAGCTTTACAACGACTATGCATTGATGAACTCTATTCAGAACGGTCAGCTTTGGGCAGATTTGGCAGAGTGCATTAAGTGGCAAAAGGCGAATGCAGATGTATTGCCCGATGCACACTGGGTAGGTGGCAATCCTTGGACAGGCAGCAAGGCTGAAATCTATGGTTGGGCTGCATGGAATGGCGAAAAGGCAACCTTCACACTCCGTAATGGTAGCAACGATGCACAAACCATTAAGATTACATTGCGCAAGGCATTAGAAATTCCTGCCAGTGTAAATACTTCGATTGTTCTTACCAAGGCATTCCTCGACCAAGTTGCACTTTCAGGTCTTACAGAAGGTCAGGCTATCAACATCGATACCGAACTCACTTTGACATTGCCTGGTAGCTCAGTATACGTATTCAATGGTCGTGATGTAAAGACTGCCGAAATTAAGGCATCTTCTATCATTACCAACAATGACACTTACACTGTTATTTGTGGTGAAACTTGTGGTGTGCAAACAACTCTTGCTCCCGTAAACGTAACCAACAGCATGCTCGAATGGAAATCTTCGAATGCAGACGTAGCAACTGTTTATAACGGTTTGATTCGTGGTTTGAAGGCTGGTGAATGCGACATCACCATCACTGCCAATGGTAATAGCGCCATTACTAAAACCATAAAGGTAATTGTAAGCGAAAAGCCCGAGGAACCTTATAACACCAACTTCGATAAGAAGGCTAAGGCAATTAATTCAGGCCGCAAGATTACTAAAATCACCTTTAAGGCTGGTACAGGAGAGAACAAAGAAATCAACATTTCTCATACCACTCCTTACCTGGATATGACTTCAACGGTTCTTACTTGTGAACCCAGTGAGGAAATTAGCAGCTCTATCGTATTTAGCGGTGATTATATGCATGGATATGTATATATCGATGCAAATAAAGATCAAAAGTTCTCTTTCAATGATGGTTCGAATGACCAAACAGGTACTGAGCTTTACAGCTATGCTTACTACAAGGGCGTGAACTCTAAGGGTGAGAAAGTAGCTGAACGCTTGGGTGGTACCATCAAAAATCCTGCATTTACGGCTCCTACTACTCCTGGCACTTATTGCATTCGTTTCAAGCTCGACTGGGATAATATCGACCCTGCTGGACGCATTGGAGATAATGGTACTTGTACGGGTAACAATGGTATCCTTACCAATGGTGGTGGTATCATCGACATGACGCTTAAGGTGGGTAATGCAACCGAGAAATTCCACATCACCAATGCAGGCTTTGGTACTTTCTATACCTCAGATGCCTACAATATGCCTGCTGGCGTAACAGGTTACACCATTGTTAACACCAAAGACAATCGTTTGACTGCAGAGCCTACCTATCCTGAGGGAACGCTCGTACCTGCCAAAACAGCACTTGTTGTGAAGGGTAATGAAGGTGACTACACTTACGAACCCATCATTTCATCGCAAACCACAATTCTTGGCAATAAGTTGCATGGTACAGACACTGAGGCAACTACGCAAGTTGAGGGTACCGATGTAAAGTACTATAAGTTTGCTTACAACAATGCTGGCGACAAGCTTGGCTTCTATTGGGCAAACGAAACAGGTGCACCTTTCATCAATGGTGCACACAAGGCATTCCTTGCACTCGACTTTGGCACAGCATTGAGCCAAATGCGTGGTTTCTCGCTCAACGATTTGTTTGGTGGCATCACTTCAATCCATTCAATCGTTAATACAGAAAAGGCTTCTCAGCGCATCTACGACCTCAACGGACGTAGCATCAACAGTTTGAATGGTCTTTCTAAGGGCATTTACATTGTTAATGGCAAGAAGGTAATCATTAAATAAACACACACATAAAAAAAGTAGGTGCCTTTGGTAGCACTTATGGTTTTGCTTTGGGCACCTACTTACCTTATTATGACCAACCAGATGAAAAAAGCATATTTTGCCCCAACATCAAATTCAGTCCGTTTTGAAACGGAAAGCAACATCCTTAACAACTCCATAGAGTTTAGTTATTATGATGAACGTTCAGACCGTGAACAACTCTCTAATCAGAAATCAGAGAATTGGAGCAGTGAATCTTGGGCGGACTCTGATAGCGAATAGTTCTTTAACTAAGAACCTATAATGCAAAATCTGCAAGCATTCAGACACACAATAGCGTGCGTTTGAAGCTTGCAGATTTTGCGTTTTATAGGTTTGGAGTATCCTCAAAATAGATTTCAGATTTTTTTTAACGCCTTATAATTTAGCCACTCTTTTTCTTTCGTTCTTTGCAAAGGTTATGTAATTGTCTCAGATTTTACCTAAAATACTGTCTATATATTTAAATAGTATTAATTTTACAGTTAACAACAGTTAATCACCCCCCCGGTTTTGTTATATAAATTAAAGATGATACTTTTGCAAAGAAAATATAAACCTAAAACAATTGTTTATGAAAATTTCAACTCTTCTTTTGGCAGGGGTGGGAGCATTTTGCTGCACTTCTACCATGGCTCAGTCTTCTGCAACCATGGCTGTTGGTGATCAGGTTACAGAAGTTGCCAACATTACGCCTTCAACCGTAGCCTATCGTATTAAGGGTGCGCGTGGCTATCTGTTCTCACAGAGTGCTGATGCTACAACTCTTTCTTCTAACTATTTGAAGAAAGATCAAAAAGACTTCACTATACCTGAAGTCACAGAGAACAATCCTAACTTCAACTTTGTGTTGATTCCTTCAGCTTTACAAGCTAACGGCTACTACATTTACAATGTAAGCACTAAAAAGTTTGTAGAGAGCACTCCTGGTAATGAATCGGCTTTATTGTCTTTGGTTGAAACTCCCAATTTAGATAAATGCGTTTGGAAGTTCACAAAGAGTGAATTCACTTCTTCAAGTACAAACGAGTGGAATCGTTACGATGGAGCATTCCCATTTTCTATTACGAACGGCGCTTATTACCTCATGATGAGCGACGCAAGTATGGCTGGTGTAAAGGCATATCCAAATGTTGATGCAGGTAGTCGTTTCCAACTTATCGTTGCAGACAACACAAGCGATTTTACCCAAGCTTGCAAAACTGTGGAGGCTTACGAGTTTAAAACACGCAAGGATCAAATTACAACTGTTTTAGAACCTAATGTTGGCAATTTAGGTTATCCTACTCAAGAAGCTTGGAAGGCCTTTAAATCAACTGTTGCCAGCGCACAGCAGGCAAGCGAAGTAAACACAGCCTTGGATGCTCTGTTGGCAGTTAACAACTTGGTTTACCCCACAGACGGTCAAGCTTACTACATTCGTCCTGTTAATAAAAGAGCTGAAAACAGAAGTGCCAATCGCCTTTATTGTGGAACAGACAATACATTGAGCATTGGTGTTGGTGAAACAGATGACGCTTCGGCTATTTTCTACTGTCACAAAGTAGAAGAACACAAATACATCTTTACCAACAACGCAGGTAAATATATGCGCTTCCGTGCAGATGGAAAGGATTTTAATGGCGATGGTTCAGGTTTTGCTGATGCGTATGGTAACGAACAGATATTCACACTTTATCCTATGCAGAATGTAACTGGTAATCATGCTGAATTTCCTTCAAATAATATTACCAAAGGTGACATAAATCAGTTGGGACTTTTCCTTTTACAAGGTCAATTGGCAAGTTCTTCAACTGCTCAGCACTATCTGATGGCAAATACTTCTGATAAGTTGTTCCACAACAGTACATCTAGTGATGTATATTATCAGGAATCGGGTAATACTTGCGCATTCTATATGGAAAAAGCAGAACAACAAAACGCTTTTAAGACTACCGCATTGACAGTTGGAGAGGTTAGTGCCAATGTTGCTACTTACAGCTCACCATTCCCTGTTAAATTGCCCGAAGGTGTTGATGCCTATATCGCTAAACAAGAGGGAGAGAATATTGTGTTGCAGAAAATAACAGGTGCACTGCCTGCTAACACAGGTGTAATCCTTTCATCTGAAAATGCTGCAGAGTACATCCTTACTGCACGCACCACAGAGACAGAGACAGAGGCAACTGAAATTGCTGACAACAAACTCGTAGCAACTACAGGTAGTGCTGTTGCTAATGATGTTAATGCATACATTCTGAGCAAAAATGAAAATAAAGCCGTATTCAAGAAGCTTTCGGCAACCAATCGTACCATTGCACAATACAAGGCTTACCTCAAACTTGATGCTGGTACACAACCAGCTAATTTAAGTCTTGCCTTTGCTGGTAGCAATCTCACTGGCATACAGAATGTTACAGAGACTTCGGCTAAGTCAAAGACTGCATACGACCTCGCAGGTCGCAAGGTAGGTAAACTGCAAAAGGGCATCTACATTGTAAACGGCAAGAAGGTTATTGTAAAATAATAGTACTAAAAACAAACCCGTTCAGAAAAAAATGAAAAAGACATATTCAACTCCCAAGTCAACTGCCATCACTTTTGCTTGTGAAGACGCACTACTTAATGCTTCCCTCAATGGTCAGAAAGTAGAAACACTAGATCAAGAAGAAGATGGTGAAAATGCCCTTTCGAACAAACGTGAAATGTGGCAAACAGATGGTTGGCTTGAATAATTTATTTAGTTAATAGCAGAGGCACTTGCTCAACAGCAAGTGCCTTTTTCTTTTGACACAATTTTGAGGCTATTTTTCTACATGGTTTTGATGATATTTTAATATTGTAAATAGTTGATATTCAACAATAACAAACGCAAGAAACGCCTCGATTCGTGTATTATTTTAATGGGTCACCCCGTTAGGGGTGAGATTGGGCCTAGGCGAACAGCCGTTTTCATAGGATAGGCATGTCGCAAGTCATATATCGGGGCGCAAGTTTTCCCCTTGGGAAAAGTAGGCTTGCTTCGCAAGGAAAGTGTGCTTCGCACATGGCAAGCCCGTTT
>ERZ1026862.56-NODE-56-length-57372-cov-91.080238_pt1 | contig 57372 bp, 82 predicted proteins | sample MGYA00380161_ERZ1026862 | MGnify/ENA primary metagenome ERZ1026862 (study PRJEB33269, sample SAMEA4719797) | human gut metagenome | biome: human-associated habitat; feature: organic feature; material: feces | place: Cameroon | collected 2013-10 ... | reverse complement strand
TGAGTATAAGATAGGGGTCTAATCAGGGCCTCTTCTTTTTCGCGTCTTTTACACGGTTTGGTATAGGAGGTGATTTATATGAAAGATAAGTATAAAATTATAGGATATTATAAAGGTATCATTTTAGCGAAGAAGTTGAATAATGACAGGTTTTATATCATTAATGCAAATACTAAAACCGTTTTTCACTATAGCTCTAATGAGAAAGAGATAACCGAAATGTTTATGATGTACTTAGCGACATATGATTACAGTGAGTATAAGATAGGGGTCTAATCAGGGCCTCTTCTTTTTCGCGTCTTTTACACGCATTATAACGAAGAGTGAATAAGCGAACATAAGAAAGTTAAATCGTAAAATGTAAACGACTAAACTTCCGGATCAAACCGAGAAGAAGGAACGCGTATTACATGCTCTTTATTTTTTCGCAGCATATACATGCCTTATAATAGGAAGTAAAGAAACTAATAAAACATTTAGGAGGTTAATTTATTATGAGAGAACAATTCGAATATGAGGTTGCTTATAGTCGTTTTAGTAGAGCGTCTATCGTAGCTATGATATTTTGGATTATCGAATCTTTGGCGATAACGCCAGGATCTATAATTGAAATGATTGGCGAGGTAGTACCTATGTTAAACGTATTATTAAACGTCTTAGTATATGGAGGTGGATCTGTAGGAATTATATTTGTTATTTGTCAGATTTACGATCTTTACTTAGATAAGAATGAGCGAGCTTAACAGCTCCTCTTCTTTTTTTTTCGCATCTTTTACATGTGTTATAATGAGAGAATTGTATGATTAGCGTAATTGGCAGCGCGGCACTATTATAAGTGCAGGTTACTGGTTCGAGTCCAGTATCATGCAATCTTTTCTTTTTTTTTCGTTATATTTTCATATACTATAATAGAATAACAATAAAGGAGGAATGTTATATGGATAACACGGAAAGATGGTCAGACATCAAACGCAAAATTGAATTGGAGCAGTTCAAAGCAAAGGTTAAAGACAAGAAAGATAGAGCTGTTGATTGGTGTAAAGAGCACACCGAAGAAGCTGTTACATTAGCTTGCGTTGCGGTCGGAGGGGCTTACAAACTTGGCAGGGCACTTTATAGACGTAACCAAATTAAACAGGAACAAGCTTTAAAGGACAATTATATTTACGATCGATCAATGGGGCACTATTGGAAATGTCGTAGAAAACCTTCTACGAACGAGTATCTTGAAATTGAGCGTAGAAAGAATTCTGGCGAATCATTAGGAAGTATCCTGACATCGATGAAATTACTATAATTCTATAAGAGCGGACTAAACATAGTCTGTCTCTTTTTCGCGATTTTTTCTAGGATTATAGTAGGAACATTATGATTTTTATAAAGGAGGGATAATAAATGAACACATTTGGAGATTTCTTAGCGGGACTATTAAAGTTCTTGTTATCATTAGTTATTATCGGACCGCTTATAGCGATCTTGATAGTAGGGATTGGTATTGGGGCTTTATTCTAAGCTAAAGGAGGCGATGCTACATATGCATTGTCTCTCCTTTTTCGCAACTTTTTCAAACACTATAATAGGAAGTATTAACAAAGTTAAAATTCAGGAGGAATGAATTATGAAACAGAAATTTAATGAATTACTTGACAAACCTTGGACAGCAAGAACATACTTAAAGTCCGTAGGCATCGTGGTTGTATTATACACGATAGTTATGTGTATTATGTGTGTAAAGTGGTACTGGGACGAGATTAAGGATTGGTTTAAAAAGAAGTTTATTAAGAAGAAATCCGAAGAGGCTGAAAAGGCGGAGTAGTACAACTAAGGATTAAGGAGTTTAAACAGCTCCTTAGTTCTTTTCGTTATATTTTCATAGATTAGTATAGGAGGTGATTTATATGTTTAAATTGTTTAAGAAGAGAGAACTTAAGAAGGATCCTATTCTTGAAATGATCGAAAGGCAAACTCAAGAACTTAAAGAAATTCGTGATCGTATACGAAAAAGTGATGAATTACTTGATCGGTACATCGAAGAGGCAGAGAAATTGCTTAAACAAAAAGGGTATACGGAAGAGGATCTTGAAAGGATTCGACAGCAGGTTAAACTAGAAGTTATATCTAAAGACTAGGGGCTACATAGCCTCTTCTCTTTTCGCGTGAAATACATGCCTTATAATGAGAAGTAGGAATCTTATTATAAGGAGGATAAAGATATGTTAACGATTATTGAAATGATTGGTATTAGTGTATTATCAATTGTAGCAATTAGCGCATACGACGCTTTAAGAGATTTTACAACATCTTTAGAAGAGATGAGAGAGACTATGTAAATCATGGTCTCAACTCTTTTCGCGACTTTAACATGTCTTATAATAGGATAGAAAGGAGGATATAGAATGATTACAATAATGTTATTAATTCTCATTGCCGCAATATTAATTATTGGTGGTATCGTAACTATATTAATTGGAGGTACCGCATTTATATTAACATTCGGCGATGTAATTATTGCAGCGATGGTGATCTATTTTATCATCAGGCATTTTGTCAGAAAACACAAAAACAAAGACTAGGGGCTACATAGCCTCTTCTCTTTTCGTTATATTTTCATAGATTAGTATAGGAGGTGATTTATATGAATAATAACTTAATTAAAGCAGTTATGGTAGGCGGAGCTTTATGGGCTACTTTAGAACTCGGAGGCATGATAGGCAGAGGTCAGGCTATCGGCATTATGTCGAAACATGGCGACGAGTTTGCAAGTGAGTCAATAAAGCTGTTAAAAGACTGTAAGGGTATACGTAGTGGATTTATCAGAATAATCGCTGAAAGTTATAAGGACGAGGTCTAATCAGGGCCTCTTCTTTTTAGAAAGGAGACCGAATGAATAACCAAGAAGCATATTCTAAAATTAATAAATATGATATTAATTCTATATACCCAGATCCGCACTACATTAGGCAGCAATGCATCTTATTGATAAGCAAACATCCCGAAATAGCATACTGCAGTAGAGCAACCATATTTCAAAAAGCCTTAGAAGATGGGGAAATTACAGAAGCCCAATACAATGCCGCAAAAGAATATTATGGTAAGCTGTGGGAATACGTTTGTGACTGATTCGCGAGTTTTTCTTGCACTTAAATGAGGTAACTATTAATTTATATTTTAAGGAGGTAATAGAGTGAATACAATCAAAGAGACGGCAGGAAAAGTTAAGGATTGGGTAGTTAGAAACGGAGACGTTATTGCAGCATGTGCGATAGTTGTTTGCGTAGGTGGAGCTTTTGGTAAAGCGGCTGGTAACATGATCGGAGACGCTATAAAAGACGCCTATAAGGAGGGCTTTAACACAGGATGCTCGAATACGGTGCTCGTGTTGGCTACTGAGAATAAAGACAATCCTGAGATTATTAGTACTTTATTGGATTTTACTTCAAATAATGCTAAAATCAAATAGTTACACCTATAAGGGGCGTGGAAACACGTCCTTTATATTTTTAAACATTAATTAAAAGGAGACTAATCATGAGTAAATCAACATATTTTGCTACTTTAAAGGTAAGACCTTGTAGACGTAAACACGGATATATGAGCAAACTTAGACATCAGATTAGAAAAGTCCATGATGGCGGATGCTGTCGTTGTCGTAAGTATGCAAACAATGGTCACAAAAGACGAGGAGAACCGATGGTCCGTCGAATTCATTTAATTCGAGCCCGTAAACAAATGGCTATACATTTAATTAAAGAAATGGAGGAAAACTAAAATGAGAGTTAAATTTATGGAATCTATTGAAAACGTTGCTGTACAGCACTTTACCGAATCCGATGATGTAGTATTTGTGCCTATTGACGCCGACACGGGTTGTCCAGAGATTGTAATTACGCTTCATTCGAGAAGTTATGCGATTCCATTATGCGAAGATGCTTTTGCACACTTGTTCGACATGGCGGACGGAATTCATATGGACTTTAGTGCATATGTCGGTGTTCGTGTTGAGAATTTAAGAATGGAGGATATTAATAGAGCAAAGATGCTCAATGACATTACTTGGTCTAGATTTAAAGGGGGGGTAAATAAAGATGTTCAACAAACCGATTAGATACCGATTCGAAACATCGGGGGAATTCTTAGATGCGATGCGCAGACTTATTAAATTCGTTGGTGGGACTGTACATACGGTCGTTACTCACAACTTTGAAGTAAGAACCTATGATATTTACTGTGAGCTGACATGGGTACAAATGAGAAGATTGAAAAGGAGACTTAAAGATGGCAAAAATCGATTCATCCCTATCTCGTGTTACAAGCGTAACAAAGATGTCACATACAAAAGATCATGGTGGCGGTACACAGCATGCTACACCTCGCCATCGATTCGTAAGATACAGGAACGTTCAAGCTTCAGATATGAAGTTCAGTGATATTTTAGGAAAGGAAACCGAAAAATTATGTCAGTTGGAGAAATGATCGTATTAGCTATTGTCATTGTATTGAGCGCGGCGAATGTTATATTTTACATTCATAGTCGTTTAAAAGTTGTAGGGACGTTATTAATTACCCTTGATAATTCAGATGGTTCTAAGTATGCGAACATGCTGTTTAATGATATTTCGAGCAAGGAATCGACGATGAATCTTCCCACAGGGACAGCAGTGACATTGGTTGTTAAGCAGCAGACAGTATCGTGATATTTTCATGCATTATAATGAGGTTAAAGAAAAGGAGGTAATTTTATATGGAAAATTACAATGATGAAGCTAGAGAATTATTAGCAAAGAGACTTGATGATTGTTCATCAGAGGTAGACAGGGTCAATGGCGACACTGAGGATTACAGGGATCTTACGGATCGATTCGTAAACATCTACCGATTGCAGATTGACGAGAAGAGGGCTGAGATGGATGCCGAGCTTAAGAACAAGCAGCTCGAAGCTGATATTGCAAACACTAATAAGAGTTTGGAGTTGAAGCAGAAAGAACTTGAATTAAGGGAAGCTGAACTCAAAGTGACTAAACGGAAATTCATCGGAGATATGGTCGAAAAGGGCGTAACACTTGCAACCTGGTTTGGTTTGTCCTGTCTGGTGATGACTTTCGAACAGTCTGGTGGAGCTATTATGTCGAAGGCATTCTCAGGTATTCTTCCAAGAACCAAAATTTAAAACCTATAAGGGGCGTGGAAACACGTCCTTTATATTTTTAAACATTAATTAAAAGGAGACTAATCATGAGTAAAAGAAAATTATTATCACTTGTATTAGCATTAATCATGCTTGTAACTTTAGTAGAGCCTACGTACGCAGCTACTAAATACACTAAAACAGAAAAGAAATTAGCGCAGACAATTGCTGACTTTCAGGAGAACTATCTCATTGATCCGGATTCTTTTAAACTCCGTAAGATCTATAAGATCAATTACAAGTTAAAAGAAGAGTATTATTGGATGTATGAGGGAATGTATCTATTTGATGAATTAGAGACCTTCAAATGGAGAGTTGATTACTCTGCCAATAATTATTACGGCGGAAGAGTTACCGGTACGATTTATATTTCGTCAACTCAGTATCTCTTTACAGAAGATGAGATGAACATGGAATACTGGGAGGATTGTACTAATTACAAAAAGTATAATAAAACCGGTACTTTAACTAAACATGTAAGATCGTTAACCAAAAAATATTACAATGCAATGTGAACAGCTAAAGAGCTCTAGGAATAATCCTAGACTCTTACATATTTCGGAGGGATTTATATGGGATTTGATATTTCGACAATGTGGACGCGAGAATCAAATAAAAAGAATGGTCGCAGAGGTTATCTTGGCTGGAAAGACGAACGAGATACCATTATTAGTCCTAAAAATTATGGCGGATATATATTAGAACATCATCGAAAGGGAGGTAGATAGCTATATGAAAAAAAATAATTTTATTTATGATCATTAGTATGCTATTTTGTTTTTCTGGTTGCTCGATTGATAATGGCGCTAATAAAGATTATAATAATACTGGATTTACGTGTATTGCGACTTGCGAAGCGTTCGATGTAGTATACGATAATGATACATTTGTTATGTATTCGGTATCTACTGGCTATGATAATTTTGGTAATGTTACAATGCTGGTAAATCCGGATGGGTCGCCAAAACTATATAATGGAGGTAAATAAAGATGAATGACTTATTTTTAACTGTGCTTGTTGGGGTTGCATGCCCTATACTTTTACCATTGGTTACTAAAAAGGAGGATTAAATCATGAACGAAGAATTAAAAAATGCAATATTACGTGCTACTATTGGATCTGATTACGATGCTGACGGTGATATCGTTTCGTATAATGGCAAAAGATATTATGTTAACTTGTTTGAAGGTGTGGTCGTTAGAGTGAATAATTAGAAAGGGGTATTTATGATAACCGCTAAAGAGGCTAGAATTAAATCGTTAACCGGAACACAGGTGAATGCGCATATGCGCAATATTGAACTATTAATCATGGACACTATCGAAAAAGGGGCATTTAATGCCGTGTATCATCATTGTCTATTTGAGAAGCCAGAAAGAGATCATGAAAATGATGCGTTAGTCATGTCGGAAATTCTCAAAAGATTAGGCGATTTAGGGTACCGTACCAATTCCAAGTATTGTGAACCGTTACCAATGGGCTGTCCGTGCGATCAATGGAACCCCTTAAATGGTTTTATCGAAATTTACTGGAATTCGGAAGAAAAGGAGGACTGATATGAAAGGAAGGCACCATAAAAATGTACCTGGAATGGATAAGGATAAAATTAAAGGGCGATGTTTCGACTGCTTCTTGGTTTTACTATTATTGATATTTTTATCAATCCCGTTCTTAACTTACGTGTCAGTAACCTATTCGAAGCCTAAAAACACCAATACGAAACAGAGTTATATTTCCGGGCGAAATCTTTATGAAGATCATACTAATTGGGTGCTGTCATTAGGAATCGATGTTCCTTCTGATGAACCAACTGTTGAGGAAAATGATATTCCTGAAGTAGCGGCTTCTTATGAAGAACCAGAGTATATCAAGATCAATTCAACAGGGTATTATAACAAATACAATGCGAATTGTGCAGATGGCACTTGGCCTACACCAGGAGTATTAGCTGGTAAGCGCGAATGGATTGGTAAATCAGTAGATTTGTATGATTCTGGGTACAATCATATGGGCACGTATACGTTTCATGACGTTGGTTACGGACGATCTATTGGGTACGGCAGCAGTAAGTTAAAAAAAGGATACTGTCTCGGGGACATCGAGGCTGGAGCAACTATTGATATTTTCTTCTCTACGGAATCTGAATGCAATTCCTACGGACGTAGAGACATTTACATGGTTTGGAGGTAATAATCATGAAAATCATTGTAATAACATTAATTATAGCCTATTTACTTATTGGTATTACTTTGGCCGCGGTGGAAATATTTCCTAAGACCAAAGACGAAGATGGTAATTATAAGACTTTCGAAGAATACGTCGATTCATTAGATGCTTTAGAGACTGCTGGCTCGGTCGTTGCATTAATGTTTTTACTTTTCGGATGGCCTTTATGGATCATTGTCAACATCATAAATATGATTATGACTAAGATCTTTAATTTTATATTTACGATTCTCAGGAAACTTAATTAAAAGGAGGTTGCTATATGAAAATTATATTTATCATTGTATACTTATTGATTGGGGTTTTTACAAGCGCATTTGTAGGTTATCGCGAGGCATTAGAGGATAATATCTGCGTCGGGCTTGTATATTTTATCATAATCCCGGCGGCTTGGCCATTAGTAGTACTCTATTTATTATTTATGCACGTGATATGGGCAGGTTTATTTAGGCTATTCGATAGGGTCAATAAAGGAGGTGAATAATTCGATGTTTCTTGAATTAGCATTTGTCGTGATCGTTTTTATTCTTGGAGGGGTAATGTTTATTTACTCACTCTTAGGATTTATTGGATATTTAACAAAAGGTCGTGTGCTTGGAAAATTTTTACATACTTTTTATAAGCATCATGACCCAGGTAAAAATTCAATCACATGTTATCACAGCAACTTAATGTCAAATTGTAAATACTGTGGTAAAAGAATTATGAAGGTTGGTAAAAACTGGTTTACTTTAGAACAAAATAACCGAAAGGAGAAAAAATAATGGAAGATGGAGGTATTATTATATTTCTATTAATCTTGATCTTGTTGTCCATACTGGATTGATCCGCAACATTTTCAAATATTATAATAGGAGGTGATGAGAAATGCAGAATAAAAAAGAGTTATTGCTCAAGGTAGCGCAGCTTGGTTTAGCACTTGGTGGAGCCGTTATTAGCGGGGTACTCGCTCAAATGACAGCCGAGAAGACTACTAGAGCATACTTAGAAGAAAAGGATGCAGCAGAAACCAACGAAACCGAGGAGGCCTAACATGGGCTCTTCCTTTTTCGCAGTAAAAACAGACATTAATATAGGAGGTGATTTATATGTTTAATATTATGACAGAAGCAGATCAGAACGAACTCAAGGAGGCATGCCAAATGGGCTACGACACAGCAGTAATTAAATATGGTGCACAGATGTATCGTGACGGAATATTTGTTGGTGCTGGAGCCGCATTAAGTGGTATTATCGTTGGTATTGCTCTGAATTATGGAGTCGAATTTGTTAAACGCAAAATCAAAGAATGTAAGAATGAGGCCTAATCAGGGCCTCTTCTTTTTCAGAAAGGAGACCAAATGAATAATGATATTATTGCATTGGCAATTAAGAAGTCCATGCCGACAATTCTAACTCTATGCGCAGGAGCTGGACTTGTAGCGTCTAATATTCTTACGGCTAAAGCAACTTTAAAAGTGGACAAGATCATCAGAGATGAAGAATTTGATCGTTATACTGAAAGCTACGAGCCACTTACAACAAAAGAAAAAGTTAAGATTGCGGCACCTCACTACATTCCGTCAGTTATTGTCGGGGGCTTGAGTATTGCGTGTATGATCGGATCACATCAGATGGATAAGAAGCAGATTATAGCTTATGCGAGTGCGCTTAGTATTGCCGATAACTTTCAGCGGAACTATCAGAAAGCTGTAACCGAACAGTATGGAAAAGAAGCTAATGAGGAAATCCTAGAAGAGGTTCAACGAAGACCTACCGTTCCTGACGCAGCAGCTAAGAACATTAAGCATGATGGAATGTTATATTTTGTTGATGGAATCACAGAAGAGGGCTTTTATGCAGATAAAGAGACCGTAAATGAGGCCATCTACAAACTAAACCGTAAGTTACATCTTGGCAATTATGTAACGCTTAATTCTTTTAGACGAGACCTTGGATTAAAACCAACTAATTTCGGATCTGTAGTAGGTTGGTCTACAGCATTAGATTCCATCGGTAGAGGTGAATCGGACGATTGGGTAGATTTTCATCTTGTTCCGTGTGAGACTGCTGACTGGTGTGTTTATATTTCGTATCTTAGTATGCCACATGGGCTGGGTATATCACCGGCTGAAGAACGAAAGATTATGAAAAATTTTAAAGATACCGAGTATCAGAGCATGTATATTTAGAAAGGAGACCATTATGAACTTATTAACAACACTAACAAAAGAGATCAATGCGATCCCTAAAGCGGTAAATGCTAATAGTCCATTACTGCTGACAATCACAGGGATTATTGGCATTGGTGTTACCGTGTATTCCGCAGTAAAACAGACGCCGTTAGCAATCGACAACATGGACAACGAAATCATCAAACGCTACGAAGAAGGTGAAGTTGAAGATATGGATTGCTGCTATGGCACGAATCAGGAAGACATCAAAGAACGTTTTGATATTTTAGGGCCTAAGGACGTCGTCAAGACTTGCTGGAAATGCTATGTCCCTACAGTCTTATTAGGCGGTCTTACTGTTGCCAGCTTTGTATCGTCATACAAGATCTCTACTAAGAGGCTTACGACTATGACTGTTGTATATGAGCTAACAAGAAACATGTATGAAAACTACAGACGTAATGTGATCAAAGAATCTGGAATGAGAAAAGACATCGCTGCGCGTAACCATATGGCTCAGGAGAAAGCAAATGATATTTCAGATGAGACTTTATTGGGTTTACCGGAAGGACAGAACATCTGTTTAGATCTCTTCACAGGTAATGTGTTCTATTCTACGAGAGAACAGATCCTTGAAGGGGTTAATCATGTTAAAGACAAGTTCTTATCTGGCGAACAAGACGTAAGCCTTAATGAATTCTACGACGAGATCGATGCAAACCATATTGGCGTTGGAGACGATCTTGGTTTCACGCCAGAAAGCAATATTGATATTCTGTTCGGATCTGTGTTGCGTGGTAGTACGCCAATTCTCACTATCGACTACTATGCCGCACCGCGGTTTGATTACAGGAACTTAATGTAAAAACGCGTAATTTTCATACGTTATAATGAAGTGAATCGACACTAAAATAAACTATTTTAAGGAGGAAACAAAAATGGCAAATTTAGAAAATGAGGTATTAACAGGTGAAGTTGAAGATGTAACAACAAACACTGAGACTGAGGTTGCAGAGGATTCTGGAATCGGCGGTTTAGGTATCGCAATTGCAGGATTGGCTATCCTTGGCGCGGTAGCTGCTGGTAAAGCAGTATATACTGGGGGCAAGAAGCTGATTGGTAAAGCGAAGGCTAAACTCGACGAAAAGAAAGGTGCTGTAGAGCAGGTCGAAGAGACTGAGGTTACCAAAACGGAAGTCGTTGATGCTGTGGAAAATGAAGAAGCCTAAGCTTGTACTTAAATGGAAAATTGAATATTGAGACGCTTAAGAGGAGGACTATAACAGGTCCTCTCTCTTTTTTCTTAGAAAGGAGACTGATATGGAGCGATTTGAATCTAACTCGATTAAACGTCGAGAAGATATTACAAATAAAGATTCTGTAGAAAAGAAAAAGATCGAAAAAGTTACTAAGCATCAGATCACAGTTAAGAAAAAGTCATTAGGTCAGCGTGCTGGTGAAGCTTTGCTTAGTGACGAAACACCTAGTATTGGAAGTTATATTTTGGGTGATGTACTTATTCCGGCAATCAAGGACACACTTGCAGACATGGCTACATCAGCTATTAATATGGCATTTTATGGCGACACTAGAGGTCTTTCTAGATCGAGACATAATAACACAAGGATCTATCGCGGAGAGGTTAGATCGTACGACCGATGCTATGACCGACCTGGTAGATCTGAAAGATCAATGGCACGGCTTAACAATAAGTACGACGTTGACAATGTTATATTTGGCACTCGTTCTGATGCAGAATCGGTTCTTGATGTGCTTTTAGAAAATATCGATCGATACCGTCAGGTAACCGTTGGAGATTACTATGACGCAATTGGCGAGCAGACTAGAGCATCGGACTTTAATTACGGCTGGTATGAGTTAGGAACAGCACGAATTAAGCCTACGGGCAATGGGTATGTATTAGAGCTGCCTAGACCTCAAGCATTAGATTGATATTTTCCAGAAAGGAGACCGAATGAAAACAAAAAGACCTGCTAATTATAATCATGACTGTTATCCAAGATTTAAAATCAGCTATGCTGGCATTGGTAAACCGTCTAAATTGGAATTGTATTTTTCAAGTTTTGATGCTGCATTAGAGGCGTTTGCAGTACTTGATAATTTATTTAATAAGTGCCTCTACGTTACCATTAACAATGCGATAGACGTGCTATACGATAAAATCTCAGAAAAAGATGATATTTTAGATCATTACGGATGGGATTATGCGCATTTCAGTGTTGAATATACTGAAATTATGGAGGTTTATATTTCTGGTTATCCAGAACTCTCACATTCACTTACAATTGGAAATATTGTAGCGCTTCAGGAGGGATAATTAAATGAATGATTATACAAAGCGACAGTGGTTAAAGACAGCTTATCCTGGCGATAACTGGGCAAAGAAAGTAGACAAGATGCCTACAGCACAGGTGGATGCATTATATTTAAAATTCGAACGTGAAGGGAGATTTAAAAGATGAAAGATAACATGAAATGGGCTCGTGCTGAGCTCGATAAGTATGTGGAGGCACATGCACTGGACGCGGATCCGGATAAATTACTGGATTTACAGCTGGCATTAGACCTCTATAGTTTATATTTGGAGAACGAGGCAGATTCTAGCAATCCAGCAAGAGTGCTGTCATTCTTCAAAAAGTTTATGTCCGAAATGCCATTAACGCCTATTGATATTTTGAAGAAGCCTAATGAAAATCCGGATGAGTGGGAACAAATTAAATTAAAGCCAGCCCTTTATCAGTCCAAGCGTTTAACAACATTATATTATCAGCCAGAGATCGGCTATTCAGACATGGGTAGGGTTATCTGTGTTGATGCTGGGTCAGGGGCTCGTTTTATTGATGCGTCGGTTACTAGACTTGTAGATGCTAACTTACCTATTAAGTTCCCTTATATGGGAGATGACCAGGTATTTGTTATTGTTACCAGAGAAGCTGGGGAACATTTCTTGTTAACTAGCGTGAGATCAGCAAGGCGCGTACAGACAGGAGAAGTGTATGATATTAATGCGCATCTCTTAAAAGCTGATGAATTAGAGGATGTCATTTGCCTTACTGATAAGGAACGCGATGAGCTGGTAAATAATCCAACACAGAAGCTTACTGATATTATCAAAGAAAAGGAGACTAAATAATATGAAAGCATTAGAAAATTTAACATTAACCCTCACATACGCAGTTGGTCATACTAAGACCTTCTGCAAGCAAAATTCTGCGGAAATCTTACTTATTGGTGGTGCCATTGGTGTCGTAACAGGTACAGTTATGGCTTGTAAAGCTACTCTTAAGGCCGAAGTTGCCATGACCGAATACAAAGAGAAAAAAGAAAAGATTGCTGTTTGCTTAGGTAATTCCGACATTGACTATGATGAAATTGCCGCAAAAGAAGATCTTAAGAACTTAACAATCCAGACAGCAGTAAAGATGATCAAGTGCTATGCTCCAGCAGTTATTTTAGAGGCATTCTCGATCGGAACTATCTTTGCATCCAACCACATCATGCAGCAACGGAATGCAGCATTAGCAGCATCTTGTGCAGCAGTCGAAGCAGCTTATAAAAAGTATCGCGAAAAGGTTATCGAGAAGTACGGCAAGGAAGCAGATGATGAATTCTACTACGGTGCCAAGACAGAAACTAAGAAGATCACAACAACCGATCCGGAGACAGGCGAAAAGACTAAGACAACAGAGTCTAAGACCTATCTCCAGAAAGAATATGGATGCTCACCATATGCGGTTTTATTTGATTCATCGGCCATCGAATTCTACCAGGATGATGCCAGCAACATGTTTATGCTTAAGAACCGTGAGAAAGAGGCCACGGTAAGACTTCGCGCGAACGGCATGTTAACACTGAATGATGTATACGAGATGATCGGTGTTAAACCAACCGACATCGGTCTTACTCATGGATGGATCTTTGAGAAGGATAATCCGGATGGAGACAACGAGGTTAAGTTCGACCTGAGACATGTTTACGTTAAGGATCCGTACAGCGAACGTGAAGAGCGCGCTATCTTAATCGACTTCAACTGTGATGGCTTTATGTACGGACGAGTTGCCGGAACAAAGAAAGCTCACTGAAGAGGTTCTAACCAGGATTATGCAGAAGACTACCCTTGGCATCTATGGTGCTAGGGGTAGTTTATATTTTTAAGGAGGATGTTATGGGTAAGGATGATACTAGACAGGATATGTGTGAGATCTGCTGCGAGTTTAAAAATGCCGATGAGATCTTTGATATTACTCCGTGTTCTGGTCAGACAATTAGCGTTTGCGGCGATTGTTTAAGTACAATTTATGCGGGAGGTAGTCATGGCTCAAAAAAGAAAAGATCTAGATAGTCTCGAGCTCTATAAAGAGTATATTTCTAGTGATATAACTTTTGCTGAGCTTGGGCGTAAATATTCCTGCGACAAAGAAACTATCCGATATCGTATAGTTAAAGTTCACGAGCAACTAAAAAAACATTACGGACGTTATGATATTAATCTTGTTGGTGCTGTAAATCGCAAACCGACTGTCGAAATGCAGTTAACAAGACGAGGTATTGTTACTGTGGTGGATCTGATGGAGTTTGTCACTAGAGAACGGCTTTTTAACATCAAAGGTATTACACGAGCAACAGAAGGTTATATTTTAAAGGATTTATCTGTACAGTCGAACCAACTCCGTAAGGAGATATTGGAAGAATTGTTCGATATTTATGAAAAGCGATGCAACGGCATACTTCCATTGACTATTATCGTATCTCGAAAAGAGTATAAGGTTATGATCTACAGTAACAAAAAAAATGGTAACCTAATAAAACTTGCACTTCAATCCAAACGAGATTCCGTGTGTATAAAGGATAAGTTTTATATTTCTTGTAATGACGATTTGTATGATCCAAATAACCCATTAACAGCGGCTACGAAAGAAGCGAAACGTTACATATATAAAAAGGAGACCAAGAAGTATGAAAAAAATCAGAACATGGATGGCTAATCTAAAGTATCGGCATTATGTTCATCGTTGTTATAAAAAGCAGGAAGCAGATAATCTCGCTATATTTGACTTGTGCAAGGGCAAGTCATCGGGCAACCCGTTGACCTATTATACGGATGAGGGCTGCTTATCATGTCCATATTACTTCAACCCAAATAAAGGAGACTGATTATTATGATAAAGAGAATTTGTGATATTTGTGGTGCTAACGAAGCAAGCGATCATAACTATAGGATCCAGAAAGAAAATTCCATAGCAGTGGTTGATTCTATTGGAGCATTATTCAATGAAAAACGTTGGGAAAATATTGATATTTGTACCCCATGTTTAAACCACTTAATAGGTGCAAAGAAGGAAGAGCGAACCGATATTTTAAGACTTGAACCGGAGGATTATACTAGACTTATGGCTGGACAGGACATTTTTATTGCGGTTGCTACTACGAACGTTTACACGCACGGCGTTAAGATTCGATTGTCAAGTAGATGACATACTACTTTGCATTTAGAAGGGAGAAATAATGAAAACAGTTGATTACCATATTATTGCCGATGAGAATTCGCGGGCTGAAATGAATAAGGTCGCTTTGGATTATCTCTCTAGGGGATTTGCCGTGACCACCAGATACATGCCTGCAATTGGTATTTCACTTAGCGTTATTGATGCTAATTTAAAGGCTATCGCCGATGCCGAGCGTATAATTTACGTGCCGGATAGCGACCCTAAAGTAGGCATGTCAGTATCTATGATGTATGAAATCGAGTATGCAACAAAGTGCTGCAGTAAGACGGTTTATACATGGAATTCAAAGGAAGGATGTGTAAAATAATGAATGGAAAGACAATTTTAGCATTTTTACTCGGGGCAGCGGCTGGAGTAGCTGGCACTTACGTATGCCTGCGTGAGGCCACAGAACGCTATATAAGCGAGGAAATTCATAACTTCAAAGAAGAGTGGGCTGAAACTCATAAAAACCCGGAAAACGGCGTATACGAGGCCACAGAGGCATCTCAGAAGGGTTTTGAAGATAACCCTAAGGCCGGAATGACAAAAAGTAGCCTTGAAGAAGGCAGAAAGCAGGCTCAGGAGATCATTCAGAAGCATAATTATGCCACTGCATTACCGGATGCCGAAGAGAAAAAAATCCCGGAAGAAGAAATCGAAAAAGTAATTCCGGGTCTTAAACCGATCACTTTTGATCAGTATCGTACCGATGAAGGATACAATAAATCAACTATTGATTTCTTGCCGGACGCAGAGAACGATGACGACATTAATGGCTATGCTATGATTGAAGTATCTGACGATGGAAGCATTAACGTCATTAAGAATGCTCGAGAATTAGTTGGTGGTGAAGTATTTGAGGATCTGTTAAGCTGTAATGATGACACACGCTATGTGCGTAATGAGTTAACAAAGACCGACTACCAGATCGTCAGATATGACTGTATGACTGTTAACGAATACATGGAGCATGAGCTGTAACAAAAAGTAAAGGAGTTAGGATGGCAAAACGATTAACAAAAAATAATGTCAACCAATTATATTTCGAATGGCTGTGTGAGCTCATTAATACTCCTGACGACAAGGTTTCTAAGAACGTACGTGTACTGAAGTATTTATATTCTAAAGACTTTCGGTACTCAAACGACATGGATGCTAACAGAGCAGCGGACGGTGTTGATATGCGGTATAACTTCTCATATGAAACTGGATATTCTTTCCCGAAAGTACGAGAAGCGCTGCTCAATAAACCTTGTTCTTGCTTGGAGATGATGGTCGCTTTAGCATGGCGTTGTGAGAATAATATTATGGGTGACTACGACAAAGGCGACCGAACTCCTATTTGGTTCTGGAACATGATAGATAGCTTACAAATTTCAGAAGACTGTATTAGCGATATTGATATTTGTGACGACATTATCGAGCATTGGTTTGTTCGAGACTACAACCGCGATGGTAAATATAGTCTTTGGTGGGTTCCTGGAACCAGTAAGGACATGCGTAAGAGAGAGATCTGGAGTCAGATGATGATATTTCTCACAGCTAACTATGCTGATGAGTTTCATTTAAATTAGGAGGGGTCGATATGAACAGAGATGATATACTTTCTAAATCCAACAGTGTTTACGGAACTAATGGATACAAAGATATTCTTAATGAACCGGGTTAGAAAATATTATTTTAAGGGGTAAACAACCCCTTAAAAGTTTTCCAGAAAGGAGACCAAAAAAATGGAAATGAAAATTGAGAAGTGGGCCGGACATGATATCCGGTTCGTAGAGGTAAACGGCGAATGGATGGCCGTACTGAAAGATATTTGCGATGCGTTAGGGTTATTAACTAAGAAAGTGGCTCAGCGTTTAGAGCCAGATATGCTCGAAAGAGTGTCTATTGACGTATCTGATATACCTAATGGGTATGATAGATCTAAGGTACCTTTAAAGGACCATAGATCCCCTGGCGAAAATAAGACTCGTAGCATGCTTGTAGTTTCCGAAGAAGGTATATATGAAGCTTTATATGCAAGTCGCAAATTGGAGGCTAGAAAGTTTCGTAGATGGTCTGCCGAGGTTATGAAGAAACTTCGTTCTATAGCCGGATTACAGCAGTATGAGGTTATGCGAATGACTGATCCGGAAGTACAGACGTATATCGACGATATTTTGGATACTATCTATTACGATGACGAGAAAAAATGTCTAATGCGTTCTGTTACTATTCAGGGTGGAGATGTCGATCAGGTGCCATTGTTTGAGGAGGAAGGACGTTGATATGAGCGAGATTAATTTTCTTGGAGCTTTTGACGATTATATGTTCAAGCCTATCGATGATCCAATGTATGATAATGTGGGCGTGACCATAAGGCCAGTAAGAAACCATAGTGGTTTTAAACTTCTTATGATTGAGGCGGCTATGCCCGATAAAAATTTTAGGTGTTATCGATACCGGGAAGTAATAAATTCGACAGATGATTATCTCAATAATGCTTATATTTCTGCGTGTGTTGATCGTGTTATCGAGCTATGTAAATCAGCAGTTTCAGAGGCTAATTCTGGTAAAATTGCAATGGGCTGGGATGGTAAAAACAACGATCCATTACTGCATAATGCAGGAAAATGCGAGTTGTGCCGCCTGGAATTTTATGTACACGATGACGATGTAACAGAGCCAAAAACACATGTTCGTTGTCCTCATTGCGGACTCGTGCAGGAGAAAAGTGTGCGTAAATGGACAGAGCCGGAACGCATAATTGCATTATGGAAATAAGTTTAGAAAGGAGTAAATATGATTGAGATTATTGAACGTGGAACGAAGGAAATTATGAAGTGCCAGTATTGTGGTTGCAGATTTTCCTATGAAGAAGAGGACGTAATTGGGGTTTCTATGGGCTCTCATGTAGATTGTCCACAGTGCAAAAAAGCCATCGTTTTGACGGCTAAAAGAGAGGTGAAGTTCGGTGAAAAAAGGTAAGATTTTGGGGGTTGATTTGGGTAAATCTGAGGGGTGTAAGGACGAGATGTACTTTGTAAGATTCGTTCCAGCATGCTTAAATCAGGAGTCAGATTTAATCGTCTGTCAGGAAATGGTGCCTGGAAATACCAAATCTTTGCGTTTAGTTGCTCATTATACCGGGGCGGAAGCTGACAAAATTTGTCAAATCCTGGATCCGGAACGATGGTCTTGAGGTCAAAATTTGGGTAAAAATGGCGTTGACTTGCCAAAAAAATGGCAAGGTTGCCAAATTTGAAATCAAAAATGGCAAGTAAAAACGTTAAAATTGAGTGATTTTTGGGCTAAAATACCTTATTTTTACTTAATTTTACCCTAAAAATGACTAAAAATAGGCCAATTTGCCAAAAAAGTTGCCAAATTTGAAAAAACGACCCAAAAAGTATATACGTGCGTAAAATAAAAAAGTTTTTGACACGCTTTAAAAATGGCAAAATGGCAAATAATGATATTTTAAAGAAAGGAGACGCTCAATGTGGATTTTATAAAAATTCAGGAAAAACTCGATCGTAAGACCGGAATGTATACTATTTCCCCGCGCTTTATCGTTCATCATTCTAATGATATTTTAATCAAAGGAAAGACGTTCTATGCGATCTATGACGAAGCAAAGGGATTGTGGTCCACAGATGAGTATGATGTAGTTCGACTTGTTGACGGTGAAGTAGCTAAGTATCGAGAAGACAAATATGGGTCCGTAGCAGGTATTGATATTCTGCAGATGAAGTATTACGATACAGGATTATATGAGAAGTACAAGAAGTTCATCTCGCAATCCCCCACTTCCGACATACAGCTCGATTCTAGTTTGACATTCGCTAACACGGAAGTTAAAAAAGAAGATCATGTGTCCAAACGATTACCGTACAGCCTTGAGCCCGGAGATTACTCGGCTTTCGACAAATTGATATCTACATTGTATGAACCGGAAGAGCGGCAGAAAATCGAATGGGCTATCGGATGTATTGTATCCGGAGACTCAAAAGATATTCAGAAGTTTCTCGTCTTGTATGGCGATGCGGGATCCGGTAAGTCTACAATTCTCAATATTATTGAAGATCTGTTTACTGGATACTGTGCGACATTCAATGCAAAAGATCTAGGCAGTAGTTCGAGCAGCTTCTCGACAGCAGCGTTTAAGAACAACCCGTTGGTAGCGATTCAGCATGACGGAGATCTGTCTCGAATTGAAGACAATACGAAACTTAACTCGATTATCTCGCATGAGTACATTACGATTAATGAGAAGTACCAAGCTGGATATCCTATGAAAGTTAATAGCTTCTTGTTTATGGGCACCAATAAACCAGTAAAGATCACAGATGCAAAGTCGGGTATTATTCGAAGACTTATTGATGTACATCCGTCAGGAGTAAAGCTGACTCCAAAAGAATACCAGGCGTGTATGACACAGATCCAGTTTGAGCTTGGGGCTATCGCACAACATTGTCTTGACATTTATCGTGATCTCGGAAAGCATTATTATGATGCATATGTTCCGTTAGACATGATGTACAAGACCGATGTGTTCTTTAACTTTGTCGAGGATTCGTACTTGATATTCGAAAAAGAGAATGGCACAACTCTGAAAGCGGCATATGCGCTCTATAAAGAGTATTGTGAGAATACCGGCCTACCGACCAAGATGCCGCAGTATAAGTTCAGAGAAGAGTTAAAGGATTACTTTGATATTTTCTATGATCGAACAATGATCGATGGGAAGCAGATCCGAAGCTATTACTCTGGATTTCGCATTGAGAAGTTCAAAGAGAAAGCGCTTAAGAAAGACACTGAAGATCATCAGTCATGGTTGTCTTTGGATTGTTCGGAGTCGATCTTTGATAAGCAATGCAAAGACTATCCTGCTCAATACGGAAATGAAGAAGAGTTTCCAGTCAAGAAGTGGGATAAAGTTGGGACTAAGCTCAAGGACCTGAATACTTCAAAGCTGCATTATGTGCGTATGCTTGATATTTCGCATATTATCGTAGACTTTGATTTGAAAGATGAGAATGGCAACAAATCGTTAGAGCGTAACATGGAAGCAGCTAGTCAATGGCCGCCTACATATGCCGAAACTAGTAAGAGCGGATGCGGCATTCATCTTCATTATATTTATGATGGGGATGCAACTAAACTCTGCAATGTATATGCACCGGATATTGAGATCAAGGTGTATGCTGGTAAAAGCGCATTGCGAAGAAAGTTGATTAAGTGTAATAACTTACCGATAGCGCACATTAGCTCTGGGCTTCCAACTAAGAAAGGAGACCAAATGGTGAATTTTGACACCGTGAAGGATGAAAAGCATCTCAGAGCTCTTGTGGCTAAGAACTTGAGAAAGGAAATTCATCCCAGCACAAAGTCGAGTATTGATTTCATTAAAAAGATCCTCGATGATGCTTATGCTTCTGGTTTGAAGTATGATATTTCAGACATGAAGCAGGGAGTACTTAATTTTGCCGTCAATAGTACACATAATTCAGAATGGTGTGTTAAGATGGTAAAGGAGATGCAGTTTAAGTCAGAAGAAGCTACTGATAATTCAGATGATTATTCTAATGATAACATCGTGTTCTATGATGTCGAAGTATTTCCTAATTTATTCTTGATCAACTATAAGTTCAGAGGACAGAAAGGACCTTGTATCCGTATGATCAATCCAACTCCTCAGGAAGTAGAGGAATTTCTTAAGTATAAGTTAGTTGGTTTTAACTGTCGTCGTTATGACAACCATATGCTGTATGCAAGAATGATGGGATATTCTCTGGAACAGTTATTCCAGCTGTCTCAAAAGATTGTTAATGGGGAACGAAACGCAATGTTTGCTTCCGCATATAACTTGTCATATACCGACGTTTATGATTTCTGTTCCAAAAAGCAGAGTCTTAAGAAATGGGAAATCGAGATGTCTAATAAGGCTAATGATCCCAAATCAGAAATGATGGACGCTCTTAGAGATCTTCTTAAGACAATCAGGCATCATGAGTTAGGGTTACCTTGGGATCAGCCAGTAGCAGAAGAACTTTGGCCTAGAGTAGCCGAGTATTGTGATGATGATGTATTCGCTACTGAAGCTTGTTTCGAGTATAACTATGAGGATTTCGAGGCTAGGGAGACCCTTGCTGAAATTGCTGGTGGATGCCCAAATGACACCAATAACATGTTGTCCGGTAAATTGATATTTGGTAAAGATCGTAATCCGCAAACCCAGTTTGTCTACACAGACCTTAGTACAGGAGAATCGACTGATGGGACTTACAACGAGTTCAACAAGTTCGAGGGATACAAGTTTGATCATGGTAAGTCCACTTACAAAGGGGTTGAGGTGGGCGAAGGCGGTTGCGTTATTGCGGATCCGGGAATGTATTCGAATGTTAAAACTTTCGACGTAGCATCCATGCATCCGCATACTATCATCGCTCTTAATCTGTTCGGAAAAGTATACACCAGTAGATTTAAAGATCTTGTCGATGCTCGTATTGCAATTAAACATCGTGATGTTGAAGCGCTTAAGACCTTATTCGGTGGCGCATTTGCTAAGTTTGCAACCGCTTCAAAAGAAGTTCTTAATAAGTTAGCTAAAGCATTAAAGATCGTAATTAATTCAGTATATGGCCTTACCGCAGCACATTTTCCTAATTTATTTAGGGATGAGCGCAATATTGATAATATCGTTGCAAAACGCGGCGCGTTATTTATGGTCAATCTTAAAGAAGAAGTTGAGAAACTCGGAGCCCATGTCGTCCACATCAAGACAGATTCAATTAAGATCGATAATCCAACCCCGGAAGTAGAGCGGTTTATATATGACTACGGAAAGAAATACGGGTATGACTTTGAGATTGAAGCTGAATATGAAAAGATGTGCTTAGTAAACAATGCTGTTTATATTGCTTATGAGAAAGATGAAGGATGGACGGCAACAGGAACTCAGTTTGCAGTGCCATTTGTCTTTAAGACATTGTTTACCCATGATGATATTTCGTTTAGTGATTTATGTCAGACTATTGCTTGTTCTTCTGGTGGAGAGTTATATCTGGATCTCAACGAATCGCTTCCAGAAGGCGAACATGAGTATCAGTTTATCGGAAAGGTCGGTCAGTTCTGTCCTATTGTTCCTGGAAAGAGCGGGGGCGAATTGTTCAGGGTTAAAGATAACAAATATTATGCTGCCGCCGGAACCAAAGGATATCGCTGGTTAGAAAGCGAGAGAGTTCGTCAGGAGATTGAGGGCGATACCTTAAAAGACTTCGGAGAGCTTATTGATATTTCGTATTATCAGAGGCTTGCTGACGAAGCAAAAGAAACTATTAATGAATTTGGCGACTTTGATAAGTTCGTCGCATAGAAAAGGAGACTATTATGAGAGAAAGAGTAGCAGATATCAACATTGAGAATGCAAAAATTATGTTTAGGAACTTTTCGGGAAAGAATGATGGTTATAATCCCGGTCGTAGAAACTTCAGTGTAATTATTGAAGATGAAGAATTGGCGTTGTCACTCAGAGATGAGGGCTGGAACATTAAGGAATATCAGCCGGATCCCGAAGAGCCAGCGATCTATCGTTTAGAGGTTCGTCTTAATTGGTCTTATAAGCCGCCTATCGTTTGGATGATCACCGAATCCAGCGGAAAGACACTTTTAAACGAAGATACGATTGACACTCTTGATGATGCTGAAATTAAGAATATCGATCTCGTCATTAGACCGTTCCCTTGGGAAATGGGCGGAAGGTCGGGTATTGCCGCGTATGTAAGGACAATGTACGTAACCATTGCAGAAGATGTCTTTGCGGCTAAGTACCGCGATATCGAATAGGAGGCGATATACTATGACTAGCTTAGGTCTTATGGTTGTTAGTACAATCATCGAACTTGCTGCTAAAATGCCTTTATGGGTAATTATGCTGACCATTGCTATATTTTGGGTTGGGGTATTAGTAGAAGCTCTCTTTGATGCGATTCTGAAATTGGCAGAAGGTGTAGCAAAAGCTGCCGATGAAATCAGTAAGGTTGAATAATTGGGCGGTCCTTTTAAATTAAGGGATCATCAACAGAAGGCTTTGATGGAAATGCATAATGGTTGTATTCTTTGTGGTGGTACTGGGTCTGGTAAATCAGTTACCTCGCTCGCGTACTACTTCAAAGGATGCGACGGTCAAGTAATTCCAACTATTGGTAAAATGAAAAATCCTAAAGACTTGTACGTAATAACAACTGCTCGAAAAAGAGACAGCGGAGAATGGCTTGGTGATATGTCACATTTCTTGATATCTCCATATGAGGATTGTACCCCTTATAAAATGAAGGTGGTTATCGATTCGTGGAATAACATTAAGAAATATGATGAAGTAACTAATGCATTCTTTATATTTGACGAGCAGCGAGTTGTTGGGTATGGGTCTTGGACCAAGTCGTTTTTAAAAATAGCAAAGAGTAATGAATGGATATTATTGTCTGCTACACCAGGCGATACGTATTCCGATTATATGCCAGTGTTTATAGCGAATGGTTTTTATAAAAATAAAACTGAGTTTACTAGAGAGCATTGTGTGTATAGCAGATACAGCAAATTCCCTCAAATCGAGAGATACATTAATACTGGTCGATTGAATCGTTTGAGGCGAATCGTGCTTGTTGATATGCCTTATGAAAAGCCAGCAGAACAACATCACTTTGATATTTTTTGCGATTACGATAAACTTGCGTATAAAGAATTATGCAAAACCAGATTCAATATTGATACTGGAAAACCTATAGAAAATGCTAGTGAGTTTTGCTATGAGTTAAGAAAAATATGTAATTCTGATATTTCTAGAATAAACTTTGTTTTAGATATGCATAAAAAAGTCGATCGTATTATCATATTTTACAATTTCGATTATGAGCTAGAGACATTGCTTAATGCCCCATATGATGACGACGTTGTCGTTGCGCAATGGAATGGTCACGCCCATGAAGAAGTTCCAAGAAAGTATCCTAGATGGATATATTTGGTCCAGTATGCTGCTGGCGCCGAAGCTTGGAATTGCATACTCACAGATACTATGATATTTTATTCGCAGAATTATTCTTATAAGATGACAACACAAGCTGCTGGCAGAATTGATCGTTTAACGACTCCGTATAGCGATTTGAATTATTACCACTTGAAGTCGAAGAGTGGAATCGATCTTGCCATATCTAAATCGTTAAGTGAAAAAAAGAAGTTCAACGAAACAAAATTTGATAAAATGGGATTCGCGTAAAAAACATGGTCTATTATAGGAGGGGAAGAGACTGCTTAGTCATTCCCTATATTTTTTGGAGAGAGGATTGATATTTGATGAAAAAAGAAAACGAGTTTCAAGCTTCTCTGATAAAAGAAATTAAAGAAAGATTTCCTGGAGCCATTGTTTTGAAGAATGATCCTAATTATATTCAGGGTATGCCAGACTTGACTGTATTGCATAGTGATGGTTGGGCTATGTTGGAAGTAAAGCGCAATAGAGATGCGTCCCATCAGCCAAATCAGGACTATTATATTTCGAAAGCTAACGAAATGCAATATGGCAGTTTTGTGTACCCGGAAAATAAAGAGGAGGTTTTAAATGGAATTCAAGAATCATTCGAACGTCAAAGAGGGAGATCACGCGTATTTAGGAGCTAGCACTTATCATTGGCTCAATTATGATGATGAAAAGTTAGCTATCACTTATCGTAGGCACCTTGATGTTCAAAAAGGTACTGAGTTGCATGCGTTTGCGGCGCAATGTATTAAGCTTGGGCAGAAACTGCGCGGAAACAATACTACGCTTAGTATGTATGTTAACGATGCTATCGGTTTTAGAATGACCCCGGAACAGGTACTGTATTATTCGGAGAATTGTTTTGGAACAGCGGATTCTATTTCTTTTAGAAAGAATTTTCTAAGAATCCATGATCTTAAAACGGGGTATATTAAAGCTAATATGAAACAGCTTTATATTTATGCTGCTTTATTCTGTTTGGAATACAGCGTAAATCCAGGTGATGTTGAGATCGAAACTCGAATCTATCAAAATAATGAGATTTGGGTTGAAAATCCTGACGTTACAGTAATTGTTCCTATCATGGATAAAATAGTCCATGCGGATGAAATTATTAGTCGCATAAAAAGTGAGGAGGGTATCTAATGCGAGATGATGGTTTACTTCATTATGGTATGCCCAGGCGTTCTGGAAGATACCCTTGGGGGTCTGGAGAAAATCCGTATCAGCATAATGCCGGCTTTCTAAGACAGGTTCGCGAAATGAAAGCAGCAGGCAAGACTGAACAAGAGATTGCTGAGTCTATGGGCATGAAAACTACTGAGTTTCGTAGAAAGCATTCGATTTATGTTAACGCAGAAGCTTATGATAAGATCATGAAAGCAACCAAACTCAGAGAAAAAGGCTATGCTCTGCAGACAATCGGAGGAATGTTTAATCCACCAATCAACGAATCTTCTGTTAGAGTTCTCCTTAAACGAGGAGAGAAACTTAAAGAAGATGTTTGTATCAACACGATGGAAACCCTGGCCAAAAATGTAGTCAGTAAAAAGTTTGTCGATGTTGGTACTGGTGTTGAGCTTGGAATGGGTATTAAGAGAACTAGAATGGATGTAGCTCTTCAAATGCTCGAAGAAAAAGGATATAATGTGTATTCTGTCAGAGTTCCCCAGATCAATAACCCTGGAAAGTACACAACCGTAAAGGTGCTATGCGAACCTGGTGTTGAATGGAAAGATGCTCAGAAGAATGCTAAAAATATTAAGTCTATTGATGATTATAGTCATGATGGCGGAGATACATTCTGGGCACCAGAGTACCCGTCCAGCATTTCTTCAAGTCGAGTAATGATTCGATATGGAGATAAAGGCGGAATCGAGAAAGATGGCGTAATCGAGCTTAGAAGAGGCGTAGAGGATCTTGATCTTGGTGATTCCCATTATGCCCAGGTTCGAATTGGCGTTGATGGTACGCATTATCTTAAGGGTATGGCCATTTATTCAGATAACATGCCGAAAGGCGTCGATGTCATATTTAATACTAACAAAGAATCTGGAACTCCTAAAGAGAAAGTCTTTAAGGAAATGAAAGATGACCCGGACAATCCATTTGGAGCCACTATCAAAGCTAATGGTCAATATCATTACATTGGTAAAGATGGAAAAGAACATTTAGGTGCTATTAATAAGTTAAAAGAAGAAGGTGATTGGGATCATTATTCTAGAAACTTAGCATCTCAGTTCTTATCGAAGCAGCAGTTACCCCTTATCAAGAAGCAATTGCAGCAATCGATAGATAATAAAGAGGCCGAGTATGAGTCCATCATGTCTATCACTAATCCTACAGTTAGAAAGAAGCATTTGCAAGATTTCGCCGAGGCTTGTGATGGTGCAGCGGTTGATCTTAAGGCAGCTGCTTTACCTAGACAGGCCTCTAAAGTTATTCTACCTATTTCTTCATTGAAAGACAACGAAGTATATGCGCCTTCATTTAAAAATGGAGAAACAGTCGTATTAGTTCGTTATCCACATGCAGGAACTTTTGAAATACCACAATTGGTGGTTAATAATAAACATGTAGAAGCAAAGTCTATTTTGGGTAATGCGCGTGATGCAATAGGTATTAATTCGAAAGTTGCAGAACGGTTATCCGGAGCAGACTTCGATGGTGATTCCGTTGTCGTTATACCATGCAATAGCAGTAAAAGTAAAGTGAAAGTTACCACAAGTCCTCAATTAGAAGGACTAAAAGGTTTCGATCCTAAGATTGCCTATAAAGGTGTTGAAGGTGTCACTCCTCGTATGAAAGAGAAAGATAAAGGCTTACAAATGGGTCGTATTTCAAATCTTATTTCAGACATGAACTTGCAAGGTGCGGAACCAGATGAGTTAGCACGTGCGGTTAGGCATTCGATGGTTGTAATTGATGCCCCTAAGCATGGTCTGGATTATAAGAGATCCGAGGAAGAGAACCGAATAGCGGACCTTAAGGCTAAGTACCAGGGCGGTAGAAATGCGGGAGCAGCTACATTAATATCTCGTGCAAAAGCAGATTATTATGTAGACGAAAGAAAACAGCTCGTTCCTAGTGACATTGACCCCTCTACTGGTAAAATCACCTACAGGGAGTCCGGTAGAACGTATACCCAGTGGAAAAAGAAAGCTGACGGTACATATGTCGACGCAGGAACAAAGAAGGCCATGGTTAAAACCACAAAAATGGCTGCTACCGATGACGCCTATACGCTGCTCTCTAAAGACCCTAATCCTAAAGAGATAGCTTATGCGGATTACGCCAATCATCTTAAAAGTATGGCCAACCGCGCAAGAAAAGAAATGGTTAATACCAAAGGTATCGAGGTTAATCCTAAAGCTAAATCTATGTATGCAGTAGAAGTTGCGTCATTAGACGCTAAACTCAATAGGGCTTTACAGAATGCTCCTAGAGAAAGACAAGCACAAGTTATAGCGAACAAGACGCTTGAGGCTAAGAAAAAGAAGAATCCAAATTGGACTTCAGAAGAAGTTAAAAGAGCTGGACAACAAGTTTTAGTTGCAGCAAGAGCAAAAGTTGGAGCTTCTAAGAAGAAAGTGTATGTTGACATAACAGAGAAAGAATGGAAAGCCATTCAAGCTGGCGCGATTAGTAATAATAAGTTATCTCAAATCCTAAATAATTCAGATTCAGACAAAGTTAGAGATTTGGCAACTCCGAAACAGAGTAAACGTATTTCCACAGGAAAGCAAGCAAGAATTCGTCAAATGCTGAACTATGGTTATACAATCGCTGAAGTTGCAGATGCTGTTGGCGTGTCTACATCCACAGTAAATGAGTACATGTAAGAAAGGAGAGTCTATGATAGTTAATGATAGCGCTTCATATGAAGCACCAACGGATCTTCATGTCGCTAAAGTAATGGAAAAAGAGACAATAGAAGACGGTCGAGTATGGTTAACGTCTGTAGATAACCCTTTTGACCCGTTTACAGACTTTGATGAGTGGTATCGCTATGACGCAGAAAAGGGATACTATACGGCAGGACTTATAGCCCGTTTTACAGATGCTGACGCCTTTGATCTGAGTGACGAAGACTATGCGGCAGAAGTGGAACAGGCTGTCGAAAAGGCTCTTGAAACAGATTTAGAAGGTAGATTGTTTAGAGTAGTGAGAGTTGATGGCAAAACCAAACCTCCTATTCATCCACATCCACCAAAAGATATAACAAGTTCTGTTGAAGCGACTAAATCTGATCCTAACTCTGATGAGGACTAGGATGCAATATCAAAATGATAGTGGGGGGGGTCCGAAAATCAACACCCCCTCCCTTATCGCCGCCCTCCTTGATATTTCTCCGGGGGTGGATTCTCTGAGACAATTTTATATTTTCCGCGCGGCTTTCGTTGTAAACTCTGGCTTCTTGTCGCTTGAGAAGTACCCTTTCGGCGGTCTCCTTTTGGGTATAATTACCAGAGAAGTCCTCCGGGAGTCCGTGGGAAGTATAAAATTGTTTCAGAGAATAAAATGCAAAGGAGGCTAAAGCAATGGGAAGAAAAGAAGCGACCTCTTCTCAAAGCGATCTTACCAAAATTAAGCCATCAACCTCTATGTCAGATGATGCAAGAGAGCAGAGAATGATAAAGTATGCTACGGACTTGGCAGAGAAGCAGTTACGTGAAGGAACAGCATCCTCGCAGGTCATAACGCACTTTCTTAAACTTGGATCATCTCGCGAGAGGTTAGAGCAAAGAGAGAAGGAACAGAACATCAAGTTGTCCGAGGCAAAGATCGAATCACTTCAGTCAGAAGCTCGGATGGAAACCATGTTCGCAGATGTTGTTACCGCACTTAAACGGTATAGTGGATCGGAGGATGATGAGTAGATCTTACTCGGAAATGATCCAGCTGGAAAGTTTTGAAGATCGATACAATTATTTAAAACTTAATGGAACTGTCGGTCGTGCTACTTTTGGTAGTTCGCGATGGTTGAATCAGGTTTTGTATAACAGTAAAGAATGGAAAGACTTTCGTCGAAGGATCATTCTCCGAGATTCAGCTCATGGCTATATTTGCGACCTCGGATCAGAGGATCGTCCTATTTCTGGGCATCCACTCGTTCATCATATAAATCCCATAACTAAGGAAATGGTGATAAACCGAGATCCATGTATATTTGATCCAGACAATGTCATTACAACTTCTCATCGAACACATGAGGCAATCCATTATGGCGATGAAGATTTGATCTATAAAGATCCCGTCGACAGAATGCCTAATGATACATGTCCATGGCGAAAGTAAGATCACGAGAAAGGCGGTGATTATATTTGTTACTTAATGACAGTATTTTAGACACAGTTAAAAAAGCCAATGGACTGGATGCCGACTATGACGCATTCGATGTTGATATTATACTGGCTATTAACAATGCATTTACTACGTTAACTCAACTTGGCGTTGGTCCAGAAGGAGGATACGCTATTGAAGGCAGCTCGAACAAATGGTCTGAGTTTGTTGATGATGAAGTCAAGTGTTCTTCTATTAAAACGTATATTTGCATGAAGACAAGATTACAATTCGATCCGCCTACAAGTGGGTATCTTATCGATCTGTACAAAGAACAGATTAGAGAGACTGAGTTTCGCTTGTCGATAATGTTCGATAAGCCAAAGGAGGTTGTTACATGATTAATTACGAAGAAGAGTATCTTGCTCATCATGGCATTAAAGGCCAGCGTTGGGGCGTAAGGCGCTTTCAAAACCCAGATGGGTCATTAACAAGTGCTGGTAAGCAGAGATACTCGGTAGGCGAAGGCGGAAAGCTTGTGCGTAAAAAGGGGGTTCCTAAATCCTCCGTAAAGTTTAAAAAGCACCAGGCAAAAGAAGCAGCTAAACTCGAACGACTGAAAATCAAGGAAGCGGCAAAAACTGAAAAGTATAAAGAAAAGCTCGAAGCTAAAAAGCCGCAGATGACAAGAAAAGAGTATGTGAAAACCCTTACAGATGACCAGTTGCGAAAAGCTAATGCTAGGGATGCTGCTGAAAAGACCTGGTTGCAAAACCATCCGGAAAAGAAAACGGTAGGCAAGTACGTAGCTAACGATCTTCTCAAACCGGCTTTTGAAAAAGCCATGAAAGATCAGGTTAACAAATATGTTGGTAAGTTTGTCGATGACTCCACAAAGAAGATGGTCGATTCGATCTTGAACTCGTCAGACTCTAAAGAAAAGAGTAAGAAGAAATGAGCTTGTCGAACGTAGCGACGCCTCGCTATTACGGCGAGTTTCGAGAGCGAGTTCTTAATGGAGAAATACCGGTCAATCGGGAAATCTCCATGGAAATGAATAGAATCGACGAGCTTATAGCTAATCCCGGAGTTTATTATGACGATAAAGCAGTTGAAGGTTGGATTGAGTTCTGTGAGTCAGAAATGACCCTGACCGATGGATCCGATCTGGAATTACTGTATACGTTCAAACTTTGGGGAGAGGAATTATTCGGTTGGTTTTATTATGTTGAGCGAAGCGTCTATCAACCTGGAGAAAGTGGAAGACCTGGTTGTTGGGTTACGAAGACCCATAAGAAGCGACTCGTTAATAAACAGTATTTGATCATTTCTCGATCTAATTCTAAGTCGTTATACGAATCGTTAATTCAGGCTTATTTCTTAACTGTTGATTCTTCGACGACGCATCAAATAACTACTGCGCCTACGATGAAGCAGGCGGAAGAGGTTATGTCGCCTATTAATACGGCGATCACAAGAGCAAAAGGACCGCTATTTAAATTCCTTACGGAAGGTTCTTTACAGAACACGACCGGCGCCCGAGCGAAGCGTCAAAAGCTGGCGTCTACCAAGAAAGGAATTGAAAACTTTTTAACAGGATCTCTATTAGAGATTCGACCAATGTCCATAAACAAACTTCAGGGTTTGCGAGTAAAGGTTGCTAGCGTTGACGAGTGGCTTTCTGGTGACTTGAGAGAAGACCCAATAGGCGCTATCGAGCAGGGAGCTTCAAAAGTTGATGGCTATGTAATCTTAGCAGTTAGCTCTGAAGGAACAGTCCGTAATGGTTGCGGTGATACAATCAAAATGGAGCTCATGGACATACTCAAAGGAGAATACTATAACCCGCATACAAGTATTTGGTATTACAGACAGGATTCTGTAGACGAAGTATCTAAGCCAGAATTATGGATGAAGTCAAATCCTAATATCGGAGTTACTGTTAAGTATGAAACAATACAGTTGGATGTTGAAAGAGCCGAGAAGGCGCCGTCAACTAGAAACGATATTTTGGCTAAGCGATTTGGAATACCTATGGAGGGTTATACATACTATTTCTCTTATGAAGAGACACTTCCGATGAAACATCATGATTTTTGGAGAATGAGTTGTGCATTAGGTGCCGACTTGTCCCAGGGCGATGATTTCTGCGCATTCACATTTCTGTTTCCACTGCGTAACGGTTGTTTTGGAGTTAAGGTTAGAAGTTATATTACAGAATTAACTTTATCTAAGCTCAGTCCAGCTATGAGGATTAAATACCAAGAGTTTATCGATGAAGGATCGCTCATCGTAATGGACGGTAGCATCCTTGATTTAACCCTTGTGTATGACGATCTCGATAAACACATTGTAGATACTGGTTATGACGTATGTGCGTTCGGGTACGACCCGTATAGTGCGAAGGAGTTTGTGGAAAGATGGTGCAGAGAGAATGGACCGTTTGGTGTTGAGAAAGTCCCTCAGGGAGTTCGAACGGAGACTGTGCCGCTCGGCGAATTAAAGAAACTTTCGGAAAGCAGAATGCTTATATTCGATGAGACTTTGATGTCATTCTCAATGGGACATTGTATTACATTGGAAGATACGAATGGTAACAGAAAACTTTATAAGAAACGATATGCCGATAAGATCGATAATGTGTCAGCTCTTATGGATGCTTTTGTTGCCTATAAAATTAACAAGGAGGCATTCGATTGAGTTATATTCTTATTTCTAACGATGATGGAACCTCAAGTCTTGTCCACGCAGACAACGAAGGCGTCTACTTAGCTCATCATGGCATTAAAGGCCAGCGTTGGGGCGTAAGGCGCTTTCAAAACCCAGATGGGTCATTAACTGCAGCTGGCGCTCGTCGCATCCGCACGCTAAAAGGAAGATCCGAAAAAATAGACTCGAAAAAGTCTAAACTCAATTCTGCCCGAAACGTTGCCAAAATTGCTAAATACAAGTCCGTGTCGGATTCAAAAAAAGAACTTGCGTCGATGAAGAAACACGATGAGGCAGTTTTCAACCATAAATCGCACTCCGCACATACGGAAATTGGAAGAGGGTCTAACGAACGAAAATCGCAAAAAGCCTATAAACAATTCAAACGAGCTATTAAAAAATCTAATAAATTGGACAAAAAAGTGGAAAGATTCGATAAGAAGAATGCAAAACTCGATTCTAAGAAAGAGCGAACAATTCGTGAATTGAGTCGATTAAAAATGTCCGATGCTCAGAGACTCGTAGAAAAAGTTGATGAAAGAAAGGGTAAGAAATAATGGGTATTATTGAAAGGTTCCAAAGAGGATGGAGCGCCTTTATGAATAAGGATCCGACATTTTCAATGCGGTTTAGAAGTAATTCGTCATATTCTCGACCGGATCGGATGCGGCTTACAGGCGGTAATGAGCGATCGATAATCACCTCGATTTATAATCGTTTAGCGACAGATGCGTCAGACATTAGTATTGTCCATGCAAAACTCGATGATAATGGTCGATATCTTGAAACCATCGAATCTGGATTGAATTATTGCTTTAACGTTGAGGCTAACATCGATCAGGCAGCAAGATCTTTCCGCAAAGATTTGTATATGTCAATGTTCGACGAAGGTCATGTTGCGATTGCAGTAACAAATTCCGATGCGGATCCGAACACACATCCCGAATATGATATTTGGGCGATGCGAGCCGGCAAAGTAGTTGCTTGGCATCCAACATGGGTTCGCGTGAAGCTTTACAATGATCAAACTGGTAACTACGAAGAAGTGAATTTCCAGAAGCGTAATATCGCTATTGTTGAAAACCCATTTTATCCAGTTATGAACGAACCGAATTCGACGTTACAAAGACTTAAGAGAAAACTTGTGATTCTCGATGCAATTGATGAACAGGCCGGTTCTGGAAAGTTGGATCTTATCGTCCAATTGCCGTATACAGTTAAAGGCGAGATCAAAACTGCGCAGGCGGAAGAGAGAAGGCATAAGATCGAGGAGCAGTTAAATGACAGCAAGTATGGAATTGCCTACATAGATGCGACCGAAAAAGTAACTCAGTTAAATCGTTCGGTTGAGAATAATTTGATGAAGACGATTGAGTATCTCACGAATGAGTTGTATACCCAGTTAGGTTTTACGCCAGAGATCATGAATGGCACGGCGGATGAGAATGCCATGACGAATTACTATAGTCGAACTATCGAGCCATGCGTTGCAGCCGTAACCGAAGAACTGGCACGAAAGTATCTTACAAAGGCTGCTAGATCTAATAAGCAGGCAATTAAATACTTTAGAGATCCATTTAAACTCGTAAGCATTACAGCTCTTGCTGAGCTCGTAGACAAGTTTACGAGAAATGAGGTAATGTCCTCTAATGAATGGAGACAGATCGTCGGTCTTAAACCGTCTTCGGACCCTAGAGCAGACGAGCTTAGAAACAAGAATCTTTCACAATCCTCAGAAGACATCAAACTTCAAAATGGGGTAGAAAAGAAAGATACAAATAACGAAGAAGGAGGAAAAGACACAAATGGCGTATGAAGGTTATGATTTTGCTGGTTACGCTACTCGTTATGGAGTGCCATGTGCTGACGGTCGTATCATCGACAAAACCGCATTTCTCCAGAATAACGGTAAGAAAGTACCATTAGTGTATAATCACCAGCATAATGACATCAGTAATGTTCTCGGCCATGCGTTTCTGGAATGTCGTGAGGATGGCGTCTACGCATATGGTTACTTCAATGATACTGATCGTGGAGTTGAAGCTAAAAACCAGGTTATTCACGGTGATTTAGATTCGCTTAGCATCTGGGCAAACAGATTACAGGAGAGTGGCAATCCGCCACGAAAGCATGTTGCTCATGGCGACATTAAAGAACTTAGTCTTGTTCTTGCCGGAGCTAATCCAGGAGCATTCATTGAAGAGATTGTCGCTCACAGCGACGAAGAAGGCTATGAAGCCTTTATTTACAGCGGCGATTCTCTCGAGTTAAATCACTCAGAAGGTGATACAGAAAAGGAGGACGAACCTATGGCTGATACCAATAAGGATCAGGAACCCGAAACAAAATCTGCTAAAGAAATCTTCGATGGAATGACCGAAGAGCAGCAGCAGGTTGCTATGGCTATTGCTGGACAGGCGATAGAAGAAGCTTTAAAAGAGCATGGAATCGATCCGGAATCGGACGATGAAAAGGATGAAGGAGGAGACGAAATGGGACACAGCTGTTTTGACAACAACACTGGTGAGGAGACAAATGTATTATCTCACGACGATATGGCTGCAATCGTAAAAGAAGCCGAGAAAACTGGCAGAATGTCCGATGCATTCTTAGCGCATGGTATCGAGAACATCGAATACCTGTTCCCGGATGCACAGACGCTTAATGGAACCCCGGAGTTCATTAAGAGAAATGACGAGTGGGTAGACGACGTCATGAACAATGTACATCACACACCGTTTAGCCGTATTAAGTCTGTATTCGCAGACATTACAGAAGACGACGCAAGAGCAAAAGGTTACATCAAGGGCAAGCTCAAGAAGGAAGAGGTATTTAGCCTGCTTAAGAGAACCACAACACCGCAGACGGTTTATAAGAAACAGAAGATTGATCGCGATGATTATATCGATATCGTCGATATGGACGTTGTTGCATGGATCAAGACTGAGATGCGTATGATGCTTGATGAGGAAATCGCACGCGCGATCCTTGTTGGTGATGGCAGACTCTCATCTTCAGATGACAAGATCTCAGAGGATCACATCAGACCTATCTGGACAGATGCAGACCTGTACACAATCAAAGTTTCAGTTAACATTACTAAGGATTCAACAGCTGCCGAGATTGCTAAAGCATTCATTGTCGAAGCAATTCGCGCACGTGTACAGTACAAGGGTTCTGGAAATCCTAGCCTGTATGCACCAGATACAATTATCACCGAGTGCTTACTGCTCGAGGATAAGAATGGTCGTATGATCTACGATACAATTGCTAAGCTTGCGACAGTTCTTCGTGTATCTAAGATCGTTGCAGTTCCGGTTATGGAGAACCTTACAAGAACTAAGGATTCCTATACATACAAGCTGCTCGGCATTATTGTTAACCTTAAGGACTACAATGTTGGCGCTGATAAGGGCGGCGCAGTTAACATGTTCGATGATTTCGACATCGATTACAATGCGATGAAGTACCTTATTGAGACACGTTGCTCTGGCGCAATGATTAAGCCGTATGCGGCAATTGCTATTGAGACCAAGATCGCTACTGCAGATCTGAGTAAGAATTCTTCTGGATCCGGTAATCAGGCTTCTGGTTCATAAGAATCAAAATGGGAGGTGAATACTAATGGCTAAGTACTGTGGAAAGATCGCGTTCGGAGAAGATTATGAAGCTTCTCAGTCTGTATGGAAAAAACGTGTCGTTTCTCGGCAGTATTATGGGGATGTAATTAATACGTCTCGTCGATATGACTATTCAACAGATACTGTTAATGGAAAGATTTCCACTTCCGATAAGATAAGCGTTATAGCAGATGCTTATGCCATGGGTCACTTCTATAATATTTTATGGGTTGAGTACATGGGTGCGAAATGGACCGCAAAAGATGTGTCCGTCTCGCGTCCTCGCTTAACCATAACTTTAGGAGGACTGTATAATGGCAAGGACTAGAATCGATTTTGATAACTTTTTGAGAGACATTCTTGGAACCGACGTCCGATTATATTATCAGCCCCCTACAAATGTCTCTCAAGGAGGAGATACTCCTGCCGTTCAGTATGAGTATCCGGCTGTATTGTATACCAAATCTGATCTCGATATTTCATCGGCGGACAATATTAACTACATAGTTTACAAAGAGTATACAATAACAGTAGTAACAGACGATCCTGATAGCGACATTCCAGACAGATTATTATTAATCCCTGGAATCCGATTTAATCGGCATTATATTTATGATGGTCTTTATCATGATGTATATACAGTATTATTTTAATAAGGAGGACGTGCTATGAGCAAAGGACGTTTAAAGTGGGATCGGGTCGGAGAACGTAAGTATCAGACCGGCGTCTCCAAAGGTGTCTTATACCCGTTAGCTAACGGCGTATATGGTGCAGGTGTACCATGGAATGGACTGACCGGAGTAACTGAGTCGCCATCAGGTGCAGAGGCTACAGCTCTTTATGCTGACAACATTAAGTACTTAAGCTTGATGTCTACTGAGGAGTTCGGCGGAACAATCGAAGCATACATGTATCCGGACGAGTTCGGTGTTTGCAACGGCGAGCAGGAGCTTGCTGCCGGAATCGTGGTAACACAGCAGACAAGAAAGCCTTTTGGTTTCTCTTACCAGACAATTCTTGGTAATGATACAGATGGGGATGATCATGGATACATTATCCATTTAGTATACAACTCTATGGTGCAGCCATCAGAGAAGGCGTATGCTACAAAGAATGATTCCCCTGAAGGAATGACTCTTTCTTGGACATTCACAAGCACTCCGGTTGACATTGAGGCTAAGAATTCCGATGGAAAGGCTTTCAAGCCTACGGCCCATCTGGAAATCGACTCTACAAAGTGTACACCAGAGCAGCTTGCTAAGATCGAAGATCTTATTTACGGTTCTGCTGATAAGGAAGCTACACTTCCTACACCGGATGAGATTATTGAGTTATTAAAAAACTGATTGACCCGTCCGTAGAAATCAACGTAACTCCTATTGCGGCTTCTAAAGATCTTCTCGGTAAGAAGGTTTCTGAGCTTCAGACAGGAGTTGTCGTTGATAACACGAAGAATACCATTACTGGTACGTTATTATACGTGACGGGCTACACCGGTTTTAACGAAAGCGATCCGACTGAGCAGGAAGGAAACTTCATCGCTCTTAATCTGGCACCTAAGCAGGGATGGCCTGAGAAACTCACGGTTGAGTTAGTTGGAGGAAAGCACGGCGCAGTTGCGCTTGCTAAGAACGATCCGGAAGTTGTACTTCAGGTTAGTTCAAAAACTACAGCTGTCAAAGTTACAGCTACCAATAACGGTAAATCTACCGTTAAGACATACAGTCTGTCTGGGCTTACACTCGGCCCTAAGGCTTAACTACTTACACGGAGCTCTCAAGCGACTTGGGGGCTCCATTTTTTGTTAAAAAGGAGAACGCATTATGTATAAGAAGGACATTAACTACACAGATTTTGATGGAAATCAGAGAACTGAAACGGCTTATTTTGGATTTACAGAGGCAGAGCTCACTAAGATGGAATTAAGTATTGATGGCGGTCTTACCGCTTATATGGATCTTATCGTGCAGGAGCAGAGCACTCCTAAGATCATGACTATGATCGAAGAACTTATTGATAAGTCGTATGGACGTAAATCTCTTGATGGCCGTAAGTTCGAGAAGAGCCCTGAGATCTTGGCAGACTTTAAGTCGACACAGGCCTACAGTGACTTCTTTACTGAGGTTGCGCTTGATCAGGAGAAAGCAACTGCATTTATTCTCGGCATCATGCCGAACAATCTTCAGGAGAAAGTAGCCGAAGCAGCAAAAGCCGGCGTTCTCGGTAATGCTAATTTGAACGAGGAGCAGAGAAAAGCCATTCAAGATGCAATGGCTATTAGTGCTGGCACTGCTTCTGCAGCATCTGAACTTTCTGAGAAGTCTGGTACTGACAATATTACATCTATTCAGAACAATTAAGATCGCTGATTCGCAGCTATGAAAGAAGGTGATGGCGAATGCTTCGAATTGACTTACCAGAACAAGAAACTTACGACTCTATAAAAAATGAATTCCGTACTTTTAAGAGTACACACCTCCTATTGGAGCATTCCCTCATCGCTATTTCAAAATGGGAGGCAAAATGGAAAAAGCCATTTATTAACAATGCTGATCAATTAACCGATGACGAGTTTCTTGATTATATACGTTGCATGATCATTGGCGACGATTCTGTAGATTTACACAGACTTGGGGTCACTGAGTTTAATAAAATCAAAGAATATATGAACGATCCAATGACGGCAGTAACATTTTCCAAAAGAGGTGGAGATTCGTCCGAAAAGATCATTACTAACGAGGAAGTGTATTCTTGGATGGCGGACCTTAGGATACCATTTAGTTGCGAGAAGTGGCATTTAAATCGTTTATTAACCTTGATAGAAGTTTGCAACTTAAATCATCAAGAGCCAAAGAAAATGAGTCGTAAGGAAACAATGGCTATGTATAAACGACTTAATGCTGAACGTAGAGCCAAAATGAATTCAAAGGGGTGATTTTTATGGCAAAGAAAACTTATTCACGGGACGCAGCTGTTAAAAAGATTAATTCTTGGATTGGCCTTAAAACTGCAGATGGATCATACAAAAAGATCCTCGAGATTTACAATTCTCAGAAGACAAAACCTAGAGGGGTTACCATGAAACCTGGCATGGCTTGGTGCGCAGCGACTGTTTCTGCTGTTGCTATTGCACTTCGTTATGATGATATTTTCCCAATCGAGTGCAGCTGTTCTCGAATGATCGCAAAAGCGATTAAGATGGGAATTTGGATTGAGAATGATGGATACGTGCCATCACCTGGCGATCTGTGCATGTATGACTGGGACGACAATGGCAAAGGAGATAACAAAGGAACTCCTGATCATGTCGGAATGGTTACATACGTCAACAAGAAGTCCGGCTACTTTGTCGTTACGGAAGGAAATTACAGCAAGTCCGTAAAGAAGCGTACAATCGCTATTAACGGTAAGTTTATTCGCGGTTTCGTTACACCGAAGTATACAGAAACCAATGTAAACAGCAATCTTGCCAAGACAAACCGTAAGAAGGGTCAGTCAACATCTACTCTTGCACATGAGATCATTACTGGGGTTTGGGGATCGGACAAGATGACCGTAAAAGCAAACCTTGCTAAGCATGCCTATACGACAACAGAGATCACTGCTGCTATCAACGCTGCTCAGAAGCTGGTTAATACTGCAAATGGCAAGACGACCTGCACGGAGAAAGCCAAAGAGTACGAAAAAGTTGACCGTGAAGTGAAAGTGTTAAAAACTACAGCGTCAACGTCAATGCGCAATGGCGCTGGTGATAATAAAGCACTCATTGTTAAAGTCCCAAAAGGAGCCACTGTAAAGTTCTATGGATACTTCACCAAAGTTTTACAGAAAGAATGGTACGTGGTAGAGTGCATTAAGAATGGCGTTACATATACAGGATTTGTTTCTGCAGCAGATTTGAAGTAAGGTGGTGTTTTTATGATCGAGGCGCGTTTAGTTGGCAATTCGAAGAAGCTTGATAATTTCTTTGAACGACTCTTAGAGGGTGTAAACATCGGTAAGCTCGATAAATACGGCAAACGCGGGGTAGAAGCTCTCATGAACGCGACCCCGGTCGATACCGGCGAAACTAAACATTCTTGGTATTATACTATTGAGAATGAGAAAGGCAATGTTCGGTTATCGTTTAATAACTCGCATATAAACAATGGATGTAACATCGCCATATTACTTCAATATGGGCATGCGACAAAAAATGGCGGATATGTTGAAGGAATTGATTATATTAATCCGGCTTTACAGCCGATTTTTGAAGAATTAGCCAATGAGGCATGGAGGGAGGTCGCTGGATAATGAGTTCAAAAGCAGTTGTTGATGAACGTATAGTTCAAATGAAATTCGACAATGCGAAGTTCGAGCGTGATGTCGCTCAATCTAGAGCTAGCATGGAAGCATTTAAGCAAGCACTGAATTTCAGCGATTCCAAGAAATCCTTACAGGAATACCAAAAGCAGATTAAGAATACCGATGTTAGCGGTTTTTCAAATGCCGTAGATACTGTTAAGGTAAAATTATCCGGTCTTAATGTTATGGCTATGACCATGGTACAGGACCTTACAAGATCTGCAGTTGCAGCTGGTAAGAAAATTGTCAATGCTTTAGCATTCGATAGCATTAGAGATGGATACAACGAGTATAATCTCAAAATGGGATCTATTCAGACAATTATGATGAGCACAGGCGAAAGTCTGCAAACCGTCAATAAATATTTAGATGAGCTGAATACATATTCCGATAGAACTATCTATTCTTTTTCAGACATGACCGAAAACATCGGTAAGTTTACCAATGCTGGAGTTAATCTTAAGGACGCGGTAGCGGCTATCAAGGGCGTTTCTAATGAAGCGGCTATTTCTGGCGCGAATGCTAATGAGGCGTCCCGAGCAATGTATAACTTTGCCCAGGCGTTGTCAGCAGGTTATGTCAAGCTTATTGACTGGAAGTCTATCGAGAATGCCAATATGGCTACCATGGACTTTAAGAACCAGTTAATACAGACTGCTGAAGAATTAGGAACAGTCGTTAAGAAAGGCGATCAGTACGTATCTACTACCACCAGTGCAAAGGGTGCAACATCTGATGCGTTTGATGCTGTACGTGGGTTCAATGATTCTTTGACATATCAGTGGATGACGACTGACGTACTCGTAAAGACACTAAGTAAATACACAGACGAAACTACAGAACTGGGTCGAAAAGCCTATGCTGCAGCTTCAGAATTTAAGACATTTTCTCAGATGTGGGATGCTTGGAAAGAAGCAGCTGGTTCTGGTTGGGCTGGTATTTGGCAGAATGTATTTGGTGATTTCGAAGAAGCCAAGCAACTATGGAGCTGGGTTAATTCCTTAATTGGCGATTATATCACCGTTGTGTTTACTGCTAAGAACGCGACTTTAGCTGCTTGGAAAGAAGGCGGAGGACGATTAGATTTGATCGAGGCAGCCCTTAATGTCTTTGAGGCTGTTGTCCGAGTTCTGAAAGCTGCTAAAGATGGATTCCAGGATGTCTTTCCGCCAAAGACAAGTAAGGATCTTATTAAGTTTACTAAGAACTTAAAAGATCTTACCGCTAAGATGATCATTAATAAAAAGGATTCTGAGAATCTTAGAAAAACATTCGCCGGTTTAGCTTCAATCCTTAAGATTGTCAGCGATATAACTGGCGGAGTTGCCAAGGTGGGACTTAAAGTACTTGGGGATTTATTTGGTGTTACATTTACTAGTGTCTTGGATCTTACGGGAGCACTTGGCGAGAATATTACAGCCTTTCAGAAAGCTATCGATAAGTATAATGTGTTTGATATAGCTACAGAGGGTGTTATATGGGCTATTAACAAGGTCGAAGATGCAATAAAGTTTGTAGTAGATCTTATTCGGAATTCCGATTTTGGAGCTGAATTCTTCCCAGGATTATCAGAAGGGTTCGAACAGGTATCATTTTTAGCTGGCACATTCGGGGAAATTGCAGGCAAGCATTTTGATGCGCTTGTTAAGAAGTTTACCGAAGGCAAAAAGAAAGTAACATTTAAAGATATACTCGAAGAGATTAAAAGTTTTTGGAATGAGGTATTTATTGTTTTTACCGGCGCTGCAGAAAAAGCCGACCGTGCAGTTATTAATGTAGAAACGGTAAAAACTAAGGTGCTGGATTCGTTTAGTCATATGGCCGATGGGGCTAATGTACTGAAACAGAGCGTTGGCGATTCCTTGGGGGATATGATCCATAATCTCATCAACCTTGCTAAGAAAGTTCCATATGGAAACATTCTGACGATTATCCTTGGTGCCACGACAATTAAGACACTTTGGAATTTGGCTAATCTTATTGACACGTTGAATACTGGATTTGGAAAATTATTTTCGTTCCCAACTAGATTTGGGGATCAGGTAGTTAAAACAATGAAAGATTTCGATAAGGTAATGGGCGCTTTAAGAGGTAATCTCCGGGCAAAGACTATCAAAGAGATTGCCGTTGCAGTGGCTCTGTTTGCCGCGTCGATGTTCGTTGTATCTAAGATCCCAGATGCCGATTTGATTAAATCTGGTATTGCAATCGGCATTATTACCGGAGTTCTTACGGGGCTCGTTGTGGCGATTGGAAAATTCAACAAAGATGGCGTTAACACCGCAAAGGCACTGCAGCAAACCGCATTGTTCATGCTTGGCATGGCAGCAAGTATTCTACTTATTGTTAGCGCAGTCAAGAAACTTTCTGGATTGGATTTTAGCGATATTATGCCTGGCGTCATCGCTATTTCCGGTCTTTTAGGTGTTATGGGATTGGTGGCGTATGCACTAAGTAAATCAAAGACAGAAGTTAAAACTTCGGCTGCTGGAGTTGCGGCAATTATCGCAATGGCATTATCCCTTAAGATTATGGTTAGTGCATTGAAGGATCTCTTCAATATTGATTATAGTAACTGGCCGGCAGCCGCTATTTCTTTAACAGCAGTTATTTTAGGTATGATGGGGCTTCTTACAGCGCTTGGCACAGCGAATGCCTTATCTGGTCCAAAAGGCCTTAAAGGTGCTGCTGTAATGATCGGTATGGTTATTGCGCTTAAGGGCGTTGTTAGCCTTATTGATGATGTAATGAAACTTGATGTTAATGCTATACTGGACAATATCGGTTCGTTCATATTAGTATTTAGTATGCTCGGCATCCTCCTTGCGATGTCAAGTGTTGCAGGCGATAATGCAGCAAAAGCTGGCGTATTAATGGTCGGCATTGGAGTAGCGATCAAACTCATTGTTAGTTCGATCGAACGGTTGGGAGAGTTAGATAAGAAAGTACTTAAACAAGGATTGGTTAGTATCGGTCTTTTAAGCGCTTGTTTCGCAGCGCTGATGGTGTTCAGTGAAGCTGCCGGAGAGAACGCGGCAAAAGCTGGTGTTATGTTAGCTTTAGCAGCTGTAGCAATCGGCATACTGTCAGTTTGCATTGCAATGCTTTCTCAACTCGATCCGACAGGTCTTAAGAACGCTACATTAGCAATTGATTCGATGGTCATATGTTTTAGCCTTATGGTCGCAGCATCTGCTATAGCGGGCAATGCCAAGGGCGTTAAATCCAATATGATCGCTATGTCAGCGGCAATTGCTGTTATGGCCATTGCTATAGGTGCAATCAGTATGTTGGATCAAAATGGGGTACGAACAGCAGCAAATGCTATGAGCGAAGTAATGCTTGTGTTTACAGCATTTATAGCGGTGGTCGGACTTCTTGGTAAATTTGGAGCGTTGTCTGGAAAATCTATGGCTACAATGGTTGTCGCAACAGCAGTTGTTGGCGCCATTGCACTATTTATCGGTTTATTGGCAAAATTACCAGTCGAAAATGTAATGGGCGTTGGTGATTCTTTAAGTAAAGTACTACTCTCTATGTCCGCAGCAATGGCTATACTTTCATTGATACCACTACCCGCTGCGATAAGTGCTTTGGCAAGTTTCGCCACGTTTGTCGTTGGATTAACCGCTATACTGGCTGCTCTTGGAGGATTAAGTTCGATTCCGGGATTTAATGATCTTATTGCTGGAGGATCTGGGGTTCTTGGTTCTATAGGCTCTGCTTTAGGTGGATTTGTTGGCAGTATTATTGACGGATTTGCCGATAAGGCAACTGAGAACATGCCAGTGTTCGGAACGAGATTGTCAGCATTCATGACGAACCTGCAACCGTTTATCGATGGCGCAAAGCAGCTCGATTCAAGTGTCTTGGATTCGGCCAAGTCGATTGTTGGCGTAGTATTAGCCATTACAGCGGCAAATGTTATTGAAGGAATTGGACGATTCTTAACTGGCGGAAGCTCGATGGATAGCTTCGGAGAGGAATTATATTCTTTTGGTCTTGCGTTCAAGAAATACGCTGATTCTATTAAAGGAATAGATGCTAATGCTGTTTCAGCATCTGCTTCGGCAGCAAAAACTCTTGCAGAATTCGCTGAGGCTATTCCTGAGGACGGTGGAATTAAACAGTGGATTAACGGATCAAAAGATATGTCTGAATTCGCAGAACAGCTTATACCATTTGGAACGGCTTTTAAGAAGTACGCTGACACTGTAGTTGGCATTAATCCAAATGTCGCTTCTGCTTCAGCAGCGGCAGCATCCTCTCTTGCTGAGTTTCAGAATAAACTTCCTAACACGGGAGGTCTTGCTCAGTTCTTTACTGGTGAAAAGAGCATTACAGACTTTGCGCTTCAACTAGTTCCATTTGGAATGGCATTCAAAGCTTACGCAGCCGTTATTTCAGGAATCGACTTAAGTGTGGTTAATGCTTCAACTGCAGCAGCAAGATCGTTAGCAGCATTTAATTCAGAATTACCAGAGACGGGCGGATTACAACAGTTATTTACAGGCAAACAATCCATGTCGTCCTGGGGCGGAAGTTTAGTTGTGTTTGGTGCTGCTTTCCGGACATACTATCAGTTTGTTAAAGGAATAGACACAAGCATTGTCAATTCTTCAACCGCAGCAGCAAGATCATTAGCGGCATTTAGTAGCGAAATTCCGAATAAGGGTGGTTTAAAGACCATCTTTACTGGAGATAACAATATTGTTACGTTCGGATTAGATCTAGCTAAATTTGGAAGTAGTTTCAAGAAATACTTCAAAACGGTTAAAGGCATTGATATGAGTGTCGTGACGCCATCCATAGCAGCAGCCAAATCTATTGCTGCATTCTCTAATAACATTAATAACACCAGTGCTATTAAGTCATTATTTGTAGGCGATAACAGTATGTCTACATTCGGAAAAGAACTTGTTGCTTTCGGTAGTTACTTCGTTGATTATGTCGACGAGATTAAGGACATTGATTCCGATTCAGCTACAAAAGTCGCCGAACAACTTAATGCTATGGTGTCGTCAATAAATACTGTTAGCTCGGATACGGTCGACTCGATGAAGAACTTAGCAAGCACAATGAAAAATTTGGCTAAGGTGTCATTTGATGAGGTTAAATCGGCATTTGATCAGAAGCAGGATGACTTTCAGGGAGTCGGTAAAAAAGCTGTCAGTTGGATTGGCACAGGCCTTAATAATTCTGGAGATGTAATGGAATCCCCGGCAAACAGAATGGCTAAGTCATTCGCCAAGTATCTGAAGAGCGCCATGCGCAATCAGAAAGATAACATGGCCGCTGGAGTTGGCGGACAATTAAGCAAAGCTATAAAATCGGCTAATTCCGACATTAAGGATTTTAAGGATGATCTATACAAGACTGCCCAAGGTCTTGTTCAAAATGGGGTAATTAAAGGTATTAAGAGCAAGTACGAGGCTGTTAAGTCTACTGGTACGTATATCGCTAGTGGCTTTAACGCTGGTGTTAAGTCTAAATCTTCATTACTATTTACCACAGGATCGTCCATGGCGTCTACCGTAAACAAAGGATATAGGACAAAATCCCAAATTCACTCGCCATCAAAGTTGTTTAAACAGAATGGTATTTATTCAGCTCTTGGCGTTGTTATGGGAATTAAAGGGATGAATAAGAAGGTCTTTGATTCTGGTGTATCTATGGGTAAGGCTCTTGATGATGGGTTCAGAGATTACTTACAGATCCATTCTCCTGGAAAGAAAGGCGAGGAATCCGCTAAGTATAATGAACTTGGTATCATTAAGGGGGTTCGAAACGAGCTAGACGCATTAAGAAAAGCTGGCTCAGAAAGCGGTAAGGCTCTCGATGATGGTTTCAATAGTGCCTTGTCGGATAGTAGTAAGAAGACCGGAGATGCCGTTACAAAGAATGCTAAAAAAACTTCTAAAAAAGTTTCTAAAACTTATAAGAAGATAGCATCCGACGCATATGTTACGACAAAGGCTACCGTAGCTAATGCGAGCAAGATGATCGACAAAGTCATGTCATCTCTTAATTCAGATAAAAAGTATCGAGTTAGCGATAATGTTCTTGGGGCCTATAAAAAGATGTATAAAGCTTACAAGGGGTCCATTGATGCTACAACAGAGGCGATCTATAAGAAATCTTCACAGTACAAAAAGGATACTAAGGTTCTTAAAGATCATAAGAAAGAGCTTAATAAACTCTATAAGGAACAGAGCAAACTGCAAAAGCAGATCAAGAAAACTTCCGACACTGATAAAAAGGCTGGGTTAAAATCTCAGCTCAAAGCTAATTCAAAAGCTATTTCGGCGGTAAAGAAGCAGATCAAAAAGGATACCTCTGACATTCAAAAGCATACCAAAGCTGCTTTTGGAAAGAAGGCGCAAAAGGATGTCCTTAATTTCGCGAAAGCATTGTATGTTGGATCTGAACAGTATGAGACTGACATAAGCAACATTAAGCAACATCAGAAGGCACTTAATGACTTATACCGAGAAAAAGCTAAGCTTGAAAATGAAGCAGCAAAAGCAAAAACTAAGTCTGAGAAGAAATCGGCAGCAAAGAATCTGAAGGAAAATGCAAAAGAAATTGCAAAGGCTCAGAAGCAGCTTGTTAAAGATCGGGCAACGGTACGTAAGAACATTAAGAAAGCTCTTAAAGATTATCGTGATGGAATTAGAGATACACTAAAGGAATATATGCAGATTTCTAATGTGTCTCTCGAAACAAGCATCGATACGTTCGGCGAGTTTAACAACACGATAGACCTTACCAAAGAGAAATTGCTTTCCAACATGAAGTCGCAGGTTAAAGGTCTTGCTGATATTGAGGATGGGCTGAATGATTTAGCGCAACGTGGATTATCTTCTGGACTTATTCGTAAGTTAAGGGATATGGGCCCGGACGCAGCTGGTTATATTCGGGTATTCCGTCAAATGACAAACGCAGAACTCAAAGAAGCTAATAAGACCTTCGACGAGCAGTCTGCGATCACTAAGGACGTTCTTATGCGTAATTGGCAGTTGAAAGTTTCAGATGCCAAGAAGTGGAAGAATGGGCTCATCAAGTTACTGAATATGGGGTTTGATACTGAACTCGTTAAACAGATCGAAGATATGGGTATCGATTCTGGAATGGCATACGTTAATGCTCTTATTGGATGTTCTAAATCCCAAAGAAAGGAAGTCAATGCCGAATTCAGAGAAACTCTTAAAGTTGCTGAAGAAGGAGCCGATAGTGTTGTAGCGGCATGGTCTAAGGCACATAAGGGTGTTGGTAAACTTGTGACTGAAGATATAACTAAGACTGCTGACACGGTAAAAAAGGAAACGCCTAAAGTCAGTAAAGTGGTTCTTGAGTTGCAGGACAAAATCAAAGCCGCTGGCGAAGCAATGCAGGAAGAGTTCGAAAAGATTGATGCAGTATCAGAAGAGTTGGCGTCATCGATTAAAAGCAATATCGAAAGCTTCTTGTCCATTACTAGCCTATCGATGGATACTGGCATTAGTAGTCTATTCGACGAATTTCAATTCGAGCAGTGGGATTATACACTCGATATGTTTATCGATAACATGGAGTCCCAGCTTGACGGGGTTAAATATATTGAAGATGGGCTTGAAGAGCTTAAGCGAAAAGGATTTAGCGAAGGTTTCGTAGATTACATTAAGAATCTTGGACCGGTAGCAGCTCAGTATATAACCGAATTTCGAACAGCTGGCGAAGAGCAAATTCAAAGAACAAACGATCTGTTTGATCAGTACAATGCCTTGACGAAGCAGAAGATTATCGATGACGGAAAAGAGAAGCTAGATATCGTTAGACAATGGGGCGACGATATGAAAAAGCTAATAAGCAGTGATCTTAATCCGGAAATAGTTAAAAGCATAGCTGAACTAGGTCCAGATGGTCATGAAATAGCATCTATATATGCTAACCAAATGGATCCTAGCGACATACAGCAGATTAACGATTATTATACGGAAACACTCAGTATACGTGATAGTGTTTCTAAAGAAATTTCCGATAATTACAAGGAAACTGCAAAGAAATCCGCAAAGAGTTACTACGACACCATGATCGATGAGTTTCAGAAGCAGATCGATGCGGAAAATTCAAAATCGGATAAAAAGAAGGGAAAAACTGGAATTGCCGCTTCATTCGAGAAGTTTACTTCTGGTATTGGAAAAGCTATTCAGAGTTCATTAACCGAAAAGAATCTTGACGGTATTTCTTCGGCTGGAGCAACAATCGCCGAAACACTTGGATCGGGCATCGATTCGAAGAAAAGCGATGTTAAGACTAAAGCTAAGAATGTCGGTAAAGCGGCAACATCCGGTATTAAATCGGGAGTCGATTCAAATGCTGCTTCGTCAGCCGGATCCTCTTTAGGAGGGGCGCTGGCAAGTGGTATTTCCGCTTCAAAGTCGCAGGCTATATCAGCTGCTCAAGATTTGGTAGATGCTGTCAATGCAGTATTCGCCAATATAAGTACGCCTAGCGTTGGTGATGGCGGAGGCCTTGGTAGTGGTGTTGGTAAAATCAAAAATATCGCGCCATCCAAGAGCACGACGAAAAATAAAGCATCTTCGGCAGCGTCTAGTGTTAGCAATTCCAAGAAGCCGTCATCTTCTAATAGCAATATTAGCGGGGTATTGTCTTCTGGAACTAACATAACCACCAACTTCTATCAAACAAATAATTCGCCTAAAGCTTTATCTAGTGCGGAGATTTATCGTAACAGCAAAAACTTGCTATCACAGGTAAAGGGGGCTCTCACATAATGATTAAGTCTATCACAGCAACTAATTATCTTGGCGAGAGCCTCAAGATGGAATTAGCAAAACCCGAGGCTTCTGGATTTATTATTAAGTCCATTACGGGCCTTGGGCCAGCTAATGCCAGCATAAGTACTACGAGTTTGGCGACAACTGATGGCGCTATTTACAATAGTGCTAGATTGGATTCTAGAAACATTGTTATTGAATTCGATTTTAGGTTGGCTGCAGACGCAGAGTACGCAAGACAAAAAACGTATAAGTATTTCCCAATTAAGAAATATTTAACGTTAGAGATTGAAACCAGTGCAAGATCATTACGAGCATTCGGTTATGTGGAGAAAAACGAACCAAACATTTTTGATGCTAATGAAACCTCTCAGATTTCGATTATATGCCCAGATCCTTACCTGTATTCTGCAAATGGTAAGGACGTTACTGTATTTAGTGGTATTGAACCATTGTTTGAGTTTCCATTCAGTAACGAATCATTAACAGAGAAACTTATTGAGATCGGAAACATAACGCATAAACAGGAAAATGTCGTATACTATAACGGTGATGCCGAAATAGGAATGACTATTACCATTCATGCTATAGGCGATGTTAAGAATATCGTTATATATAACTCTCATACGAGGGAAGTTATGCGAATTGATACAGATCGAATAAAAGCAATGACTGGTGCCGCGTTCAGTACTGGCGATGATATAATCGTTTGCACAAAGCGTGGTATGAAAAGTGTAACACTGTTACGAGCAGGTTCGACAACAAACATACTCAATGCTTTGGAACGAAACTCTAGCTGGTTCCAATTATCCAAGGGCGACAATATGTTTGCATATGATTGCGAAGAAGGGGCTCTTAATGTTCAGTTTAAGATCGAAAATGAGGTTATCTATGAGGGGGCATAGCGTATGGAAGTTACAGTGCTTAATACCAACTTCGAGGTGATCGACATTGTAGATCGATTTATTTCTTTAATTTGGACAGACCGTTACAGAGAAAGAGGTGATTTTGAATTACTGTTGCCGCTGGATTCTGAAACTACGACCAAGTTGAAGAACTTGACCCTGGATAATTATTTGATCACGGATAATTCCGAGCACGCAATGATAATCGAGGGGTTCCTCGCATCGAATAATGTCGATGACGGGTCGTCCTTAAAGATTGTTGGGTATTCTTTAGAGACAATCCTTAGTAGACGTATTATATGGGACATCACAACATTATCGGGAAATTTACAAGATGGAGTTAAAGAACTAATTGATCGTTCTATTATCTCTCCCTCTTTAACTGAACGTAAGATCGACAACTTTATCTTTGAGAAATCTACGGACGAGAGGATAACAAGTCTAACAATTGATACTAAGTACGAAGAACATGAGTATTTGTACGATGCAATAAAAGAGATTTGTGAGGAAAAGGACATTGGATTCAAAATAGTACTAAAATTAGTAGATAGCGAATACAAGTTTGTTTTCTCGTTGTATAAAGGCGCCGATCGTAGTTACGCACAAGAGATTAACCCGTATGTTGTATTCTCCCCGGCATATGAGAATTTAAGTGATAGCTCATACTTAGAGAATCAGCAGGATTATAAGAACGTATGCTATACAACTGCTTCTGATATGGACACGCGTATTAAAGGTACCGATGACTATGCGACGGTATCTAGAGTTGTAGGAACTGCTACTGGCCTGGACAGACGAGAAACCTTTACGGATGCCGGTAGCATCGAATCAGAAACAAAAAAGAACAAATTAACCGATGCTGATAAACAGAACATCCTTGAACAAAAGGCTAATGAGGCTCTCGCAGACGCAAAGAAGCAATTAGTTATGGATGGTAATGTTGATCCTTATAGCATGTATGTTTACGGACGCGATTTCTTTATGGGCGATAGGGTCCAAATTGAAAACGAGATGGGCATTAAAGGACACTCATCTATTTCTGAATATATTATGTCTGAGGACAGTAAAGGTTATACTTCATACCCAACATTTACAGATTTTGAATTGGAGGAGAAAACATGAGTCTATCATCTGGATTTTTTAATTCGGTCAATCACGATCGATTATATAATGCCGACGAAATGTCACGTTTGTTCGATGGACTTATTCGTGATGGTGTTTTCGCATCTATTGGAACCTGCTTTGTGGTTACGCAAAATGCTGGCATGGTTGTGAATGTTGGCGTTGGTAGAGCATGGTTTGATCATACTTGGACATTTAATGATGCTATATTACCAATTACGATTGATCAGTCAGAAATGTTGGTTCCTCGTATTGATGCTGTAGTAATCGAAGTGAATCACGACGAATCAGTTCGATTAAATTCGATCAAGGTCGTGAAAGGAACTCCAGGATCTAATCCTGTAAAACCGACATTAACCAAAGACAAATTAGTAACTCAATATCCGCTTTGTTATGTGACCGTCGGCGCAGCTGTCGAAGAGATTCGTCAAGCAGACATTGAGAATACTGTAGGTACGACAGAATGTCCATTTGTGAGCGGTATTCTCGAAGTTATTTCTATCGAACAGCTTATTCCTCAATGGAAAGACATCCTGAACAAATTCGTAGAGGACAACACAAAGGCCTTTAGCGAATGGATGAATTCCGAAAAAGAGGAATATGAGAAGTGGGCTCAAGAAAACAAAGATAGTTATGCTGACTTTGTTGAGGCTGAAGAAGCTAAATACAAAGAATGGTTTGATGCTATTCAGGAAGCATATAATGTTAATTGGGCTGCATTCACCGCATGGGAATCGACATCGAAAAAAGAATTTGAAGATTGGTTTGCGGGGATCAAAAGTCAGCTTAGTGGGGACATTGCTGGTAATTTGCTGAATAGGATTAACGAGCTACAAGACGATAAGGTTGGATTAATCAAAATGGGGTATTTACCAGATGAGCTTTGTTATAGAGCCACTGGTACCATAGATTCTCCAATCTTGTTGGCTAAAGCCCCTTCTTCTGGTAAGGCGTATACCATTGTTTCTATTGGACCGAAGTTGCTCACGGCAGATGTTACGGAATTGCAGCATACGGATTACAAGTATGCCACGTGCGAAAATGTACAGGGTTCGGAAATCAATAATGTTTTAAAACCGTTTGATATTATTGATCCAGACAATGACGGTAGTGGAATAACCTGTACGAAAAATGATGACGGTACATATACGTTGAATGGAACTAGTGGTGAGCATGGTGATAATTTCTATGGAGTTATTACTGAAAAACTTACCCCAGGAACCTATAAGTTTGTAGGTACATACCCGGATATGGCTACTTCATGTGCGTGCGGTATAGCATTCGTCAAGAATGATGATACTAGTTCAGGAGACTACAAATTAGTTTCAGATGCAGCATACGGAGATAATGGTAATGGAGTTATCTTCACAACTCCCGAGGACTACGATGCATATATGATTATGTTCGAAGTTAAAGCCAATACCACTATTAATAACGTGGTATTCAAACCAATGATAACATCGGCGACTAATGTTACTTATGACGATTTCGTGTCGTATGACGATTCTCCTAAGGTCGGACCTATAACAACGAGATTGACATTTGGTAATTTAGCCGAATCAGGATCTAAATTCGATCTGTTATCAAAGGCGAATCTTGAAACTGGTTGCGATTATGAACTTATTTGCTTCTTATCGCCATCCATTAAAACAAGTGCTGTATCCATCGGCGTTAAGGGAGACACTTTTGAAAATTTGGTGACTCCAGAGGCGCTTGGTTTGTATGGCAAGGAACGATATACTTTCGATTTCGTATTCGATGGTGGAAAGACATTGGATTTTGTATGCCTATCTACGGATGTATTGACGGACGTAACGATCGATATCTCACAGATGACCATTATCCGAAAAGGAGTGGCAAAAGAAAACTACGGGTTATATACACATTCGAGTGAGGTACTTATTACTCCTGGAATGGAATTTCCGGTATTTGGTTTATTGGCATATAAAGGCGAGACAACTGTAAATGCCCCATTTGAGTCAACTATGTACTACGTTGATGGCGAAAACGGAAAACATTTACTCGAAGCTATCAAGCGTTCTGCTGAATCCGGAGGGGTTAGCTATGGTCCAGATCAGCCAATTAACCCAAGAGAAGGAGATATATGGATCGATGATTCGAAAAACATCTTAAAGATTTGGAATGGTTCTGCTTGGGTTACACCAATGGCCGATGATGTCTATGGTTCTGATATTGTTAAGTCAAATACAAAGCCGTCTAGGAACCGCTCTACGTTATGGATCGATACTGCAAATAGCAACGAGATGAAACACGTTGATGAAAACGGTACCGTTACAGCTCTTGCCGCCGGAGGAGTGTCTGTTGGGGCTACGGCTCCTACTAATACCAAACTTTTATGGATTGATACAGGCAATGGTGGAATTGCAAAATATTGGAATGGTTCTGCTTGGACAGCTACCAAAGCCGTTTGGGGGTGATAAAAGTGTACAAATGTTTGGATAAGTACGCACCCTCAAGGGTTGTCTTTCAAAATGAGGGGTTAAAACCTCGCGTTCCGGCAGAAGACATTGAACTTTTAACAAAACGCACCGTAGCATTAATTATTAAAAATAAGGAGGTGGGTGCTAGTGAGCCTAACAGCAGATGAAATGGTTGCTCTTAGAGCCAAAGTCAAAGCCGAAATGAATCGGCGTAATGGTTATGGTTCGCTCGCTAAGTTTGGCGCTGCCTCCTATGACTTTACGGACGCCGATAAGCCAACTAAAGACAAAGTAATTACCGCAGCTCAGGGTCTTAAGGTAATTGAGCCGATTCTCAATGTCTGCGATCAGGGCGATTTAAGCATTGATGGCACAAAGACCGGAATGCCAATCCCTACATACCTTGATTCGGCAAAACTTACTGCATTTATCGATGCGATTGCCAAAGAAGCAATGTATGGTAACAAATCTTCATGTCGTGGAGCATGCTCTGGATTATGCCTTGGCACGTGTATTGCTACGTGCTCTGGATGTAGTGGATGCGGCGGATGTAGTGATAGCTGTAGTGGATGTAGTGGTAGCTGTAGTGGAGCTTGCGAAGGATGCTATGGATGCAGTAGTGGATGCTATGCGTCTTGTACCGGGGGTTGTCAAGGATGTCATGGTTGTTCTGGTTCATGCGAGTCGTGTAGTGGTTGCTCAGGCTGTGGAGGTAGTTGCTCTAGTGATTGCTCGGCAAAATCGAAAGGAGCATCTTGCTCAACATGTTATGGCTGTACCGGGTGTGCTAGTAGTTGTTCATCTTGCTCAGGCTGTGGAGGTTGTGCCGGATGCAATGGATGCGGAGCCGGTTGTTCTGGTAATTGCTATGGATGCAATGGCACTTGCGGAAACAATTGTAGTGGTTGTTCTGGATGCTCTGGATGCTCTGGATCTTGTTCTGGATGCTCTGGATGCTCTGGATCTTGTTCTGGCGGTTGCTCTAGTTCTTGCAACACGACTTGTAATACTACGTGCTATACCGGCTGTAAAGGTCAGGCATTCGGAGCCGTAGTTACGACAACATAAAATAAAAAGAAAAAGGAGATCAAAAACATGAAAAAAGAATTTACATTAGAAATCCCAAAAGATACTGCGGATTACCTGCAGAGGTTAGCTTACGAGGTAATGACTCGTAGGGATGTTATTGTGGGCATGTTTGAAGCACATAAGGACGATGCTGACTCGACGGTATTAGACTCAACGCCGTTTAAGCACTACCACAAGCTTCTTGAGGAGGCTGAGTTTGCATATGATGTAGCTAAAAACGAATTTGGAAAGTATCTTGATCCTATCGTGACCGAGCACGAAGGACATCCCGTTGACCACAGATGGCGGGTTAAAGACTTTAACGAACAGCTCGTTTATATTTCTATCGAGGAGTAGCCTATGCGAAAGTTTGAACAATGGCAAGATATGATCGCTCGTATCTATCCGGAGTTAAACACATTTGACGAGAAGGGTGAATCGAGAAGTCTGTCTCGAACCGTTACTTTTCAGGTTACAGATGAATGTAATTTGCGTTGTACATACTGCTACCAGATCAACAAAGGCGTACGTAAAATGAAATTTGAATACGCTAAAAAACTAATCGACATGATATTATCTGGTGATGAGAAGCTTGGGGGTTACGTTGACATCAAAACGTCCCCCGGTCTCATTCTTGAATTCATTGGCGGCGAGCCATTCTTGCAGGTAGAGCTTATCGATCAGATTTGTACGTATTTCTATCAGAGAGCGATCGAGCTTATGCATCCTTGGGCTACTAGGTTTTGTATATCTATATGCTCAAATGGCTTATTATATTTTAAGCCAGAGGTACAGAAGTTCTTATCCAAATGGGGGCATTACATGTCTTTTAGTGTAACCCTTGACGGGGATAAGGAATTGCATGATGCCTGTAGGATTAAGCCAGATGGTAGCGGTTCATACGACGATGCTTCTGCGGCCGCAATCGATTGGATGAAACGGGGATATTATATGGGGTCCAAGATCACCATTGCTCCTGGTAATTTAAAATACTTAAATTCTGCGATTATGCATATGGTTGAACTCGGCTATAAGGACATTAATGCCAATGTTGTGTATGAAAAAGGATGGACAATCGATCATGCGAAAGAATACTATCAGCAGTTAAAGACGCTTGCCGATTATTGGGTCGAGCATGATATGGTCGAAGATACATACTTGGCTTTATTCGAAGAGGAGTTCTTCCATCCAAAGGAAGAAACTGATCTTGAGAATTGGTGCGGTGGAACTGGGTTGATGCTTAGCATGGATCCAGATGGTTGGTTATATCCTTGCATTCGCTATATGGAAAGTAGCCTTGGTACCGATCGTAAACCATTGCGAATTGGGCATGTCAATTTCGGTATTGCTCAGCGCGAGTGTGATAAATCCTGCGTTGACTGCCTCAATAAAATTGATCGTAGAACGCAATCTACGGACGAATGTTTCTATTGCCCAATAGCAGAGGGATGCAGTTGGTGCAGCGCATATAATTACCAGGAAAATGGTACTCCGGACAGTAGATGCACTTATATTTGTGATATGCACAAAGCGAGAGCGCTGGCCAATGTATATTTTTGGAACAGCTGGTATCACAAAATCGGTTCTCAAAAGAGATTTGTTAACTATTGTCCGGATGAATGGGCGTTAACTATCATATCCGAATCTGAGCTTAAAATGCTTAAAGATTTAGAGAAAGGAGATTAGGAAAAATGTTACTTAGATTTAAAGACAATTCCGAAATTGCGATCAGGAAGTATACTAGGGAATATGCTGCTAATCAGAAAGAAAAAGTTAGATTAAATATTACGGCTGACTACACAAGTGCCGATATTTTCGATTCCGTTGTGGCTAAAGCTCGTAAAGAGGGCAACAGTAGCCACTTAGAGATTGCGGAGGATAACTCAACGACGGTATTCGATGGCTATATCATTGAGAATATTCTCGAAATCCACGATGGAATGTCTAATGATATCTTGATCAGGGCATACCTTCCGGATGAATCATCTGTAGAGGCGTAAGTAACCATACTGGTTGTTCTTCGTCTCCAAATGATTATATTTTCCTTAAGCCGTACGTAAACACCGGATACGGGCGTCAGAAACGACTTAATAACGTCTATGTGATATTGCAACCAATATATTAATACATTGAACATCATTCTAACAATATATCAATTGGTATTTGTCTGCAAAAACTTGATATCACATAGCCATTACCGTATCCAAAGCGAGAAAGTGCGATTTCGTAAATATAACTACCAAACACAATCAACAAGCATTGACGTATAGGGTTGTAGACTGAGGTAGTTTATATTCTTCGAATATGCTAAAGGAGGATTTAGACTATGGAAGCATGTATTATAACAGCGATTATTACGAGTATTTGTTCGGTCCTTGCATCGTCCGGGTTTTGGACATATATGCAAAAGAAATCCGATTCAAAGGATCTTAAAACCGACATGCTGATCGGCCTTGCGCATGACAGAATCATGAGTTTAGGAGGTTACTATATCGAACGTCAGTACATCACTACAGACGAGTATGAGAATCTCCGTACATACTTATATGAACCGTATGCGGCATTAGGAGGCAATGGATCTGCGAAGAGGATTATGGACGAAGTGGACAGACTCGAACTTCGCAAAACACCATCTAATAAGGAGGAGACGTAACATGAAAAATTTATTCAAGTTAACCGACAAACAGTATGATATTCTTAAATGGGTCGCTTTGATTGTCTTACCGGCAATCGGAGCATTCTATTTCACATTAGCAAACATTTGGGGTTTACCGTATGCTGAGCAGGTTGTAGGGACGATCACGGCAGTAGACACTCTGTTGGGTGCTCTGTTAGGCATCTCTACGAGTCAGTACAACAAGACTAATAAGTTGAATTAGGATACCATGTGGGCTATGGGGCTGTCTCTAAGGACGGCCTCGTGGCTCGCAAATTTAACATAGACTAAAAATTTTTTCGCGTCTTTTACACGGTTTGGTATAGGAGGTGATTTATATGAAAGATAAG
>ERZ1026862.51-NODE-51-length-59018-cov-15.867001_pt1 | contig 59018 bp, 40 predicted proteins | sample MGYA00380161_ERZ1026862 | MGnify/ENA primary metagenome ERZ1026862 (study PRJEB33269, sample SAMEA4719797) | human gut metagenome | biome: human-associated habitat; feature: organic feature; material: feces | place: Cameroon | collected 2013-10 ... | reverse complement strand
TTATACTTTAATAATTTGCAGAAATATTTAAATTAGAGAAATATTATGTTATGCAATCGTTTGCATAAGAACCTATAAATGTATGCAAAGCGAGACGGTGTTGGCAGAGATGCCTACGGAATATTTGCTTTCTTCGCCCGTTATCAGGTCGCCAAGATAATATCCGAGCATGGTGCCGCCTACGCCAATGGCTGCTCCTGCTGCCACATCCTCCCAATGGTGGCGGTTGCGTCTGATGCGGTCGGCAGCTGTCAAGGCAGCTACTCCATATCCTGCTATGCCTATCCACTTAGAGGTATGCTGATACTCCTTATATAATATGGTGGCACCAGCAAAGGCAAAAGTGGTGTGACCAGAAGGAAACGATTTGTTGTCGGTACCGTCAGGACGTTCACGGTCGACGGTATGCTTCAAAGCCCATGTTGTGCCAGCACTAATAGCGAAAGATGCAGCAGAGTTAACTACCAGGCGTTTCCACGACGAAGCGCTCTCCACGCCAGCAGCCTTCAAGGCGAAGGCTGCTGTGATGGGAACAAAGCGCAAGGCATCGTCGATGCCATCGCCATGGTACCTCTTGTGGTTAGAATAAGTTTCTTGCAAATCGCATTCTTGCGCCTTGCATTCTTGCGTATTCCAACCTAAAGTTGCGAATATCGCTAAGATGGTGAATATGTATCTTAGTGTTTGTTGTCGCATCTATTTAGTTTTTATGGATTTATCTTATTCTGCTGCAGCTTTTTTCTCCTTAATCATTGGCACATAGAGAGCACCGATAACCAAGAATATGCCAGCCACAATCATCATGTCGCTCTGATGAGAACCAATGAGGCTCAAGATGGCGCCACCACAGATGGCTGCCACAATCTGAGGAATACAGATGGTGCCGTTGAATAGACCAAGGTATGTGCCCATGTGGCCATAACCCTGCAGAGCATTGGTTACGAGGGTGAAAGGCATTGCCAACATAGCAGCCCAACCAGCACCAATCATCAAGAATGGGATAAACTGCAAATACTGGTTGTGCAAGAATGGAATCAAGGCAAAGCCAACACCTGCAATAAGCAAGCTGACGCTATATCCCAACTTTATGTTCTTAAACATAGCGAGCACTACTACCCAAAGCACACTACCTACAGCCTGAACTGCGAAGAGTATGCCAACCCAGTTGCCTGCTGCCTGGAATTCTGCCGACTTAGGGTCTGTGGTATACCATACAGTCTCTGCAATAGCACCTGTAGAATAGTTCCAAAGATAAAGGAAGCCAGCCCAGCAGAAGAACTGCACCACGCCAACCTTCCAGAATGTAGAAGGAGCATTCTTTAAGAGAGTAATCCAGTCTGCTTTGCCCTCTTCTTTCTTTTCTACATCGCCTGCTAAACCATTATATTCGGCATACTGCTGAGGATTCCACTCCTTCACCTTCACGGAGGTATAGATAACACAAAGGATAAGGATTGCTGCACCTACATAGAACGACCAGATAACGGAATCTGGCACCACGCCCTCTTCGGCTACATTCTTGATACCCAAGAAAGTAAAGAGGAATGGGAATACGTAGCCTGCTATAGAACCAGCATTGCAAAGGAAACTCTGTATAGAGTAGGCCTTAGCCTTCTGCTTCTCGTTTACCATGTCGCCCACAAGCATCTTGAAAGGCTGCATCGCCATATTGATACTGGTGTCGAGGAACATCAAGGCTATCAAGCCGAACAGCATCGCTCCGCTTACTGCCAAACCAAGAGAGCCTGCATTAGGCAACAAGCACATCACGAGTACTGCCACGGCTGCTCCGATAAAGAGGTAAGGAATGCGACGACCCCAACGGCACCATGTCTTGTCACTAAATGTGCCAACGATAGGCTGCACGAGGATTCCCATCAGAGGAGGAAGAATCCAAAAATAACTCAAGTTGTGAGGGTCGGCACCCAAGGTGGCGAAAATACGCGAGATGTTCGCGCTTTGTAGGGCGTAGGCTATCTGCACTCCGAAGAAACCGAAGCTAAGGTTCCATAAGCCCCAAAAGTTCATGTCTGGTTTTTGTTTCATAATAGATATTGATTTTTTTGTTATTTTATTCAATTGAACTTAAGTTCAGAAGTTATAGAATTAAAAGAAGTTATCGCTCCCGTTGGTCGCTAGAAGTTAAAGCCAATAGTTTTTTTGCTGGAGTTTTTAGCTGCAGTTTTGACCATAAGACATATGGCTTTAACTTCTTTAACTTCTCTAACTTCTTTAACTTCTTGTAGTTTAAAAGTTTATCTCGTAGTCCCCCTTATGATAAGTTTTGTTCTAACAATCCTCTTTTCTATTTGCTCACGAGGAATAGTGCCCTCGATATGTCCGATGATGATGTTGGCAGCCTCTTCGCCAACTCGCTTTCCTCGTTGCTCCACGGTAGTGAGCATAGGTTCGCAAGCTATGGCACGTTCGCCATTGGTGAAACCGCAGATGGAAATATCCTCAGGCACACGATAGCCCATGCGCTTAACGGAATACAGAATGCCGATGGCAGTATCATCGTTCACGGCAAAGAAAGCATCTGGCACCTCATCTTGCTCCATCAACTCTGGCGTTATCACTTCGGCATCAGCCCTGTTGTCGCAGATGCGGAAAAAACGATCGTCGGGCTTAAGACCTCGTTTCAGCAAAGCATCCTTGTAGCCATTATATCTATTTTTAGATATCTCCATGCTCATAGGCGAACCATAGAACGCTATCTTTCGGCAACCAGTATCGATGAGATGGTTTACTGCCGTGAGAGCTCCCATGTAGTCGTCTACTACCACACGACTTGCATCAACGCCCGTAGATATGCGGTCGTAGAATACCAATGGTATGCCATGGTCCAAGAGTTTTTGGAAATGGTCGAAGCGCAGAGTGTCCTTGGCTTGCGATACGATAACGCCACTCACCTTGTGGTCGTAGAACGATTCGCAAATCTTTACCTCTTGCGCATACTTCTCATTGCTTTGCGCCATCATCACAGTATACCCGCATGCAGAAGCCTCTTCCTCGATACCGCTAAGCACCGTGGAGAAATAATAGTGGGGCAGGTTAGGGATAATCACGCCGATAGTCTTCAACGGTTTTCGTTTGCTGTTGCGCAAACTCTCGGCAATGAAGTTAGGCGAGTAATTATGTTCACGCGCGTATTCCTTTATTTTGTCTCTTTGCGCTTGGCTAATCCTTTGACTATCTTTCAGCGCACGCGACACCGTTGCCACCGACACATTGAGTGCCTTGGCAATGTCCTTCATTGTTATGGGAGTCAGTTCTTTCATCGTTAGTAAGTCCTTGTGTGCAAAATTACGCAAAACAAATATACCTTGTTGCCGCTGTTAAAATTATTTGAACGAAATAATGCGCAAACGATTGCACATTATAAATAACGAAAATGTTTATAAAAAAGTACATCGTATCGTAATTAAACTTAATTTTGCAACGTGAAATATTGATTAAGCCGTGTAATATTGCTTTTTGTCAATGTGATTTTTGTGCAAACTGCTTGTAAATGCTAAACGCTTATTGCAACAGATGCATACTCTTAAACCTAACCGTGATATAATCAAACAACATCAATCGTTATAACTAAAAACTTAAGAAAATGAAGCAGGTAAAGATTACAATGCCTCGAAGGGCTCTCACACTTGCGTGTGGTCTTGCCCTTTCTGCGACAGCATTTGCTCAGCAAGTGGTTGTCAAAGGACATGTGAAAGATGCTACCGGTGAACCGATTATCGGAGCTGCTGTTCGTGTAAATGGACAGAGTGGTGGCGCTGTTACCGATCTTGATGGTAACTTCTCAATTAAAGCCGACAAGGGCGCAACCATTACCGTTACTTATGTAGGCTACGAGCAAGCTCAGGCAGCTGCAGCCAATAACATGGTTATCACTCTTCAGGAAGACAACCAGTCGCTGAAGGAAGTTGTGGTAATCGGTTATGGTGTGGCAAAGAAGAATGACCTTACAGGTTCTGTTACTGCCATTAAGCCTGATGAAAAGAACCATGGCCTTCAGACTAATGCCCAAGACATGATTCAAGGTAAGATTGCCGGTGTCAATGTCATTTCTAACGACGGTACCCCTGGTGGCGGTGCTCAGATTCGTGTGCGTGGTGGTTCTTCACTTAATGCATCCAACGACCCATTGATCGTTATCGACGGTCTTGCAATGGACGACAAGGGCGTAAAGGGACTTGCTAACCCATTGTCTATGGTTAACCCTAACGATATCGAGAGCTTCACTGTATTGAAGGATGCTTCTGCTACCGCTATTTATGGTAGCCGTGCTTCTAATGGTGTCATCATCATCACTACTAAGAAGGGACGCAGCGGTCAGGCTCCAAAGGTTAGCTATAGCGGCAATGTTTCTATCTCTGCAAAGAAGAAGACATTGGATGTTATGGATGGTCCTGAGTATATGGCATTTATAAAGGGTCTTTATGGCGAAGATAGCGATGCATACAAGTCTCTCGGTTATATCGGTGCTGATGGTCAGAAGCATTATGCTAATACAGACTGGCAAGATCAGATTTATCGTACAGCACTTTCTACCGACCATAATGTAACTGTTACTGGTGGCTTGAAGAACATGCCTTATCGTGCTTCTATCGGCTACACCAATAATGAGGGTATTGTTAAGACTTCAAAGTTTGAGCGTTATACAGCAAGTGTAAGCCTTTCTCCATCACTTCTCGACGACCATTTGAAACTCAATATCAATGGTAAGGGAATGTTGGCTAAGAACCGCTATGCTGATGGCGGCGCTTTGAGCGCAGCAAGATTCATGGACCCAACAAAGCCAGTATATGCTGATAATGATATATATAAGAAGTATTTCGGTGGCTATTGCCAGTGGTACAGCGATAATAGCGATGTAGATCCAGCATGGCCTTACACCACAAACCGTAATGCTACCAATAACCCTGTCAGCGTTCTTAATCTTAAAGACGATAGAGCAACTTCTAAGTCGTTTATCGGTAACTTCGAGGCTGACTATTCTATCCACGGTTTGGAGGATTTGCACTTGCATATTAATGCAGGTATGGACTACTCTACTGGTAAGCAGACCACAGACTATAGCCCATATTCGTGTGCAGTAGAAAACTCGTTGCTCGTAAACTACTATGGTTATAACAAGTGGGACAAGAAGGATACCTATAACATGCAGTTCTCTATGTATGCTCAGTACTTGAAGAATCTAAATAAGGCTAATCACTTCGATATCATGGCAGGTTATGAGTGGCAGAAGTTCCACGAGAAGTCTGACTGGTATGGTACAGGTCACTATCAGAGCACACACCCAACTTTGGCTGGTCAGAATTACAACTGCCCTTCAGCCGACCAGATTACAAAGTATGAAACAGAGAACTATCTTGTTTCTTTCTTTGGTCGTTTGAACTACTCTTTGCTCGACCGCTACCTCGTAACATTCACTATTCGTGACGACGGTTCTTCACGTTTCTCTAAGGACAACCGTTGGGGATTGTTCCCATCTGTAGCTTTGGCTTGGAAAATCAATGACGAGCCTTTCTTGCAGAAGTTTGAGGCTCTTAGCGACATGAAACTCCGCTTAGGTTGGGGCGTAACAGGTCAGCAGAATCTCAGTGGCAAGGACTACTATTATATTCCTACATTCGCTGAAAACAAAGACCATGCTTACTATCCTTTGTTTGGCAACGGTTCAACAGCACGTCCTGAGGTTACAAATACCGACCTTACTTGGGAAAAGACTACTACATGGAATGCAGGTCTTGACTTCGGTTTCTGGAACAATCGCTTGACATTCAATCTTGACTGGTACTATCGCAAGACTAAGGACCTCTTGAATACAGTATATGTAGACGCAGGTTCTAACTTTAGTAACAAGGTTTTGAGCAACATCGGTTCTTTGCATAATACAGGTATCGAATTTGCTACAACCATTCGTCCTATTCAGACAAAAGACTTGTCATGGGAAATCAACTACAACGTGACTTACAATAAAAACGAGATCGATGAACTTTATCTCGGTGGTGGTAATGCTGTTGTTCCTACTGGAGGTATCTCTGGTGGTACTGGTACTACAATCCAAGGACACGCTGCTGGTCATCCTGCAAGCGCATTCTATGTATACCAGCAGGTTTACGATGAGAAGGGACGTCCTATTGAGAATGCTTTCGTTGACCGCAATGGCAATGGTACTATCGACAGTGGCGACCGCTACTTCTACTACAAGCCAGATGCTGACGTAACAATGGGCTTCAGCTCACGCGTTAACTACAAGAATTGGGACTTCGGCTTCACAATGCGTGCAAGTCTTGGAAACTATGTATACAATAACAACCTCTCAAGTGTTTACAACACTGGTAAGGGTGCTATCTATACTCTTGGATATGCAGGAAACACATCACTCGATGCTGTAAAGCTCAACTTCCAGAACCCTGGTACAGAGCAGAGATTGTCTGACTACTTCGTTCAGGACGCATCGTTCTTGAAGCTCGATAATATCACTATCGGCTATAGCTTCGATAAGCTCTTCGGTGCTAAGATTTCAGGTCGTGTATACGCTACTGTTCAGAATGTTCTTACCATTACTAACTATGATGGTATCGACCCTGAAGTTAACAATGGTATAGACAATAACCTCTATCCACGTCCTATTACAACAATTCTTGGTCTTAACTTGAATTTCTAACCGTATCTAAACAAGGATCATTATGAGACTATATAATATTAAAAAGATAATGCTCGGAGCGGCTATGGCTGTCGCTTCTGTTGGTCTTACTTCTTGTGTGGGCGACCTTGATGTTGATAACATCAACCCACAGAAGACACCAACTACGAACTATGACTATATATTAAATAAGGTATATGCCAACATGGTGCTCACAGGTCAGAAAGGTCCTGACGGCGAGGGCGACCTTGAAGACATCGACGAGGGTACATCAAGCATGATTCGTCAGCTTTGGAATGCTAACTCTCTAACTACCGATGAGGCAAAGTGTATATGGGGTGACGCTGGTATCCCAGAGTTCAACAACGATGCTTGGACTGACTCACATCCTATGATGAAGGCTCTCTACTATCGTTTGTACTTTGGTATCACATTGGCTAACTACTATATCCACAACCAGGGTGGTGATGATGCAGAAACTCTTACCAAGCGTGCTGAGGCTCGCTTCATGAGAGCCTTGTACTACTTCTATCTCTTGGATCTTTGGGGAAATGTGCCTCTCAAGACTACTGTTTCTACCGAAGAAACTCCACAGTCATCACGTGCTGAGGTGTTTGCATTCGTAGAGAAAGAACTCAAGGATATCGTAGGTGACGGCGAAGGCAATGAACTGCTTGCAGCTAAGCGTCCTGTATATGGTCGTGCTGACAAGGTGGCTGCTTACATCCTCCTTTCTCGTCTCTATCTCAATGCTGAGGTTTATACTGGCACAGCTCAGTGGCAGAAGGCTAAGGACTATGCTTCTAAGGCTATGACAGAGGGTAAGGCTCAGGGTTATGACCTCTGCCGCACAGGCAAGAACGGATATTCTGCATATCAGCTCCTCTTTATGGGCGACAACGATACTAATGGTGCAGAGAAGGAAATCGTTCTCCCTGCTATCCACGATGGTATCGATACTCAGACTTGGGGTGGATGCCTCTTCATCATCGCAAGTACCAATAGTACCGCAAAGTATAATCTCGACCTTGGTACTTCGGAGCAATGGGGTGGTAACCGTGTAACAAAGCAGTTTGCCGAGAAGTTCCTCACCGAGACAACAGCTCCTAATAGTAGCAATCCTGCTGAGGTAGCTACTGCTGCTGGTGACGACCGTGCACTCTTCTGCTGCGAAAAGCACTCTATCTCTATGAGCGATCCAAGCGACTTCTTCTCAGGATATGCTTACAACAAGTTCAGCAATATCCATGCTGATGGCACTAAGCCAAAGCATTCACAATTTGTTGACGTTGACTTCCCTATGATTCGTTTTGCAGAGGCTTACCTCAACTATGCAGAGGCTGATGCTCACCTTAATGGCAACCGTTGCTCGGCTGATGGTTTGTCAAAGGTTAAGGAAATCAGAGACCGTGCTCATGCAAGTGCTATCTCTGCTGTTACTCTTGACGACCTTTGCGACGAATGGGCTCGCGAGTTTGGTTTCGAGAATATGCGTCGTACCACTCTTATCCGTTTTGGCAAGTTCGGTGGTGACTCTAACTACTACTGGGAATGGAAGGGCGGTAGCGAAGCTGGTAAGCAGATTGACAAGAAGTACAATCTCTTCGCTATTCCTAACAGTGTAGTTTCTAACGTTGTCAAGCAGAACCCTGGATATTAATAAAGGTGACTATAACAAATAACTGAAAACCTTATTAAAAGTAGAAATTATGAAGAAATCATTAATATTGGCATCGATGGCTATGGTGTTGGGACTCTTCACCGCTTGCGATAGCGACCGCGACGATAATCCTACTCTTACGATGCCTGAAACATTCCGTCTTAACGCTCCTGCTATTGCAGAGAACAACGTTGTAGACTTGGTGAATACCGACAATATAACATTTACTTGCGACCAGCCTGACTATGGTGGATTCCCTATCGTAACAGAGTATACTGTAGAATACTCTACAACAGAGGATTTCGCAGAGGGCACTACCTATACATGGCCTTCAGCATTCACTTCAACAACAATCTCGTTGGAAGGACGTAAGCTCAACGATAATCTTATCGAGGCTTATCAGGCTGCTAATGGCGAGGGTACAACTCCTAAAGGTGACTTCCCTCTCTATATCCGCCTTTCGGCAAAGCCTGCTAATGTGAATGTTAATAGTGTTTATTCTAACACTATCGTGCTTCCTAAGGTTCGCGCCACATACAAGGCTCCTGATGTTTCTATCCCTGCCGACCTCTTCGTTGCAGGTTCTAACATCGGTACAGCTTGGAATACATGGCAGAAACTTGCTCATCCTTATAACACTAAGGGTGTTTACTACACAGTAGTTTACATGCCAGAAGGTGGTGGTCAGTTCAAGTTCGGTACTAAGGAAGGCGACTGGACAGGACATTCTGCAGTTTCTGAGTTCAACGATGTTGCTGAGGTTGGCATCACTGCTTCTTCTGACGACAATATCGTCTTTGGCAAGGGTGGATGGTATACTCTCGAATTCATCGCTAAGATAAAGAGCAATGCCCTCGTTTACACTCTCAATGTTTACAAGGCTGAGGTATTCGTAACTGGTTCTGCCTTCGGTGGCTTCCCAGATGATGGATTTAATGGTGTGTGCACACCTCCTGCTGATAACACTGGCGATTGGGTATCTCCTGCATTTACTGCATCTGGAGAAATGCGTGCTTATGTAAAGGTTGGCGAACGCTCATGGTATCAGACTGAGTTCACTCTTAAGGGTGGTTCTGAAATCTTCTTCCGTGAAACAACAGATATTCCTGAAAATTGGGAGAAAGCTCTTGGAGCAGACTACTCAGTTAAGGTTTCTGCAGGCAACAAGTTGCACGTAAGCTTCGACAAGGGTACAGGTTTTATTGAATAAATGATGTATTAACCATTAAACAAGTAATTTCACTATGAAGAAATATATGTTATTTGGTGGTGTAATGTGTGCCATGCTTGGTCTTTCATCTTGCGATGAGAGCTTCAACGATTGGGCTTCACCATCTGTAAACGATCCTGAGGCAGCTTTGGCTGCCTACGGGATTGATGTGACAGGTTCTGGCGTAGAGGTAAACATGAACGATGCTGAGCGCCCAGACTCTATCCGCCTTGTATCTATCAGCTCTACCAACGAAGAGGTGGTAAGTCTTGAATACGACAAGGTAACCATCAATGATTGCAAGATTCCTTATGTTGTCAAGGGTAAGGATGTATATGTAGGCACTTATGCCATCGACTCTCTGGCTCGTTTGGCTTTGAAGAGCCAAAAGTATGAAACTCGTGAGCTCAAGGTTAGCGTTGATGCTCATGCTAAGTTGCAAAGTGGTAGCTCTGTAGCTTTCACAAAGGAGGTTATCCAGAAGGAAACTCCTATTGAGACTCCTGCTGTAGATCCTAATGGTTATTATCTTCTTGGCGAGGTTAATGGCAACGGATGGAATCCTGAAGAACCTGTATGGTTTGCAAAGGTTGCTGATGGTATCTACGAGGTTACCGTTACTACCGAAAAGGAAGGTGAAAACTGGTATAAGTTTTATGGTGGCACCGATGCAGGTAACTGGGATGGCGCAAATGCTCACGTGATGGGCTGCGATACCAATGGCGATGGTTCGTTGTTCAACTATATTAACTGGTCTGCTGATCTTCAGTGCCCTATTATCAGTGGAAAGGGTAAGTGGAAGGTACGCCTCGATGTTAACAACTGGACATACACTATCAACGAGGTTAAGCCTGATCTCTTCTTGACAGGTAGCAACTATGATTGGGGTGGCAAGTGGTTGCAGTTGGTTCCTTTCAACAAATCAGAGGAAGACTTCTGGACAATCATCTATCTCCACGAGGGTGAGCAGTTTAAGTTTGCTCCTCAGGCAGGATGGGTTGATGACTTCGGTTACACCGGTACTACCATCAATGATGAGGCTGGTGCAAACATTACAAGCAGCTCAGATGGTAATCTTGTTGTAGGTAAGGCTGGTTGGTATCTCCTAAAGGTTCAGAATGGCTCTACTAAAGCCTTAACTGTACTTCAGCCAAATGTATACCTCATTGGTGATGCTGTAGGCGAATGGAATATTGCTGACTCTCATAAATTCACCGTTCCTACTACCGAAGATGGAGTATTCGAGTCTCCTGCTTTCGCTGCTGATGCAGAGCTTCGTATGTGCGTTAGCGTTGATGGCTTCGACTGGTGGCAGTCTGAGTTTATGGTATTCGATGGCAAGATTGAATATCGTGGTCGTGGCATCGACCAAAATCGTGTAAATGTAAAGGCTGGTCAGAAGGTAACTCTTAACTTCACAGCTGGCACAGGTGAAATCAAGTAAAAAACTCTTTTTTATCTCATAATCTATTTAGGCGGCTCTCGCATAGCGGGAGTCGCCTATTTTCGTTGTATTATCTATTTATTTCCTTAAACATTTGAAGATTCAAAGAAATGTAGTATCTTTGCCCACAGGTAACATTTAAAAGCATAACGACATGGATGTAGCTGTTAATAACATTACAACAACCATTACCATTCCGCAAGTAGATTTCAACTTGTTGAAGGAATTGGCAAAGAAGTTTGGATGGGTTATCCAAACAGAAAATAAAAGTGGTATCGAAGAGGCTTTGGATGACGTTAAATCAGGTAGAGTTTATCATGCAGAAAATGCTCATGATTTAATAAAACAATGCTTAGAATGAAATATTCTATCGACTTTACCAATCGTTTTAAAAAGTCTTTACGTAAGGGCGTAAAACGAGGATTAGATCCTTCTCTAATTGAAAAGGCTGTAGACGAGCTTGCACGTGAAGGTAAACTACCTGCTTCATATAAGCCACATAAACTTCATGGTAATCTGGAAGGAATATGGGAATGCCACATATCTCCCGATTGGCTAATGTTATGGGATCAAGATGATGAAAAACTAACCCTATTGCTTCTTGATACTGGTACTCATAGCGATTTATTTTAGCAAATGAAATATAGGCGGCTCTCGCATAGCGGGAGTCGCCTATTTTCGTAGTAACAAATATCGAGAAATAGAATCAGATTACATTACAACTTCTGGAATTATCAATTCCTCATCTGTATTAATCTCATATTTCTTAAAAAACATACAATAGTATATAGGTAAATATGTAATACCATGCTCATTATATACTGTCTGCTCGTTACTCAACACTATGGCATTATGAATATGATATTCTGGAGTAGCCAAGAATTTATTCAAAGCACTATGAACCATATAATCCTTACCAGATTTTATTTCCAGCGGAAGTACTGTCAAGTTGTTGAAATCATCTATAAGATAATCGACTTCACCCTTTTGCTTGTTGTCATAATAATGCAGAGAAAAGCCATGAGTATGAAGTTCTTGAGCAACAACCGACTCATAGACAGCACCAAGATTCACACTTCGTTCATCTCCCAACACTGCATTTATGTTTGTACTATAAAGGATATTGGTAAGTAGGCCAACATCATTCAAATATAGTTTCAACAAATTCTTGCTTTCAGACTCTATAAGCGGGAATGCGGGACAACTTATAGCTTGTACCGCTAAAGCAACTCCAGAATTGGTAAGATATTCAAATTCTTCAGCATAATCACTAAACTGCTTATGTGATTTTAGTCCCTCAATGTTTTTCACGATGATACGCTTCTTTTTATTCTCCATATTGGATGGTATCATATCGTATATCTTTCGAATCACCAATTTCTTCTCTTTATCATATTGCGAAGCATCTATTTTGTATAGATTATATATATCGCGCTGAATAGCACGCACTTGAGAAATATTTCTATTTTCTAAGAATTTGTTAACAGCATCAGGCATTCCGCCCACCAATAAATATATCTTGAATTGCTGCAACATATAATTATGCATAGAATCGTTCAACGCTTCTTTAGCCATGAATTTCTTTTGCATAGCGTTAATAGTTTCTTTTCCACACCCCATTGCCCATAAGAATTCTTCAAAATCTAAAGGAAACATTTGCTGTATAGCAACGCTTCCTATTGGCACAGAAGGAGTCTGCGACAAGGCAACACCGAGTTGCGAGCCGCTTGCAATATATCTATACTTTGCATCCTCATTCAAGAATTTAAGCATTGTCATAAGATGTGGATAGCTTTGTATCTCGTCTAAGAATACCAATGTGTCTTCTTTACTACCAAGATTATTACCAGCTATTGCACCCAACTGCAAATAAAAATCTTCTTTGCTCTTCACGTTAGCAAAAATACCATTACCCTCTTGATCAGCCTTTAGATTAATCTCCACATAATGCTTAAACAGTTTCTTACCCACATATCTTATCAGATATGATTTTCCTATCTGCCTTGCTCCATTAACAAGCAGAATCTTACGAGGTTCATGAAGGAGAAAGTTCTCTAATACTTGTGTAAATTTGCGCTCTAACATATTGATACATCTTGTTTGCTGCAAAAATACTGTATTTCAAGCAATTAAACAAGCTTTAGAGGAATTATTCTATCGAAATTAGTGCCAAAAAGAGGAATTATTCCATCGAAACGAGTGTCAAAAAGAGGAATTATTCCATCGAAACAGGCTCAGACAATGATTCATACTGATTTATCTATTGAGCCCTGAGTCCCAAAAATTAGAAACTATTGCTGCTTGGCAGAATAAACTATACTATATTCTGCCAAATGTCTATGTTTTTACTATCACTTGGCAAAATAAACTATATTATATTCTGCCAAATGCCTGTATTTTTACTACCACTTGGCAAAATAAACTATATTATAGGCTCAATGGAAATATCATGGGGAAAGATTGGAAACACAAGATAATAATGTAGTGGCGAGAACTTGCCTGGAAGGCAATACACATCGGCTTGCCGATGTTGGTAACCGGGGGCAACGCCCTCGGTATGAAAAGCTACCGGGAAATAGCCTGGAGGGCTTTACCTCGACATTCACCTATAGAAAGATTGCTCCAGCCTGTGCTTATATACATGCATAATGAAAGACCAAGGTAAAGCCTTCCAGGCTATAGCTTGATTGCATGCATTACCGCGCACATCCTCGTCACTATCGTTCCGAGTATGTACGCGGTTACCAACATCGGCAAGCCGATGTGTACAGCCTTCCAGGCTAGTTGTTGCGACTATTCCCCATGAAATTACCATTGAGCCCTTATTTGCTGCAAAATACTGTATTTCAAGCACTTAAACAAGCTTTAGAGGAATTGTTCCATTGAAACGAGTGCCAAAAAGAGGAATTATTCCATCGAAACGAGCGTTAAAAAGGGGAATTATTCCATTAAAACAGGCTCAGACAATGATTCCCACAGATTTCTTTCTTCACCATTACGGCTATAGTCTTCATTTTAATATATTGTTCGCTCATAAATATGTAGCCATGGTAGCGACCTATGGCACCCCAAGAATTCTTGGCAATGATGTAGCGTTTGCCTTGCTTGTCGTGGGCAAGACCAACGAGAGCCATGCAATGGTCGTCGGTGGTAGAGCGAAGTTCGAAAGCCTTTTGGCGCAAGGCTGCAGCGTTGGTGGTAGCATCGTTGTTGTTAGCATTTTCGTTGTCGAGAGTAGCTATTCCGCTCTCCATATCAAAACCCTTTTCGCTGATGTCGCCCTCCCAGCATACTGGAATTCCTTGTCTTAGCGAGCGCACGATGTATGTCATCATGCTATCCAAAGGCACGTTCAAGAATTTATCGTGCATCATGTTGTCAGGAGTTTCCATTTCAAACTCCTCGCCATAGGGATGATGAGTGAAGCTTGTTATTGCTTGCCACTCCTCAGGCTGATAAATGCTGTGGGCAAACTCCTGTGGCGAATATTCTGCACCTAACATATATATATGGTATGGCAGATAGCCAATCTCGCGGTCCAGCAGGTCGTCGACATTAGCTTGCATTGTAGATATCGAAGAGCGTATGCGTCCAAGTTTCGCCATTTTGTGAGCTATAGCCATGTAGTTGGCAGGTTTGTCGGCATGGTATGAGTCGTAGGGCATCATGCCATATTGCTCCATTAGTTGTGGTGTCATCGTCATCATACCGCGCATCGATGGTGGACGCTGGCTGAAGTGAGTCAGCGTGGCTTTGTTGCTAAGCATCATACGCGCCAGGTAGTCAGCAGATAGGTTTACCGAGTCGCCAATCATAAGGCGGTCGCTCTCTATGGTGGCAAGCATAGCGTATATCCAGCATAGTGTGCTGCGCCCCTGGTCTTTCACCGGAGTGGTTTTTATTCGGCTGTCAATGATGAATTCTATATTAGGCTTGCTATCGTGGTTTTTGCTGTCGCAAGCAGATAACATGCAGACTATCAGAGGTAGTAAAATGCAAAATAACTTCTTCATGTGGCAAAATTACGAAAAATATGGCTAACTTTGCACCCATGAACGAGAAAACAACAGATTTTGAGATAATGGCACCCGTAGGCTCACGCGAGTCTCTTGCTGCCGCTATAAATTCCGGTGCCGATTCTGTATACTTCGGTATCGGACAATTAAACATGCGTTCGCACTCAGCAAACCATTTCACCATCGACGACCTTAAAGAGATTGCTGCCACTTGCAACGAGCATGGCATAAAGACATATCTCACCGTAAACACCATCATCTATGGTGAAGACCTTGAGGCTATGCGCGAGATTGTGGATGCTGCTGCCGAGGCAGGTATTTCGGCAGTTATCGCTTCTGATGTGGCTGTGATGACATATTGCCGACAGAAGGATGTAGAAGTGCACCTCTCTACTCAGCTCAACATCTCTAACATCGAGGCTTTGAAGTTTTATGCTCAGTTTGCCGATGTTGTGGTATTGGCACGCGAGCTCAATATGGACCAGGTGGCTGAGATATATCGCCAGATATTGGAACAGGATGTTCGTGGCCCGAAGGGAGAATTGGTACGCATAGAAATGTTCTGCCATGGTGCTTTGTGTATGGCTATCAGCGGAAAGTGCTATATGAGTCTTCATAATGCTAACCGCAGTGCCAACCGTGGACAATGTGTGCAGATATGCCGTCGCTCATATACTGTAACCGACAATGAGACAGGCAACCAGCTCGAGATAGACAACAAATATATCATGAGCCCTAAGGACTTGAAGACCATCCGCTTCATCGACAAGATGATGAAGGCTGGAGTTAGAGTGTTCAAGATTGAGGGACGTGCTCGTGGACCAGAATATGTGCATACCGTGGTGAGCTGCTATAAAGAGGCTATTGCGAGTGTTCTCGATGGCACTTTCACAGAAGAGAAGAAGGATGCTTGGGACGAGCGTTTGGCAACAGTCTTCAACCGTGGCTTCTGGGATGGATATTATCAGGGACAGACCATCGGCGAGTGGAATAAGAACTATGGTTCGTGTGCCACAGAGAAGAAGGTGCTTGTTGGCAAAGTGATTAAATATTTCTCTAAGCTTGGTGTGGCAGAAGTTGCCGTTGAGGCTTCGGAGTTTGGTGTTGGCGATAAGCTCCTTGTTACAGGTAATGCAACTGGTGCACTATGGCTCACTGCCGACGAAATACGCTACGACCTCAAGCCTGTAGAGCGTGCTTTGCAGCGTCAGCGTGTCTCAATACCTGTACCAGAAAAGGTAAGACCAAACGACAAACTATATAGAATAGATATTCAAAAATAAAAAGCCTCACCCCCAACCCATCTCCAAGAGAGAGGGGAGTGATTAGATTTTTTTCATTATGACAATCAACGAAATTCAAGATGAAGTAATCGAGGAGTTTGCAGACTTCGACGATTGGATGGATAAATATCAGATGTTGATAGACCTTGGCAACGACCTCGGTACTCTCGACGAGAAATATAAGACAGAACAAAACCTCATTGACGGTTGCCAAAGCCGAGTGTGGTTGCAATGCGACTATGTGGATGGCAAGTTGGTGTTTAGTGCCGAGAGCGATGCACTGATAGTAAAGGGTATCATCGCTTTGCTCATTAGAGTTATCAGCGGTCATACACCAGAGGAAATTCGTGATGCCGATTTATATTTCATCGAGAAAATAGGTCTTAAGGATCATCTTTCGCCTACACGCTCAAATGGCCTGCTCGCTATGGTGAAGCAGATAAAGGCGTATGCTGTGGCATATTCGATGAAGAAATAAGGTACATAGATTTCTCTTTTACCCTTTTACTTTTTTACTTTTTTACCCTTAAAACGGTGCGTAAACTTAAAACCATAGAGATGAACCGCCTCTCGGTAGAAGAATTCCGCGAGGCTAAGAAGTTGCCATTGGTAGTGGTGTTAGACAATGTTCGCTCACTATACAATGTCGGCTCGGTATTCCGATCGTGCGATGCTTTCAGAGTTGAGGCTGTGATGCTGTGTGGTATCACCGCCACTCCTCCAAATGCAGAAATCCACAAGACAGCCCTTGGTGGTGAAGACTCTGTGGAATGGCATTATTATGCTGATACTGCCGAGGCTGTGAAAGAACTTAAAGCCAAAGGCTATTTCGTATATTCCGTTGAGCAAGTGGAAGGCTCAACAAAGCTTCAAGACCTTACGCTTCCTCCTGCGTCATGCCAGGAAGAGCCAGCGGGCTATGCTGTAGTTTTCGGTAATGAGGTTAAGGGCGTAGCCCAACCAGTAGTAGATATGAGCGATGGCTGTATTGAGATTCCCCAATTTGGCACTAAGCACTCGCTTAATGTCTCTGTCACGGCAGGCATAATCGTTTGGGAATTTGCCAAGCGAGTGCTTGTTTAAGTAAAAAATGCTCTTAAAAAGTATCACATGATACTTTGCAAAGTATCATTAGTCTCATAAAAAAGCAGATTGCAAGCCGATATAATGGCTAATGCAATCTGCTTTATTTTTTACCCTTTTACCCTTTTACCCTTTTACCTTTTGGATCATCCGATAAACATAGGGGATTATTGATTACGTCCAGCCTGGAAGGCTGTACACATCGCTTGACGATGTAGGTGACCGCGTACATACTCGGAACGATAGTGACGAGGATGTGCGCGGTAATGCGTATAAGCAGACAATAGCCTGGAGGGCTTTACCTTGGTCTTTCCATTACAAAAGCTAATAAGCGTTAGTTGGAGGCATATGCTATAGCTGAATGTCGAGGTAAAGCCCTCCAGGCTATTGTCAGAGAGCCATTCCTTACCGAGGGCTGCGCTGCGCTTGCCCCCGGTTACCAACATCGGCAAGCCGATGTGTATTGCCTTCCAGGCAAGTCTTAGCTACCTGGATAAAACAAGTCTCCCAGTACCACCTTTAGTACCACTTAGGTGGTACTGGAGTTTACCTTAGGTGGTACTGGAGTTTCACTTAGGTGGTACTGGAGTTTCACCTAAGTGGTACTGACAAAGAAACTAAGAGTCTTTTTTAAGGAGGTTAAGAGCGATTTTTATCTATTGCTGCCCGCTAATACCTTTTATGCTAAAATAGTTATATTTTACCCCTATTTTATATACTCTCCAGGCAACACACCGAATTTCTTCTTGAAGCATTGCGAGAAGTATTTTGGAGTGTTGAAACCTACGCGGTATGCTAATTCGTTGATGCGTATGTATGGCTCCTTGGTGAGGATTTCGGCAGCAGTATTCAGACGTATTGTTTGAATGAAAGTCTGAATGCTCAGACCTGTACAATCACGCATTCTGCCGTATAGTGTCGACACACTCATATTTAAGTCGGCAGCCATACTCTCGCGATTATAGTCGGCATCATCTATATGGTCGTTTACCAACTGTGTGGCTTTGGCTATAAACTGTGCATCCTTCTGTTGTGCAGCTTGTGCCTTTATAGCAGCAGGCGATAGCTCGGTCTCTTGCTGCTCTTCTGCCTTTTTCTCATTCTCAGTCTCTGCTTTAGTCTCCTCATTATTTATTTGAGCACTCTGCAAGATAGTAGAGAATCGGCGACTTGCCTCCATTTCGCGCTGCATTTGCAAGTATTTCCAGAGCATGCGTCCCAATGCAGCAAGGATGATGATATAGAGCAAGTATGCCCACCATGTGTCATACCATGGTGCAGCCACCCTTACGGTGATGGTATAAGGCATGTCAGACCAATGTCCGTGGCAGTCGGCAGCCTTAAGTTGGAACGTATATTTTCCTGCAGGCAGATGGCTGTATAATGCACAATGTGTGGTACCATCCACATATTGCCATTCTTCGTCGTAGCCATCCAATTTGAATGCATATTGCGTCTCCTTTTGGTTGGCATAGTTTAATAGAGCGAACTCTATGCCAAACTCCCTTACTGATGCAGGCACATTAATCTCCTTTGTCATCATAGGACGGAATTTGGATATCGAGTGCATTTCGGCAGAGTCGAGTTGCATCACCGACTTTCCATCTATTATGATGTCTGTGATAACAATGTCAGACTTAAAGTTACGATAGTCTTTGTATGATTCCGCAGGCTTAAAGTCTATGAAGCCATTGTTGGTGCCGAAAAACATTCGGTCGCCATATCTGAATGTAGAGTTTGCGAAGAACGAAGTGCTTGGCAACCCATCCTGCTCAGTAAAGCTAATGGTGTTGCCATCTTCGTCGAGACGCACTAATGCCCTATCTGTAGCCAGCCACAGACAACCGTAAGCATCCTCGTTTATTGCCATCACCGCACGGTTGTATAGGTGGAACGATTCGTTTACAATGCAGAAGTTATCTTTCTTCTTGTCATACATCATCAGTCCACCCGAGCATATTGCCCACAGTCTATGCTTCGAATCCTCGTAGCATGCTGTGATATTAGTGAACGGAGTGTTGAAATGCTTATATTTCAGAGATTTAGTGTTGCTTGGATTTCCTGATATGCGTACAATACCACTATTTGCCGACGACACCCAGATATTGCCATTGTGGTCGGCAGTGATATTATTTACCATGAAATATCCCGCAAGGTCTATAGCTTTGTCCTTATACGTAAGTGCTTCGCCCTTGCCATTAGCATGAAGCAGAGAGATACCCTTTCGTTGACCTATCCATAGAGTTTTGCTTCGTGAATCTTCGTATAGCGCTGTAACGTTATCCCTCACGTATGGCATTTGTCGTGAGTGAGAATATAGAGTTTCGCTTGTGCCATCAGCATGGCTTACGAAGATACCATTGTCACCGGCAGCAGCCCAAATGTCGCCATTATATCTGCGTACTATTGACGTTACCTTTGTCACCAAGCCTGTAGGAATGGCTGTATATCCTGGTATCATATTGTTTAGCTTGAAAGCGCTATTCGCCATATCATACCATGCCAAGCCTGCCATGCCATAGCCAAAATAAAATTGCAAGCCATTGGCGGTATACAGACTTCGGATGCTTCCTGCGGCATGAGTGCTAAAGATATTTCTGTCGCCCAAACTGCGAATGATGCCATTTTCGCGTGTGGCAAGCCATAGGGCACCATCAGGACCAATCTCTGCGCCTATAGTGTCGCCGGTGCATACATATATATTATTATTTGGTAGTTCAACAATGTCGTAAACCACCTGCTTGCCTTTGAATATGTCGTATGCTGCTGTTTTAACCTTATAGTCGTTGACGTTTTCGAGTCGTTGCACATTATATCCTTGGCTACCTATCCATAGTCTACCGTTCTTATCTATGCAGAGGGCATAGGCAGAATTCATCCAGTTGGTTTTCTCATATCCGCGTATCTGACCTGTCTTAGGCGAATATCGCCACATGCCTTGCGACCAGGTACCTATTATAATATCGCCATTCTTAGTCTCAACGAAATCTTTCACACCCCATCCTGTATACTTTCCCTTTTTGCCATTAGGGTATATAGCTTTGGTATTGTCTTGATTGTAATGGCGGAAAGTTCCTTTCTTGCTGTCGTAGACAGAGAAACCATCATCGGTGCCAACATATACTATACCCTTAGAAGAAGTGAAAAGCTTGTATATAATCTGTTGACTTTGTCTTGGAAAGGTGTAGTGATGTATGTTGCCAGAGCTGAGATCTATGCGTAGCAGACCATTGTTGGTGCCTGCCCATAGTTGGTTGTCGTTGTCGGTGGTGATGGAGCGAATGTCTGAGATAAGCTGTGGGAATGCAGGCACATTTCTTGCAAACTCATTCCTCACCTTATATCCGTCATACGATTTTATACCCGACGACGTTCCCAACCACAACAATCCGTTATGGTCGAAATGCATGCAATATAGTTCATCGCTACTTGACAACTCTATGCGTTCTTTTATGTCTGCCTTTACGCTTTGCGAAAATGCTGAAACAATCAAACTGAGTATAAATAGTACTATCTTCTTCTTCATTTGGCTATAGTTATATCGCTGCGAAATTACAATAAATCTCTTAAATAGAGGAGTAAAATGGTGTATAATTGTGGTAAAAGGGTTAAAAAATGGCACAAAATCCGTCTTTTTACCCCGAATAAGTATTTCTTATCCCACATTATTAATTAATAAGATACTTTTGCAATATCAAAAAACCTAATAACATTGATTATATGAATACTAACTCAAAACTCCGGGCATGCCTCACCATTATCCTGACTTTCGTCATGGGGTGTATGTATGCCGATTCAATTACTCTTCCTGGTTTTAAGACCAAGGACGATATTGCAGACAAGGCAATATCCGACCTCACAGGTTTTGCTCAAACCACAGGTGACTTCACCCTTGAGGCAAAGGCAAAGGCGGGTGTTGCAATTACTTTAAAGTTTGGCAATATCAGCTACACACCATCTGCCGACGGCATCGTTCGTTTTGTGCAGCAAGCAGGCAAGGTGTATGTTTTTGAAAACAATGTCTACACATCTACGCTCACACCTAATTATATATATAGTGAGCAGAAAGCCAACATCATCCGCAACGGTAGTTTTGAAACCGTTAGCGAACAACTCTCATCAGGACGCTGGAAGGCTGCCGATTGGGAAACATGGGATGGCGGAACTCCTACATGGGGTGGCGACGTAGGCTATGTCAATGTGCGAGAAAATGCCAACTATCGTTCTGATGGTACTAAGAGCCTTATCCTTCATTCGCGTAGTCGTTGGCTCTGCCAGCAGCTTACAGATAATGCTCTTGAGGCTAATGCTCTATATAAATTCTCGTGCGACTATTGGACTTCAGAAGGTGGTGGCAATGGTAATGGAAAATATCTCCTAAGCCTTGGCTCTGCTTTGGTAGGCAATGACCTATTGGAAATTGACGCCTATACAACATTAGAAGGCAACAACAGCAAGCAATCGTTTGCTACTGTGTTGCAGGCTCCTGCTTCGCTTCCTAAAGAAGTATTCCTCTCGCTTTATCGCGCAGAGTCGAAAGTAGACTGGCTCGACAATGTAAAGCTCGTTAAAATAGTTCCAAAACATATTGGAATCGAAGGCACTTCCGAAGCTCGTTATTGCGCAGGTGCATATGCTCCTCAAAATATGGTATTGCCAGAAGGTACGCATATCGACATGACATCGGTTATCGTAAACCCTAATTTCGACAATGGTACAATTGTGAAGAGTGCACCTACAGGATGGACTCTCGACGCACCAACCACACAGTCGAAAATTAGTACTGGCGAAAAGTGGGGCATAATAGCTGCCAACCAAAACCATTGGCAGATATGGCAAGATGGCTCAGCCCTAAAGGGTCGCGCTTATCAGACCATTACCAATATTCCTAATGGACGCTATTCTCTCTCTGCCGATGTCTGCTGTACTGGCTTCGCTGGCTCTATAAGTCTTTATGCTAACTATGGCAAGACTGCCGTTATCTCCAACTCTGGCAAACACTATACCACCACAGGCATTGTAGTAGATGGAACTCTCGAACTCGGTCTCGCTTTCGCTACCACAGGTGGTGTAACAGTCGATTTCGATTCCTTTACTCTGCAATATCTCGGTATGGATATCGAAGGCTATCGCGAAACCTTGCAGATAAAGATTAAGGAGGCTGAACAAACTCTCACCAAACTTGAGGCTGGCTATGATGCCACACCTATTAGCAATGCTGTTAACTCAGCAAAGGCAGTTGCCGATGATGCTTCTGCCGATGATATCATTGCAGCAATAGCTACTATCAACAAAGCTATCGCTGACTATAATATATATGTAGAGAAAATCAATGCCGAGCGTAAGAATAAGGTTGTATTCGAAGCTCTCATAAAGTCAGCCAAGAAGGAGCGTACCACTGATACTTATCCTGGTACTGCCGATTTCGATAAGGCTATTGCCAATGCTGAGGCTTTCCTTGCACAGCTCGAGGCTAACTCGTCGCTCTCTATCACAGAAGCTTCTGATGCTCTCAATGCAGCTCGCGAGGCTTACTATAATTCGCAATATACCATTCAGCCTAAGAAGCAGGTAGTGTCTACTGTAGACCTCTCGCTCAATGGTTCTGAGAAATATACCCTCCGCGTAGATGGCAACGCATTCTATCCAACAGCTATTCAGGTGCGTGGCGACAAGCTCCGTGGCTATATCGGTTGGAGCGAGGCAGAGATTGAGGCTGCTTTCAAGCGTGCTGCTGAAGATGGTTTCAACACACTTAGTGTTCCTCTGTTCTGGAGCGAGGTAGAGCTTGAGAAGAATCATTTCGATTGGCACATCCTCGATCGCTATCTCGGATGGTGCAAGAAGTATGGCACAAAGATGGAAATACTCTGGTTCTCATGGAGTAGTGGTGGACGTGTACAATATCTTTGGAACTACAATGGCAAGCAGGTGCTCCGCACTCCTGACTATGTATGCTCTAAGGATGGTAAATCAGAATTTAATATGCTCCGCGACTCTTGGGAATATTCTCTCGACTGGCGTGATACCAACCTTCGTTCACGCGACGCCTACGTGCTTGGTCGCATTATGGATCATGTGGCTCTTTGGGATGCTAACAATGGCAATAATCACACCGTAGTGGGTGTGCAGCTTGGCAATGAGGCTCGTGCCCATGGTGGCAACACAGCAACATCAGCTGAAATCATTGACTACTATCATCATGTGGGTGCTGCGGTGAAGAATTCTTTGTATTCTACCTGGACTCGCTTGAATTGTGTAAGCTACGAAACCTCTGGTCGTACATCTGCTAACGAAAGCAAACGCAACAATGGCGGTACAAATATCGACTTCGTAGGTATCGACATCTATGGCACTAATGCCGGCAAGGTGAAGGGAAATATGGATGGACAGCTCGGAGCCAACGGCAAAAACTACCGTATGATAATGGAAATTGATGCCAAGGATAGCAACACTCCTCTATATCAGATGGCTGCTCTCGCTGGCGACAAGGCTTTCGACTATTACAACCTCGGACCTGTAGATGGCAACGGACTATATGCCAACGATGGACATAAGCTCACAGAGCGCTCGCATATCTCGTTGGTACGTCAGCGCAACAAGATTCTCAATCTTGCCAACCAGGATATAGCTCTTCGCAGCCATGGTAACGGACTCTATGTCTTCAACTATGCTGGCAACTCTACCAACAGCGAGAATGGCTTGGCTGGCATCAGCTTCAAGCCTAATTATCAAACCACTCAGGCTATTGCAGTGCGCCATAGCAGTTCGGAAATAGCATTGCTCACTACAGCGTCGGGTAAGTTCACTATTCCTTCGTCGCTCAATGTAACCTCTGCTCAGACAGGATATTTCGATAAAAATAACCGATGGGTGAAGACAGGCGATGCTAACTATGCCGATGGCGTGGTAACATTCTCAAACACTGGTTGTGTGCTCCTCACTATGAATGGTAAGGAAGACGACAATAAGGCTCTCGTATTGAATGGAGAATTTAATGAGGGTACATCTGGTTGGACCAACACCACCAATGCTTCTACATATAAGGTTAGCACCGCTGCTAAAGGCGATGGTTCTGTGATTTGGGCAGATGGTGGTCATCTTCAGCTTTGGAGTGGTAGCGCAATTTCTGGTAAGGTATTCCAAAATATCAGCGTTCCTAATGGTAAATACACTCTCACAGCAGGTCTCTTTGCAACCTTCGGTGGCACAGTATATCTCTATGCCAACAATGAAAAGGTGGCAGTAGAATCAAACAAGAATGCCTATTATAAGGTTGTAGTAGAAGTGACCGACGGAAATCTTCAAGTTGGTCTTGACATCAATACCACAGGTGGTGCTGATATAGAGTTCGACCATGTTGTTCTTACTCCAGGCGAGGCTGATGTGCCACAACCAGTAAAGCGTCGCAAGGTATTCACCATTGGCGACTCAACAATGGCTAACAAGAGTAGCAACACCGAGCGTGGATGGGGAATGTTGTTCCCAACATTTGTTGATGGCAACTTCGTTACTGTTAGCAACAATGCTGCCGATGGTCGTAGCACAAAGAGCTTTATCAGCGAAGGCCGTTGGACAACAGTTGTAAACCAGCTACAGGAAGGCGACTATGTATTGATACAGTTTGGACACAATGACGAGAAGACTGATGGCTCGCTACATACCGATCCGCAGACCACATACAAGGCAAACCTCAAGCGTTTCGTCACAGAAACTCAGGCTAAGGGTGCCAAGGCAGTGCTTCTTACTCCTATCGTTCGCCGAATCTTTGGTGCCGATGGCAACATCTATGATGAACACACAGAATATGCTAATGCTGTGCGCGAACTTGCTACCGAACTCAATGTTCCGCTCATCGACATGAACCTCTATAGTCGCCAGTATGAGAATATCGCAGGTATCGTAGGCTCACGTAGTTTGCACGAATACTTCCCTGGCACAGAAATCGACAACACCCACCTCTGTCAGCTTGGTGCTTACATCACAGCTCGCTGTGTGGCAGAGCAGATTGCTCAGAATGCAGATATCGACATTGCTATCAATAAGGCTCCTGCAGCCCTCGATGGTGCATATACCTCTACTCTCGACTATGCTCAGCATGCTTTTGCTGCAAGCTATCCTGACGAGAAGGTTCCTGCAACTCTCGATGCTATAGATGCTAAGGTACGTCAGCTGCGCCACGACGCACGTCAGGCTTTGGCTACTGCTGCTGATGGCACCGATGCCACATTCGCTCTCGTAAATCCTGATTTCGCAGAAGGCTTCTGCTGGTATAATGCCGTACAGGCTACACGTCCTATGGGATGGAACCTCGATCGCAATACCAGTGGTCAAGAGAATGTAATGGTAAAGACAGCAGAGGGCGTAACCTATTTCATCGTTTGGGCAGCCACAATGAACTATATCGACATGAGTCAGAAGGTTAGCGACTTGCCAAATGGTGCTTATGAGATTACTGCCAAGGTGAAAGCAAGCAAGGGTAATGCCAATGGTGGCACATGGCTCTATGCTACAACAGCTGCAGGTTCTGCAAAGACCAATGCAACAACTCTCGAGGCATGGGAACCAATCGCTGTTCGTTGCAATGTTACAGACGGTACCCTCACCCTCGGTCTACGCTCAGAGAGCGGATGGTATGCTCGTTTGGCTGATGTTCGCCTCACCAAGGTCGACTCTGCCATCTCTGGTATCTCGTCTCTCACCTCTGCTACCGACTCTGCTCTTAAGCCAGTCTACGATCTCCAAGGTCGAAAGCTTGCAAATACGCATGCTAAAGGCATATATATCGTTGGCGGAAAGAAAGTTGTGAAATAACCGGTGGTTAGGTAATTAATGAGTCGGGACATGGAGAAGCGTCTTCATTCCCGACTTTTTTATTCCACTTTTGGTGCATAATCGTGGTAAAATGGGTAAAAAATGAGTAGATAAACGTTCTTTTACCTCTATAAAGCAACTTTTTACCTACATATATTATATATCATCTACTTTTGCAATAGAAAAATAAAACCTAATAATAAACAAAGCAATTAACGATTACTAACTATGATCAAGAAAATCAGTCAACTTCTTATGGCAACCATGCTGTCGGTAACAACAGCAACGGCAGTGGCTGCGCCAAAGCAAGTGAATGGTGACAACACTGCAGCAGTGTGGACATCAAAATCGTCAACACCTACAATAAATGCCGGCGATTATGTTGTCTTAGATGGAGTGACAGTAACATTTGGTAGCCAAAATGATGGTAGCACCACATGGACTTGGAACTCAGGAAACAAAGGTGTGATACCGTCGCAGATGCCATCTACTGATGGTACTGCAAATACACTCGTGACAACATTCTCTGAAGAATCTCCTTATGGCACATTGCCAACAAATGGAAACTTCTTCACTATCAATCCAACAGAAAATGGAAAGATAACATTCAACTGTAAGCCTTCGACTGATGCTGCACAGAAATTGGTGTTTGTAACTTCTTCTACTGATGACCCAAACACTATTCTTTCAGCAAGTGTGATAAGTAGTATATGGGACTCTTCATATAGCTTTGATGTTGATAGCAAGCATGTTTATCGTTTCTTCCAACTTTCTGCAGCAGGTAAGCTTACAAGCTATCGCTTTACATTGCGTGGATTGTCGTTTGAGAAAAATTCCCTGCAGGGAAACAATATCGCTCCTTTCTGTTCGGAGGTAGAAGCAAGCTATACTGCAAACTGGAACTATCTATATGCTATATATGATGGTAAAAAAGGCTATGGCGAACTTGCCAACGGATATACTTGGGGCTCTTGGTCGGAAAATCGTCCTGCTGAGCAATGGCTGAGATATGGATGGAACGACAAGGTTACGGTTGACCAGACAAATGTGTATTTCTGGACCAATACTCAGACTCCTGGTAAGGATGTTTATGTGCCAGAATCATGGAAGATACAATATTGGAATGCTGAAACACAGGCTTGGCAAGATGTTGAGCTTGAAGATGGACAGAGCTATACCGTAAAGGCTGCTGCTCCTAATGTCGTGAAGTTTAAGCCTGTGGAGACAACTCAGCTTCGTATGGCGATGAAGGCTGCTGGCGATGGTACCACTTATTCTGCTCTTGGAGTGACAGAATGGGAAGTAATGGGAACCATAGATGCAAAAGACGTTGTGTATGGCGACTATCCTATAGAGAATGTAGATTTCAGCAAGGTACACCTGAACGATAAGTTCTGGACTGCGCGTATGGAGCAAAACCAAAGCGTAACAATACCTATTGCCTTGGAGCAATGCTATAAGACAAACCGTGTGTTGAACTTCCAAAAGGCTGCTGCAATATTGCGTGGCGAGAATATCGGATATTTCGATACAGAGAATACTTTCGATGATACTGATATCTATAAAATCTTGGAAGGTATGGCTTATTCGGTACAATCGAAGCCTAATGCCGAACTCGACAAGAAGATGGATGAGCTGATAGAAATTATCGGTGCTGCCCAAGAGCCTGACGGATATCTGTATACTCCTCGTACTGCAGGAAAACCTGGTGCTTTGCACTCATGGGTTGGTGCAAAGAGATGGGAGAAAGATCCTGATTTGAGCCACGAGTTGTATAACTGTGGCCACTTGTATGAGGCTGCTACAGCTCACTATATTTCTACAGGTAAGCGTTCACTGCTTGATATCGCTATTAAGAATGCTGACTTGCTGGTGAAAGATTTCCTTGAAGGTGGTTTGACCTACGAGCCAGGACACCAGATTGTGGAAATGGGATTGGTAAAGATGTATCGTGTTACAGGCAACGAAAAATATCTGAAGCTTGCTAAATATTTCCTCGACCTTCGTGGATTGAAGGGTGTAATGCGTAAAGAGTATAGCCAAACCAACAAACCTGTGATAATGCAGGATGAGGCTGTGGGACATGCTGTACGTGCTGCATATATGTATTCTGGTATGGCTGATGTCGCTGCCATCATGGGCGATAAGTCGTATCTTAATGCTATCGACAAGATTTGGGACAATGTGGTAGAGAAGAAATACTATATCACTGGCGGTATTGGTGCCAAGATTAATGGTGAGGCTTTTGATGTAAACTATAAATTGCCTAACCGCGAGGCTTGCTGCGAAACATGTGCTGCCATTGCTAATGTATATTGGAATTGGCGTATGTTCTTGCTCCATGGCGAGGCTAAATACTATGATGTGATAGAGCGTACTCTTTATAATGGCTTGATTTCGGGTATCAGCCTTTCTGGCGACCATTTCTTCTATCCTAATCCTTTGGAGAGCAATGGCAAGTCGGCAGTAGCAGGACGCGACGTAGTACGCTCTGAATGGTTTGGTTGTGCTTGTTGTCCAAGCAACCTTTGCCGCTTCACAGCATCTGTGCCAGGATATATCTATGCTCACCATGGCGATAGCCTCTATGTAAACCTATATATTCAGGGTACTGGTAATATTGATATGAACAATGGTGAAGTGGTGCTTACACAGACTACAGAAATGCCATGGAAGGGTGGCGTAAGCATTCGCGTGGATAAAAATACTGAGAAAGAATTCTGCATGATGCTCCGTTTGCCAGGATGGGCTAATGGTAAGCCTGTGCCTTCAGATTTGTATACTTATGTTGATGGTAAGCCTGCAACCATCGTGGTTAAGGTGAATGGTGAGACTGTAGACTACGATATGTCGAAGGGATATATGGTTGTAAAGCGCTTGTGGAAAGAGGGCGACGTGGTTAGTTTCGAATTGCCAATGGAAGTTCATAAGACTATTGCTCATGAGAATGTTGCCGACGACAAGGGTAAAATGGAGTTGGAGCGTGGTCCGATAGTATATTGTATCGAATCGCCAGACAATAGCAATATCGCAAGCAGCTATATCACCGAACAGGCTGTGGCAACTCCTGTATGGACCGACGATATGAATGGTTTGATGAAACTCAATGTTGAAAACCAAAACTCATTTAATGGCATCGACCACTTGGTAGCAATACCTTACTATGCATGGGCAAACCGTGGTAAGAGCCTTATGAAGGTGTGGATTTCTACTTCTGCTCCAAAACCTTATGCTTTTAATGTTAAGGATTGGACTTCGGGCGATACAAGCCGATTAAAGGTTAGCGATATCACTTACGATGAAGACAACAACGTGTTGAAGCCAAAGAGTAAGGGTACATGTAATATCGACCTTATGATGGATTATAAGTCGGTAAACTATAATGTAAAGAAGGTACAGAAATACCTTCTGGTACGTGGCTCAAACCTTAGCACTGACGATGGTTCTGCATGCTTGTGGTGGCTCAATGGTATCAACCATGGTACATCGGTAAAGGCAAATGTTATGAAGACGATAGAATTGGATGGCAAAGAGCAGACTGTGATAGCATGGGATTTGTCAGCGAGTGGACTCTATGATACATTCAATGTTGACTATCCAAACATCTGCCAGGGACAAACCATATTCGGTGTTACTTCTACTGCCGACGATGGCTCATGCGAGATATATGATATCGACTTTGTGGAAAATGTAGATGCCTATATCAATACTACAGGCATCAGCAATATCACAAACAGCAAGAGTAAAGGTGATATCTATGATTTGGCAGGCAGAAAGGTTAAGAACCTAAATGCTAAAGGCATCTATATCGTTGATGGTAAAAAGCAGGTAGTGAAATAATATTCATACATAATAATTTATAATATCAGCACCCAACAACTATGAACTCTAAAGAAATATATACCACTATCTTGTTGTTGATTTTAGGAGTGCTATTGGTGGGTGCTCTTATAAAATTTGTGACGAGATTTTGGAATTTTATGTAGAAAGTAATATATTTGCAACATAACACTAATAACTAATAATTATCAATGATGAGAACTCTGAAATTATCATTACTGTCATTGGTGGCTTCAATGAGTATTGCTGCAACTGCGCAGACTAATGTCACCGACAAATATGTGGTTAATGCAGGCTTCGACAATGGAGCTTTCAGCAATAATGCACCTGAGGGCTGGACGCTGAGCCTTACATCGGCTGGCATACAGTCGAAGATAAGTACTGGCGATAAAGCCAACGGACTTATTGCTGCAGGACAAAACCATTGGCAATTATGGCAGCCCTCGGGCAATCTTACTGGTAAGGCTTATCAGACCTTAGACAACCTGCCTTTAGGAAGATATAAGCTTACTGCTGCTGTGGTATCGGCTTTCGGTGGTGGAAACTTGGGAATATTTATTGGTTCAGACACTACTGAGGTGAAGGGTGGCGCCAATAAGGTTTATGAGGCTGAAACTCTCATCACGTCGGGCAAAGCCGATATAGGACTATGCTTTAAAACCACTAATGGCGCAACTATCGATTTCGACTCGTTCAACCTTTATAAACTCGACCTTAACGATAAGGATGCTGCAGCGCTGATAGATGATTTGTATGCACTCTGCGTAAAGGATACGCTGTCTAAAGGACGACAGAAATGGTATAACCGTGACGAGATGCTTGCTGCATTTGATGCTTACCACAATGCTGGCACTGATGCCGCTGCTATAACCAAGGCGGTGAAAATGCTACAGAAGGCACACGAGAATTTTGAACAGATAACTTCTGACTATAAGACCTTACGTCAGGGATTGACAGATTTCAATGCTGAGATTCAGAAAAAGAATTTTGCTTATAAGGATAGTATAGCAAGTATGCGTAAGCAGATTCTGGCATGGTATCTGAAGTTTGAAGACCATTACGAGTGGGTGAAGGAAAATCTCGTGGCATTCAATTATATCAAAGATGTGTATGCTCAGTATAATGCTTTGCTTCGCGCATTGAGCTATGGATATACTCAGATGAATGCTACACAATATGCCGATTGTATGCCTGCTCTAAAGGCTTTGCTCGATGGCTCTTGGGATGTGGCTGCTACAGCTATGACAATAGAGGAATTCCAAGCTCGTATCGACGAGGTGAACAAGGGCGTTGAGAACTATCTCAAGACACGACCATCGGAATGGGTTACTATAAAGAATGGTCAGATGTGGTATACCGATAAGGGTGCTGCCGTACAGGCGCATGCTCCTGGCTTCGTTCGCGTGGGCGATATCTGGTATATGTGTGGCGAAGACCGTACACGTCAGTGGAATCCTGACGTAAGCTTGTATTCTTCTGTCGACTTGGTGAACTGGAAGTTTGAGAAGAAGATTGTGCAGAATGGTGTTACAACTCCTGAACTTGGTAGCTCGAGAATGATTGAGCGTCCAAAACTCTTGTACAACAAGAAAACTGGCAAATTCGTAGTTTGGTGCCACTATGAATCTGGCAACTATGGTGCTTCAGAGGCTGCATGTTTCGAGTGCGACTCTGTGAATGGTGCTTATAAATATGTATGGAGCGGCAGACCAATGGGCGTGAAGTCGCGCGACTGCAATGTGTTCCAGGATAATGATGGTACTGCATATTTCATCTCTACAACAGAAGAAAACCAGCACCTCGGACTATTCCGCCTTTCTGACGACTATCATTCGGCAGTTGAACATACTCAGCTCTTTGCTTGGCAACGTCGTGAGGCTCCAGCTATAGTACGTCTCGACAACACATATTTCATGTTTAGCTCGGCATGCTCAGGATGGGATCCAAACCAATGTAAGCTTTCTTATTCCAACAATTTGAAGACAGGATGGAGTGGATTGTCAAATATCGGTAACAATATCGCCTACGATACTCAGGCTGCAGCAATTCTGAAGATTGAAGGTACAAAGGCTACCACATATCTATATGTTGGCGACCGTTGGCAAGACCCAGGTTTGCCAGAGTCGAAGACTATCATCTTCCCAATCTCTTTCAATGGCAAGACTTGCAACTTTAAATATCATGAGCGCTTCGATATCAACTTCGTTACTGGCGAATGGCGCGAGACTCCACGCGAGGATACCTTCTTGGATAAGAAGAAATGGAAGATATTGAACTATAGCAGTCAGGAGAATGGTTCTGGAAATGCTACTAATGCTATCGACGGAAATGTAAATACCATGTGGCACACCAAGTATAGCGGTGGCGTGGCTGAGGCTCCTCACCATATCGCTATCGACCTTGGCGAAGAGTGCAATATCACCAGCTTCCTTGTTACTCCACGTATGGATGGTAACACCAATGGCTTGATTCGTAAGTATCAGTTCTTGGTTTCTAACGATGGAAAGGTTTGGAACTCTGTACGCAGTGGCGACTGGATGCCTTATTGCACCGAGGTGTTTGTAAATGCTCAAAACTGCCGTTATGTGAAGCTTCATGTTCCAGAGGGTACTTATGCTTCTATCGCAGAATTCGATATCGTGGGCTCTACCGTAACTTCTGGCATTGAGAATGCTGTTACAGATACTGCCGACAAGAAAATCGTTTCGCGCAAGTTATATACCATTGATGGTACTGAACTATTGCATGCTGATAAAGGTATTTACATTGAAAAGATAACTTTTGCCGACGGCACTACAAAGAGCGTGAAAAAGGTAAAAAAGTAAAAAGGTAAAAAAGTAAAAGGGTAAAAAGTAAAAAATGTAATGTATAGAGGGAACTTTTCGAAAATATTAGGTATATTTGCTTCGTGTAATGTGAATTTACCTAATATTTTTCGGAAAGATTAATACCTAAATAACAACTAACAATGAAATTAAGAAAACAACTATTTGCAGCGATGCTCTTAGGGGCAGTCGCTACACAGTCGGCAGTTGCTGACAATGATCTCACATTCCGTTCTTGGGCACCAACTCCTCCTATGGGATGGAACTCGTGGGACTGCTATTACTCTTCAGTCACAGAAAAAGAGGTGATGCAGAATGCACAATATCTCGTAGACAACGATTTGGTAAAACATGGCTGGGAATATGTGGTAGTAGATATCCGCTGGTATTGCAATCATCCTTCGTTGGGTGGTGGCAACTACAACCAAAAGGGCTCACAAGACTATGTCATTGATGAATATGGTCGCTACCTGCCTTCACCATCAAGATTCCCATCGTGTATGGTAGATGGTAAGAATATCGGTTTCAAGGCTTTGGCTGATAAGATACACAGCATGGGACTGAAGTTTGGTATCCACCTTATGCGTGGTGTGCCAAAGAGTGTTGTAAACTCTAAGTACAAGCTCAAGGGTAGCGAGGCTACTCCATGGAATCAGGTATATACAAATACTACTCCTGCATGTACATGGCTGAAAGATAATCTCACTGTTAAGAACAATGAGGCTGGTCAACTTTATTACAACAGCATCATGGATTTATATGCAGAGTGGGGAGTAGACTTCTTGAAGATAGACGACTTGTCGCGCCCATTCTATACCGACGAAATCCATATGATACGCAAGGCTATAGACCAAACAGGTCGTCCTATGGTACTTTCGCTATCTCCTGGCAAAACACAATATAAATATGCCGATGAGTGCAACAATAATGCTAACATGTGGCGTATGATGGACGACTTGTGGGACAACTGGAGTTCGGTGGATGCTGTCTTCAACGAGGCTAACGAATGGAGCAAATACTATCAACCAGGATGCTATGCCGACTGTGACATGCTTCCTCTTGGACAGATTGCTATGACAATAGGTGATAACGGCTATACCTCGGCACAAAGCGGGCGTTGGACTAAACTTACACAGAACGAACAGCTAACAATGATGTCGTTGTGGGGAATATGCCATTCGCCTTTGTTCTTCGGTGGCGAAATGACTAAGAATGATGCTTTCACTCTCTCGCTTCTCAACAATGAGGAATATCACAACATGCATAAATATGGTGTTGATGCTCACCAGGTGATGAACGATGAAGATAATGGTCGCACCGTTTGGACTTCTACCGACCCAACTACCGATAATCGATATCTCGCCTTGTTCCAGCGCGACAATAATCGCTGGGTGGTAGGTAAAGATGCTCTTTATAAGTCGGAAACAGTGGCTTATACCACCGACGGACATGCCGTAGATGTAGACATAGCATGGCCTGAGGGCTCGAAGACATTGGTGCTCGTTATCGACGATGGTGGCGACAACTATAACTACGACCATGCCGACTGGATAAATCCTACATTGGTGTTGCGCGATGGAACAGAGGTGCCACTAACAGGTGCTTATAAAACTCGTGGATATACTAAGTCGTATTTCAACCGTATATACGAGAACAAAAATGTGAGCACTGGTGGCAAGATGACTGTTATGGGCACAACCTACGACCGCGGTTTCTCTGCTGATGCTAATGCTGCTATATTCTTTACCATTCCTGATGATATGGATGTGGTACGCTTCAAAGCTATGGGCGCTGCCGACGACTCTGGTATTGGTCAATCTAATTCTACCACTACCGTGCGCTTCATGGTATTCGACAAGAATCCTCTCACCGATGAGCAAGACAACTCTGTGGTTCGCACAGGATTGATTTCTCGCACAGGACAGAAGAAGGCTGATGTAAATGTAGACATAGCTGGAGCAGAACAGTTGAAGATTGTGGTTAGCAACATGGGCGACGGCTTTGCTTACGACCGTGCCGACTTGGTAAACCCTGTATTGGTCGACGAGAATGGCGAAGAGGTTTCGCTCCTAACTCTCACTCCTTCTTCATATAAGTCTGATTGGGGCTCTTTGCACACAAATAAGAATGTAGAAGGCAAGGCGCTAAAGGTTGACGGTGTGACCTACGAAACAGGTCTTGGCATGAATGCACAATGCACTCTTATCTACGACCTACCTGCAGGACATAAGTGGAAGACTCTCCGCGCTCTCTGTGGCTATGATTCAAGTTGCGACACCGACAACACCTCGTCGAGTGGTACAACAATGGAATTCCTTTTCTATGTAACAAAGAATAGTCCTTATACCTTCGACCTCACAAAACTTGGCTATCAGGCTGACGAGGAAGTATCGGTATACGACATTTGGGACAAGAAGGAACTTGCACCTGTAAAGGGCGATATCTCTACATCGGTGCCAAGCCATGGTGTGAAATTGTTCCGCTTAAGCAGCAAAAATAAAGCTGACGGTATAGAACACGTCGTTAATAACGGCTCTTCTGATGCTACCAAAGCTACATCTCGTAAGCTATATTCTCTGGATGGTACAGAGATTAAGAATGTAGACAAAGGCTTGTATATCGAAAAGACAACCTTCGAAGGTGGCGCTTCTAAGAGTGTGAAAAAGGTAAAAAGGTAAAAGGGTAAAAAAGTAAAAGAGCAAAACTTAGGAAATAATCTTCCTTAGTTTTGCTCTTTAATGTTATCCCTTTTACCCTTTTACCCTTTTACCTTTTTACCTTTCTCACCTTGTTGCCTTGTTTGATGATAATGATGCCACGGCGAGGAGCTGTTAGCTGGGTGCCGTCTATCGAATAATAGCGTACAGGAGCATTGGTATCGTAGTCGTTTGTGCTGTCTGTAGGAATATTGTAGATGGCAGAAGGCAACTCTTCTGAAAGGAACTGCTGTATGAGTGTACCCAACTGTTTTGCTGCATTGGTGATATCCTTGTTGTTGTCGAAAGCATAGCTGTCGAAGGCATGAGTATAGGCTGCGATGCTATCTGCAAACTGTGTACATTGGCTGTTCTCAGGATGTGATGCAAGTGCTTGGTGGGCAGAATATAGCGAGTCGGCAAAGACTGTGTATGCACGGTCTATGGTTGGCTCATTGTATATTCTGATGCCATTTGCTATGTTGGCATTGATGATAACGCTGAATGACGCTATCTGAGTCTCTGCCTCAGTCTTGATGAAATATGGCAGATTGTTTTTCAAACCAAGAGTCATATTGCGGTCTGCAGCAATGGTGTTTACGGTATTGACAGTAATACTATCGTGATGAGATGTATAGATGCTGTCGCCATTTACATTAACATCTGTAGCCTCGAAACCTGTGAAAGCAGGTGTTGAAGGCAGATATACGAATGGTGTTGCTGCAGCAATTTCAGAGTTGTGGCTATGTATAAGCTTAACGCTTGATATACCTGTGATTTCGCGCACCTGTACTCCCTTAGGTGTTGTGGCAGCAAAAGGAAGTGCTAAAGCTCCCCAACCACATTTCTCTGCTGGTTGTGTCATGAATTTAGCCTTTGCAGCATGGAAGTTGTTGCGAGGCAAGAAGTCATAACCCTCGTTGATAATAAGGTTGTTGCAACGAGAATCAACAATGAGGTTTGATACGCCTTCCACATTGCAGTTGCTATAGAATAGCGCATTAGGGTTGCCCGCCTTAGGTTGCGACGACAATCCGTTTACGGCAGTCATATCGTAGGTTGTAACATGGCTGTCAGTAGCAATTTCGGTAAAGAGCGTTGGATTCCATCCTCCTGTTACTATAGCTTGGCGACCATTTGCTGTTATTGCAAGCGAAGGTTCAAACACTTGGAAGTATACCTCAGAGTCTGCAATATCTACATTTATTGGGTCCTTGGTAGATGTTGTAGCCACAGGAACGAGTCGTACCTTGTATAATGAGCCAGCTTTGAGATATTTGAACTGGAATGTTGTGTCGCGTGTTTCGCCAACATCAAACTTCAGCGAGTTTATAATCTTTGTAGTAGAATCTGTCACCCATGTGTTAGTTTCCTTATCATATTCAAACATTGCGCACTTTAGCGTAGGTTGGCAAATGGTACCCTCATCGCTATTGGTAAGAGATACGCTGATATTGGCAGTTGTGTTGTTTAGATGATGGAATTTATAGCCGCCAATGGTGGTGATATCAGCACTGGTGTCGGCAGAGATATTCTTCAGCGTGAGGGCAGATTTTGTAGGTAGCACCTCTGCTGTTATGTTGTCGAGCAATTTGCCATTAGCATCATAAAGCCAGATGTTTACAGGCTTTTTGGCATTGATAGCCTTGTAACTGAACGAGAGCTTTGCACTATCGCCAGTTTCGATGATAGTGCTTTCGTCCTTGGCAGTTGGTGATGAAGGCTTGGTGTTGGTAGTAGAGCAATAAAGATAGAATTTACTCTGTGCCAGTGTAGCATCATTGTTGACCATAACGTTGATGGTGCATGTTGTCTTCTCGTAGAGGGTAGGAGAGAGAATGCGAGCCGTAAAGTTCTGGTTCTTTGGAGTGATGTTGGAAAGCATCGACTGATACGAGTTGAAACCATTCATACCTGTCTCGTCGTCAATGGTATACCATCCATCGCCTTGTCCACCCCAACCGAAGTTGAAGTGGTAGAGTCCTGTAGTAGCCTGATAGCCATCTAAAACTACTGCGTGTCCGCCATCTTTCTCACTTGCACCAGTATAAAGCATCGGGCGACCAGAAATGAGGTTTTTGTAAACCTCTGTCTCCCATGCTTGCTGTGAGAAACTTTCCTTATATAAGCAATCGTTGTTTAGGGCAAATTGTCCGCGAATGGCATCGCCCATTTTATAGTTTTGGCCAGAAGTGGCAGTACCGCTTCCGTCGCCATAGGTGAGCCAAGCTGATGTTCCTGCAGCATACATCAATACTGCCACGGCTGAATCTTGTTTCAAAGAACCTGTGCCACTATTCTTCATAAGATCATATCGTAGAGGTGTACCCTTTGGTAAAGACTTGGTGACGGGAGCACCGCCATAGCCGTAGGTAGGAGTGTCGTAGAGAGTTTCCTTAGGGTTGTCCTTACGGAAATAGTATACTATCTGCGATGCCGCAGTAGCAAGACAACCTGTTAGCGCTTGGTTGTTGTTGTCGGTGCGGTGCGGAGCAAGCATATTGTAAGGATAGCTCTGATGCCAGTGTGTTGTCATTAGCACAGGCACTTCCACCCATGCCTTCTTATATGAAGCCAATGCAAAACGTTGCTTCGCTTTTGCTGGCGACATCTTGCTCTTTGCCTTTGTTGGATTTTGCTCCTGTAGTTTCTTTATCTTCTCTGCCCATGAGTTGAGAAGATTCTGCAATGGTGCAGGAAGCTGTCCCTCTACATAGTCGCCCATATCGGTGTAACCAATGATTGGTGCTGTAGAGTCGTCGCCACTAACAATGACATAGCCTTTACCCACTCCACGCGAGAAAATATAATAAGGTGCTAATGCCGCGTCATCGGGTGCCGAGTCGTCGATGCTAACGATGTTTTGTGCCACTATTCGTGCTTGCGAACGGTCTATGGCATCTGCATTTGCATACAGAGAACTGGCTAAGAAAATAGCCAATCCGCAATATTTACTATTAAAAGAGAAATGAAATGCTACGTTTTTTAGATAACCTCGTAGCTTAGTTGAAATAGATAGTTGTTTCATGATGTGAGAAAGATTGTTGTGTACAAAAGTACACATTTTTCAAACAACTACCAACTTGTATCCTAAAAATATTAAAATGTGAGTGCATATTCTTTGCACTCACATTTTATATTATGCTGTAAATAGCTTGCTTATCCCCAAACTTTCTCTGAGATGCGCTTTACAAGTTGCAACTTAGCCCATTGTTGCTCTACTGTGAGCTTGTTGCCTATAGCACAAGAGGCGAAGCCACATTGTGGTGAGAGCGACAGACGCTCTAACGGTATGTACTTGGCTGCCTCATGGATGCGAGCTATAACCTCGTCTTCGTCTTCAAGCTCAGGGCGCTTGGTGGTTATGAGTCCGAGCACAACATGCTTGTTTGGACTAACCTTTGCCAAAGGCTCAAAACCACCAGAGCGCTCGTCGTCGTATTCAAGATATAGCACGTCTACATTCTCGCGTGCAAAAGCCCAGTCGGCAACAGAATCGTAGGCCCCACTATTGAACCATGTGGAATGATAGTTGCCACGGCAGATGTGGGTTGCAATAACCAAATCTTCAGGATGACCTTCTATAGCGAGGTTGTTGACTGTTAGTAGCTGTTCTTTCACATTATCAAGGTTGCTACCTAACTCCTTATATCGCTGTGAAGAAATAGAATCAGAAGCTCCCAATATTGCTCCCCATGAGCAATCATCAAGCTGGAGATAGCGACCGCCAACAGCATAGAACTGGCGAATGAAATCCTGGTAGACAGCAGCAATATCGTTTATCAGGTCGTTGATATTAGGATATATGGCTCTGGTGCCGAGGAAGTTTTTAGGAAGATTGAGCTGCTGGAATAACTGGGCAGGAGCAGGAATGGTGAGCTTGGCAATATGCTTATCATCCTCATATTTCTTAAGCTTCTTGTAAGCTTCGATGAAAGGATGAGGCTGAGCTGTTAGCTTGCCCGTGAGATAAACTCTGTCGAGGCGTGCAGTCTCGCCATTGAAGGCTATGTCGCCACCAGGCTCGTGGGTTACACCACCAAAGCCCCAAAAGAAATCGAGGTGCCAGAATGTGCGGTTGAACTCTCCATCGGTGATGAGGGTATAGCCTAATTCCTTCTGTTTCTCTACCAGTTGTGCTACATATTCGTCGCGATTGCTATCGTTGAGATCTGCGGGACGAAGGAAACTGCCTACGAAATCAGCTCGCTGTGGAACCTGAATACCATTAATAGTCTTTGTCATAATTGTTGTTTGTTTTGTTGTTATCATTATTTCGTTTGCAAAGGTATGATAGAAGTTAACTCCGACAAAGAATATTTGGAAAGTTAAGGAAAATATACTACTTTTGTGCTCGAAAACTTTATAATAACAGAATATTATTCGGCAATAAATGAAATTCTCGGAACTTGATAGTATAGATCGCAAGATATTGCACATCCTTCAAGAGGATAGTACGCTTACAGTAAAAGAACTTGCGATGAGGGTTAATCTCTCTACCTCGCCAACCTTCGACCGCCAGAAGCGGTTGGAGCGTGAAGGCTTTATCAAAGGCTATCATGCCATACTCGATGCTAAGAAGACGGACAATGGTATGACGGTGTTGTGTAATATGCGACTTAAGCGCCATTCGCAAATGCTGATGGACGATTTTATGGAGGCAATACAAGATATCGAAGAAATCACGGAATGTTATAATACGAGTGGTGAGTATGACTTTACGCTAAAAATACAAACTCGCGATATGGAGTCGTACCAGGAGTTTATGCGCACCAAGCTTGGCAACATCGATAGCGTAGGCTATTTCCATAGCGTCTTCGTAATGAAAGAAGTGAAGAATACACATGGTGTGCCTGTAAAAATGGGGTAGAGGTTTTTGGCGCAGATATTAAACAGTAGACCACTTTTTTATGAAAGCATTTGGTTATGTAGACTATTCTTATTATATTTGCGATGTAAAACCTCTCTTGATATGAAGACAATAGAAGACTATATGGCTATACTACGTAAGTATCAGACTTCAAAGTCGGAAATTTACGGCATTATAAGAATCGGTATCTTTGGTTCTGTAGCACGAAATGAGCAGACTGAAGATAGCGATGTGGATGTTTGTGTAGAAATGAAGAAGCCTGATTTATTTGCGTTGGTTCATATCAAGGAAGATCTGCAAGAGTTGTTTGGAAAGTCCGTTGATATTGTAAGACTTAGAAAAAACATGAACCCAATGCTTTTAAGTAGAATCCAAAGAGACGGAATTTATGCGTGATGATGAATTGCTTTATTATTTCGCTAACGGCCAAGTGAGATATCTGTGGAGCAGATAGAAGTTGGAGGCAAGGAGGTATATTGCTAAGAGGGCAATGAGGATGTCGACGGCACGATAGCGGCGAGCAATGTAGCCTATGGTGATAGGGATGACGAAAGCCCAATGGGCTGTCATAATCTGAACCTCGTTGGCTGCAAAGCCGCAGACGATATGCATGATAAGGGTGAAAGCAAATACAGCCATCATCATCCATAGCATGCGCTCACGACGACCAAACCAGATGCCGAAGGCAAAGAGCAAGCAATATACAACTTCTATAGCATAGCTGCCCCACCAAAGATAGCGCACGATGACAGGGCGACGCCACAATACATCACCAAGGATATGCTTGCGATGGAATTGAATAGATTCGCCAAGCATATTCTCGTATACTATTTCCGTTCGTGGAGATTGTTGTTCCACCCATTTAGTAGTACTCTCAATTTGTCGTTGAAAACAAGCCACACTACCTAATAATAATAAGGTAGGAATTACGTATGCCAAAGCCAACCGCTTTGGCATTATTGTTTTGCGACCGTGGAATATCAAATCGGCAATGAATACCACTACGCCATTTGTTAGTGTGATGCCAGCTGTGATGGTGTATAGTATGGCTTGTTGTATTGGCGTAGTCTCGAAAGATGCTAATATATATATGGTGAGTAGCAACATGAAGAGCGACAAGCAGAAATGGTCGGGCACAATGGCTGACACCATAATATAGGCAAAGGTGAAGAATAGCGAAGTTAGCAATGTGGCACTAAGCTTAGTGGTACGGACATACTCTGTGAGTATGCGATACATAAAGATAGCACTATAGAAGGCGCAGAAGAATAGTTGGAAGCCAACGATAAACTGTACGCAGTTGCAACCTGTGAGTTGCCATAGCCCTTGGTTTATTATATATAGCGGCCACATCATCCATGCAAGGAGCGGATGACGCAGAATGTCGTAGCCCATCTGCCAATGCGTTACCACATCGTAGGCTGTAGGGTCGAAGCCTGCCATGTGGAAATTGGACAGAAACACGTTGCGTGCTCCCACGCTGTAGTCCATAAACTGATCGAAGAAACGTGAGATAAAGAAATAATGAATCACCAGCAATAGCACAGTTACTATTGCTGCCACAGGCCATTCTTCGCGACGTATAGCAAATACGCCCCTAAAACTTAGCCCCTTATCTCTATTTAATTTTTCACTCTTCACTCTTCGTTCTTCACTTAATAAAGGTAATTCTGCATTAGTCCGATATTCCAACCATAGAGGAACATCATTACAGATATAAGCAACAGATGCAGCACCCAAACAAAGCGATAATTGATGATGCGCAACAGATATGCTATGGCAATAGGAATGATATACATCCAATGTGCCGACATGATATATGGTTCGTTGAGTCCGAAGCCAAAGCCTACGTGCAACACCATATCAAGCATGAAATATGAGAGGCAAGTCCATAGGAACGGACTACCCAAGCCACATAGGATACCTAATATAAATAGGACTACGATGATACCCTCGACGATATAGTTGAGCGTCATGCCATACTCTACTATCATTGGACGTTTGCCATAGAGATCTTGCAAAAGATGGTCTTTATGAAGCTGTATGCCTTCGCCAAAGACATTCTCTACGAGCGATGTCCAGCGTGGAGTAGTGATATCTGTCCAACGAGAAAACTCGCCATTAGATATTGGTGTGCCCTGCACTTTTCGCTTCTGCTTCTTTGCTACAGGCTTTGCAGGCTCCGGAGTCTTACCCTGTGCACGAAGCACAGAGTCGCGTTGTGCTTGAGCAAAGTCGGCAGCTTTCTTCTTCTCTGCCTCTTTCTTTTCCTTAGCCACCTTCTTGGCATACCATGAAGGGAATACAAAGACATGGTATTCCCAACGAGCAAAGCCCCAGATGAGAGCAGAAGGCAAGATAACGGCAAGCAACAAATAGCGCCATCTGAAGAATCCACCCTTGTTTACGAACAATGCCGAGAGGAATATCTTCAAGCCATTGTTGAGTGAGGTGCCAGCGGTGAATAAGAAGTAGACCACCGTTTGCCATATCTTCATTGGTCGTCCGCTCTGCAAGCGTCTGCCTGTGACATAGAGCGAGAGCGTTAGGATGAAACTCGAGAATATGAAATGGTCGGGCACCATACCAGAGAGCATGATATATGCAAACGACTGATACAAGCCCACCAAGAGGTATGAACTAAGAACATCGATGCCTACGATGTCGCGGCAAATCTTGTAGACGAACATCGCAGCATAGAAAGCCGAGAATATCTGCAGGGCAGCAACGATGAATATGGCACAGTTGATACCTGTGATACCCATCAGCAGTTGGTTGAGCAGATAGGCAGGATACATAAAGAATGCCAACAACGGATGGCGATAAACATTATAACCTGCCGACCAGTCGCTAACAACACTTAGCGTGATAGGGTCGAAACCAGAGATGTGGAACTTGGCGATAAAGAGGTTCCAGTAGTTGCTCTGTATTGGTGTAAACACATTATAATAATGTGCTATTACCATGGCATTAATCGATACGAGCAATACTATAAGCAATAGGGCGAGAAGTCGTTCTTCACGCCTAATGCTAAATATGTTGTTGGTTCTTTCGTTCATTCTATCTATCATAGTCCGTTTGTTCTTTAGTTTATTCTTTCACTTATTTCTTAAGGAAATATCTCACTAATATGAAGTTTACCGGTACGCAGATGGCAAACACAGGCACCATAGCCCAGTCCTTAGGTATGCCCACGAAGAGCATTGCTGCGAGCACTACCGTCTGCATGGTATAGTTGACGAGGTGTGAGAATGCAAAGCCCAAGCCTCGGCGTGTGGTTGATTTCACCTTGAAGGTGTAGCGTGTGGATGCCACATAGTTGAAGGCGAAGCTCACAGCGTAGGCAATGGTATTGGCAAGGGTAGGGTGCATGATGCGGTTGAAAGCCAAATAGCACGCATATTGTATTATCGTTGCTACCACTCCCACGATGCCGAAGCGTATCACCTCACGCAACTTCTCATTGTCTGAAAGGTTTGTAAAACGATTCATCGGCATATTCCATCATTTGTTTGTCGCCCTGGCTGTCGCCATAGGCATATATATAATATTCTGCACGCTCTATGTCGTTGGCTTGCATATATTCTTTTATACGATTCACCTTTTCTTCGCCATAGCAGTTGTGACCCTCTATTATGCCAGTTATTTTTCCGTCTTTCACCTCTAAGTGGGTACCAAAAAGAGTTGGCATTGAGTTGAAAGCCTTGGCAAGCATTGGCGCCACCCAGTTTTCGGCACTTGCACTCACCACTATCACCTTGCCGCCTTGAGCTATGATATCATTGATTTCGGCTATAGCCTGCGGACGGATATCTGTGTGGTGAAGAGCTGCGAAGTTGTTGCACAACACATCGAAAGCCTCTGCAGGCATGCCACCAAAGAAGTGGGCAAGAATGCGCTCTTTGCTGCGCCAGTTGGGATATAGATGAAGCTTCATCAACACCAGAAACCAGATATTTGCCAACAAACCTAATATCAAGCCTTTTGTGCCGTGCGCATAGCGTATAAGCTCTATCATAGAGTCTTTGGTGGTTAGCGTGCCATCAAAGTCGAAGCAATATAGTTTATGTTTCATGTCAGATATATTATTGCGAAGAATGATAATCCCCATACTGCCACTATAGCCTGCAACAGATGGTCGGTGAGCAATGCCTTAGTAGGGTCGCCACTCTTTTGGTCAACTACGGCAAGTTGGATATAGCGCAACAATCCTATGAGCACCAAGATGGTGGTGAGATAGAGATAGTTGGTATGGAAATGCTCCACCACCTCTGCCGAAACGGTATACATGATATAGCATACGAGCGTTACAGAGCCTGTGATGGTGATAGCCTCGTTTATGAAGGTGAGGTTGTAGCGAATGGTGTTTTTGCGTGGAGCCTCGCCTGTGGCATTCATGCGCAACACATCATCGCGACGCTTTGCAAACGATAGGAATAGCGTGAGCAAGAATGTCATGAGCACCAGCCAATGACTTGCTATAGTCTCGGTGGCTGTGGCACCAGCCAATATCCTGAGCACAAAGCCAAAGGCTATGATGCAGACATCGATGATGGCATAATCCTTGAGCTTGGTGCAATATAGCACATTCAATAGCCAATAGCCAACGATGATGCACATGGTAGAAAGAGCGTTGATAGTGAGCAGCAGACAGGTGGCAAAGCCAGCTACCGCTAACAATAGCATCAGGGTGTAGGCAGTAGGTATGCTTATGGCACCCGAGGCTATAGGACGGTTGCATTTCTTTGGATGCTTTCTGTCAGCATCCACATCGATGATATCATTCAGACAATATATCGATGAGGCTGTGAAGCTGAAGGCAAAGAATGTTATCACCGCAGCCATGATGTCTTCGGTACACATCAGCGAACCACCAAAAAACATAGGGAAAAACACGAAGGTGTTCTTCAGCCATTGGTGAGGACGTATGAGCTTTATTATCTTTTTCATTTTTTTACTTTTTTACCTTTTTACCCTTTTACCTTTTTCTATTCCCTTATGCAATAGCCATGCGAGCGGCATGGTGATGAGGGCTGTGAGAAGGAAGGTTGGCCAATATCCTATATGCATACGCTCGATATAGCACAACACGAAGTGACTATGTATCAAGTAGGTTTCGAGACTTACTGCTCCAACAAATCGGAATACCATATTCACTTTGTCTGGCAATCGGCGGAATACACGATTAAGGAGCATGATGGTTGTTATGGTGAATGGTATGTAGAGCATACGTTCAACAAACAAAGGGAAATGTCCGTGGCGTATCTGCTCAAGATACAGACATGTGCCGAAGGTTAGAATCCATATTGCTGCCAACATCCATACCGCTTGACCATCTATGGTATGGCGATTCTTGACCATAGAACCGAAGTTGATGCCAAGTAGGAATATAGGCACACGACTCCAGAATATCTCCAGATGACCTACTGCCTGATGAATAGGTATCACCCATTGCACCATCACACACCAGATAACACTTATCAGCGGCAACCATCGATACATAGGATGGCGCTGTATGAGCATCATATAGAATGGCGATATGGTATATAGCATCATGATGGCAGGGATATACCAAAACGTAAGCTCGTCGTGAAGCCAGAAGTCCCAGTTGATGGTGATATCGCCAATGAGGTCTATCCATGCCATGATGTCGCCACCATGAAAACGAGGAATATAATATAGCGAAGCCATGATGAGCCAAGCAGGATAGATGCGTACATAGCGGTTTTTGAAAAACCTTAGTAGCATATCCTTAGTAGCCATTCCCTTCTCCGTCATCTTTGTCCATGAATACCATAGTCCGATACCGCTAAGGAAAAGGAATATGTCTACGCCTACATTTCCCATGCGACGTAGTCCGAACATAGGATCCCAGCGGTCTAAGCCTACGTGGAACAAGATGATGAAAAGCATTGCTGCTCCCATCTGCTCACCGCGAAAACGGCTCATGTTATAGAGTTCGATATCTGGTATCTTCATGTTATTTTGCGATTTGTTTATTCAAAAGTTGTATGTTATGCAAACTTTATCTTCTTCATTATCTCTCTAAACAGCATGGCAACAAACAAACTTGCTATGATATACATCAGCAGTCCTGTCCACATGTCGCCTTGGCGAGATATCGGAATGAATATCTTTCGTGTTATAGGGTGGCTGACAAACAAAGCAGCACTTATGTCGCCCATCCATAGCATGGCAGCACCAAGATATGGTATGTTCTTTATAACCTTTGCCATTGCCAAGCATGCTCCGATAACCGCAATAGGAGCAAATGTCCAACCGATGAGGCTACAGCTAAAACCTACTGTAAATAGCGAGAATACTACGAGCCAGATGCACCATTGCCAAGTGCGATATTCCTCATTCTTTATTCTGGCAGTCTCGCAGTTTGCCATCAGCACTCCTAAACCAAATGGCAACATGCCACCCATGAAGTTGTAGCGATAGCTATTGATGGCAGATCCCATAGGGTCGAGACAAAGCTGTATGCCTACGCATGCCACCATTAATGCTACTGTGAAGCCCCAATGCCTGCGATATATAAACAGGCGGTATACTATATACAGTTGGAGCATAAGTCCGAAGAACCAATAAGGTCCAGGCCATATCTGGTGGTCAGGGTCGGGGAGTAGGTTGTTGACCATGAATAGCTGTGCCACTACTTTCGTTACATCGTAATGCCAACGACCTGGAGTTATGGCATCAACCATGATAAAGGCAGCAAAGCCTACTATCATCATTGAGAAGAGCTTCAGGAAATGCTTCTTTATGAAAGCCCATACTCCTTCTTCTGCAGCTACCAACTTGCTACCATATTTCATCTCTAAGCCATAGGCGCTGAGAAATAGGAAGATAGGTACACCATAATGACCTAAAAACGATACCCAGTGCATAGGCAGTAGCTGGTCGGCATTCATAGTGACAGCCCAAAGCCAGTCTACATTCTTCTGATTGAATGTATACTCGTTTTCCTTTACCACAGGACCAAGCCAGTGGCAGTAGTTATGCAAGAATATGCCCATTATGGCAAGTCCGCGCATTATGTTGCATTCTGCTCTCGAGAGCAATGGTGTATTCATAATTCTCCCTGTTTTTACTTTTTTACTCTTTTACTTTTTTTACCTTTTTACCTTTTTACCCTTTTACCCTTTTACCTTTTTACCCTTTTACTTTTTTACCTTTTCCCTCAGTTTATCATAGTCGGTATGTCCTTTCAAGAGTCGTGGTCGCATTTCGTTGTAGTTTGGACTCAAGATGTCATACTCTTCATGATAGTCGGGAGCGCTGATGCCAGCAAGGTGCATAAGCATATGGGCTACGGCATCGGTCATAAACCTCTTGTTCTTAGCTGCCTTTATCTCTTTCACCATCTGCGGATGGCGCTTGGCATATAGAGGTGAGACGTATACCCAGAAAGGTATTTCAAATTCGTAGTGTGCCAAATCGTAGTCTATTGCTGACGAGTGGTTGCGACAGATAAAACCACGATTACCCTCGTAGCATTCCTCACCATGGTCAGGCATATATATCACTACAGCATCGCGGCGCTGGTATAGTTTTACTATTTGGTCTACTATTGAGTCGTTGTAGAGAGTCGCGTTGTCATAGTCGCTAAGAATACGCTTCTGTTTGCCATTAAGGTCTGGACGCAAATCATCATAAGTGCTTACCCAGAAATGGCGTTGATTAGAAGGGTATCTTTGGCGATAGCTTACATGCTGACCGAGCAAATGGAAGATGGTGAATTCATGTTCGCCAATCTCTGGTTTAATTCGCTTATAGTCTTTCAGCAATCCTGAGTCGAGAGGTCGCAAGGTATCGTTGCGAGAATCAAACATCTGCTTACTCATCACAGGATTGTTGAGGAAGAAACCGCCGCTAAAGTCGTATACAGCCTCTTTGGCTTGTGATAGGAACTGATTGGTGATAAAAGTGACGTGATATCCAGCCTTGCGCATAAGCTCAGGGAACATAGGATAGTCACACCATTCACCCTTCTGACCTACCACATGCATAGAGAAGATATTCTTGAAAACAAAGCTTGTGAGATTCCATGGCGATACCACATCAGTAAACTTTATCAGTCTACCACGCTTCTCCAGCTTCCTCTGTCGCGGATTAGTATCTACATCATAACCATAAAGACTCGAGTGGTGGCGACCATAGCTTTCGCCGATTATCAAAACGATACATGGCGAAGCATAGCTGCAACTATCTACCTTTGCCTTGTCGGCAGCAGCGATGAGAGTTGTTATCTGTTTTGCAGCCAACTGGTTGCTACGTATGCTGAAAGCCAAACGATATACAGGAAGATACATATTGCCATGCCCCGTCTGTGTGAGCAGATGCTCTATTTCGCCAACAGTCTTTGCTGTCATCAGCTTATGGCATCCTTGCTTATTGCTCCAGCTCATTCCTATTGCAACGATAGCTAATACAACAGTAATGATACCTGCTGCCGGCATCAGCTTAAACCATCGTGCTCTCCATCTATGCCATCTGCCGAGCATCAGCATTCGTCTGCGATAGCCAAAGAGCTTGTATATTCTTCTGCGCAATCCCCATATCGTATGAAGAATGATGACACCTACCACAAAGCCCACCGGACCTTGCAGTATCTCTGGTGTGAGATATGTGCGTAAGAATTCGCCAGCTTCACGACTATCAGTCTCGCCAAGAAGCAATAGCATCGAAGGATTTATCGTAGAGCCAAACTTGCTAAAACAATAAACGTCGGCTATGGCAATACTATACAAAATAAAGTAGAGCACCGCCTTTATCCATGGGCGTACCTTTCCTGGAATAAGAGAAAGTAGCACACAGGCTATATAGTCGTCGGCAAAAAGTTCTAACCACAGATTGCTATACAGCTCTGCGCCTTTTGTGTTAGGGAGTGTGCAAATGGCACACACAACACCTAATACATACATGAATATGAAGAAACCGAAGTTCCGGGCTATTGGAACCAACGGCAATGTCATTATTTTCCTAATCTTCATTCGTGTTCTGTTTATTCGATGGTAATAACCATGCGGTATTTTGTGCAAAATTAATGTAAAAGACTGAAACAGCAAAGAAAACATGCTTTTGTTTTGCCATTTCGCTCATTTGCACTACCTTTTGATAAGGTAGGCTGCATTCGGCAATGTCAAAACAAAAACTCCGTGTTTTGTTTTGCCATTTCACTCATTTGCACTACCTTTGCATTACTATTAACAAAGAAAAGTAATAAAAATAATATAATATGGGAAAGATTATACTTACTGGCGACCGTCCAACAGGTAAACTCCACCTTGGACACTATGTTGGTAGCCTTCGCCGTCGTGTGCAGCTTCAGAATGCTGGCGACTTCGATAAGATGTTTGTTTTTATGGCAGATGTACAGGCTCTTACCGACAATGCTGACAATCCTGAGAAGATTCGTCAGAACATCATCGAAGTAGCTCTCGACTATCTTGCTGCTGGTCTCGACCCTGAGAAGTGCACACTCTTCATCCAAAGTCAGATTCCTGAGCTCGCTGAGCTTACTACATATTTGATGAACCTTATCAGCGTTAGCCGTGTACAGCGCAACCCTACTGTAAAGACAGAGATTAAAATGCGTAACTTCGAGGCTAACATTCCTCTCGGTTTCTTCTGCTACCCTGTTTCACAGGCTGCCGACATCACTCTGTTTAAGGCTACTACAGTGCCTGCTGGCGAAGACCAGGAACCAATGATTGAGGTTACTCGCGAACTCGTTCGTCGTTTCAACCAGACATACGCTCCTGTGCTCGTAGAACCAGAGATTATGCTTCCTGAGAATGCTACTGCTCGTCGCTTGCCAGGAACCGATGGTAAGGAGAAAATGAGTAAGAGCCTTGGCAACTGTATCTATATCAGCGACTCAGAGAAGGAAGTATGGAAGAAGGTGAAGAAAATGTCAAACGGTGAACCTCGTATGAGCATGGACGAACCTGGTCATCTTGAGGGAAATGCTGTGTTTACATATCTTGAGGCTTTCAGCACCGATGATGACTTCGCTAACTTCTGGCCTGAGTACCACAACCTCGATGAATTGAAGGAACATTATGTTCGTGGTGGTATTGGTGATGGTACTTGCAAGAAGTTCCTCAACACCATCCTCAACAATATGCTTGAGCCTATGCGCCAGCGTCGTGCAGAGTTTGAGAAGGATATCCCAGAAATATACAACATCCTTCGCAAGGGTACTGAGCAAGCACGCGAAACAGCTGCAAAGACCATGGATGAAGTTCGTCATGCTATGCGCATCGACTATTTCGACGATCAGGAACTCATTCGTCAGCAGATCGAGAAGTTTAGCAAGTAAAAGAATTCTTTTTTATAGCACGTGAAACTATATATATTAGATTTCGACGGCACTATGGCTGATACCCAGAGCCTCATCGTTGCTACTATGCAGCAGACGATAGAGACTCTGGGTCTTGCTTTTCGTAGCAAAGAGCAATGTGCTGCAATGATTGGTTTGCCACTTAGGCAAACCTTTACCAACCTTATCCCCATGACAAGCGAGATGGGAGATAAGTGTGCAGAAAAATATACCGAAATTTTTATTCGCAACAATACTAAGGATGCTGTACCTTTGTTTCCAAATGTAGTGGAAACAATAAAAGAACTGAAGCATCGTGGTTGCATTATCACTATAGCAAGTAGCCGTTCTAAGGCTTCGCTATTAGAATATGTAAATCGCTTTGACCTCAACGATTATATTTCGTATATCGTTAGTGCAAACGATGTTGTTAATGCCAAACCGCATCCAGAGCCTGTATTGAAAACTCTTCAATATCTTAATGTCGATGCTGCAGACGCCGTCGTTGTTGGCGATACATCATTCGATATCCTCATGGGTAAGCGTGCAGGATGCAAGGCGGTAGGTGTAAGCTTTGGTAATGGAACCATAGTCGACCTCCAAGAATCGGGTGCCGACTATGTTATTGATGATTTCAAAAAACTATTGGAAATATAAAGGAATGGCTCTTTAACAATAGCCCTTTGGTTTTACCTCGACATTCACCGTGACCAACTTCCGTTTCTTGCTTGCGTTTTAAAAATCTTCCAGGCAATAATCCCCTATGTTTGTCGGATGATCCCAGAAGGATCGTCAGAAAAATCAGGTGGACAGCAAAGATTTGCCTAGAAGGCAATACATATCGCTTGCGATGTAGGTAACCGGGGGCAATGCCCTCGGAAAGGAAGATCAAGCAGACAATAGCCTGGAAGGCTTTACCTTGGTCTTTCATTATCTCGCACAAACCTCAAGTAGCAATGTCCTGAGTTCCTAAATTCTGTGTTATCGGCCATCCGTGTGGGCAACCATAAGCAGGTCGTTGTGAATGTCAAGGTAAAGCCTTCCAGGCTATTGTCTGCGTGTACTTTTCTACCGAGGGCTGCGCTACGCTTGCCCCCGGTTACCAACATCGGCAAGCCGATGTGTACAGCCTTCCAGGCTATTTGTTGCGACTTTTTTATATTAAACTAAAGTGTAATTACTCCTACTTCATCACTTTCTTTCCACCATGCACATATACTCCATGCTGTGTAGGCTCGCTGATGCGCTGACCGCTGAGGGTATACCAATTGTTGTTGGCATGAAGAGGAGAGGAAGTGATGGCGTTGACAGCAGTGTTGCTGCCAACGAAATCCTTCATAATGTCCATAGCCTTAGTGGCTTTGCCAGTGCGACTATCGAATAGCGGAGCATTATACCATCCGCTGAGCGATGTGTTCTTGGCATTATATTCCATCCACCACCAGAAAAGTCCAGTTACCTTTTGATGCCTGTTGAGCATCTTTATCATATCCTTTGTAAAGGCAGCCTGACCATCGTCGCTATAAGAATAAGTCTTGGAATAGTCGATGGTAGAACCAGGAACAGTCCAAGCATATGGGTAGCCAGTCTCTACTATCATAATATCTTTGTCTGCGAATGTTGTTTCAGCCTTGGTGATAGCTGTTTCGAGAACAGAAAGATATCCGTGGAAATAAGGATAATAGCTCAAGCCAATGATATCGTAGTCTACCTTAGCCTTCTGCATCTCGTTGTAGAAGTTTGTCATTACATCAGGCTGAGCAACACGCTCTGTGTGCAAGATAATCTTAGCCTCAGGACAAACCTCGCGACATGCTTTGATAGCCTTAGAGAGTAGGGTGGTGAAGCGTGCCCAGTTGGCATTACTTCCCATAAAACATTTTTTCAGCGATGCACTTGCCTGGTCGTGTTTACCCCATAGCATACCATAGCTAATCTCGTTGCCTGTCTGTATGAAGTCGGGAGTAGCACCCGCAGCAACTAACTGCTGTAGTGCATCTTTGGTATAGTCGTAAATCTTCTGATATAGCTGCTCGTCGGTCAATGAAGCCCAGTCGGCAGGAGTCCATTGCTTTGCAGGGTCAGCCCATGTGTCAGAATAATGGAAGTCGAGCATCAACTTAAATCCCGCATCCTTTATTCTCTTAGCCAGAGGCTTTATATATTCTATATCTTGGCAAGTGTTGGCATCCTTGTCTTTGCCTGTATATTTACTTGGATCTACGAATAGGCGTAGACGCATAGCGTTCATACCCTCTTGCTTGAAATATTCAAGTGGCGACGAGATACTATTACCCTTAGTATCAAAATACGATGCCTTAGCCTTTTCGTATTCAGGCAATAGTGATATGTCGCCACCAACGAATTTCTGTGCCGAAGCACTTGTTGCCACCAATGATAATGCAATAAGTAGATGTCTTAGTTTCATGGTTTTTTATTGTTAGGAGATTTATGTGAAATTATACGTTGCAAAAATACGTTTTTTCTCTCACACCCCCAAGCTTTTCTCCACTTTTTACCTTTTTACCCTTTTACCTTTTTACTTTTCTACAGCCATGCCACTACTGTAGGTGTGAGCAATGCGGTGAGGATGCCATTGAGCGTAAGACCCAAGCTGGCATAAGCACCCACAAACTCGTCGCGCTCCATAGCCACAGATGTACCTACAGCATGCGAAGCCGCGCCCATAGACAAGCCTTTAGCCATAGGGTTGTTGATATGACCTACCGACATTATCTTAAATCCAGCTACACCACCTATCAGACCTGTTATTACCACGATGGCAGCAGTAAGCGATGGAATACCGCCAAGCGCCTGCGTCACCTCCATAGCAATAGGAGTAGTCACCGATTTACTTGCCAATGAAACCACAACAGCATGCGAAGCTCCGAGCAGTCGTGCTGTTATCACTACGCTAACTATACCTACTATACATCCCATCATCTGCGATGCCAAGATAGGCAAAAACTGCTTCTTTATCTGCGACAACTGCAAATACAAAGGCACACCCAATGCCACCACTGCCGGCTTAAGCCAAAAGTCAATCATCTTTCCGCTCTCATAATAAGTCTCGTATGGTATATTAAAAGTGGTGAGAAACAGTATTATCAATCCTATAGCTATCAATATAGGATTAAGAAGTATAGAGCCTGTTTTACGTTGCAACATCTTTGCCCCTTGGTAAATGCCAAAGGTCAATGCAAGCAGAAAATATTGGTTTGTTATTATATCCTTAATCATGGTTCTTGTGCCTTTCCTCTATTTTATCCTTAATCTTGTTTGTTATCTTCTTTTCGCCCTTCGCCACCACCTGGTGAGTGTGACCAGTAACGAGCAACACTAATGCTGTGCTCACTAATGTGGCTCCAACTATAGGAACCAATTCAGCCTTGATAAGGTTGAAATGCAACATCAGCGCAACGCCTGGTGGCACGAAGAAGAATCCGAGGTTGGCTATCAGAAAGTCTGTAAGACCTCTTACCCATTCCAGTTTTATTACTTTTACCTTCAGTAGCAGTGTAAGCAATAGCATACCGATGATACTCGAAGGCAGTTTCACTCCCGTGAGCGTTGTCACCAGCTCACCCAAAGCCATGCATCCAAATAGGATGAAACATTGTCTAACCATAATTTCCTATTGTCTTGTTATCCCACAAACAATCGTATAATTCTTATTCGGGTGCAAAGGTACTAATAATATCCAATATCCTCCAACTTTTTTAACTATAAACCAAGATAAACACCCTATTCTGGTCAAACTCTCATTCTTCGAGTTTTGATGTAAAGTGTTGCCAATGCGTTTTCGTAAGCAAGCTGTACGACACGCCTTGCCAACCCTTTACATCAGTGCAGTGCCTGCACTTTGCCCAGAATAGGGCAATAAACATAATAAACCCAAGCTTGAGTTCTTCACTCTTCACTCCAGCAACGGTTTATTATGTTTATTGCCTGTCATTTTCTTCAGAGGCGTGGAGCGCATCTGTCATCTGTGGCTTGCTCAGACTGTCGAGAGTCACACTCTCGTAAAGGCTTGGCAAGTCACAGATGGCAAGCTCTGCTGAAGAAAATGACAGGGGTTTATCTTGGTTTATTTTTAAAAATCATCTTCCGCCATCTTTGTTAAAAAATAAAGAAAAGCTTGCCAGATACAAATAATATCGTATTTATGCAACCGTTACAATAAAAATCAATTAATAAAAAAGAATAATTATGACAGAAAACAAAAGAACTAGTACATTACTAAAATTCATGACACATATTATCTCACAACTGAAAGCCAACGGACAACACCGCACAACGCTCCACTACCAAGCCGCCCTCAACAGCTTCATGCGTTTCCGCAACAACAAAGATATCACTCTAAAACAAATCAATGCCGATGTCATACAATCCTACGAAGCATATCTGAAAAACGAAGCACGAGTATGCCGCAACACCAGCTCCTTCTATCTCCGCATACTCCGAGCCGTATACAACAAAGCGCAAGATACAGGACTAACACGCTCTCAGCCAAATCCTTTTCGCTGTGTATATACAGGTATCGACAAAACACGCAAGCGTGCCATCCCCGTTGATGCTATAAAAGATATCAAGCACCTCGACCTCAGCCATTCCCCCGCGGGCGAAATGGCGAAAGACACATTCATCATGTCCTACTACCTCCGTGGCATCTCCTTCGTCGATCTTGCCCACCTTCGCAAATCCGACCTCCGCAATGGTGTCCTGCGCTACCATCGTAGTAAAACTCGCCAACAAATTTCCATTCAATGGCATCCTAAAATGCAAGCGTTAGTAGATAAATATGCTGACAAATATCACCATTGTATGACCTCCTCTCCATATCTCTTTCCCTTCCTCGCAAACACCACAAACAAGAAAATAGACGAAGAAAAACTCTACCATAATGTTGAGGCTCGCATCACCTACCACCTTAAAAAGATAGCAGCCAAAGCTGGTATCCCTCACAACCTCACCCTCTATGTCGCCCGCCACTCTTGGGCAACAGCAGCCCGAGACCACAACTATCCCCTCTCCGTCATCAGCGAAGCCCTCGGCCACGACTCCGAAACCACCACCCTCACTTACCTCAACTCCATCCAAGCCTCCAAAGTCGATCAGCTCAATGCCGAAATGATAGACGACTTATAGCCTAAGTAAGTGAAGAACGAAGAGTGAAGAGTGAAGAACTCCAGCAACGGTTTATTATGTTTATTGCCTGTCATTTTCTTCAGATGCGTGGAGCGCATCTGTCATCTGTGGTTTGCTCAGACTGTCGAGAGTCACACTCTCGTAAAGGCTGGGCAAGCCACAGATGACAAGCTCTGCTGAAGAAAATGACAGGGGGTTATCTTGGTTTATTTTTTAAAAATTATCTCCCACCGGTTTGTTTTAAAAAATTATCTGGCAAGTCTTAGCTATAGCCTTTTTCCACCCAATTAATATCCGTATTGATAAATCTATAGTTCTTTAAGCCTTTCAATAAGTTGACCAAGTTCAGAATATGTATAATCTCTGTTACTCTTTAGTTTTTCTTCTAATGAATGATTGGCATTTGCTATAGCATTATCAAGATTACCACCCTTTCTCTCGAAATAATTATGTAATCCATTGCATTTCTTAAAGAACTCTATAGTCTTTCGATAATCTACATGTTGGTTCAAATCTTTAAGCAATGGCTCCTGTTCCTCGTACGGTCGAGATGTATAGCGGAAGTAATAAAGGAAGAACAACTCTGTGCAGCGGTGAGTCTCAAAAAACTCAACCTTGCAGCATATGCCTTTTTTAGGTCTGTTGATGGGGTTTGCATACTTTGCTTTCAGTCGTTCGTATTGTGAATGTTCTGGTTCTTTATCCTTCGTGTCCATGTCTATGATGCAGAAAATATGACTATACCCCAATGTCATGCCTTCAACGATTTTTGATTCAAGTTGTTTGATGTTCGTATGTTTTGGGTAATCAGGCTTAATAGTCAACCCCTTGAATACATCACATAAAGACTTGAAGTAGAAAAATTCAGTAGGTCCCTCTCCCAAGATGAGAGTAGCTTGTTTTAATTTTCCCATGTTAATCCTCCAAGTTTATAAAGATGCTACCAAGTTCAGGCTTTGCTCCTAATCGTCCAATACGATATGAGTTATATAGAGATAGATTTTTGTGTAGTCCAAAAGAGTCACCACGAGAATACTCTGATGATGCAGTTTCTCTATTTTTCTCAACAAACCATACAACCCCTCTATTCTCATTAATTAAATCTTGCGACAAAAGCGTTGTTTCTTGACTTGTGATAATCAACTGTGATAGCTCAGAGTTAAAGATGAAAACATTAAGATAGTAATATAACAAATCGTTGTGTAAATCTTCTCCCAATTCGTCAAGATAATACACATGAGAACTTGTTATCATATCATATAGCGCATCAAGTATGCGTATGTATTTCAGTGTGCCTTTAGACTGCCATTTAAGTGGAATGTCAAAATTTCCGTCAATGGAATGGTTGGAAAAAGTTACTGAGTCAGCAGTAGATTTAAGCAACGTATTCTTCATTTCTTCAGGAATATTTTCTTTCTCTATACGTGCTCGATATTCTATCGGTATCAAACGGTCTTCTACAATTGGTCGATACTCCAAAATATTTAAGTCAGCCTTCTGTAGCATAGTGTTATAGAAGTTTCGCTTTTTAGGATTGTTGTATGCTTCCTTTAGAATTTCAACAGCTCCTTTTTTTTCATCTCCATCCACATCATGATAATTGTCCATAATCCAGCTGTGTAACCTATTGAAAGGTGCAATATCCTCCTTTAGAGCGGTTTTGCTACACACAGACAGCACACTATGGTTATTTAATGTATTTTCGCGAATACTCTCCTGTGTCTTTATTTGTAGTTTCAGACTAGAACCAAATTTGACATCAGCCTGAATATTATCTCCAACGAACGAACGCTCATAGAATAATGACTTTGACTTGTTAGGATAATAGTAAAGTGTTTCCTTTAAAATGTATTTGTCATTAAATGAAACGTCATAATCGTACCTAATGCCATTAGCATAAAATGACACATGCATCTCGATAGGATCATTTTTTGTGAGAATAAATGGCACGCTACCATTAATTCTTTGAGTTGCATCAGATTTTGGTAGTACCAGTATGCGGAAAACTTCATTTAGTGCAATCAGCATATTAGATTTTCCTGACGCATTAGACCCGTACAGAATACCTAATTTATACAAGAATACACCTTCGGTAACTTCCACAACAAGTTCCGACGATGGTCCCTTTGCTAAAAAGCTTAATTCTTGTTTGTCGCGAATGGAAAGATAATTTTTTACCCAAAACTCTCTTATCATAGGTTCCGAATTTTGTTTGTTATTGTAATTTTGCTACAAAATTACATGAAATTCTTTTTGTAAACAAGCGAATTGCTTTAAAATCTGTATTATTTCTCCATTTTTTTGAGATTAATAATAAAATAGCCCTTTGGCTTTACCTTGACATTCATCATAACCAACTTGCGTTCCTTGCTTGCGTTTTAAAAATAAACCAAGATAAACACCCTATTCTGGAAAAACTCTCATTCTTCGAGTTTTGATGTAAAGTGTTGCCAAGGCGCTTTCGTAAGCAAGCTATACGACACGCCTTGCCAACCCTTTACATCAGTGCAGTGCCTGCACTTTGCCCAGAATAGGGCAATAAACATAATAAACCCTAAGTAAGTGAAGCGTGAAGAAACTAAGTTCGGCGGCCGAAGGGAAAGCCAATCAAAATGCTTCAAGCAATTATACTATTGGATTCTTCGTTCTTCACTCTTCACTCTTCACTTAATTTCTTCACTCCAGCAACGGTTTATTATGTTTATTGCCTGTCATTATCTTCAGATGCGTGGAGCGCATCTGTCATCTGTGGCTTGCTCAGACTGTCGAGAGTCACACTCTCGTAAAGGCTGGGCAAGTCACAGATGACAAGCTCTGCTGAAGATAATGACAGGGGTTTATCTTGGTTTATTTTTTAATCTCAAGCGGTTTATTTTTTTTAATCTCAAGCCTATATTATTCAAGCGAGAACTTCATCGCCATTAAGTCTAATCACTCCCCTCTCTTTTGGAGAGAGGTTAGGGGTGAGGCTATGGGGCGGGGGTGAGGCTTTTTCTCTCATTAAAAAGGTTTATACACAAATAAAAAATAAACCGAAAAAATCATGCTTGGCAATAACCAAAAATAAATACATGATTATAAATATTCTGAATCTCTTTATAAGAGATACCGAATTTGTTGCAAAAATACGAAAAATATTGCAAA
>ERZ1026862.50-NODE-50-length-59051-cov-23.738881_pt1 | contig 59051 bp, 72 predicted proteins | sample MGYA00380161_ERZ1026862 | MGnify/ENA primary metagenome ERZ1026862 (study PRJEB33269, sample SAMEA4719797) | human gut metagenome | biome: human-associated habitat; feature: organic feature; material: feces | place: Cameroon | collected 2013-10 ... | reverse complement strand
TAAAATAGTCAATATCCAAAAATAGAATTCCCAGTTCTTTCTCATTTAATTTGCAATCTTCAAAGACATCCTCTAGATAACGGTTCAGACTTCTCTTGTTGTACAGTCCTGTCAATTCGTCATGCTCTGACTGATACAATAATTTGTTTCTCTTCTTCGTCTGCTCCCGCTGCTCCTCTTCCACCGCCTGCAGGCGCTTACGCAGCTCCAACATATACATGACCTGATTGCTCTCGATCATTTCGCTGCTTTCCTTGATGTGGAAAAAAGTTTCTGTAGCCTGACGGAATTCCTCTATAGACATCTGTGCACTGCAATAACGCAGCCGCAACATTAAAAGCTGTAGCAGCAGGCTCCTATTCTGCTCGATTGCCGCCTTAGGCTCCAGACAATCCAATATCTCCTGCAGCAATTCTATATTACCGGTCTTTTCCACGTATTGGAGGAGATTCTGAATACTGTCATATTCGGAAGATACCTGACGCATATCTTCCAATGCCATCACAGCCTGTCTTACATGGTCTGCCGCTTTTTCCCGGTGTCCTTCACTTTCTGCCAGATACGTGAAAAACACATTCGCCGCAAGTCTCGTTTCCCGAATGATCTCTTCGCTTTTTCCGGTTTCTTCCAGTTTGCGGTATACCTCCATTGCCTCCTGATCCATATCCAGATGCAGAAGACAACAGCCATACTCTGACAGCATTTTCCGGAAATTGATCCGGCTGTAAATGCTGTCATCACCTGCTTTTTCAAATTCACGGATGCATTCTCTATAACACTGCACAGCTCTGTCATAGATTCCGATAAGATAATATGCATCCGCCATATTACTTAATACTATACTATGTACCATCTTATCGTTGTATTTCGCTGTATAATCCAATGCCCTGCCATACTGTTCCATGGCCAGAGACAGATTGTTCTGCATATGTGCCACAATACCGATCATATTATAGACCCTGGATACGTGAATCTCCTGATCCGTTCCCAGCAGGCATCTCACGCTTTCGTCCAGATACTTCAGACACTGTTCCTGATTCCCTGTATCCAGATGATAAAATGCTGCGAAATAACAGATCCTTCCATGGATTCCCCTATCCCTCTTCTCCGTCACAAAGGATAATGCCTGTTCCAGTGTCTCCCAAGTATAAGGGATCCCATCTGCCATCTGTTGGTTTAACCGTTCTGCTGTCTCTAACATCTGCTGTCTGTCTACACTCATATTTGTTCCATCCTGTCAATTCCCCAATGCTTTACTCCTTATCATTGTATTATTTTATACCCCGGTGCGCAAGTTATTTTACGGAATAGATAAAATGTTTCCCTATTCTTTGAAAAAATGTTAGAATGAGAATATGTTTCGGAAATAAGTAAGAAAAAGGTATGATTTTTATGGAAAATATCGCAATAAACAAGAGATTTCAAGATCTGCATTTTGACAGCATCCAGGCTTTACGCGGTCTGGCTGCTCTTTTTGTGGTGTTTCAGCATATCCGTTTCTTAAATTTCGGTGCATTCGGGGTAGACATATTTTTCTGTATCAGCGGCTTTATGATCATGTTCACCACAGAAAAAAGCACAAAATATTTCTTACGGAAACGTCTGATCCGAATTCTGCCGCTGTATTATCTGATGACATTCGGCACTTACGCAATGCTGCTTTTATTCCCGTCCATGTTCCAGCAGACCAGACACAATCTTTCCTACCTGGTCAAGAGCCTGCTGTTTGTTCCTTTTGATATCGGTGGTGGAATTATCCAGCCTCTGGTGCGGATCGGATGGACTATCAACTGTGAAATGCTGTTCTATCTGTTATTTTGCATTGCCTTTCATATCAGCATGAAATACCGCGGCCTGATCTGCAGTGCATTCCTGGCAGTTCTGGTAGGGGCAGTCCAGATATTCGCTCCATTGATTTCCTCCTGGCAGTCTCCGATAGGCTGGTTACTTTCTCCTGTTCTTATTTTTTACGGCGATCCTGTCATGCTGGAATTCATTTTCGGAATCCTCGCCTATTATCTGCTGCGTTTTTTATATCACAGGCATTTGGAGCATCCGTTTCCTATGGCTGTAAGTGTGCTGTCTGCGGTAGGCATTCCGGTGATTTTTTGTCTGCTGGCATTTTTCACCCCCAGGATCAATGTGATCGGTTTCCGCAGGCTTCCGCTGTGGGGACTTCCGGCACTTGTACTGTTGGTTTTAGCTTTCCTGGCCGGACTGAAGCTCTCTCTGCCCCGCTTTTTCATCCTTATGGGAAATATCAGTTATTCCCTGTATCTGGTGCATTACTATCCGGTAATGTTCTTAGACCGGGCGGTGTTCGACTTCTCCACCCTCTCTGTAATGTCTGTCATCGGGGTGATCTTAAGTGTGGCGCTGAGTATGGGGCTGGCTTACCTGTCCTGGATCGTTGTGGAACAAAAATTCTCCGGATGGCTGCGGAAGAAACTGCTGCACTAAGCATTTCCCTTGTAGCACTGCTTCTGTCATTTAATTATTTTATGAATTGTATATGCAATTATTCAAAAAGATGCACACTTTTTCTGTTGACATTTAGAACACCTTATAGTATATTATAACTTGTCTGTAAGACATGCGCGAGTGGCTCAGCGGTGGAGCACCTCCTTGCCAAGGAGGGGGTCGCGGGTTCGATCCCCGTCTCGCGCTTCTTAAAACCCTTGATTTATCAAGGGTTTTTCTATTTCATGTTGCATTTCATGTTGCATCAAGTTATTTTCTATAATTTTTCTCTGTAAATGGCAATTTGATAAAAAAACAAGGATTCGAATATGTATTGAATACAATTAATGGGACTAATATTCATACTATAAATTTAGGAACTGTATATGATAGAATACTAGGAGTTTTTGTATCCATAGGTGCTTCTGATAGTGATGCCATTAATTTTGCGCCAGTTATACAACACATATGGCCTATTGAACACACCAATCAAATTCGTTTTCTATGTACTGCTAAAGCTAATGGCTCATTTAACTCATATGTAACTGTATTGTATATTTAGAAGTTATCGTGTCGCAAAGCTAAACCATCGGATAGTATATTCCTGCGAGACATCGGTTTTGACATAAATGATATCACTATTATAGAATACTTCGAAATATCTGTTAGTGGTTCCGGATTGCGATATGACAGTGAACAAAGTCAGTGTAGTTGACGGCAATTTGTCATTTTTTCCAAGAAGCTGATCCTTAGTGATAGTATAAGTTTGCCCCGTTGTTGGTTTTATTCGAAAAGTTCCAGTACCAACTATAGATAAACCGATGCATTTATCTAACATCTCATAATTGCCATTTAAATGAGAGAAGGCGGAGAGCTATAAACATGCTCTCCGCCATTACTTTGTTTATGTTAATTATAAAACACTGCCTGGATGCTGTCATATCTGACCATACCATCTGCTTCCAGATTAAGTTTTTTCTGTAATTCGATGGTTTCTGCTCTCGCGCTGGCTCCATACTCACCATCCTCGCTCTGATCATGCCCCAATATCTCGTTACATCTTGTCTGCCACCATTTAGCCACGGCACCAGTAGATCCCACTCTCCACTTTGGGAATTTCCATGTTGCTTTCAGCCACACCTGCTGCCTTACATACTGAGTATTGGTTCCATCTCTGCCATCTTCTACCAATTTTCTTCCCTGCGCATCCCGATAACCGTCTGCATTCGCAGCTTTCTGGAAATTCTGAATATTGATATTACAGGTTTCTTCTCTTTGCGCCTGTACTGATACCATTTCAAAGTCCGTATAAAAGATATTGATATCACACTTGCCACTTATTCCAGGGACAGCTCCGGATGATGTATACTGCCAAATATCCGCAAGGTCAATTTCTGCCGCTGACAGACTGGATGTATAACGTGCATACCATACGTATACCTTTCCCAGAGCTTTTACGATCCGGGTCATGTCAAAGTATTTATTAAGGTAATCTTTGTTGGTATAGATCACTGGAAGATAACCGGCTGCTTTGACCCTTTGCAAAAATGCAATTGCCATATCCGTAGCCAGCTGTTTGGTGACATTCACGCCTCTCTTGCGTGCATAATTTACAGAGTCGTACTCAAAATCAAATGCAATAGGGCATTTGCTCCAGTACTTTTTAGCCTGAGTAATACAATACTCTGCTTCTGCAACTGCCATTGCTACTGTGTAAGCATATGAGAACCAATAGAGTAACACCTGCACAGCCAGATTAAAGCAGGCCAGTGCATTACTCACATACTTCTCGTCGACGTTATTTTTTCCGTAACCGGCCCGAATACCTATAGGCTTATATCCGGCATCACGCACTTTTTTGATATTAACATTTCCATTGTGTTTGGAAATATCCGGTCCTTTTGATAATGCCTTTTTCATTCTTCTTCCTCCTCTGATCCATTCAGCTTGCCGTCATCCAGCAGATCCTTCACTGCCTGGAACCACTTTTCTATAACGCTTTCTAAGAACTCATCAGTGACAAAATACTGCAGCCATGAAGGCAAAAGTTTTCTTGCCTGACTTACTACATACTTCATCTTCTGCTTTCCGGAACCCGACTCTTTAAATGCATGTTCTGCCTTCAGAAACAGGTGATACACATCCACTCTGATTTCATCAATCGTCTTATCGCGGATGTATTCCCATAAAAATGTTCCTACTACCAGTGCCGTCAGCACTGCCAAAATAATTACCATGATTGTACTTGTGCTCATTCTTTTTCCTCTCTTTCCAAATCTTCAATTCTGTGATTTGCTACTTTAATTTGTTCCTGCATAACTGCCTGCGCTTCTTCTAGCTTGAATGTGCGTTCTATGACTGTGTTATGCTTATCCACCTTTTTTTCGAGCTGCTCCAACCGATATGTAGTCAATTTTGTATTGACCAGAATTCCGCAGAAGGCGCCTGCCGCACTTCCCGCGCAGCCGATCAGTGCCACAATGATTTCTGTTGCCATCTCAGTCTCCTTAATATAATGAGCCGGTCACCTCCTGAAGGAAGTAATCGGCTCTTGGCTCTTGGTTACTATGTTTTATTGTTTAAGGACCGTCTCGTGATCTCATAGGCAGCCTCCTACTCCGTGTCCGCGGTCAGATCTGCCAGCTGTGTCTCCAGGGTGTTGATCTGATCCCGGAGAGCCTGTCTCTCTGCGTGGACGGCTTCCATGTCGTACTCGGTCTGCTCACCGAGAAGTGTGTACTCATAGGTTTTGATAACCTTATAGTCACTGGCGGCGATCTGTGCTTTAAGACCATCGATCTGCGTGGTCAACTGACTGATCTGCTGCTGCCGTTCCTGTTCTGCAAGTTCCTCTTCTGTGGGCTCCGGTTGCACCGGTGCAACTGGCTCAACATATACGGATCCGTCATCGGATAACTCGTACCAACCGGCGCCCTCCCGGAATAAAGTAGTGTATGCCTCATACTCGCCGTTGTCCAGCGGGTATTTGCACTCGGCGTCCAGATAGAGGCGGAAGCCGTTGGTATTTACTACGAGATTGTCTCCGGTGATCCGGATCACATGAGGACTCTCCTCTGATACAACGACCAGCTGTGTGATCTCTTTATTTTTAAATTTGATATAGCCCATAACAGGACTCCTTTCTGGCGCTCTTGTGGCTGCGCCCGCCTTCTGATCTACTACACTAAATGGCAAGTTAGGTAACGAATCTTTCTCCCTTCAAGCAGGCACATCGGCAATCACTCCAGTAGGAACCATAGCATCATACGACAAAGCATCAAAAATGGTGTTTATTGCATTTGCTGTATTAGGTTCTCGAAAAGATGATGAAGTGATTTATGTTGTGCCTGAAAAATATAGACCTTCTGAAAATGTACATGGAGTTTGCATTTTAAAAAAGTCCGGTGGTGATGGTGACGTTACGATAGGATCTTGTTCCATATACACCAATGGACATTGTGTACAAAAAGTTACAAACTACACTACAAGTTGGGTTATGTGCTTATTCAATTATGGTTTATAACTGGCAATTTTTCACACATAATAAACAACTAAATCTATTTTAGTATTAGTTGCTAGAATAACGTTTCCTGACTCTGTATTAATCAAAAGTATACGATAGTTGTATCCGTCGGTAGGATTATCACATCTACCGATTGCCCATACCCTTCCAACTGCTTTAACGCAAACTATTTGATACACACTATCAATGCCAACACTAGAACTTGTGATTGAAGCCCAACCACCGCTATCTGAAGTCACTGATATCGTTCTATTTTTGAGTGAATTGCCATTTAACTCAGTATATGCATCTGCTACCGCCTTGGCATCCGGCACATATCCGGTAGCCTTGGTAGCCAGTAAATCTGCTTTGGTGGTGATCATCTGGGCAAATGCCGGTGCTGTCAGGTCGGCAAAAAACTTCTTGATTTTGCCCATAAGCGCAGACATCTTTTCGCCAGTTGCAATATTCGCCCGGGTTGATGCCTGGGTAAATGCTACGGTCATGTTGTCTGCAACGGTAGGGGTGGCTCCGGTGGCTCCCTTTTCGCCCTGCGGTCCCTGAGGGCCGGTGGCTCCGGTGTCACCCTTTGCTCCGGTATCTCCTTTGGTACCCTTAATGCAGCCAACATACATCCATTTTGCCGTTGCTGCCGCTCCTGCCACCGTACAGCGGTACACATTGCCTGTAGAGGTATTGAGGTATACATCATTTACCAGTGCATCCGCAATCCCGCTACCGCTAAAGATCGTTGCCGTGGTACTGGTTCCTGTGATTTTGGTACCCTCTGTCCATCTGCTTCCTCTGGTACCGGTGGCTCCTGTATTTCCCTGTTTTCCCTGCGGTCCCGTGGCTCCCGTGGCTCCTGTAGCACCGGTTGCTCCTGTGTCCCCTTTTGGCCCCTGTGGTCCTGTCGGTCCCGTGGCACCCGTAGGTCCCTGCGGTCCCGTTGCTCCGGTTGCTCCCGTGGCCCCTGTCGCACCTTTTGCACCTGTGGCTCCCTTGATACATCCGGTGTAGACCCACTTTGCTACTGCAGCGGCTCCTGCCACTGTGCAACGATATGTATTACCGGTGGACGTATTTAGATACTGGTCATTTACCAGTGCGTCCGTAATCCCGCTACCGCTAAAGATCGTTGCCGTGGTGCTGGTACCGGTGATTGCCGTGCCTGATGTCCAACGGCTGCCGCGGGTACCCGTTGCTCCTTTGGCACCAGTTGCTCCGGTTGCTCCCTGCGGACCAGTAGGCCCTTGCGCCCCAGTTGCTCCGGTTTCTCCCTTTTCACCAGTTTCTCCTTGCGGCCCTTTAAAATTACCGATTAATACCTTTGCCATAATACATCCTCCTATTCATCCGGTGTTATGTAATAAATGTTTCCATTGCTATCAGTTTCAAATTTTGGTGCAGTAGCGCCATCTGTGTAATAGCACCAGAGGTTACCATCGCTGTCACCAGAGAGCGTGTACATCCCATTAATAGGCACGGTTACTCCGCTGTCACCGGGATCACCCTTATCACCTTTTTCTCCCTTATCTCCTTTTGGGCCCTGCTCTCCCTGAGCTCCCTTTGCTCCGGTTGCTCCTGTAGCCCCTGTTGCTCCGGTGTCACCCTTTGGTCCCTGTGGACCGGTTGCTCCGACTGGTCCCTGCGCACCATCTTTTCCCGCTGCGCCCGTTGCTCCGGTTGCTCCAGTATCTCCTTTGGGTCCCTGTGCTCCGGTTGCTCCCACAGGTCCCTGCAATCCTTGTGGTCCTCTCTTGCCTGGTTCTCCTTGGGGCCCAGTAGCGCCGGTAGCTCCCGTTGGTCCCTGTGCTCCCGTGGTTCCCGTCTCACCGGTGTCACCCTTAGGACCTTGTGGTCCTGCTGGTCCGGTAAAGTAACCACTATTGATCTTATCTGTCACATCCTCCACCAGATCCTCGGCGTGTTTGCTGGTGGTCTGCGCGGATTCCGCGGACTTGGCTGCCGCCGTCTCGGATCCTGCTGCCGCCGTTGCTGACTTTGCCGCCGCACTTGCAGATGCATCGGCACTTCCCGCCGATACCCGGGCGGATTCTTCCGACTGTGCTGCGGCTGTCTCGGATCCTGCTGCCGCCGTCGATGACTTTGCTGCAGCGGTCGCGGAAGCGCTTGCATTTTCTGCCTGTACAGTGATGTCTGCCAGGTAATTAGGCTGCAGTTTATCCGCCGTAATGCTGCCGTTTTTGATGTCTGCCTTTACTTTGCCATCATTTGCCACAGTCCAGTAAATGATGTCCGAATCCACAAACTCGAACTGCGTGATCAGCGCTGACAGATCCACGTATTTTTTACTGCCGTCATCCAGCGTAATGATCAGCTGCTGTGCTGTGGGATCATAGTCAAAATTGACTGCCAGTTTTTCAAGCATGGTATCGATGACCTGCTGTGCGCCGGAGACCGCTGTGATGGTAAACTTACCTGTCGCCTTGTCATACTCGATCTTTTTGATACAGGACTGTGCATCCGTCTTCTCAAACTTGGTCAGATCCAAAGTAATCACGCGGTTATCAATCTCGCTCACACCCTGACTCAGTTTATTCAGATTCGTTTCATTCAGTGGAGTATCAATCGATGGTTTGTTTTTCCATACGGTAGGTTCATACGCTTTCTGCATCCTGCTTCACCTCCTGCTCCGCAGCATCCCGATCTGCGATCTCTGCCAGCAACGCATCCCTGGCTTTCTGCTCCTGCCGCATCAGCACCTCCTGCAGTGCCATGCGCTTAACCTCCTCCGGCAACCCGGATCCGTCCACAAAGTTTGTAATAGCCTGGCTAAATTCCTTGATCTCTAAATTGCTCATTCTTAATCCTCCGGTCCCAAATAAGTAATAACAGTCCCACTAATGGTTTTTGTTCTCCACGCAACTACTGTACCTTTATAATTCATGTACCCGCTGACACCCATTGCTCGCACACTGACCAGATCCACGCTGGACAGCTTATTTACGATGGTCGCAGCGCTGATTCTGTCCGCTTTAATCACACCTGAGGATGTCCAGTTGGCTACTTCCATGTAATTAGCCTTTACGGTTCCGGCGCTGATATAGTTGGCTTCTACCGTTCCCAAACGGGCACTTACACCATTCAGATCAGAGACTGTCACATGATCCGCTTCCAGGCTCCCCACACGACCGCTCACGGCATTGAGAGAGTCTACTGTAGCCTTGGTAGCAATCAGATTATTCAGTTCCAGTTTGGTCACATTCAACGTCTCTATGGTGGCATATTTGCTGACCAGTTCATCCGCATTTACCACGCCGACCAGATCAATCCTCTCAGCCTTGATCAGTGCCTTATCCGGTGTCAGATTTATTTCTGCAATAAGATTATCTTTCGATACCTTTAATTCAACCTCTCCTGCTACCGCTTTTATCTCTGTAGATAAGTCATTTTCGATATCTTTCATTTCCAGCCGGGTCTCTTCCACTGTCCGGGTAAGGACATTCGACTTACCCTTCAATTGGATGATGGACTTCATGATGCCATTGACCTGTCCGGTCCTGTATTCCTCGCCCTCCGCCGTATAGCTGTCACGAAGTGCCTGTATGCCTTTCAGGGTTCGCTGCAGGATGTAAGTGTACACATCTTCCCGCGTGGTGTGTAGCAGGATGCCGTCACCCACCTCCAGGCAGGGATTGCCGCGAGCTTCCACCTGTGCCGGACGGTACCATACGACACCGATCACACTCAGCACATTATCAGCTATTGATTGCAGGTCTTCCGCAGATTTGCCGTATACCAAAAAGTTATCCTCGATGATATAACAGTTATTGCCGGTACCGGAGATAGCACCGATGTCGTTCTCTTCCTGCCGGATCTGCAACTTATCAATATGCTGGCAGATAAAATCCTCATACTGGCAGGATAGATACATACTCTTGGATACTTCAGTTGTTCCCATCGGATCTGCCGGGTAAAGATCATCGGACGGATACAGATCATCCGCCGGATACAGCCCCTCGATCATCTGCTCCAGCACCACATACCGCAGCTTACCATTTCGACCAATGTGTCCAAAACAGCCATTGATTTCACAGATGGCCTCAATGACTGTCTTCCCCGGGAGTTCTCCGGGATCGATGGTCTTTTCTACCACCATATCATCGTTAATTAGTGTGATTTCTTCCTGTTCCACTCCGGTATACTTGCAAAAGCTATCCCGAAACTGCCGAAGTGTCATCGGAAATGTCAGGCTGTTATACCACCCAGACACCTCTGCATTTAGGATGTCGTACATGGCATCATAGGCCACAATATCCCGATATCTTCTATCTGCTGTAGGTACATCAGAATCTACTTTATAAACTCCCATCATAAAAGGAGCCTCTTCGGCTCCTTCCAATGTTACGGATACGGTTATCTTTTTTCCGGCAAGAGGTACTATTCGTTCCCTGACTCTCAGTTTAAAAGTACTCGCCTCACACCTGCCAAAACTTAGTTCACTCTCTGAGCATAGTCTCTCAGTAAGCTCTGCACTTTCACCTTTCCAGTCATCTTCATTCAGTACACTCCCGTCACTACATTGTATCTGCATTCTTTTGGATACGGATGTATCATTATAAAAATCTTTATATTTATAATCTATCATTCCCTCTCCCTCTTAATACTCCTGGAACGCAACACGTAATGGCTTATACCATAATTCCATACCATTCCAACTTTTTGTCTCTACTGTATAATTTGGTACATACATTTCTCCCGATTTATATCCTCCGGTATTTACATCGAAATAAGTTACAATAACCTTTCTTTCCTTCTCCTTTATGTACGCTTTTTCCATTGCTTGTAGGAATTCTGTCATTTCCCATGCTTCCAGTGGAATCGTATTGAACTCAATTTTTGTTGTATAATGATCTGCAACTTCCCGGTATAAAATATTCAAACCATTTCTGTCAGAGTCCAGATCTGCACGCTGATCCGGACTCACCTTATAGGTTTCAATATCTACATACTTTGAAATATCAGTATCTCCCACTTTTAATAACCATGCCTGAAATGCCATCCTGCTGCCTCCTTATACATCCAGCAACAAGTAATTTCCAGTTGCCTTAAAGTACTCCCTGTTTACCTTTTTCAATAATTCCGCAAATTTCACGCCATTTATTTCTATCGTATTGCCAGAAGCTATGATTCTAATGATGGTCTCCAAAAGCGTAATGATCTTATCCAGCTTTTCCGCAGGAATAGTTCCTCCAGCTCCTGCCGCAGCCTGCGCTGCGCTCAGTGCCATTTTCTGTAACTTATCTTCCGGTGATACAATTTCTCCCTGATGCCTGTTATCACCAATCATGGCAAGCTGTGGCGTGTTAGCCTTGACATATGCACCATTCCACAATTTAGGTATCTGCGGTGGATCACTCGGCATTTCGAAGCCCCAGTCTTTTCCAACCAGATCTCCTGCCTTCTTTGCGACGCTTCCGATGCCATTTACTACATTGCGTAGTGTAGAATATATCAAAGATATCATTGCATTCACACCGTCAATAATAAGATTACATACTCCCTTGATAGATCCCCATATTGCTTGCCAGATTCCATCCGTAATTTTCTGTAAGCCTTCCCATGCCTTTTTCCAGTTGCCTGTAAACACTCCGGTGAGGAAGTCCAACAGTCCTCCCAGTATTTTCATGGCTCCGGATATAATGTCTGACACGGTTGCAAATACGGTACTCATGATGTTTATCACAATGTCTGCCACCTGCTTGATTGTCGGTGCCAGATACCCGATAATTGGTTTGATTACAGTACTCCACGCGGCTGCAAGAAAATCGCCTACTGAGCTGATCAGATCAAGAATATTGTCCCATAGTGGTCTGAGATTTTCTTCCCATAGTTCCTGTATCGCTTCCTTAGCATGGTTCAGTACCGGCATTGCAATATCATTCCACAGTTCTAAAACTGTCTTCTTGATATCATTCCAGGCATCTATAATATTTCCAAAAGTACTGCTTCCCTGAGACTCCCACCAGTCTGTGAGAGAACTACCAAGTTCTCCCACAATCTCTCCTACCAGCGAAGCACATTCTCCACCGAATTCAAACAGATCTGTGAGTGTACCTTCTATCAGATCCTGGTTGTCTTTCATCCACTGGGATGTGTGTTCTGTGGAAATCTCGAACCCCTCAGCAAAGATTGTTCCCAATGACATTCCAAATCCAGTACATCCAGTCAGAATATCATTGATTCCGTTTACAATATCAGGTCCTGCTTTATCCAGTGCCCCGAGCAGATTATTGTATGTCTGCTCATTGATATCCGTAAGATTTGTAAATCCATTCGCAATAGACTGGCTTACATCACTGCTCCAGGATTCTATCTTTCTACTGTTGCGCTCCAGATAACTTGCAATTCCGTCCAGTCCCAGATCTACTGCCTTGGCCGTAACAGCAATCTTATTTCCTATCTTGTTTCCAAGGTATCCCCCCAGCGGATCCATGATGGTCTCAATGTTTCTGACTGTAGTTTTGGCCAATGGATCCATCTGGGCCATGATTCTGGAGAAATTATTCTTCAGACTTCCGAAATCAATCTTTTTCAGACCATTGTTGAACTGATCTGCAAAATTTTTGACACCTGGAATCTTGAATGCATCTGAGAGTTTTTTCGAAATTTTATCCACACTGGCTTCAACTTCCTGCGTGGAAGTCTGCAAACCAGCAATATCTATTCCTGAAGATTCTCCGGATGCCGAAGAGGAATCTGTCTTCTGGGAGAGTAAATCCAGTTCATCAGACGAAAGTAATCCGCCTAACTTTTTAGCTGCTTTTCCTGCGGCATTAATATTATCACTGATGCCAGCAGACGCTTCCTCCGCAGCCGCCATGCCTGTGGCTACATCATTACCCTTCTTTCCGGCAAATTTATCCGTAAATGCTTTAAATACATTTGCCAGCTGTACCAACTTCCCCATCAGGGTATTGATCACCTTGATTGCCGGTGTCAGTACATTGATCAGTCCCTGACCGATTGCTGCCATAAAAGACTCAGTCTGCAGCTTTAGGATTCTGACCTGATTGGCCCAGCCATCAGAAGTCCGCATAAAGTCCCCGGATGCTGTCGCCAGTTTACTCTGAACAAAGGAATACCGCAGGGCTACCTTTTCTGCCTCCGACATTGCCGCAGTGGTTTTCCCGTAGCCATTGGCCATAGCGTAAGCATCCAGTGCCGTCTGCGTCATAACGACACCAAGATCTTTCAGACTCTCTGTTTCTCCAGTGAATACCGATTTCAGCTTTGTATATGCTTCGTCCTGAGATATGTTATAAAAGGATGCCACATCTCCCGCCAGTCCTGTCAGCGTGGTAGACATATCGTATGCCTGCTTCTCGCTAAATCCGAAAGCCTTGGCCATTGCACCGAAGGTTCCTGTGTACCTCTTGGCCATCGTCTCGGACAGTCCAAATGCAGTTGCGGCATTCTGCGCAAATTTATCTACCTGCTTCGACATTGCCGGGAATGTCACGTCCACAACATTCTGTACTTCACTCAGATCTGATCCCAGTTCGATACACTTCTCACTGAAATCTACGAGCTTTTTTACAGCAAAAGCGGCAGCCAGTTTCTTACCTACTTTCGTAGCCAGGCTTTGGATGCCGCTCATCTGCTTATTAAAGTCCTTTTTATTTACGACCAGATCTAATCCGATCTGTCCAACGCTTGTAGCTTCACTCATAACCAGCCTGCCTTCTAAGACAGGCACATCGGCACAGCGTCTTATAACTTCAACTCAAAAATCTTTTTACAGTCCTTATTTTTACAGCGGAAATAAATTCCCCTGCAATGTGCATCTTCCGTCTGCATTGCATTCACCGGATGCCCACAGTAAGGACACACTACTTTTTTCTTATCTACTTTTTCAATGTATATCGCCCCCTGCCAGAGAAATGAACACATTCTTCAGTTGATCAAGGACTGCTGCCATATTATCAGGCGCTACCTTTTTTGCACTGTTTGCACGCCATTCATTTCTGATTCTGTGCTGTTCTGGAGTAAAATGATCTAAGATATCCTTATCCTCCTCGGCCCTTATTGCTACGATCCGTCCCAGCGGTGTCTCCGGTCCGATTCCGATAAGAAGATCCCTAAACTCATCCCACTTCATGGTATCAATTTCTTTCGACAGCCGTATCCCGTACTGCGCCTGGAAGGATGATACGATCAGACTGTAATCTCCGATCAAATCATAGTACGGGTCACTGCTCTCCCGGCTCTTCATCTCCCGTGATCAGGTCTACTGCTGCCATGATGATCGTCTGTAAATCCTTAAACTGGAGATTCAGTTTATCGATCTTTTTCCGATCCTTCTCATTGAAAATCAGTTCATATACCGCCAACACTTCTTTAGCTGATGTACCCTTCGAAAAAAGGCCCATGATCTTCAGTACAGTGGCTGCATCGGAATTGACTTCTATGGTGACATCCTTCACCTTCAATACCGGATTCTCATCAAAATTCAGTTTTTCTGTAATATCTACGATTTTCTTTGCCATAATAGCCTCCTGTTTTTATGCTGCTGTAGAAATCTCCGGTTTGCCGTTGCTCATAATATCAAACTCCAGAGGGGCCACGGCTGTAGAATCTCCAGCACCGATATTTTTCACGTTGATAACTGCCCCGTTAAATTTAACCACCGTTCCATCCGGGAATGTCCACTGGACATTTTTCTCTGCGGAGCGGCCGTTTACCCATGCAAGAGACGCTACAGCATCATTACCGGCATCTCCGACGTTCCTTTTTGCAGTCACGGAAATCGTGACACCTTTACTGGTCAGCAGACGTCTTACCCATCCTTCTTCCGTAAAAGGATGCCATTCCTCTACTCCATTGTCGAAGGATACGCTGAATGTCTCACAGTCCGCAATATTAACCATATTTTTTTCAGCTCCGCTTTCCGCAGCATCGATCTGAAACTGGTTTTCATAACAGGGATATACTCCTGTAATAGGTGTGCTCATTCTTTTTCACCTTTTCCTTTCTCATAAATAACAGCCATCTCTATGACCCATTCGCAGATACCGGCATCATCTTTTCCGACATCCTGGAGTTCATAGAGGGGCTGTATAAATTTTATCAACTCATCATTGACCGTTACATTTCTTGCAGCCTTCACCGCATCAAATGCTATCATGGCTGCTTTTTCTGATTCTCTCGGCGAATTATTCCAGTGAATCAACAGGGTGACATATTTTGTCCCGTAAGATGCAAGCTGTGGTCCTCCTAATGCTGTCTTATACTCCTGCTGATGTTTGCTGTTATAAACACCGATGGACTTCTCCTGCTTGTCCGGCAGGCTTCCCATATATACATGGTCTGCCAGTTCAAGGGATTCCACATAATCCCGCACATCCGATAACATCATAATCCGGCAATCCTCCTGTATATTTGTTTGTATGCCTTTTGGCAGTACTCTGCTTTCTTCCCAGAGATCCAGTCCTCATACCATTCACCTCTTGCATTCGGGTTCTCCGTCTTCTGAAAATGATATTCCGGATGAAAATAAAGCCGTCTTGCATATGGTGTACTGGATATGATACTGACTTTTCCCTGGCTGCTCTCCGAATAATCAACAAAAGTGCTCTCGTTTTGCAGATTGCCGGTATCCCTTGGGAACACCTGTGCCTGCACCACATTAGTATGTAATGCCTCAGCGGTCTGCTCTAAAGCCATCACCTGTGCTCTCGTCAATTGTTGGATCTTCGGAAAATTCAGCTTTACTGTGGAGTTTACACTGATCATACCAACAGCACCTCCGTATAGTTGACTGTTCCGTCCGGGTTTCTCGCCTTACGCCCTTCCAAAATCCTGCGCTTACCCCCAAATATCACAGCACTTCCTCCGGATATGACCGGAAGCTCCGGACAAATATCTCCTGGAAACAATGCGGTTCCTGTAATCTCTATCAGTTTCTTCTCCGATGTCAGCACAGTCTTGGCTTTGTCCTGATAGTTACATTTTCCGGAATATTCCACAGGCTTCAATGGCTCCCCGTATTTGTTCAGTCCTTCCTGATCTATCGCAACAGAGATATCTGTCTTGCATAATCTTTTTGGCACCAGACACGGATATTTCATGGAATCACCTCGCAATTCTGCAACACAGACCCGTCTGCATCAGCAACGAATAGACATCCCGCTTCATGGCAATACCTTTTTCCCTGAAAACATTCCAGGAACTTCCGAACTGTGCGGATACTCCATTAATGCTATAGCTGGATAAAATCGTATTGATTTCATCTACATTCTCATATTCGAAATCCGCCTGCTGGCAGACAACTTCTTTGATAGTCTCCTGCTGAAAAGCTGTCAGATGATCGAATCCTGCTGCCACAATCCGGTTAAATGTCAGGCTGTCAATATGCCGGGAGGCCTGACGGAGTGCTCTTTCAAGCTCTCCGCCAGGAATCACGCTGCCATTATAGCTATCTTTGTATTCTTCTTTGCTTACATAAGGTTTGTAGGACATAGTTCCTCCTTACTCCCCGGTATACTCCGTGGTATCCACATCTACATAGACGCTATCCACTTTGTTGTCACGTCCATTGGGGAATACAAAGGTATCCGACAGAGATCTATTCTGGTACAGGTATCCGTCTCCTTCTGTGTGAGTACCGGGATTGAAGTAATAAATAGATGCAATCTTAGGAACCGTCTTACAGGTCTGTCCGCATGCCACCAGTACATTGATCTTATGAGCTCCGGTTACAGCTACAACGTGGTTACTGGTGTCCTCGACCACCTTTTTCAGCGGAGCAAATCCACCCTCAGCAGGCTCCCAGTCGAAAGCATCATAGAAACGCTCATCGTCGATAACTTCCATGATGGGTACACCATCAATATCTGTCACTCTGGTCTCGATACCAATACCGCCCTCAGCGATCTGCGTAAGTTCAATCTTACGGGTAAATTCTGTAGACTGCTCCAGTGCATCCATAATGGGACTGGCCACATACATAAGCAGGCTGCCATTTGCCTTGTACCGTCTCAACTTACCTTTTGCAAGGATGTCCTTCAGCATTCCGAATACCTTTGCCTTTGTATAAGCAGAAATAGCGGTCTGGCTGTGATATCCCTCTTCCTTCTGTGCCACCTGTGCCACACGGGAGAAGAACAGGGCATCTGTCTCAGGCACTACCTGAGTCTGTTCGAAGGTTCTGGAGATATTCTGCATGGATGCTGTTGCATTGGTCTCATCTACATCTGCCTTGTCTACAAGGAACTGAACGTCTCTGTCATGAGTTACTGTAAAAGGAACATCTTTCTGATCGAAGGATCCTGTGTTCCATCCACCGGTTCTTTTGTGATTCTTATAACCAGTAGTGCTCATCTGTGTAAAGTGGAATGTCTTCGCATCCAGCCATCTTACATTAGATGTAATAAAGGGAGAGGTTAACGCTCCCTGCATCAGAATCTGCAGGAGTTCAGGACTCCACTGCTGTGCATAGTTTAAATTAGGCATATCTCATACCTTCCTTTCCTTAGTTCCACCGATTCCATCTTTTGGTCGGTGTCTGTTGCTGTTGTACGGTTGCCTGTTGTGTATGCTGCGAAGGATCTCCGCCTGTCCCTACATGAAGGAAACCTGTAGTATCTGTCTCCTGCGGCTTTAATGCAGGAATATCCTCTAGCACCTTATTCAGGGCTTCCGTAAGTTTCTCATTGCTGATCTTTCCATCCTGTCCTACTGTCTGGCTGAAATCTGCCATCTTCAGTACATAGGGAATGGATGTTACGCTGATTCCCAGTCCGACTGCTGTCATCGTCGCTGCCTGCTGGATCTGTGCCTGTCTTGCCTCAGCTGCTGCGGTTGCAACCTGCTGTTGCAATGCTTCCACATTCGGCTGATTTGCCGCCTTCTGTTCCTTGAAGGTTGCTATAGCCTGTTCCACCTCCTGTTGGGAAAGTCCCTGCTGCTTGAAATAGGCTTTCAATGCCGTATCTTCTTTTGCCGCAAGCGTTCCATCCAACATCTGCTGGATTTTCCCATAGTCAATCTGCGGTGCTGCATTCTGCTGTGACTGCTGATTAGTCTGTTCTCCTGCCGGTGCTCCGCCCTGGCTTCCATCGGGGTCTAAGAATCTTCTTACTGTCTTGTAAAACATAACGTGCTCCTTTCCATTTTGAGGGTGTCACCCTTACTGCGATCCATTGTCTTCGGTGTCTCCGGTCACGCAGCAGTTTAATGCCTTGCTCGTGTTTGGGCATAAAAAAACACGCCATGAAGCGTGTTGATTCCAGATTATTTGTTGCACCGGTGCAATTTTCTTTTTTCGAAATAAAAATACCACCAATCTACTGACCGGTGGCTTCATGTTCTTTTACCCTTCTTCGTAAACGTTCTTTATAATCCTCATAGCTTTTATCTTTTCCGATAAGGAATGCTGCATCTCCCATTTTTTCAGAAAATGATAACACTTTCCTGCGCAGTTCCTGCAGTTCCTCATCGTTTTTCATTCTTTCAATAAATTCTTTTTTGAACATAATTACCTCTTCAGCACTTTCATAAATGCTTCATACACCTCTGTCAATTCGCTTTTTATGAATTCCACTGTTGCATCATCTGACCGATACAATGCAGCATATATATCCGCAAATATCTCCGACTCCGCATATCCTGGTTTACCTATATACTGTGATTCATGTCCATATGCCCCAGTAATTACATTATCTGTCATGCATGACATAATATCACTGATGAAGTAATTGTACTCTAAATCACCGTTTTCGGCAAGTCTCTGCTGATACTTCTCCTTTTCTTGCAACACACTTTTTTCTGTATTCTTTATTGACTCCACAAATTCAGTATACATTGGGCTACCATACTCATTATGATCAATTCTATGTGCTATTTCATGAGCCAGTACATCTTTGTAATTTTCCTCATCATATAAAGGATGGTTCGGATTGATAAGTATTATATCCGTATCCGGATCATACGAAAATGCATGTTCTGACAGTTCAGTTATCTTAATGCACTCATCTTTTGTGTATTGATCCATTAAATCTATCATGATCTGCGGAGTATCCGATCTCGGTACTTTCACCTCATCAGGAACTTTATACCGGACTTCTGTTTCCTGACTCCATTCTTTTTCCTTCTCGTAATACTTGCTTTTGTTCTCAGGATCCAGTGAAAATGATGCTAATCTATGGAATTTCTTCTCCTGTCTCTCTGCATATTGCTGTCTTGCCTCCTGTCTGTTCTGCTCCTCTATATTTTCTATATCCTTTTTGCTGTATTCATTATCCAAATCTTCCAGTTCTGGAAAATAGGTCGTATGGCTATCCTTACACCGGGGATGATAAAGCCCCGCTGCTATTGCCGCGCTCATCAGTGGATAAGGTCCGTCCTTGGCGCTTCCACCGCTCCATACATCATCGATCAGTATCTTACCGACAAACGGTAAACACTTGGGGCAGGGGTTTCCACGTTTATTCATGATCACCGTGGATATTCCCCATTCCTGCCTTTTCTGCCCTTCTCCTTGCAGGTATGCCCGCTTACTGGCTGTCCGTATTGCCATATCCGCATAGTCTGCCAATGTGTGTCTAGATCCATTGGCATATTCCACACAGTTAAGGCCGGCGGCAATGAAATCTTTTGTAGCCATGTCCACCGCCTTCTCATAAGTCCCTGCTCCACTGTTGGCATATACCTGAGCATTAAAAATAATCTTGCGGTATTGGTCATTAGCCATGCGCAGGACGGCTGTCTCAGCCTTTTCCATGTCTGATGTGGTCGCCCGGATCAGTGCCTCCAGCTTCCTCTGGTTCAACCGGAAGAATGCCGCCGATGCTCCCAGACTTACTCTTCTTGCCGGGAAACCTTTCTTTATAGCCTCCAGTATGGCTATCTCCTGATCCATATCTCCTTCATCCCTGGCAGTACTAATCAGTGCTTCGATTCGGTTATTGATATCCTTGAATTTTGCACCGAACCGCTCCTGATTCTCTTTTCTGTACTTTTCCAGTGCCCGGAGCTGCTCTGTCTGCCACATGGACCATTGCTTGTCCTCATCGATTTCCTCGATCTTATGTCTTCGCATATTCCGGATCATGGAAGCAATAAGTTCATTCTCAACAGCTTCGAATGCAGTTCCGATGTCATATTCTGAATTTATCTTAGGCATCTAAGTCACCTGCCGTTTGCATATACCTTGAATCCCTGGCTTCTGAACTGTCTGGTCAATGTCTTGATCTGCGTGACGCTGGTACAATGATCACAACGAAGTTCCGCATAATTACCTTTTTCCACTGCATAGATTCCTTTCGGAACCTGCTCACTGGCCACCTTCAGAAGCCCCTGGTATTCCTCCCGGTTCATCCGGTATGTTTTTTTCGCTACTTTTACTTCCATCACTGCCTCCTGTAAATCCGTTTATCCCGAATTCTCCTGCATCCGTCCTGATCTCCGGCTCCTGAATACTCTGAATCCCCTGCTCTGCCTTGAGCCTTGCGATTTCTTCTTTTTTGCAATCATCGTCCAGACTGTCACCGTATAGTTCCTCCACACAGCGCTCAATGCTCATGATTCCGCTCTGCTTTGCCTTACCGACTGTTTCCACCTGAGATTCAAATGAAGGATTGGCATATTCTCCAAATGGGAGATTTACCTCTACACTTTCCACTGCCTCATTCTTCATCAGGTGATATGCGTTGATACACATGGATACTACCTGTGGCAATACTGTCTGAAGAGTTTCCACGATAATATTTCTTGTGTACAGCGTTGTTTTTTCCTTTTCACGCTGCGCTTCTGCATTATCCAGTTTTTTTACATCAATCCCCAGTGTAGAAGGACTAATAATCCCCTGCAGGCAAAGGTCCAGAGCCGTACAGTAGGAAGCCTGATAGCTGTCATGAGGAATGCTCGGCTGGTCTGTATTGATTACGTTTTTCTGCCCTTCGCGCTGGTCTCCTTCTGCTGCAAAATATCTGTTATCGAACGGATTGGGTGTTATCGCAGCTCCTGTTTCCGGATTTCTCGGGACCAGGCAGTCCGGAACATATGTTTTGGCTCTTCCTGCTCTCAGCGCATCCATCCACTGGCTCCATACTTCATCCAGTGCATCATAGCTGTCCACCTTTCCGTCAAAGATGCTTCCGCCACGGCCTTCATATTTTGCCGACTTATAGAACATCATAGGCACCGCCAGCATAACGCTTTTATCGAAGGTCACATCTTCCAGTGAATCGGTTATCTGTAGTGTAGTCAGCGGAACCTGTCTGTTATCCAGATACAGTTCGTTCTTTACATACCCATATCCGTATATCTCATTGAGCACATATGTCTTTCCTCCTCCGCTGTAGGGTGTCTTAAATATCACTTCCCGTACCTTGTCCTTTTTCCGGATGATTTCGACACGATCCCCGGCATACCATTCTAAAATCGGATACTCACTGACTTCTGTATCAATGGACACTTTAAAAGCCCCGTCTCCGATATACAGCGCTTCTTTGATTGCATCCTCTACCTTATCGGCAAAGTTATTATTCTCAGGCTTTGCTATGTCTTTCCATATCTGTTTCTGCTTTTCGTTCTCTGAGGAAAATTCAAATTCCCCCATATCCGGAAGAACTACTGCTGCCAGAGTTCTCACTGTAAGCGCCGGAAGACCTGTGTGGATCTTGCGCATTTCCATCCCCGGTGTGCTCTTGCTGGACCAGAATTTATATTTATCTGCATATTCTGCGTTCTGCTCATAGAACTGCTCCAGTTCATTGCTGTCACCGCGATACCAGATGCGGTTTCTGATTGCGTTTCCCTCGAAATCCATCATCTCATTGATATTGAACACGTACGGATTCGCCTGAGAAACATTCAGCCAGCTCCGTATACCTCTTTTGATATTCTCATTTATCTTTTCCATCAGGTTCACCTCTGTTTATCCTCCTCGAATCCGATCATATTCCGGTATGGAATCCATCCGTACTGGTTTGCATTGATCGTATGGTCATTCTTATCCTCCGGTACCGGAACATCCTCTTCCTCATCCCAGGAATAACGTTCCAATTCTGAGATATGGTTTGTACAATCCTCAACTACCAGATAGCAGTCCTGCTGGATCCATCCCAGCTGTAAATTGATACGGTCCAGTATTGTTACCTTCTTGTAGGACTCAATGAAATTATAAAGGCACCCATGCAGGCGCTTATACTTCCGCAGTTCTGTTATTGTCGCCGCATCTGCGCAGTCAATAAAAGACTCTTTTGCAAATCCCCATTCCGATCTGCATCTATCCAGAAAAGCTATAAACTTTACCGCTGTGTCAGAAGGAGCCAGCGGTATACTGAGATCAGCATTGCTATATACCTTCTCAGCCAGCGTGATCAGCTTGCGGTCATCCGTAATGCCCTGGAAGATCATTGCAATAGTATCCGGAGATTTTGAGGAATATGATGTATCCAGTCCGGCTGTAAACTTCCTGAAACGGATATTCCCATCTGCAACCTGTTTCTTCACCCACGCAGCAGTAACAACATGTTTCTTTCTGACAAAGTTGGAGAATACCAACCCTGTCGCTTTGCCTCGGAGACCCTGGATCTTGTTTTTCCAGATCTTTGTTCCCTTCGGTGTGTTTTGCAGGATCATCTGCAGCTTATCCGGCGTAAGGCCTGCATTGTCTTTAAAAGAAAAGAACCAATGGATCCATCCGTCCTTTGGCTCTTCTTTCAGTTCCTCTATAATTTCCTGCGGTGTCTCGTCCTTCCATTCCGGAAGAGGACGTGCACAGTTGATATATTCTTTGTACACCGGCAGTCCCGGATCATCCGGGTTCAGTGTTGCCATCAGATAATCACATCTCATGGATGCTTCTCTGACAAAATCTATGTCTGCGGTATTTACTTCATCTATGTACAGACAGCCATATTGTCCACCCAGGGCCTTCTTCCACTTTTTCTTGTTACCGTAGCCCAGCACATAAATTACTTTATCCCCCTTGCCAGTATGCAGAATCAGATGTGGAATCTTATCGTCTTTGGTTCCGCTGCCGTTATACTCCACCAGGATCCCGAAATCATCCAATATACCAAGGTCCTTGTTGATGATGTTCTTCTCAGCAGTTCCGGTGTCATCCGCCGCAATGATGTGCAGCTTCTTGGGACTTTCCGCTACCTTAAGCATAAACTTGAAGATTCCTACCGTTGTTTTACCTGCCGCCGTGGTTCCTTCCAGGAATTCCACCGGAGCATCGCATTTCAGGAATGCTTTGTATTTCTCTGATAGCAGGAGCTTACTTACGCTCATTACCCATCACCACGCATCTGTCTGATCAGGTCATCCAGTTTACTCTGTTCAGACTTGAGTTCTCCGGAGATCTGGACATCCTGTTTATCTCTCCATTTATCCGGTTTTCGGTTCTTCAACCAGAATATCTGGGCTGTGGTATCCGGCTCTACTTCTTTTACTTTTCGTTCCACAAGCATTTCTTTTGTTTTGGGGAACTTCTCTCTTACAAGCATCAGCTCATCATCTGTTGCCTCCGGATGCTCCAGTTTGTAGCGATTCATATATTCAAATAGCTTTTGACTATATTCTTCCTGCTCCATCGGAACGCTTACATATTTATCTTCTGTATACCGATATCCCAGCGCCCTTTTCAAGAGCGCATTTTCCACTTGCAGGTCCACAACTTCCTTTCCCCTTTTTAGGGTGTCCGAAATGTCCGGATACAATTTTTTCCATTCATTTAATGTAGACCTGGAGATTCCCATATTACCAGCAATCTGTTCTTCTGTTAGTCCATCCCTTGTCCATCCTTCCAGCTTTAGTAAGCCTTCCGGTGTCAGCCAATATTTATATTTGCCTTTTGCCATCCGCTCACCATCTCTCTATAGTTGCACCGGTGCAACTCCACGAAAAAAGGCAACGCAGCTATCTGCATTGCCCTGTCACTAATTTATCACGATACTATATTATCACATTTGACATGCGAAATCATGCCATCTTTTACTTTAACTCCCCAATATACCTTCCGATCTGTTCTATAGTCTTAAAAACTATCCTCTTCATCTGTCTCTCACTGTATGAGGCACCACCGATTTTTAGGTAGGGAATCGGTGCTCTGAGACCTTTACTCCAGTACCTGATCCGGATTACCTTCTGTTCTTCTGGTCGAAGAGAATTATATACAAATTCCACTGCCTCAATCTCTTTCTTGATCCGTTCATGGTATACGGATGTCATCTTCAGGGCTTTTGCTTCTGTGACAGACTGCGCCTTGTCTCTTTCCCTGGCAGGATCCGACGGACGACTGCTGCCTCCCGCCGGTGATGCCATGATCTCCGATATGTACTCCTCATATTCTTTCTTTCGTTGGGGATACCGTAATAATATAGTTTCGATAATCCTCCAGCTTGCTCTGTTAATTCTTTGCATTAATGCGTTCTCCTTTCCGAATATTGTGATTTATACTGTAGCCACTCTCAACCTAAAAATAGATCTCATACACTCCTGATCCTCTGCAACATAATGCTGCCCAGCCGTGCTCCGGTCCTTGTGTCCCAGGTAGTGTCCAGCATCCCATACGGTACCGCCACGCTTACAGATATTGGTGGCCGTGGTCTTGCGGAAAAGGTGCGGGTATACTCTGCGCTCCACTTCCGCACGCTGCGCGATTGTTCTGACTGCAGAACGAATCCCAGATCTGGACAGGCGCTTGTGCTCTCCCTTCACAGCACGCTCCGCTACAAATAGCGGATCCCGACTGTTAATGCTGCACCTGCGCTCCTGGATGTACTCTCCCAGATACTTTAGTGCGATATCATCAAGGTACACTGTCCGGTAGGTACGTGTCTTCTGCCCGTACACCAGCACGGATCCGGTTCGCCAGTCAATATTATTTACATTAAGCTGTTCCGCCTCACCCACGCGGATTGCCGTGCTCCGTAGCAGTTCCATCATGGCGCGGTCACGTTTGCAGGTACATCCGCTCTTAAGCTCCTCGTACTCCTGCGCTTCCATATGATCCACCGGCTTCTCCTGCTCCGGATAGGGCTCTATCGATTCCACGGGATTCTCACTTACAATTTTGCTCTTGCGTAGCCATGTAAAAAATGCACTGAGGTGCCGCCGCTGGTTATTCAGTGAGGTATTGCTGTTGCACCCATTAATGCTATTAAGCCAGCCCTCTACATCCATACTGGTAATCCGGGTAAGCGGCTTTTGACAGTAATCTGTAAGACGCCGTACCGCATCCATATACTGCCTGACAGTCTTGTCCGACAGCTTGGGAGCTTTTTTGAGCATAAACAGCTGCACGATATATTCGTTGGTATTGTCTACGGTGGCGATCTCCGTTTTCGGTGCATCCACCTCTACCTTGGTCAGCTCATCGGTGAGTACTACCCCAAGTAGATCCAGCTCCTGGCTGTCCAGATGGTAGCGCATTTTCAGCATGATATTGTTTTTAACCTGTTCCTTAATGTCCATTCCGTAACCCTCCACAAATTTCTTGCCTGGGGATCACCGGTGTGGTATAATACTCCCAGACGTGAGAGCGGTACAACTTACTTTGGTCGGTGGGTGTACCGCTGTTTTTATGTAACAGACCATTGACAAATACTTGCAGCAATGGTATTATTTGTTTGAAGAGAACAAATGTTCTGTATTCGTGGATTTGTCCCGGTGCAGGACATTTTGTTTTATGTAACTTTTTAGCTTAGTCTTGTTTGAAATGGAAAACCTCTTTGTATTTTTTCTCCTTTTTCCATTCACTTTCAATTTTCATAACTTCTTCAAAAGATAAGTCCGTCAATGTCTCGCCCTCACAATCCCTATGAGATTTCCTGAAATTACCTACTACCGTATATTTATTTCCCATATTTTTCATTCCTTTCTTGATTAAATTTCAGTTTACAGCATTACCAATTCATCCTTGTTGATAAGCGTACTTGCAATGCTTCTTGTTACATGCGTCATAATTTCAGCTTGTGAATGATTTTCTGCAGCATACTTTCTAACAGAATCCAAATCATAAGAAAACCCTGCATCGTCAAGATACTGTCTGATAAACTGTTCATTATCTTCTGATGAAAGACGATGCAATTCATGCTTTTCTGTAAATCTACGCTTCACTGCAGTATCAACATCATCTATGAGGTTTGTTGCGGCAATGATTACATGGTCGTTAGTAACTGCATCTAACAGCTGTAACAAGCATGTTGTACTTCTGGAAACCTCTGCGCTCGCTCCTCCTCCACCATATTCCCTCTTTACTGCCAAGCTGTCGATTTCATCCAACATTACAACGCATTGATGCTGATTGATGAAATTAAACAGATTCGTAAGATTTTTTGCAGTTCCACCAAGATAACTATCAAGCATTCTTGAAAAATTCACATATAAATACGGCATTTCAAGTTTATATGCTACATACCTGGAAAAAGCCGTCTTCCCGACTCCGCTCTCGCCATAGAGCAATGTTGCATTCAGATACGGGATCTGTTTCTCCATAAGCTGTAAACTCACATCATTCATGTTCTTGATCAGTTCGAATAATTCCTTTTCTTCATTGGTCAGATAATATCTGCTTTCTAAGTATGTATTTGTCAGATCTTCCATCGTTGCAAAACTGGAAACATTTGCTGGTAGCTCCATAAGATTCATTCCACCAGATCGTAACAAACTTTGATATTTTGTGACTGCATAGTGATTCTTCTGAGTTGTATCTTCCGCACAACAGCAAAGAGCTGCATCTTTGGCTTTTTGTATGTTGTTTTCAGCCACATATCGTACCAAAGCAAGCTGATTCCTCGTCATTCCCATAATTTATTTCCTCCGCTAAATCCTAATTTAGCTTATTAACCTCTGGCCACATTTCGGACAGTATTCATCGTTCACTTCTGCGTCATTGCATCCGTTTTCCTCTAAACAGTTGGGGCAGATGTATTCGTCCACATGGATCTCGCAGACTTTCATTGGAATCTGCTTCTTAAGAGCCTTTATTCCCATTTGTGCGGCTGCATAAGTCTCATCTGCCACAGGGCAGCAATGCCAGCTATTCAATTCTTCTATTGCGTCGCTAATTGGAGTAATATCCATAAGTCCAGCAACCTGATCCGTCACTTGTCCTGTGTACAACGCATATTCGTTCATAATTATTTGGATTATGCAATTATCACAGTCACCTGTACATGACTCTGATCCCTCACACGGCATCACTACATCGTCTGGTACACTTTCTCCTCCGCTTGTAAGTGGATTCGTCATGGTGCAGCATTCTTCCGGTACCCATACTCCTTCATCAAATTCAACCATTTTTATCATTTTGCCATCTCCTTTCCCTGCCATTGCAGTCCCATTGTTGTGAGTTCACCGTAGGAGAAACACCTTGTAAAACCTGTCTTGCAATCTCTGGTCTGGACCATATGCGGATAAACCGCTATTACCTCGTATTCCCTGGTCTCGCTGATAAATCGGTGTTGTCCCCGTCCGCGGATCTCCAGCGGCTCCTCGATGGACTTGTGTGTTGTCTTAATTATGTCGCCTATATGTACATTATGGATTCGCGGCGCATGATCCGGCAGAAGATTGCCGTCCCAGTCCTTATACTGCATTGTAGTCTCCTTCCTGGACGACTGCTGCCTCTTGGATTTCCAGCGGCCGTCCCGTGGCTATGTTTATGGTTGTTCGTGAGTACACTCCAAAAGGCTTATTGATTTTTCTGGGCTGCCAGCGCTTTCTGTACTGCAGCATAGTAATTATTCACTCCGGCGATCAGGATCTCCGTCTCGGTCTTTGCCATTTTTTCGGCGCAGTATTCCAGTCGCCGCTTTTCCTCCGGCGTCATCCGGATGATCTTGCTTATTGTTCTGCTTTTCATCTCTGCGCTCCTTTCGTGTATATACAATTTTGTATATACATCATCCCCACTTGTTATAGGTCAGGGCATCCTCCGACCAGTCTTGGTAATGGTTCTGCAGGTACTGCCTAAACATCTGCTGCATCTCATTCCGTCTACCTTTGTTGCCATTGTCCAGCATCTCATGATGACTCTGACAACCCAGGGCTCCATTCTGTGGGATCCCGAGTCCGCCGCGGGATCTCGGGATATAATGCATGATGCTTAAGAGCTGCTGTCCGTACCAGGTGACATCCTCCATGTGATATTCCATATGGCAAAAAATGCACTGGTATAGATCCCTCTCCTTGATGATCTGACGGGAGGCAGCATTAAACTCCCGCGCTCTCGCCTGCTTCGACCGCTTCGGCATTGCTATCCGCCTCCTTTATGAGTTCTTCCAGCTTGTCCAAGTATTCGGAGATATCTTTCACCTGCACTCGCGCCGCGATGATCAGATCCATCTCTGCGTAACGTACCAGATTATCCACTGCTCCACGGATGGACTGGAGATAAGCAGTCCTTTGGTCTGCATCCGGACAATATTGCGGAAAGTCACTTTCAAGGTCTGTCTGTCCCGGTACCTGCTCTTCCGTATCCATGGTGTCGGTATTCTGTTTCTGTTCAGATTCCCCGGAGCATGAGTCAGTTACCTGTGTTTCCGGCTCTTTCGGTGCCGGATCCGGTGCGGCTCCCGGGATGGTCATCTGCTCCGGCTTCTTTTCCAGTTCCTTGGGCTTTTTCTTCGGTTCTGTGTTTGCTTTGGTCACACGGGATTCCTTACGCTTTTCCGGTTTCTTTTCCTTCGGAGTTTCATCCGATTGCACCGGTGCAACTCCCGGTTCTACCGGAGTCAGGTCCTCGCCATAGAGTTTCTTGTACTGCTCCTCAGGGCTGCTGCCTCCATCTATGAGAGACCGGACTGCATCACAGATCTGATCCTCTGTGTATCTGCTCCGCTCCAGCGTTTTCAAATTCACGATGGTGGCTCCATCAGAATTTACAATGATCTGTGTCCTACGCTCTCCTGGAATCCGGACGGTATACACTGCGTCTCCCTGTGGAATCAGTACATCCATGATCTCTGCATTATTTTTGTTGCCAAATGCAGTATGTAAAAAACATATCTCCCACAACTTCCGGAAGAGTTCTTCCTGCTCTTTCCCCAGCTGCCATAGGTTTCTTTCCAATGGCGATCCCTCCGGCGGAAGCATGGGCTTGTCCGTTACGGCTGCTGCCTCTGCCTTCTCAATCTCCACCTCAATATCCGTGACCTTGCTCTCCGCATCCACCTCGTCTTTGATTGCCTGTATCTCGGTCTTGGACAGATTCGGAGATAAAGCCTCGTTAATAGCTTCCGGGATGCTTAACATTATGGCTAACTTTGCAAAACCAAAATCTTTGTACTGGTCTTTTAACACGTGGCTGTTTCCGTCCACTGAAAAATTCTGGACAATACGTATGTATCGCGACACAGTCCCGGGGTCCAGCTGATAGCGTCTCTTGGCAAAATCCTGATAGTCCGTATATTCCGAGTCCTGCAATATATCCGTATCCCTTGCCATTTTTAGGATGTATCCCATCTCCATAAATCCCTCTTTGATCTTGTTGGCAGTCCTGTCTGCTGCCGCCTCGAAATCTTTATATCCCGCAAATGCAAGTACTTCCGTACTTTCTGCTTTTATCAGTTCTTCCATCAGATTACCTCCATCAGATCTTCTGCCAGTCCTTTCAGGACCACAGTATTATTCTTTGCCTTCAGTTCTTCTATGTTCTTCTGCCGCAGGATCTCACTCTGTGCGGCATATTCATGATCCTGCCTGCTCATGCGCTTGCGGATCACCTTCTGCCACTCCCTCAGGAACGGCTTGATCTCTTCTATGCCCGGCTCCTCGTCGTAGGCTCCCCGGTGCTGGCGGATGGTACCGCCCGGCTCCACCTCTATCGTGTAAAAAGGCTTATCCGGGGACGACTGCTGCCGCAGGAAGCAGATATAGGTCTCTCTGCTGACAATCCGGTCAAAATATCTCTCCGTGTTACCGACGCAGTGATGCAGTGCCATGCCCTCTGCTGTAATCTCCATAAAGTCCCTTGGAACCACAATACAATAGGTGTCATTCTGATACTCAAACTTCTCGCTGATCTCGGAGAGGATATCCTCATATCCCGGATACTTGTTCCTCATCTCCTCCGCCTGCTTCCTTGCCATTTCCGCATTTCTTTTCCTTTCAAATTCTTCCCTGTGCAGTTCCACTTCCTCATTCACTTCATCGTGCCGGCGCTTCAATTCCCTGGGGCGGTGTACCAGTGCATCATCCATGTGTTTTCCCAGCGTTCGTGACATGGACAGATAGTCCTCGTACTGATTTCATACAGCCTTGATCTTCATTCCCGGATACGACTCCTTTTTCTGCCGATTCAGGTAATTCATCAGCTGTTCCGGTGACATGTATTCTCCGACGATAGATTTATCATAGTCATCCGGATCAATTCTGTTTTTTTCTGTCCATGCGATAAATTCTGCCGACAGTTTTCTTTCTTCCAGTTCTGACCACTGCATCCAACGTAGCATCTGCATTCCGCCGTTTTCCTGCCGCAGGCGGTTGATCAGCTGCTTGTCATCTATCAGTAAGATATCTTCCATGCATTTGCCGTTTACTTCGACCGTATTCCCCAGATACCCGCCCCGGTATGTAATACGCTGTGACAGTTCATCCAGGAGCCTGTAAAATCGTCCCTTTGCCATATACTCCGCGATACCGGTAAATTGTTCATTGCTTTCCACCAGCAATCCGTTATAAAATGCCTTAATCCCCATCTGTGCCAGCATCGGCATGACATCTGACCAGGCTTCGTATGCAGTATCCTTCAATCCGGCTTTGATTCCTTCCGTATCTGGATACAGGTAGGATGTATGCCAGCGTCTGCCTTGCGGATTGTGGTCGTGCCATCCGCACCAGTACACATCACAGTAGTAATAGATTTTCATAAAATCCTTTGCTCCGCGGAGCATCATCAGGCGGATCTGTTCATCCAGCTCTGTCTCTCTCTTCCCTGTTCTGGACCAGTCCACCGTTACCCTAAAATGTCTCTCCACCCCCTGTTTTTCATCCACGTCATGGATCATCGTTAGCCATCCGATTGTTTGGATTCTTCCCCTTGTTTTTTCCACCGTCAGGTCATGGCCACAGAGAGGACATTTGATCTGTTTACGATGTTTTACGGGGACTGCTGCCTCTTCTTTGAAATCTCCGTTGCATGCGGTGCAATGGCAGGTCTTGTCCTGCTTGTTATAAAAGGCATACTGCAGATCACCTACTATCTTCTCTGTGATCCAGTCATATACCCCGCGTCCCGGCTCCGGACACTTATTCATGAGATCTCTGATTCTCTGTTCTTTCCGGTCTCTGGCACGTTCCCTCTTATCCGCGCTGTAGTCTTTTTCCATCCGACATATCCTCCGCAAGGGATCGCTGATCCAACTGTAAGTTTCATGCATCGGGACAAACTTCTCCAGTTCTTTTGCCTGTTTTTCTTCCAGCCAATCTCCCTCACACGGTTCCGATCCCCAGTAGCATCCTCCAAATCCTTCCGTGCAATTTGTCAGATTGGTCTGCTCTTTTTTGCCTGTTCCGACGTAATAGGTGCCGTATTCCCATGTTTTCCGGTCTACAGCGTGTCGGCAGATATTCACTTTATTTTTCCAGATGTCCATGATCAGGTACTGGTCCGTCGCCTGAAAAGTAATCTGGTTTTCTTTCTTCCTTCTTTTTGTCCGTGGTATTAACGGTGCTTTCAGTATCTCTCTCCACTTCATGCCTGCTGCCTCCTCTCTGCTTCCGCCAGGGTATCCAGCGTATACCAGATGCCCGGCAGGATGTTCTTTCCGTCCACATCAAACAGTTTTGCCGCGACAATCTTTCCGTTCTGTTCCTTGATTAGTCCCAGGTGTGCTCCGTCACAGCCGCTTACTTTTGGATGGATTCCTCTTGCAATGGCGATCCCATCCGGAATCCTGATCTCTGCTGTGTTCTCCTTTACCTCTACCATATGACGCGAGGTCTTCCAGTTATCCCGGCGCGGATGATGTATCATGTAAAGCATGGCTTCTTTTGCAATGTCACGGTTGGTCAGTTCTCGCAGCAGAGTCAGTTTTGTGCATGCGATGCGGGTGTCGTGTCCGTCTTCTGCAATGTCTCCTTCTGCTTTGGCTTTAAAATACCTGTTACCGGCGCCCAGTCCGTAATACCATGTGCAGTCCAGCACATACTCGCAGGCATGCAGTCCTGTTGATGCGCATTGTGACCGTTCTGCCGTCGCCGGTACTCCAAGCTGATACTGTATTCCCTGCCCTGGTTTACAGGTCATGTCATTGTTTGTTGCTTTAAATACAATCATTTCTTCTCTCCCATGTAATAATCCAAGATGATCTTTTTTAAGTCATCACGCCCGCACATTCCAATCTGTCCGGCGCTCTCCGGCAATCCTGCTGCCTTTGTGATTCTCCGGTCAACCGTTACTCGGTTTTTCGATGCCAGTTTCAGTCCGGCGGCCAGCACATCCAAAAGCTTTTTATCCGGATTAAATACGGCATTGGCCAGAGCTGCACCGTCCTCTTCCATGTGCTGTGTCGGATATTCCATCAGCATCTGGACCACAAAATCTTTCCAGTCCTTCATCTGGCTCTCCAGCTTCAGGTCCTCTGCTTCCAGTTTCAGCTTACCGATTGCTGCCATTGTCTCATTGCACAGAGTATCCTCTGCATCGTCGCTGTCCATGTAGTCCTCGGCATCCTCTTTCTCCAGTCCGTTCTCTGTGGCCAGTCCGATCAGCGCTTCCATGTCCCCCTCTGCCTTCTGGGCGGCTGCTGCCCTGTTTAACTCCTCTACGGTATTAAATATTCCAAATTTCTTTTCCATCTCCGTCTCCTTTCCCGGTTGCACCGGTGCAATTCTGTCAAAATGTTCTATTTCTACCATTTCAGTGACATCACCGGAATTGTTTCTAACTCTATTCATTTACTGGTGTTACCTCTTGCAATTCCACTTTTGTAAAAATGTTAGATTTTACATCTATCTTTTTCATGTTATAGCTGAAAATATCAGAATACTCATGTCTGCCTTCCACGGCGGTGATACGGTGACCCACTTCTCGTACCTCTTTCAGAATCTTTTTCCACAAATCCGCATCTTTGATTTCTTTCCCGCGACTATTCTTCCAGCCGTTTCTCGCCCACCGTTCCGGCCAGCACTGATTGATCACGGATGCGATATAGCTGTTCTCCGTGTAGATCACAATTTCCCGGTCACTTGGCAGTCTCTCCAGCGCCCGGCAGATGCTCCACAGCACCAGACGGTTGGCCGTGCTCTCCGTCTTCCCGATCTCCGGCGGCTTTTCATAGTTTTGACCGTTCTCCTGCTTCGTCCGCATGGTATACATGACCTTGCCCGTTCCCTTGGCCGATCCGCGCAGTGTCGCACTCACAAACATTTCTATTTTCATTGTCAACACCTCCTTCTCCCCGGCGGTCTCTTCCGCTCGGTACACTTAAGTCTGATCAATGTGTAACTCCGGTATAAAAACCCTGTCACCGGATTGATGCCCTCATGGATCCGGGCTATGTAATATCCCTTGGGTGGCTTCACCTCCGGCTTCCAGCGGACCAGCTTGTCCGTCCGTGGCTCCGGAAGCGGCATATTGCGACTGGTATTGTAGGAGGACTCCGCAATTCTGGGCTTGCCCGGTGTTCCGTCCGTCTTGACCTCCGCTGTGTGCTCATCTTTGGTCAAATATCCTGCCAGCTGCTCCATGTCATCGCCGGTAAACTTGCTATTGCGGATCTCTGCCACGTAGGTGCCGCCCTTTGTCCATGCCTTGGTTACGATAGCAGCCGCGTCTCCCTCCGGTGTCTGCTTGATTGCAAGATGGATATGCCAGGCTCCCTTGGTACCGCGTTCGATGTTGCGGATCCAGTAGAACGGTGCTCCTCTTACCCGGTAGATCTTCCGGACCTTTGCCATCGCCGCCTGAAAGTCCATCAGTGCTCCTGCCATATCTGGTGGACGGTTTCCCGGCGCATACGTCCATGTGATAAACAGGTCTCCCTGGTCAAAGTACTGGATCAGCCTCCACCTGCATCTCTTTGCCTTATTCCTCCTGTTGATCAGCCGCACTTGCTCTTTCGTCGGCTTCTCCCTTTTCCTCCTCGTCCGTCCCGGGGATCCATATGCTCCGTCGTGGTACTCCTCCACATCGATGACATCCCCATTCCGCAGACGTATCTTTTTCCGATTTACCATGTCTCTGTATCCTAACTTTAATATCTTAATCAAGTGCGCAGGGGCTTCCGAAAGCCCCATTTTTCTTGACTTTTTTAGTCCACAGAGTTACAATTATCTTGTCTATATAAGTAGCTCTGTGAGCTGGCCGGCATCGCCAAATGCCGGCTTTTTATTTTGCCAGATATGCCGGGTTTTGCTCTGCCGGCATGTAATAACCGTCTGTCGCCGGTCTGGCGCCGTAGTAGCCTGCCTCGCCCGGTATCCGGTAGACCATGCACTCAAAACCCAGGTTGTTTTTGATCAAGCATTCTTTCATTACCTTCGCTACTGAGCGGTCGTCAAAGGCTCCCTGCTCCTTTTCATCCCGTTCCTCGTTATACCGTCCAAACAGCTTCTCTCTGATCTCCTGCGGTGCTTCCAGAAATACCGTGACTGCGCTTGCCTTGTCATACAGATACTTCGCCTGAAACCAGTCCTTCCGGATCACCGCTTTCGTAAATTCGTCCCCCATCTTCAACAGCTTGCCCATGTAGTACTGTTCTGTTTTCATCAGTTCCACCTCCTCTCAATTCTTCCAGTTTTCGCTCCAGTTCCCGGATTCTTTTCTGCTTTTCCTGCCATTTATCTGCCTGATCCTCGCAAAAAAGCAAAAAAATAAAAAGCATAGCCGCCAAACCCATGACTATGGCGATCTGCTCTCCTACCTCTGTTGTCCCAAAAACATCCCTCAAAGCCCACGCTCCGAGGAGTGATATCGCAATATTTTTATACATCCGTAGCCCCTCCGTATATCTGATCTCTCAGTCTATGTATCTGGATTATCCTTTTATTGCAAAGGTCCTCCATTACTTCCAGCGTGCTCAGCAATGACTGCTCCTGCTTGTCATTCGTTGTAATGATCTGTAAACCTTCAAAGTTATAATATTTCGCCTCCGGCACTGACTGCTTCACTTCATCATAGACATACCCGGCCAGTTGCGAATTGCTGGCTTCCCAGTATTTGTGACCGTCTTTGTTTTTCACAATTTCCTTGGCACAATACTTAATCATTTTCATGTTTATCCCTTTCCGATCACGCTCTCTGCGTGGTGCCCGGAATCTATCCGGACACCGAAAGAGGTTCGTGCCGCCATAGCAGGTACGGCACATCTACGGGGGACGTGGTGCTGTCAGATAACACCACGCACAGAACGTGATCTATTATGCTTGTCCATGCCCTCTACGTGGTGCCCAGGCGGGGATCCTGGACACACACGCTAATTGTGTAAAAGGGGAGTGTGGTGTTGGGAATACACCACGTACAGGGCACGGATACCTGTGTTACAATAATTTCTGTTGCAGAAGTTTCGCCAGCATTTCCTCCGGCAGATCCCCACCGGCCAGTTCTCCGACCGGAGCATCTATGATCTCTGCCAGGTCCCACAGATCTCTCAGCCGCATGGATCCCGGATCCTCGATCCGATTCATTAGCGTTCTTACCTGCACATTCTGCTTCGCGGCGATCTTGTCCTCCGGCACTTTGCTCAGTTCTATGTGCCGTTTGATTCCCGCCCTGGCCCTGGATGCATAATTCTTTCTGGCTGCTTCCGTTTTTAAAAGATTGGTTTTCGGCATCTTTTCACTTCCCTTCTGACTCAAAAATCGCCCACCGCAACGCTGCCTTGGTTTCCTCGTCAATGTCGTTACGCTCTAAAAGAGCATATAATCTGTCGATTCTCTCCATTCACGCTGCCTCCTTCCCTTTATTAGTGATGAGACGATAGTTGCATTCACTTTTGTTTTCTCCTATACTTTTCTTACAGGCTGTTGCCGCAGCCAAGTAAAAGAAAGGAGACTTTTTATATGAATACAAAACAAGTTGATGACCGTATCGATCGTATTGCTCTTGCGTATGTCACCGCACATTACGATGTTTCTCAGATGGATGCTTCAGAATTCTTTGAGAAATTCAAAAAGGCTTACAACGAGATCTCTGAAATCTATTCATACGGTAATTGAGTCCTGAAGAAGATATATATTTATCTTTTCCAGTAACTCCTGGGCAGAATCTATTTGCAATCCATTCAGAGCGGTTACAATGGTTTCTGCTCTTTCTATCTCTTCCTCTTCGAACAGTCTTTTGACATACCGTTTTTTGTGTGTTGCTATTTCTGTATAGTAGACACTATGATCTACTGCTTCTCTTATTGGTACTAACACTCCTGCTGCCTCCTTCCCTATAAAATCTCTTGCATCCTCTATCCTCTTTTTCTATAATTGATAGTGTTCAGTTATCAGTCTCAAAAGTATGGAGGTTTTTATGAAAAATCAAAGTTCCTACGAAAAACACTGTGACTTTTCCATTTCTGTTCTGGAACAGATTATCAACGGTACGCCTTACAAAGAAATATCTGTACTTGGTCATACCCAGAAAGAAATCGACGAATTAGCTTATCAGTTTGCCGAAAACGATATTATTGTTTACATTGATAAATGGCGTGATGGCAACTTTGATCCTCATGTTGAATTTCCCAAAGGGCTTACTCTTAAAGGATATAAATATCTGAATGATCTCCACGCTACCAGCGCTGATCGATTAGCTAAACAGGCTCGCACTGACTCTTTGTTTGCAAAAACAATGTCCGTGATATCCGTTATAATTTCTTTATTAACGCTTGTTTTTTCGATTATTTCATTAATCGTATAATGACTGTCAGCACAAGCACTACTACACTTGTTATCAGTGAAACAATCGACATGATTATTGCACTCCAGTCTCTTTTATTATCCATACCTGCTGCCTCCTTCCCTATAAAATCTCTTGCATCTCGTATTCCTTTTTCCTATACTGTTTTTACAGGCTCCTGCCTATATAAAAATCACTCCGCAGAAAGGAGATTCTCATGTTACTTTTAAAAAAACACTATAGGGTGCTTCGATACATTTACCGCAAGAAAACGGTATCTTATTCACAGTTGTCCAAAAAATTCTGTGGAAAATTCTCTCTTGATGAACTAAATGAATTTTTGCGTAGCCGGTATGTCGAATTGTCTACTCCTGCATACAGCAAATATGGTGATCCCATGTCCTTTTCTGCTGATACTCTGGTACATCTCAGTACTTCCGGTATTGCCGAAGTGGAAGCTCATCAATGGTTCGATCTGCAATATGTTATTACTCAGATTCTGGTACCTATCGTGATTGCGTTATGTACCTATGCTCTTACCTGCTTCTTAGGAAATTACTTTTGACAGGATTACTCCCAGTAACCCTCCAAAGATTCCTGAAGCAATCGGTACCCAGTTATCTTCCAGAAACCATTTGATTCGGTCTTTCACACCTGCTGCCTCCTTTACTGATCGCCACTGCCATCTTCCGATTCTTTTTCAAAAAGATATCGCAGTGTAAGCTTTGGAAAAAAACTTCGCTGAATTGTTATTGCTTCGTCAATGGTAAAAGAACTATCCCCATTGATTTTATTTGCAGCACTGTTTCTATGAATTCCCAGTAATTTAGCTATAGCTTCAATGGTAATTCCGTTTTTTGCCATTTCTCCTTTTAAGTTGATGCACGGCATTTTTCTCACCTCCGTTTATGCATTTGCATAACTTATGTTCGTAGTATATATTCATTTGCATATCTTGTCAATAGTTTTTTATGCTTTTGCATATATTTTTGTTTACTTTTTATTCATTATGTGATACATTCAGCATATAGCAACGGAGGATATGATTATGGGAATTGGAAGTAAATTATCACAACTACTGGACGCAAACGGTACTAATGCCAATGAGCTTGCCAATAAAATAGGTGTATCACCTCAAACCATTTACTCTATGATTAAGCGTGATAGTAAAAAGGCTGATATTGATGTTCTTTTAAAGATTGCAGATTCATTTGGAGTTAATGCTGAATACTTTGTTGATGATGAAGATGCTCCTCATACTATTGCCGCCCATTTTGATGGCTCTGAGTATACAGAAGAGGAACTTGAAAAAATCAAAGAGTATGCTGCCTTTATCAAAGCTAACCGGAAATAATTCATTGTGTGAACAGGGGTGTTTTATTTGACAGATTATGAAATGCTTTTAGATTCCGCAGATAGTCAAAATGTGACTGTTGATGAAACTTCACATTTCTGTGGAACGCAAATTAAGGGATTGTATTTAGATAACCACATTGCTCTTAGCAAAGATTTACGCTCTGATACTCAGAAACGCTGCATTTTAGCAGAAGAGCTTGGTCATTACCATACTACCGTTGGAGACATTATCGATCAGTCCTCTGATGCTAACCGCAAGCAGGAGCTCCGGGCACGTCTCTGGAGCTACAATAAGCTGATCGGACTACACGGCATCATCTCCTGCCATAAGGCACACTATACTACCTCTTATGAGATGGCTGATTACCTGGGTGTCACGGAAGAGTTCCTTCAGGAAGCTCTGCAATGCTATCGGAGCAAGTACGGTATCTGCGTGCAATATGATAACTACGTGATCTACTTCGACCCGGTGTCCGTGTTGGAGCTGATATAGTTGCACCGGTGCAATTTTTCAAAAAATATAAATTTTAGGAATAACTTGACAAGGCTTGAGCATAATAGTATAATGTCACTAATTAGTGAATGACTGGTGTCCGGTCACAGAAAAAGCCTTGGGTTTCCCTTGGCTTTTTTTGTTTTGGAGATTACTTATGGATAAAAAGATTGAGTATAGTACTATTTCTGAACAAATTGAACTTCTTCGTTCAAAAGACCTTATTATTGATGATGTCGATTTTGCTTCGGAACAATTGAAACAATTTGGATATTATAACATCATAAACAGTTATAAAGCTCCTTATCAAAAGGACTCTGATGGTAAAAAGGTTTTTATACCAGGAACCTCTTTCGAGCAGATTTTTTCTCTGTTTACTTTTGACCACACGCTCCGAAATGCTATTATGTCATCCATGTTAGCTTTGGAAGAGCATATAAAGGCAGCCGCTGCAGAAGTATTATCGCAGTCGTTTGGAACCGATCAAAATAATTATCTTGCTTGGGAAAATTTTAGAGACCGACGACGCTCCCAAGAACGTTTTGGCTTAAAAGGTACTCTGGAAAAACTTCAGAAGGATCTTTTATCAGATAAAAATCCTATTAAATACTATCGAGAAACTTATGGGATCGTCCCTCCTTGGATATTATTTAAGGGATCTTACTTCAGTACCGTGGTGAATTTTGTAAGGCTTTTTAAGGAACCTCAAAAAAAATACTTCGTTAAATTGCTTTATAATTGTTCCGATGAACTATGCGCCAATAAGGATGTAAAAACTCTCCTTTTCGACACACTCTCTATTTGCCTCGAGTATCGCAATCTTGCTGCTCATGGCGGTCGTGTATATAACTACACACCTAATGCTGAAGTACGCTTAGATGATATTTCCTCTGTTATTCCTTTGGATAGTTCTCTGAGCGATTTGTATTCCTGGCATGGCTTGTGTCTATTATTAAACCTCTTAGACATATTCCCCTATAAAGAGCCCAGAAATATTATAGACAGAGCACTTACTTCCGAATTAAATCGTCATTTAGATTTTTATGAGAGAGACTTGGATTTTTTAGGTGAAGTTCTTAACCTGAATATTTTTACCGAATCTGATGATTGTATTCTTATCGAAGGCAAGGAGTATCCTATTAAAACGCGAAAGCAAAGCGGAATACCCGGTATGTTTATAATTGATGCTCCAGAAGAATTGAGGGAAATGTGGGAAACTATTCCCGTTGATGCCCCACCAGATAATTAATAATAAAAAATCAGCCCCAGTGCGTCAACACCGGAGCTGATCTGATCTTACCGGGATAACCGATAAAAATCATCCTGAACAAATGAATTTTATCATTTTCCCGGACAGATTGCAATGCAAACATATGTCCGGGCATTTTTATGCCCATTTTAAGGAGGATGATACTATGGCAACACCTTATAAGCTGCCGAGTGGAACATGGTGTGTCAAACCATATAGCCACGAAGAGCCTGTATACAATGCAGATGGCACTCCTGTTCTTATGCCAAATGGCAAACAGAAGACAACAAGAAAATATAAAACCATTACCGGTCCCACCAAAAAAGCTGTAGAACTTGCAGCAGCGCAATTTGTTCTGCAGAAGGAAGAAGAACAGGCAAAGCAGCCAAAACAGAAGAAAGTAGATTATACTCTTCTTCCGCTTACAGAATTGATAGACAAATACATTGAATCCCGTCTTGTCCTTAACAGATCTCTTACTACTATCCAGGATTATAGGTGTATCCAGCGGAATGGTTTTCAGGACCTGATGCAGATTTGTATCAAAGATATGGATAAGGAACTCCTGCAGGAATCTGTCAACATGGAATCCAAGCGTCCTTGCAACCGGAAAAAAGGTGCGACGCTTTCCCCAAAGCGTCTTCAGAACGAATGGAGCCTTATTGCATCCGTAATCCGTAAGTATACAAGCTCTCTGGATGATGTTCTGCGCAACATCGAACTGCCCGAAGTCCCTGATCGTGTGCCGGATCTGATACCGGCGGAGGCGCTTCTGCCGGCGATCAAAGGCAACGAGCTGGAGCTACCGGTCCTGCTGGCTGCCTGGCTCAGTTTCTCGATGTCGGAGATCCGAGGACTGACAAAATCAAAATCAATCTCTGGGGATCACATCCGCATTGCAGAGGTTGTGGTTGTTGTGGGCGGTAAAGATCACCGGAAGGAAATTGCTAAAAACAAATACCGCAACCGTGCGCACCGGATCCCGCCCTACATCAAATCTCTGATTGATAAGGTTCCAGGAGACAGACTTGTTACCCTGACCGAAGCCCAGATCTATCACAAGTGGATCAAGTTCCAAGACGAGCACCGGTTTAAACATATGACCTTTCATGATCTGCGTCACCTGAACGCATCCGTTATGGCGGCTCTGCGTATCCCTGACAAGTATGCTCAGGAGCGCGGAGGCTGGAAGTCTGACAAAATCATGAAAAAAGTATACACGCAGACCTTCTCCGAAATCCGTACTGCTGTTGATGATAAAATCGATGGATATTTTGATAATATTGCAAATCCTATCTCGGAAAATATGCCGTGGGAAAAGTACAGAGCCTGGCTTATCCTTTTTGGCAAAGAAGATAGCAAGAAAAATCAGAAAGAGTTTATGAAATTTATTGATGAACACCGAATTGCTACATAATCATCCATGTTGCATTTCATGGTGCATTCATGGTGCATTGCGTTGTAAAACCCATGTAAATAGTGTATTTTTATCGCGCATAGTACATTTCGGACGTTATTGCAAACCCAGTGTTTATCAGCATTTCCTGTATTTTCGGCATTTCCGTTAAAAATGCCTTGCGGGTTCGATCCCCGTCTCGCGCTTATAAATAAAAAGGAGTGATGCATAAAGCATCGCTCCTTTTTATTTTCGAGCCCTGCCAGGGCTCGAAAGTTCGATGTCTACGCTCCGCTCCGGTCCGCGCAGTCCGAGGTCCCCCGGACCTCGTGCGCCGTCTCGCGCTTCTTACCCCTTGATTTTTTCAAAAAGTTTCTTTTTCATGTTACATCAGATAAATTTCTATTGCTTCACTCTTTACCGCTGAATTATCTACTGAATCAGATGCTTTACAACCAGATAATAATGTAGCTGATACAGTGAATGCTGCTAATAAAAATCTCCCTTTTCGGAATTGTGTGTCTGAATGAAAAGCGTGTATAATTCTTTATTTTGGATGTATAAATCTACATCCTAGCAATTCCAAAAGCGGTTCGGTTTATTGTTGCTCCAAATCAATATAAATTTTTTCCTAAAGGACATAGCATGGTTTATTTTTGCTATGTCCTTTCTTTCGACAATCTGATATATTTGGTATATAAATTTAGAAAAAATTTTTTGAAAAAAGTGTAAGATTATGGTTCAGAAGTTGCCTATATAGGTGTAAGGGAAAAAATCAGAAAGGAGGATTGAGTATGAACGACAAGGACATTATTCAGTTGTATTTAAATAGAGACCAGCGTGCATTATCTGCAACTGCAAAGAAGTATGGGAAATACTGCACTTCTATTGCAAAAAATATCCTAGGTAATAATGAAGATGCAGAAGAATGCGTCAATGATACATATTTAAGTACATGGAACTCTATACCGCCAACTATACCAACAATTCTATCTGCGTTCCTTGGGAAAATCACAAGAAATTTAGCTTTTAACAAATACAAACATAATCATGTGATGAAACGTGGAAACGGAGAAATAGCAGTCGTTCTTGACGAACTTGCAGAGTGTGTATCTGGCGTAGATGATGTAGAGCAAGAAATTGACAGACGAGAACTTGTCGCAACAATCAATTCTTTTCTGGAAACCTTGCCACCAAAAAAGAGAAACATATTCATCTGTAGATATTGGTATTCTGACAGCGTTTCATCAATTGCAAGGCGGTATGAAATGACTGAAAGTAATGTATCGGTTACATTAAACCGATTACGTTCTAAACTTAAAGAATACTTATCGGAAAGGGGTTATGTATTATGAAAAAAGAAGATTTGTTTGATACTCTTGGTGACATTGACAATCAATATATTAAAGAGGCTCATATGAACAACAAGAGAAAAAATAATTTTGCATGGGTTAAGTGGGGAACAATCGCAGCATGCTTTGCCTTATTGGTTTTATGTATTCCTATGGTAACACGCTTATCACCAGTAGAGGATACCAACACACCAACAGTTGAGTCATTACCAATCGAAAACAATAATAAAGTTGAGGATTTACAGAACAACAAAGAAGAATCTGTAAACATTCAAGAAAGTAAAAGTACAGAAATCGAAGATACTTCAGAAACTATTATAGAAGATGTTCCTGCAGACAATAAGGGAGAATATAACGAAGAAGTAAATAGCAGTGACTTAACCAAAGATACCTCAGAGTTTTTTGGTGGTTCCTATACAGATGCTAATGGAAAATTTGTAATCGTTCTTACAGAAGATACACCAGCTAATAGAACAGCTATTTGTAAGGAACTTGGCAGAAGTGAAAGCAATACTACTTTCGTAAAAGGTACTTACACATTGGCATATCTCACAGAGTTACAGGAAAAGATAACAAATGCAATGGTAAATAAGGAAATCCCATTTGTTGTAACGTCTGGCGTATATGAGACCACAAACAACATCATTATTAGAGTAACAACAAATGATGAAGCAGAATTGGCAAAAGTATATGCTCTTGATACCATTGGCGGTGCAATCAAAGTAGAGTTCAGTGCTGGTGCAGTAGTTGAAGAATTATTACTTCCACTTCCTAAAGCTGAATAATCATTAAAAACTGAATAAAAATTTTCAAAGGCTACCCAGTCAAAAAGATTGGATAGCCTTTCTTTATGCTTTCAACCAGAACTCAAATTTAGTCTGGGAGGATAGCTGGGTGCAGTATGGTTTAGTAACCCAGCAAATCGCTCAAATCACCAAAACAGTTAGCGAAAGTATAAATATTCATCAAATTCTCTGATAATAGCATCAGACACACTTTTCAGAAAAGGGAGATAAAAATAATGATTTTCTTTTTATAAAATGTTCCAATCTGTTACAATGTTTCTGAGTTCAAGGTATTATAACACAAAAAAGATGAATAAGCATTTTTCTATTGTTCGATTTTATCAGCATATTTGATACGGTAGATCCGACGCAGGGAATCGTTCACGCGTTCCTCGGAGATGGTTCCGTTCTGGACAGCCTCCAGTACTCCGTTGTATGCGGTCTCAAAGTTCTCCGGCGCATAGATCATGTCGCAGCCGGCACGCAGTGCCAGCACTGCGGCTTCATCGGCACCGTAGTAATTCGTGATCGCTGTCTGGTTCATGGCTCCGGATACGATCACACCGCGGAAATTCAGTTCATTTCGTAAAATATCCGTTACCACCGCACTCGAAAATGAACAAGGCGTATTATCTCCTGTCAGGGAAGGTGCTGCCATATTGCTGACGGTGATCATTTTGGTCTCACCGGAATCAATACAGCTCTGGAATACCGCAAATTCATTGGCTCTGAAATCTTCCGCACTTCTGTCTGTAGAAGCCATGCCATTCTTCGTGCTCTGGGTCGTACTGCCGATACCGGGAAAATGTCCGATGGCAGCTGTTACTTTCTGTTCCTGCAATCCTGTCTGCATGCCGGTCACAAAAGATGCTACCGTTGCCGCATCCGTGCCGTAGGAGCTGCTGCCTGCCGCATTGTCATCCACTACTTTCAGATCTGCCGCAGGGGCAAAATCAAGATTGAAACCAAGCTCTGCCAGGTAACTGCCCACTGTGGTTCCGGCAGTATAGGCGTTGTTGGCATCTCCGGATGCGCCGATAGTCTCCGGGGAATCGGTCTTCGTTCCCAGACCTGCCGCTGCCACAGCGTCGGTTCCGGATCCTTCTCCGTCGATCGCAATAAACAGTGGATAGCTGGTATACAGCTTCGTATTGTCGATCATCTGCTTTAACTGATCTGCAGACTGAATATTTTTCGCCGCATAGACGATACCGCCTACCGGATATTTGGATAACGCGTCCTTGGTTCCGTCTCCTGCCTGCACTGCTGCAGATACACCGGTGATGGATTCCGGCGTGGTGATAAACAGTCCTGCCACCTTGTCCTCCAGGGGCATGTTCTGAATGATGGCTTCGTCTATGATCTTATCCAGCTTCTGTTCATTTGTCAGTTCCGGTACGGTCTCCACCGGCTCTGTAGGTGCCGTGATGGTCTCCTCGGAAGCTATGATATCATCCAGCCTGTTCTGCTGTTCCTGTCGATCGTGGTTCATGCCGGTGATCTTGCTTACAGCAAAAGCAATTCCCGCTGCCAGCACCAGGATCATGATTCCTACGACTGTATATGCAATGATCTGGCTTCTCTGCCGTCTCTTATGTCTTTCTTCCCGTCTGTTCTGCTGACTTTCCTGTCTCTGTTCGTTTGTATCCATTTTCATAACTCCTCTATCTGTACTACTTTCCTATTGTACATGATATCGGTAGGTTTTTCCACTGGAAAAAAATATATTTTGCGAATGAGGCTCTGAATAGTTGTTCAATCCGAATAGTTGCACAACAAGAGAGCGTACCGATCATTCTTTCAATCAGTACGCCCTCTCAGACTACAGGCTCCAATGGCTTGCCCTCTCTTTCTTAAATTTGATCTTCCATTTTGTCTTTTGTTCTCTTTCCACTTTTCTTTTGTACGTATGTACTGTAATGTGAGATAATTCTTATCTTCTGTTGTTCATTACTTTTTCTTCTGTGTACTTGATGTTCTCTATATAAATTGGTTCTCTTTGGTAGTTCTATTCAGTTGTACATCATGGAAGATTGTGGTAGGACTTTAATTGTTAGGTGGACTATACCTCTCTTTCTATAGATTCTTTTGTACTTCTCTCCCAACCTTCTCTGTTGGGTTGTTCCGTTTCTCTTTTGTTAAGTTTAATATAATACAAGGTTGTGTATTTGTCAACACATTTCTTGAAATATTTTAATTTATTTTCAATATTTTTACTGTAGTGGCATATTTTTATATTTTTCGACATTTTATCATATATTATCTGTCATCTTTACCTAGTAAAAAGACTTCTGCCAGTCAATGCAGAAGTCTTTCTTTTCATTTTCCTTATACCTGTTGCAGACGTTGCAGTACTTCCTCTCGTTCCGGGATCGCACTCGCTGCGCCCTCTCTCGATACAGCAATGCTTGCCGCCATACTGGCAATGCTGAGTGCCCTGACCGGATCCTGCTCCTTCAGATACTCCGCAATGAAGTATCCGGTATAGGTATCTCCGGCTCCGGTGGTATCTACGGCATGGCAGGGATAAATCTTCTGAGGGATTATTTTCGCCGCCGGATCACTTCCTTTGCCCGCATAGACAGAACCTTCTGCTCCCAGGGTCAGTACAATCTCTGCCTCTGGGAATTTTGCCTGCATACTTGCAAGTACTTTCGCAGGATCTTTTTCACCTGTGAGTTGTCCGGCCTCCACTTCATTCAGGATAAACATGGATATTTTTGACAGATCACATGCCAACACCTGATCGTCCATGGGCGACGGATTCAGGATGATCTTCATACCTTTTGCATAAGCACTATCGATGATGTAGGGCAGATTGTTGATCTCATTCTGCAGAAGCAGATAATCTCCATCTGAAAATGCCCCCAGCACTTCATCAATAAAGCTCTTATCCATGCAGCGATTTGCTCCGGGATAGAGAATGATACAGTTCTGACCGTTTGTATCCACCTGGATGATTGCATTGCCGGTACGGGTCTCCACATTGCGGATAAACCGGACATCTGCTCCACTGTCAGCACATACCTTACGCAGCATCTCGCCATCTTCTCCGATCTGACCGGCATGGAAGACCTCAGCTCCCGCCTTTGCCAGTGCAACTGACTGATTCAGGCCCTTGCCGCCGGGATGGATTGCCAGTCCCAGGGATGTCAGTGTCTCCCCGGGGGCTACAATGTGCGGCACCTGATAGGTATGATCCAGATTCAAGGAGCCAAAATTCAATACTTTCATAATAAACACCTATGTCTTTCCGTAACCTGTGGTCCACGGGACTCAGGTACAAATTTGTGACTAAAATGCCATTTCATAAATTTTACGACAGTCATCACGATTCAGATGTACGATGCCTCCGATAGAATGATCATCTCCCCGGAAAGCAATTCTGTCAAGCATATCTTCAATGCGATCCGTAGGGATGTTCATATCATGGAAGGAAATAGGCATACCCATGCTCTTAAAATACTCCTCCGTCTTCACAATGCCTTCCTCTGCTGCCTGCAGGGTATTGGTGCCATCCCAGTTCACGCCGAATACCTCTCTGGCATATCTGGCAAAACGTTCCGGCTTCTGACGGTACACATAGCGCATCCATGAACCCATGATGATCGACAGTGTTGCGCCGTGAGGAGTATCATACAGAGCACTGAGTTCATTACCGATCTCATGAGTGCCCCAGTCCTGTACTCTTCCGATACCCACGGTGTTATTGTGGGCAATGGTTCCGATCCACATGATCTCTGCACGATATGTATAGTTCCGTCGATCCTCCAGTAATTTGGGTCCGATATCCACTAACGTCCTTAAAATGCCTTCGGACATGCGGTCGATCACACCGATCTCATCATCCGGAGCGAAATAGCGCTCGCATACATGGGAAAACATATCTGTTACACCACAGGCTGTCAGGAATTTCGGTAGGGAATAAGTCAGTTCCGGATCCATGAACGCATACTTGGGACGCAGCACCGGATGACTGACTAAAAGCTTTTTACCCTCGTCAGTATTGTTCACTACCGCTACCTGGCTGGACTCACTTCCGGTTGCAGGGCAGGTTAAAAGAACAGCAACCGGCAGAGTGTGTTCCGGCTCTCTCTCTCCAATAAAATAATCCCATACATCACCTTCGGAGACAGTACCCAGTCCGATGGCTTTGGCAGAATCAATGACACTGCCGCCGCCGATTGCCAGTACAAGGTCAATCCCTTCCCTTTTTGCAAGCTCTATGCCTTCTCTTACCAGAGACAGACGGGGATTGGGCAAGACACCTCCAAGCTCGGCATGAGCTATGCCATTTGCTGTCAGCTGATCGCACACAGCCTGAAGTAGTCCCGTATCATAGAGATACTGACCATTATCATGGTGGATCAGCACTTTTTTCACGCCATCCTTTTTCAGGATTTCTCCAATCTGTTTCTCCGCACCTTTTCCAAAGATAAATCTCGTGTTGATGCAGATATCAAAATTATTCAGCATTATCTGTTGTCCTCCTGTTCCAGTCGTTTTTTCAATTCCTCACCATTAGCCGCCAGCTCATCAGGACCTGTTTCCAACAGCTTATCTGTATCACCGTCCCCATAGGTTACACCGATACAGTGGATATGGTTCTCATGTGCTGCCGTTACATCACTGTAGGTATCTCCGATATATACGACACTCTCCCGTTCCATCTGTCCGGAGGCCATGACGTCCTCTATCACCTGAGCCTTGGACCGGATCACCTCTCCAAAAGAATCCGGAGAAAAGCATCCTTCAAACAAATCTGTCCATCCCTTCTTTTTCAGGATCCGCAACAGAGCTTCCTCGGGTTTTAGTGTGATAATATAGTTACGGACTCCGCAGGCCCGTGCTTTCTCCAGGATCTCACGGATTCCCGGATATAGTTCTGTCTTCGGATATTCACTGATGGTACGGTAATGGATCGTCACCCATTCGTCAAATGTGGCTAGCTTTTCTTCACCCGGAAACGGGTGCACCTGCCGAAAGATTTCTCCCATCGGCTTACCGAGGTTGCTGTCGCAGCTTTTGAACTTCTCATCCATGCTGCCTCCCAGCTTCCCAGCCGCATATTCCAGAGAATCCCAGACATCTGCACCCGTATTGGCCAAGGTTCCGTCAAAGTCCCACAGAATCACCTTGTATTTCATTCTAATTCCTTTCCTTACTGCCGGATCAGAATTCCCTGAAGCATTGTTTGCTCCACAGGGTTCCGACGACTACCAGCAGGGATCCTACAATGATGGGAACGGTAATTCCTACCCCCAGCATGAAGGATGTCATCACTGTCGAAATGATCGGCAGGAAGTTTGATACTAATACCACCAGAAGCATGTTTCCTTTCTTGATGGAAAGGTTCCATAAGGTATTCGCCAATGCACCCACTACGATACCGGCATATAGAATCTGTCCAATGAGGCTTACAGAAAAATTTCTCGGTTCATCCATAAATATGGAGATAATCCCTAAAATCGCTGCTGTCACGATCATGTAGATTCCAACACCATCTACCTTTTTGGTTCCTACATACTTTTTCACCAGGTTAGTATACACTCCCCAGGAGATTGCTACCACAAAGCCCATTGCGTATCCCGCCAGATCCCCTCCGGACAGGATATTATCCGCAAAACTGCTCAAATGGAAGATATCCGCTCCGAGTTTGGCGACCACAATTCCCACAAAGCTTAAGGTTACACTGCAGATCAGCCACAGGGATGCCTTTGCATGTAAAATAGGAATCGTAAAGATCAAGGTAAACAATGGCCACAGGAACCGGATCAGTACCAGTACGATCACTGACTCATCACTTTGTACCATGCTCATGGATACATAGGAGGATGCAGTGTATATGACGAACAGGCTTCCACATACCGTCCAGTATTTTATGGGAACCTCACGGATACCGGTCAGCCCCTCTTTCTTGATCAGCTGCGTAACCAACACCACGATACCACCGATCAGATTGACCAGTGCGGCTGATGTATATGCCCCCAGTCCGGTACTCAGATTTCTGGTAAAAATTGCGCTGGTTCCCCAGATGATAATGGTCAGGAAGCCTAGCAGTGTATAATAAAATTTAGATTTTGAAGCCATACGCTTTCCCCCTTGATCGTTATTTCTTAGTTATAATTTCTCAAGGTTGTATATAACAGCTCCATAAATCCGGGGAAATCCAGTTCCAGGGCAGCTTCTGCGTTGGGCTTCTCACCACGGAAGTCCATCTGCGGCTCTCTGTACAGATCAATTGCAGGCTCTACGCCGCGCAGATGTCTGTAGTCGCATACGGTCATACCACGGGTCAGTTCACCCTTCAGCTCAATATCGATATGCATCTCAGCGGACTTGATCAGGTTCGGATCGATCAGCCAGGCTACTGCACAGGCATCATGCATATTCGCACCGGTCAGCTTAGCGCTCTTGACTGTAGAATCGATGAAGAACTCGGTCAGATCTGCTGCAAGGTTTGCTGCCTTGGTGCCGATCTTACGAAACTCTGCTACGTGCTCTGCGGTCAGACAGCACTGTCTGGTCAGGTTCAACCCGGACATCTTTACATGAATGCCGGAATGAAACACCTTGTATGCCGCTTCGGGATCCACAAAAATATTGAACTCTGCGGTAGGTGTCCAGTTACCGAAGGTAACGGAGCCGCCCATGATACTCAGCTCTTTGACTCTCTCTACGATCCTCGGCTCTCTGTGGATCGCGCAGGCAATATTGGTCAGAGGTCCGGTAGCGATCAGGGTTACATCATCGGTATTCATAACGGTGTCGATGATGAAATCTACTGCGTGCTTATTCTGAGGCTTTGCCACAGGCTCAGGGAGAACGGGACCGTCCAGTCCGGACTCACCGTGAAACTGGGGAGCAGTTACAAGAGGCACTACCATAGGACCTGAATTGCCGGGATATACGGGAATATCGGTCCGTCCCAGCACTTCCAGTACCTTCAGTGCATTCTTGGTTACATTCTCCAATGTACAGTTACCGCCAATGGTCGTAATACCCAGAACATCCAGATGCTGTACAGCTAACATGATCGCAAAGGCATCATCATGCCCCGGATCACAATCCAGGATAACTTTCTTTTTTTCCATATATAAAAACCTGCCTTTCTAAACCAGTTCGAAATCAGTTTATTTATTTTCTGCCAGAAATGCTTCCAGTTCCTCGGTATTTGGTGAATTTCTTGCACCCTTTCTCATAACGGTGTATCCGGATACTGCGTTACCGCGGATCAGGCACTCGCGTAAATTCATGCCCGCAAGTCTTCCACTGATAAATCCAGCATTATACACATCTCCCGCACCTACGGTATCTTCCACTTTCACCGAAAATGCAGGTACGTATTCCTCGCCCTCTTTCGAGAAACTATAGGATCCTTCCTTGCCATTTCTGACGATGACAACTCTCTCGTCGGAAACGAGTGCTTTTGCATTTTCCCGCCAGTCTCTGCCCTCGCCGAGGTACTTGAACTCATCATTTCCGGAGCCTAACAGATAGGTCGTATAGTGGATGACTTCTCTCACCGCTTTCTCATACTCCGGATCTAACTGTCCATCGTCCACCCGTAAATTCAGATCAAAGGAGGTCGGTACTCCTGCTTCATAAGCTTTTTTAAATATCTCAATAATTTCTGTGCGTGCAGATGTGTCATATACCAGAGACATTCCGGAGGAATGGACCCAGTCGGCTGCTTCGATCTTTTCAAACGGCACCTTGTCTCTCTCGAGTACCTTAAATGCCTGATCTACTCTGGGCCAGCCCCACAGATATCTCTCTCCGTTCTCATCAATAAAGGCAAAGACTCCTACGGTATTTAACTTCGGATCCACGATCAGGTCAGCGGTATTCACGCCCTGTTCCTTGAAATCCTTCTGAATATACTTACCGTACTGATCATCTCCGATGGTTCCGAGAAAGCTGACCGGAAGTCCCAGCTTGGCCAGTGCCACGGCAGTGTTTGCACTTGTGCCGCCACCGACCAGCTCAGGGTTCGGATAGTCTACCAGTGTCCTCTCTTCATTTAAAAAACGGGGATACGGTACAATGATGTCCACATTTGCATCGCCAACTACATATATATCACGCATTTAAGGATGCCTCGATGAATGCTTTTACTTTGACCGGATCCTTGCAGCCGCCGGTTCTGTCCTTCTCATCGTCGTAGTTGGTCCAGCTGTAGGAATCTACGCCGTAAGGATGCGTGATATGGATTGCCTCTGCCACGTTGTCTGCATCCAAACCGCCTGCGATGATGCAGGGAACCTTGGTGCTCTCAACGATCGCCTTGTCGATCATTCTGTCATGGGTAAGACCGGTTGCACCGATATCACCGGCACCTACTGCCTTGGTATCGATCAGGAAGAAATCGGTTACCGGCTCGTAGTCCCGGATATACTGCATAACCTTCTGCTCCTCCAGAGGAACGCCTGCCAGTACGGGGATTGCCTGCATGATCTTCAGTCCGGGGAATCTGTCTCTTAACTCCTGTACCTGTGCCGGAGTGATTCCTTCGATATCGCCGGAGAGATGAAGTACGTCGGGACATACCACCTTCAGGTTTTCGGTAATCTCATCGATATCCTCTGCTACCGTAAGTCCTACCTTGACAGCCTCAGGCTGTACGCCTTCGAAAATTTCTTTTGCCTTTTCACAGGTCAGCTGACCGGGAGTTCTCTTGATCTTTCCATAAGATACGCCGATGTGATGACCTCCCATATCAATGACCATTCTTGCGTCCTCTACTGTTCTGATGCCGTAGATCTGGATGATTACGTCTGCCATAATTTATTTACCTTTCCTTTCTTCAAATACCTTCATAAAAGCATCGGTTGTGAATACAGTTTCCTTGAATCCTGCTCCCTGTGCCACCTTTGTGATGGGAGGAGGCGTTACAAAGCTCTTCTTGAGCGTCTCTACCTGTGCGAACACTTCCTCAACCGGTCCGTCTAACAGTACCTGTCCTTTGCACATTACAATGATACGCTTGAAGTTATCTACTACGAATTTCATATCGTGGGAAATGGTGATACAGAGCTTTCCATTTTCCTTTAACTGACGGATGATCTCGCGGAGACGGATATTACCTGCCACATCCTGTCCACAGGTAGGCTCATCGAAGATGACTGCCTTGGGATCCATCATAATGATGGCACCGATGGTACAGAACTTTTTCTCTGTGGAGGTCAGGTCAAAGGGATGCATATCCAGCTTGTCCTTCAGTCCTACAAGCTCTGCTACCCATTCGATTCTTTTCTGGATCTCGTCCTCTGGCATACCGATCTGCTTGGGTCCGAACTCAAACTCCTTGCGGACAGATTCGAGGAATAACTGATCATCCGGGTTTTGGAATACATATCCTACTTCTTTTGACCATTTTGCGGTGGAACGATTGTTGATGTCCTCCCCGTTGATGAGTACTTCACCGGAGGTAGGACGCAGGATACCATTGAAATGTTTTACGATGGTTGTCTTACCTGCACCATTCTGGCCGATGATGGCAACCGGTTCGGTTCCCTCTATTACAAGATTGATCCCCTTTAAGGCTTCATCTCCGGTAGGATAAACGTGCTTCATATTCTTTAATTCGATCTTCATCCTTTCAAAGCCTCCTTTACGAGTTCAATCGTGGGTTCCTCTGTAATCTCGATCTCACGATCAGTATAACCTTTTTCTTTCAGTGCATTGCAGATCTTGACGTAATCGGGCACTCCGATATGATGAGCCACGATGTCGGGATTGCCGAAGATCTTCTTAGGCTCGTCGATTGCCACAATTTCTCCGGCATCCAGTACCATGACCTTGTCTGCACATCTTGCGACACGCTCCATCTCATGGTCTACCATGATAACCGTGATTCCGTTCTTATTCAGATCCTTTACAATATCGAAAATCTCTTCACTTCCCAGAGGATCCAGCTGTGTCGTACATTCGTCCAGTACGAGGATCTTGGGCTCCATGATAAAGGTGGAACCGAAAGCTACTCTCTGTACCTGACCACCGGACAGCTCCAGGGGATTTTTGTGAATGATGTGATCGATTCTCATCAGTTTGGCTACAGTATCCACCTTTTTGATCATTTCTTCTCTTGGGATACCGCGGTTGCCCAGACCATATGCCAGTTCCTCAGCTACGGTACCTGCCGTATAGGACAGCTGGTTGAAGGGATTCTGGAATACCAGACCGATCTTTGTGGACAGATCAGCGATCGTGCTGTCTTCCACTACGCTTCCGTCGATTGTCACGCTGCCGGACATCTTACCTACGAAATAGTGAGGAATCAGTCCTACCAGTGCGTTGCACAGGGTGGATTTACCGGATCCGTTGGAGCCGATGATACAGAAAAAGCTGCCTTCCTCCACCTGGAAACTTACATTTTTCAGTGCTTTATGCTTCGTCTGGCGATATTTAAAACTAAAATCTTTAACATCTACTACTACTCTACCCATCACGTCACCGCCTTTAAATAATATTAAGCTTCATCAGAATCGTAAGGATCAGAACTACTACGAAGAATGTGATCAGCAGAACCTTCAAGATCTTGTCCGCCTGGGATTTGGTCACTTCCACATAGGTGGTCTGCTTTACATTCTTGATACCGAATCCTCTGGTCTCCAGTGTCATTCCTCTCTCCTGTGCATCTGTCAGGGAGGACATAACTACCGGTCCTAACAGAGGGATGAATGCTTTGATTCTGCCGGACAGGCTTCCACCGGTCTCAACGCCTCTGGCGCTCTGTGCCTCCTGGATGACACTCATACGTCTCTGCATCTGGGGAACTACGTTTAAGCTTGCCAGTACGAGATAACCCGCCTTGGGGTTTAATCCGGATGCTGTCAGTGCTGCTACCAGCTTACCGGTGTAGGTAGTCTTGTTCATAATATAGAAGGTACCGAGGAATACTAACAGGGTGGTGATGATCTTCAGTGCGTACAGTGCACCCTCCTCACAGAATTTTGCAAATCCGAGGTCGAAGATTACCGTTTCATTTTTGGGACTGTAGCAGCCCTGAATGAACATCAGCATCACTGTAATGGGAATTCCAAACCCAAAAATCATTTTTGCAAAGGGAACCAACATTTTTGCCATTGCTGCCACGAAAAACAAGCCGATGATGATTACAATACCCAGCCATGAATTAGGGAAAATCAGACTTCCCAGACCCAGCGAGAATATAGCCAGGATCTTAGTCATAGGGTTCAATGCCTCGATGGCTGTATTCTTCGGGACAAAGTTATTTGTTACTTTAGCCATTTACAAACCTCCGTTTAGACAAAGAGGGTACCCATATAATCTATCAGAATTTTATAACCTTCCGGTCTCAGGACACAGCACATCTGCAGTGACCTTCCCCGGGCAGTTGCCAACTATGAAAGAAATTATTATGGATACCCTGCTTTAAGATCATAATTATTTTAAGGATTCAGAATCAATCCTCATCGTCGTCATCTGTTGCATCAGATGCATACTGGCTTAAGAATCTCCTGGGGATCTTCTTAACGATTACGTATGCGATTGCGAATGCGATAGCTTTGTCGATCAGATTCTCAAGCATGGAAGAAGAGAATACGGAAACGACAATATCCTTGGTAGCTGCAATCAGAGTTGCAGTTACTACGGAAGTACCGGTTACACCCGTAGCACCACCATATACGAAGATGGTGATCAGGGAAGCGGAAATCGTATTAGTCAGGGAGCAGGCCAACCAGGTCAGGATCACACCCCAGATCTTCTTGAAGAGACCAGCCTTAACCATATAACCGGTTACCAGACCACAGAGGATACTTACTAAGGAATAAGGTAAGTATACAGGGTTAGCTACCAGAGCCAGGAACACGTTGGTCAGCAGACCACACAGTGCGGATACCCAGGGACCGGACAGACATGCGATAACGATCGTACCGATCATGTCAAGGAATAAAGGTAACTTCAGTGTTGAACACAGGGTACCGCCGATCAGGTTGATACCTACAGCGATCGGTATCAGTACCAGAGATTTGGTGGAAAACTGAGCTTTTAAGCTTTCCATAAAAGTCATTTTCTTTTTCTTTGCATTTGCCATACGTTTACCCTCCACGTTTTTTAAAATCTTTATCAACTTATAAGTTGTATTACAAGTTGTAAATATTTAAAATATCATGCGGCGCCTGCATGATATTTTAGTTCTGACTTAGTTTCCCGCAGTATCTTCTCCTTTGAAGTTATCATCGAACGTTTCATCTTCGATCGCCTTCAGCGACTCTCGGGTAATCCTGCGAAGTTTTTCTGCATCTCTTGCCTTGATGCATTCAATGATCTGGGTATGGAATTCTACTCCCTCTTCCGCTCCTTTTTTGGTTACGGTAAAGGAAAGTGCGGAGTTCAGGATGTCTTTGGTAATATTACTGATTTTGATAATAAATGGATTTCTCGTAATCTCATACATCTTCATATGAAACTCGATATCATACTGTTTGTATTTATTGATATTCCAATGATCACAATGCTGATGCATCTTGCCTGTCAGCCGCTCAAGAACCTTGATATCAGAATCACTGGCTCTCTCGATCACTGCATCAATAATACCGACCTCCATAATCTTACGATATTCCAATACGGATCTTACATCCTCATTATCCATCATAAGCATCGGAGTCATGGACTTCAGATAGCTATTGGAGTTGACATTTTTTACAAAAGAACCCTTGCCCTGATATGTTTCCACCAGATTGATCGCCACCAGCTTCTGGATAGCTTCTCTTACGGTGATCCGGCTGACTCCCATTGCCTTTGTCAGTTCATTCTCGGAGGGGAGCTTCTCTCCCGGCTTCCATTCACCGCTCTGGATCTTGGACAGGAGCTGCTGGAAAACCTGCTCTTTGATGTCCTGTTTTTTTAAATACTCAAATCCATCTAAGCCCATAGACAATTCCCGTTTTACTTTTTTCAAGCTTACGTTTTTCTCTCGCTTGCTTGTAACTCTATAATAAACCATTTTACGGATTTGTCAATCGGTTTTAGTAAATTTGTAAGTTGTATTACAAGTCATGTGCTGTAAATTGTACATTTTGACCAATCTGGACTGAAATAGTGCACAAAACGAGCCGTCATATTGCATATTATTTTCTATTTGGTCGTTTTTTGAAAATTTGTAAGTTGTATTACAAGTTTTTTCTTGATTTTTTTATTGTACTGTGTGTATATTAGAAAAAAATAAAATATAACTGTCTGGAGCCGGGAATCCGGCAGTCCACTTCAAATGTCCGTTTTTGAGTTTCCGGACAGTTATGAAAATATATTACGGAAAGGATGAAGTGCCCATGTCTCAATTTATTTCGCAACTCGCTGAAAATTATCCCGTATCCGGTATCCGCAGAATGTTTGATCTCGCTGCCGGCAAACAAGACATCGTTAATTTATGTAACGGAGAGCCCAACTTTGATACTCCCGAGAATATCAAACAGGCTGCCATCCGCTCTATTGAAGCCAATCAGACCCGTTATGCGCCGGAGGCCGGCCTTCCCGCGTTCCGTAAAGCGGTCGCAGAGAAATATACCAGACAGTTCGGACGCCCCTTCACGGAGCAGAATGTTATGGCAGCTGCAGGCGGTGTGGAAGGTGTCATCCTTTCCTTTATGACGGTCTTAAATCCCGGAGATGAAGTCGTCATCCCCGATCCCGCCTATACCTGCTATCAGGGACAGGCAGAGCTGTTGGGTGCAAAGGTTGTCCGTGTACCCCTGAAGGAGGAGCACGGTTTCCGTCTCCAGCCTGAGGATCTGGAAGCTGTGATCACTCCGAAGACCAAGGTCGTCCTCCTCAACTACCCCAGCAATCCCGTCGGCGCCGTCCTCACTCCTGAGGCAGGTGCAGCTCTGGCTGAAGTTATCCTGCGTCACAACCTGATCGTAGTATCCGATGAAGTATATGAGAACATTCTCTTTGATGGCAGAAAGCACTATAGTATTGCTCAGGCTCCCGGAATGGAGGATCATACACTGGTCGTTAACAGTCTCTCTAAGACCTACGCTATGACCGGCTGGCGTGTCGGCTATGTGGTCAGCAGCAATCTGGAGATCATGACCAAGATGGTAAAAATGCAACAGGCTCTCATCTCCTGCCTGCCAGGTTTCGTTATGGCAGGTGCCGCAGAGGCATTGAACGGCAGCCAGGACAGCGTAAAATATATGTCCGAGCAGTATGCAAGACGCCGTGATCTAATGGTTTCCATGCTGTCAGAGATTCCCGGTTTTAAGGTATTCAGGACGGAGGGAAGCTTCTGCGTCTTTATCAATATTAAGGATTATCATATCGATTCCTTTGCATTCTGTAAGGAATTGTTAGAGGAAGCCCATGTTCTCACAGTACCAGGCACTGCTTTCGGGTCGCAGGGACAGGGATACATCCGTATGTGTTTTGCCAACTCCGATGAAAACATCGTAGAGGGTTGTACACGTATTAAAAATTATCTGGAAAAGAGAGGATTCTGAGGATGCGAGGATTGTTTACCTTTTGCTACAGTGACGAACAGATGCAGAAATTGGAAGCCTTGGGGATAGAAATCACTTATCTGCCGGAAGAATCCCTGACCGTGGGAACTTCTGTGGCCGGTTACGATTTTTTGGTATGCTTCAACCCTTTTGACCGACTGGATTTCACTGATTGTCAGTTAAAATGGATCCATCTGGTGAGCAAGGGAGTAGGCCATGTTCCCCGGTTTCTGCAGGAGGATCCGGATATTGTCATTACAAATAATGTCAATGGCCCCTCGGTGCCGATCGGAGAGCTGATCATTTGTTATATTTTGGAGATTTTCAAGAGCAGTAAATTATTCTACCGCCAACAGGAACAAAAGCTCTGGAAATCGAATCCGGACATTTTGGAAATCACCGGGAAAAGAATCTGTTTCCTGGGGACCGGACTGATTGCCCGCGAAGCTGCCGCCAGGCTGCGCCCCTGGAATGCAATACTGATCGGTCTGAATACCTCCGGGCATGAGGTTCCGGAATTCGATAATGTAATGCCGATTTCAGACCTTAAAAAGGTGCTTCCATGGGCAGACGTGGTCATTTCCGCACTCCCCGCAACCCCGGAGACCTTCCATCTGCTAAACGCAGAAACTCTCCGTCTGATCCCACAGGGAGCCACTTTGATCAACATCTCCCGTGGATCCGTTATCGAAGAAAATGCTTTGTGTGAACTCCTTGAAGAGGAGCATTTCCGGGGGGTTGCCCTAGATGTCTTCGAAACAGAGCCTCTCCCGACAGACAGTCCTCTGTGGAGCAATGACCGCGTCATTGTCACCCCTCACAACGCACTGTACTCCGACTGGTATGGACAGAGAGTATTCGACGGCATCTATGAAAATGCCGGAAGATTTCTCGCTGGTGATGAACTGTGCGGCGTGGTGGATTTTAAGAAGGGATATTAAAATAAAGAGCCATGCCTGCATCCGCCAAAAGCCCTGGCGGGCTTTCGTCGGATGACGGCTGTCGCCGTAACAAGCCAAAAAAAGAACCGGTTTGGTTAGCAAGCTACCAAACCGGTTCTTTCCTTGTCTTGTCCGTCTCGTTACACGGCAAACTGGCTATTATACAGGTTCGCGTAGAATCCGCCTTGTGCCAGGAGGGTTTCATGGTTGCCCTGTTCGATGATATTGCCGTCTTTCATTA
>ERZ1026862.49-NODE-49-length-59272-cov-6.616191_pt1 | contig 59272 bp, 51 predicted proteins | sample MGYA00380161_ERZ1026862 | MGnify/ENA primary metagenome ERZ1026862 (study PRJEB33269, sample SAMEA4719797) | human gut metagenome | biome: human-associated habitat; feature: organic feature; material: feces | place: Cameroon | collected 2013-10 ... | reverse complement strand
GTTTATACTTCAGGATTTAAATAAGATTTGCCTTACTGGAACAGAAACTGAAAACAATTCAGGACAATTACGAACAGTATTTGTGACAATCGGTGGTACTTCATGGATCCCTGCATTGCCTATCAAAGATGATGTAGTAGCACAGCTGAGTGCCATTGATAAAATGGAAAATAAATTAGAATCTGCATTAGAGATGGCATGCTATTTGTCTCGAGGACAGTTATTTATTGATGGTAATAAAAGACTAGCTAATCTAATGTGTAATAAAATTATGATGGAGAATGACCTAGGCATATTTTCAATCCCTTATAAAAGGATTGATTACTATAAAAAGTTGTTAGTTGATTTCTATGAGACTGGTAATAGTAATATGTTGAAAGAATTTTTTTGTCAAGAATGCTTGTTACGTAATCCAGAACCTAAGCCAAATCATCAGACGGTTTTTGCAAGTGCATTTGGAGAGATATCTCCATCCAGCAAGAAATAGTTTAGAAACACGTAGTACAAATAAGATGTATTGTTTATCAAGAGAGTAGATTAATCTACTCTCTTTTTCTGTTATGCTACAACATCTAGGCAGACAATGATATCAGCAAGAAATTTCTATTCCTCAAAAATCACAAACAGAATCCCCACATTGTTCAAAGTCTATGCTTGCCGCAACGTAGTATGGACAGTCTAGGTGCTGTAGCATGATAGAAAAATAAGCAAGGGTACTATCACAAAATGATAGTACCCAATGGGAGTTAATACGTATTACTTAATTACGATTAATACGCACATTTAGTTGTTCTTAGTGACAGCATTAAAGGGGGAGCTGTCACCACAAGCATTATACCATAACTTACGTGTGCGTGTAAACCAGATATTTTTGATTTTTCAGAGCCTGTTTGGTTTTTCGTCAAGATCATAATTAAGTACTACAAAAACAGAAAGAGGTGTATTGAATGGGAACAATCGCATTTGATCTTGATGGTACAATTATTGATACTTCATTACAGGAGAAGGATTTTCTTTACTGGTACGAGAAGGTTGCTCGTCTTGGCAAGTATGAAGGCCGTATCGCTCATGGTATGCAGTGTGCAGCCGATATTTTTCTGGATGCAGATCCAGAGGTTTTTAAGGACTTTGATTCCTATATTGAGAGATTTTGGCATAGTCGGTATCCTTTAAAGCCGGGAGTTGTTGAGTTATTTTCATGGCTTAAGGAGCAGGGGCATAGAGTGCTTATCATTACAGCGCGTGGGGCTGACGTTTGGGGTGGTTCAACTTTTGATGAGGTTAAAGAGGATACTACCAAGTGTTTACAGCCAATCGTGGATTTTATTGATGGAGTGTATATGGGTATTCCATCCAATGAGAAGATCGATGTGTGTAAAGAGTGCGGAGCAACTGTGTATGTTGATGATTCCCCAACTGTGATTGAGTCTGCAAAAGATTCTGGAGTTAAGATGATTATCGCTGATAATATCTACAATCGTCAATTTGATGGCGTTCGTGTGTCAAGCTATTGCCCAGCTTTCTTTGCAGATGCTCTTGAGCAGGTCGGCGGATTAGAGTGATAAAATTTGGTGAGGAGTTGGAGGTAAATATTTATGCAGAAAGAGTTTGAGGGTCTTTTTACTTCGTTGTTTTTCTTTTCATTTGTAGCTATGATTGCTGCAATTGTTGAGCGGAATTCGTTTGTTTTGTTCTACGTAGGGTGTGCAGCAGTTATGGGTGCAATTAAATTTATTTCATACAAAGCGATCAGAAGTAGTAATAAAACCAATGCAGATCTTTTAGCTAATGTGTTAAAGCATGCACCGGAGTATGACGTTAAATGCTATCCAGCTACCGTTAAAGGGTATACAACGGATCGTGGTTCACGCTATACAGGAATGTTCATGCTGCGGACATATATTCATCCAGAAGAAAAGGTAGTCGAGATAATGAACGGTTATCCTTTTCTTTTTGGTACAACCTCTAAAAATCCCAAATGTGTTTACTGGAGGATTTTTTACGAAGGAATTGGTTGTGTTTTTAGTGGAGTATTTGCAGTGTGGATCGCTGGTATTTTTGCCAATATTCTTTATCATTCATGGACACTAAGAACAGTGCTGAATATCTGTATTCAAGAAGATGCTGTGTATTTTGGGGTTACAAAATACATTTGGTTATTTGGAGGTGCAGGTTTAGTTTTGTCCTTGTGCATTGCTACACTAGCGTTTTATTTTTTTAGAGTAGCACATGAAGCTACTAAGCTTCATACATTTCTTCTTATTAACAAATGGCGTGATGGAGAAAATCTTGATGAATGTGATCTTCAGGATTGTATCCATTAACATAAAAACCTATTTCCTTGGTATAGCGAGCCTTGTAAGGAAAATAGCTTACAGTAGCACAGATATTGTAGGTGAAATGGGGCAAGGGTGATTCTTTCGTATTTCCGTGATTAAGTGATTATTGATTAGGGCTGTCTTCTGTGCGGGCAGCCCTTTCTTAGGTTATGATGGTGTATCTACATCTAAAAATAGAGGAAGTGAGGAATAATTTATGAATATTTTGTTTTCAAAAATTACAAAGCGTAAGAAAATTGAGTTTGATGATCCAAAAAGTTCTGCGGCTGCTCTTGTAAAATCAATACTTTCTGTTGAGCAGCTTTCAACAAAGGTTCCTGCAATTTGTGTGCAAACTCCGATCGATAAAATTGTGTTTGCATTTAAAGATGAGACACTTTGTAGGGAATGGCTTAACGAACTTTTAGATGATTCTGCTGATTTTGATGATCGGTATACAAAGAACGTAACAGATCTTGTTGGTATGCGGTATTCGGAGTTTGATGCTATGATCCAGGCTATTGAAGTGTCTGATTCAGCAGAGTATAGACGGAATTTGGAGCACGTTTTTTCAATCAATATAATTCATCCTGATAGCAGTTATGCTGATCGTGGTGCTATAACATTCAGAGATGGTTCTGAGAAAAAGTGTGTTAATCTGATTCCTAATGAAGATTAGAGAAAGGAGATTGCACAATGTTAAGTAGAGAGATTTGTGAGGGGTGGACAGTTTCCGATTATGTGGATGAGCTGAGTCCTTTGCTTGAAACCATTCAGGCAAATAAATCAATTGAGAAACCTATTACTACTGAAGAGGAAATGCGTAGATGGTTGATTCATAATCAGCCACATTTTAAACGTGAGATTCCGGAGTTAGTAACTTATTTTTGTGATCTGTACAAAATTCCAATGGGAGAAGAATAGGAGGATTAGTATGTTACCTAGAGATCGTAGAAGGGATCTTGCTAATGAATGGCATCATTTCATTTTAGGCAATTATGCTGATGTGGTCTCAAATCAGGCTGCAGAAACTGTAATTTATAATGAATCATTGAGTTATGATCGCTGTTCTGTACCATCAACTGAATTTTTTGTGATTGATGCAACAACGACAGATGCAGCGTTAGTTGCTTTGCAGGATGGTGAGCAGGTGTGTATTTTGAATTTTGCCAGCTATTGTAATCCCGGCGGTGGCTTTCTAAACGGAGCAATGGCACAGGAGGAAGCTTTGTGTAGAAGTTCTACTTTGTATGAGGTGCTTACTGAGCAGGAAGATAAGTTTTACAACGAGAATCGCAAAGCAACTAATAAGGGTTTGTATACCAATCGCAGACTCTTTAGCCCTAAGATCATGTTTTTCGACGATGATCGTAGACCAATTGGAGAAGCAAGCGTTATTACGTGTGCAGCACCTAACTATCGGGCCGCTTCTCGTAATGGTATTCATTCAAGTGTGTGCAATAATGAAATTTGGAAGAGGGTTGGTGCAGTTCTGAATTCAGCAGCTCATTCTGGATGCAGAACATTAATTCTTGGAGCTTTTGGATGCGGAGTATTTGGTAATGATCCAAAGATTGTTAGTGATGCTTTCTTTACTTTGCTGCAGACAGATTACAGGAATGTGTTTGAGAAAGTAGTTTTCGCAATTCCTGGGAAAAATGGAATTAACTATGCCACATTTGAGAGCACCTTTAGACCTTTAATTGAGAAGGAGGCGATGCTATGACAATGATTGAGGCATTTATTGTATTTGCTGTATGTGAGTTGGTTATTGTTGGAGTATTTTACCCTCTTTGTAAGTTATTTGCTGAGTTTGAGTTGTGTAATCCAATTTGTGGAATTATACCGTATGTAAATTTGGCTATGCTCACTAAGATTTTTCCGGATGATGGAAGCTTTAGTTACTACATATGTGGTAAAAGCATCAATAAGTATCTTGTATACTTTTGGTGGCTTCCTATAATTTTCATTCCAGTGCTTCCTTTTGGGACCTTACTAACTTGGGTGTACTTATCTGCAGGGTTAAGTATTTTCTTTTATTATCTGTTTCGTTATTTTCCTGAGACAGCTAACAAGGAGAATTATCTACGGATGTGCGTAACCTGTGGTATTTTGTTTCCAATTGGTATTCACAAAATCTTAAATCTTTTAAAAAGAAGTGAGGTGAACACTAACTATGAATAGACGAGTTGTTTCATATTTGCTTATTGCGTGTTTAACTGTTTCATCTATTTCTTTGCATAGTGTATCTGCTAAGAACTTATCAGGTTCCTCAGGTGGATCTTCAGTAGCTTCAGCTGGTTCTATTTCTAAGACAGAAGTACCGTCCGGCACATCTGTTACTGCTACGCCACCTAGTGTTTCAGTGTCACCTACTGGTTCGTCAGTTGCAACAACTGTTCCAGGCATATCTGCAACACCTATTGCAAGTGACACTATAGAAAAAGGGCCGGATCATGTAATTATTGATAATCCAGCATCGTGGGGAGCTATCATTCCAACATTTCCACCATTTCCAACCAAGGAGCCAACACCTACACCGAATCCGTTTGATACAGAGGATTGGATCATCGGTTTAGATAATGCAGGTGCTAGCAAAGGGCAGGATAGCGTTATTGTTTCTGTAGAGGGAGAGATAATCGAGGACTTGAAAGTTCCTTTGAAAAGTGCGGATTTAACTACCATTACTCAATGGAAAACAAAGAAGATACATAAGAGTTCTAGGTTTCTGGGGTATTATTACAAAGGTGTACAGTATGTAGATGCAGATGGGATTCAAGTAAAAGAAATAAACTACAAACGGATTTCAGATTTAACCGCAAAGTGGGAAGATCCTAAGATAAAGGTGGCGGATGCTGAAGAGGATGGATATGTTTTTGATGGTTGGTATTCAGACGCATTATACTCAACCATGGTGGATACTTCTTCAGAACTTGTGTTGGACCGAAACATTGATCTGTACGGTAAATTTAGCACAAATCGTTATTTAGTTACTTTGGATGCAAAGAATTCTAAAGAGAACGAGGTAATTACTGCTTATTATGGAGAGTATCTTCCAGATATTACTGTTCCAGAGAAGGTTGTGAAACTTACATACAGTGGTTGCAATTTTGAGAACAAAGAATGGAATTTGCAATTTCAGGGTTATTACTCAAATGGTGTGCAGTATTATGATTCTGCAGGTAAATGCATACGAAAATGGGATGTTCCGGGAAATTGTACACTCGTAGCAAAGTGGAATTCAGTTACTACAAATATCACAGATCCGGCGATGAATGGCCATAAGTTTCTTGGGTGGTATGTAAATGGTAACACTGAATTGACAGAGAGTATGGGATCATATCAGGTTTCCGAAGATCTTGACCTAAAAGCAATTTGGGAAACCAGTAAAACATCAATTAAACTCTATAATACTGTGGATGGAACAAAGGCAGACGAAGTCATTGATATTTTGTATGGTGAGGTCTTGCCTCCTCTCAGAACACCAAAATTGACCGGCTATGTGTTTATGGGATACTACAATCGCAACGATCTTTCAAAGAAGATTTACGCAGCAAATGGTAAATCCACTGTTGTTTGTGATTTCCTGGAGCCTTTAGAGTTGCAAGCTAAGTGGTTAAAAAAGAATATCGTAGGAACGAAAAAGCTTACGATAGGAAAAGGTGAAACTGTTTCTATTTCGGGGGAACTAGAGATCAGTTCAATTACGTGTAACACTAAAGGGATCACCTGTAGTGGTGTAAGTACTAATACACTAACACTTAAGGGAAATAAAATTGGGATGTATGAAGCGGAAATAGAGGAGAGTAACGGTGGAGTTACAATCTATACTGTTACTGTTCGGAAGGCTCCGAAAACTATTAAAAGTGTTAAGAAGGTTACACTGCGTAAAGGATTGTATTACAAAGCCAAAGCAAGTATAGATCCAAACTTTGGTTGTTACAAGTTGACGTGGTCCTCTGCCAATAAGAAGATTGCTAAAGTCAGTGGTAATGGTAAGATCTTTGGCATGAGTAAAGGGAAAACAAAAGTCACCGTTAAGGCGTTTAATGGTGTTAAGAAAAAGATAACAGTTGTAGTGAAATAATTTGGATGGCAAGTGTAAAAGCTTGTCATCTATTATTTAGATAAAAAATAATTAGGAGGTTTATTATGAGTAATGAGAACAAAGATTTGTTAAGTGAGGTATTCGCTGGAGACGTAATGTCAGTTGTAAATCTTGAGGAAGGTGCTGCTGATGTCAGCAAGACTGAAGATGTTGTTCCTACAAAAGAGACTACTTCTATGCCAGCAGCAAAAGATACTCCAAAGAAGGTTGGGGTACCGACTGGGGTGGAGCCACAGAAAACCGTTATTGGTGCTTCTACTATTATTTCAGGAGATATTACATCCGGTGATATTCTTGAGATCGAGGGAAAGGTTACCGGTAATATTTCTGGAGATCTTGCGGTCAGCGTTGGTAATGAAGTCGTTGGTGATATCTCTGGTGATTCAGTTCGTGTTTCTGCAAAGATCAAAGGTAATGTTGAAGGTGTTACTACGGTAACAATTGAAGAAGGCAGTGTCGTAACCGGTAATATTTCCGGTAATCAGGTATACATTCATGGTGCAGTAAAAGGAAATATTTCAGCAGAAGATTCTATTTCATTGGCAGCAACTGGTGTTGTTGTAGGTGATATTGAGGCAGGTTCCGTATCAATGGATCCTGGTGCAGTCATTAAGGGTAATTTCGCTGTAAAAGGCGAGACAGATCCCGACATGACGATCTTTGATTAATCAGTAAATTTGGGTTTGGTAGGGAAGGTTAAAAGCCTTCCCTACTTATTTCGTTCCGGGGGTGCGTACTTTTGAATTTTAGAAAACCGTTAGAGGATTATCTAACGCTGGTGGAGCGCTTTAAAGGAGTAGTTTGTGTTGAGGAGATAGAAGAAGCAGAGTTTTTCGGATACAGACTAGGTAACCTTTTTGGCGGGGCAGAGAGGGCTAAAGTTTATGCTGGTTTAATACTTGATAATGGCGTAATAGTTGGCGCTGAGTATAGAATCGGTAATGTGCCTTACAGAATTGATTTTGCAACTGAACGTTTTATGGACGAAATGGATTTCTCAATTCAACAGTTAGTTGAGACCATTAGTAATAATCGTGATATTGGTTGCACAGGTTGGATTAAGTTACGGTTTGAGAATCACTCAGATGCAATTATTACATCCAGAGAGGTATTGGGTGAAAAACCGTTCAGACTTAAACCAGTATTATTAGACACAGGATTTGCAAAGGTTTTTGCGGATCTTTTCTTTGCAACTGTTGATGGCCAGATGATAGCATCAGTTGTAAATGTTCAGAAAGTGTGGGCTTCTAATAAGTCCACATGTCTTTCTGTGTATGAATGTGTGTTTAAAAGTAAATCAGACGGAAACAGGTTTTTTAGAGAAGTTAGAGATTCTAACTTTGTTTCTAAAAAGGGGAATGTTGTTTACAAGTTGAGCAGCAAATTGTTTCTTGAGAATTTTCATAGTGTTGACGGACCAAAGTTTGTCATTGAGGAGTAAATAAAATGTTTTTGATTGCACAGATTTTTTCAGCAATTGGTGCAGTGTTATTACTTATCAGCACCTTTAGCGATACCAAAAAGAAAATGCTTGGTATTCAGATATTTGATGCCGCATCAAATACAATTGCTGATGCTTTGTTGGGTGGTTGGTCTGGTGTAATGCTTAATATCATTGGTATAGTTCGGAACATCACAACAATTAAAGGTGATGGTAAAACCAATAAGGCATTATTATCTGTATTAGTATTTTTTACGATTGTGGTCACTGTAATGCTTAATCCTTCAGGGTTTCTTCCATTGATTGCAGAGTTGGAATACACAATTGTAGTAAGCAGATGTGATCTTTTTAAGAGTAAGGTTGCATTATCATTAAATTTATTTCTGTGGCTATTTTATGATATTTTATTACGATCATATCCAGTAGCTATAGCAGATTCAATTATTTTAATCAGTTCTTTATTTGCTATTGCAAAAACTTCTGATAGCAGAAATCAGAATCAGAGGTTTGCTTCCATCAATCTTGATGGTTTAGTAAAGGCTGATGAAAGTCTTAGAAAGGATGAGTCAGATGTTGGAAATCAAGAGTTGTGAGGATACGAAACCACACGTTGAAAAACGTAATGGGGATAAGGTTATATTTAATGAGCAGAAGATTATTCGTGCTGTGTTAAATGCTAACCGGGATGTAGCAGAGGATAACAGAATTTCCATAGAAGATGCAGAGGATATTGCAAGAGAGATAACAGAGCGGTATTCCTCTAAATGTGTAAAAGTGGAGGAGATTCAGGACTGCGTTGAGGAGCTGCTCTTGAAGAAAGGGTACGTTTCTTTAGGTAGAGAATATATCAAGTATCGATACAAGCGGGCATTGATCCGTAAATCGAATTCTACAGATGACTCTATCCTTTCTTTGCTCCGTGGTGAGAATGAAGATCTTTCATACGAGAATTCAAATAAGAATATCAGTTCTGCAAGCACGCAGCGAGATTATATGGCCGGTGTGGTTAGTCGTGATTTGACAAAGCGTGTCTTATTACCAAAGGATGTCGTCCGTGCACATGAGATGGGATCAATTCATTTCCATGATATGGACTATTTCATTCAGGAAATGTTTAACTGCTGTTTAGCTAATATTAATGATATGCTTGAGAATGGGACAGTGATGAATGGTAAGATGGTTGAAAGCCCTAAAAGTTTTCAGGTTGCTTGCACTGTAATGACTCAGATTATTGCAAGCGTAGCATCACATCAGTACGGTGGTCAGTCAGTTGATATTCGGTGCTTGGGACATTTTGTTGACATTTCAAGACAGAAGTATCTTAAGCATTATACAGAAAAGTGTGGAGATAAGTTTTCAGAGGAGGATATCAAGAAGCTGGCTGAGGATCGAGTACGTGACGAGATCAAGTCTGGTGTGCAGACTATTCAGTATCAGATCAATACATTGATGACTACAAATGGACAGTCTCCTTTTGTCACGCTATTTCTGTATTTAGATGAGGGGGATCCATATCTTGATGATACAGCGATGGTAATTGAGGAGATCTTAAAGCAGCGCATTGTTGGTGTAAAAAACTCAGCAGGCGTGTATACGACTCCTGCATTTCCAAAATTGGTTTATGTTCTTGATGAGAACAACTGCTTAAAAGGTGGCCGCTTTGACTATCTTACACACCTTGCAGCAAAATGCAGTGCTAAGAGGATGTATCCAGATTACATCTCTGCCAAGATTTTAAGACAAAATTACGAAGGCAATGTTTTCCCTCCTATGGGATGCAGAAGTTTTCTTTCACCATGGAAAGATGAAAACGGGGAATATAAGTTCTTTGGTCGTTTTAACCAAGGTGTTGTTACAATCAATCTTCCTCAGGTTGCTATTTTAGCTAAGGGCAATGAGGAGAAGTTCTGGGATATTTTGGAGAAACGTCTTTTGATGTGCAGAAAGGCATTGATGTGTAGGCATAATGCTTTGATGGGTACAAAGACATATGTCAGTCCTATTCATTGGGAGAATGGGGCAATTGCTCGTAAGACTCCTGGCGATACTATTGATGATCTTTTGTGTGGAGGTTATTCAACATTGTCACTTGGGTATATTGGAGTTTATGAAACTACAAGATTGATGACCGGTCTTAGTCATACTACGGAAGTAGGTAAGGAATTTGCTTTGCGTGTTATGCATCGTTTGCGTTCCGCATGTGATTCTTGGAAGAAATCTACAGGTTTAGGTTTCGCTCTATATGGAACTCCGGCTGAAAGTGTTTGCTACTCATTAGCTAAGAAGGATGCAGAAAACTTTGGTGACGAGATCCCTAAAGACATGTATGAGGATATTGTCGGGAAGGGATACTATACAAATTCTTATCATGTGGATGTTCGGGAGAGAATCACCGCATTTGAGAAGTTGGCTTTTGAGAGCGAGTTTCAGAATATCTCTTCGGGAGGTGCAATAAGTTATGTAGAGCTTCCTTCATTGAATGTGAATATTGATGCCATCGAGGCATTGATTAAATTCATTTATGAGAATATTCAGTATGCCGAGTTCAATACAAAGTCTGATTATTGTTATGAATGTGGTTATTCCGGTGAAATGATCATTAATGATGATAATCATTGGGAGTGCCCACAATGTCATAATAAGAATGAAAGACGTATGAGCGTTGTACGGCGCACGTGTGGTTACTTGGGTGAGAACTTTTGGAATGCCGGTAAGACAAAAGAGATGAAGCAAAGGGTTCTTCACCTTTAAATAAATTTTAAGGAGGAAATTTCAGTGGGATTATTCAATAAGAATAAAAAGATTTCTGGATCAATCACAGCATCTTTGATCGATGATGCTAATAATGAATCACGTCAGAAATTGGCAAAAGCTTCTGCAGGAAAGAAAAGCCACAAACGTGATAAGAAAGCTGTAAAGAAGAAAGATGTAGAGATCACAGAGAGTCCATATAAAAATGTCTCTAATACAGTTGAGGCAACCGGACGAAAGAAGCGTACAAAAGCTGTAGATGAACCAGAGCCAAAGAAACAGAAGAAAAAGGAATCTGTTACTTCATTGTTTAGCTCTGGTAATTTCGAAGATACAAGTGATTCAATGATTGATGAGATTCAGTCACTTGTTGTAACAGAAGATAATGATGATGGCAAAAATCACAAAAAGAAAAAGAAGAGTGCAAAAGAGCACAACGAGGAGATGAAGATCCTTAATCTGTTTGGTGTTCGAAATTCTTTGCAAGAACGGGAAGAAGAGGAAGAAGAGGAAGAAGAAGAATTTCTTCTTGACGCTACGCCAGAACCAATGGAAGAAGAACCAGAGCCTGAGCCGGAATACAAGCCGGACCTTACTGGTGATAATATCATAGCGACATTGGCACATGTTACTGATTATTATAATCAGTTTTCTGCTGATGGGGATGAAAAATCATCTCTTGGTATTTATTATGAATCATCAAATATCAGAAATGTTACTTTGGATGATCATGAATTGATTCTTCCGATTTCAAGAGTTTATGTAGATGGTGTACTGCAGCAGTGGGATGATGCTTTTGAGGTGAAACTTCCTGCAGATGCAAAAGTCGAAGTAGAAACAGGAGTACATTTAGCTATTCCGGAACAGTTTGATCTTGCTGTTGAAATAGACGACTTTAGCAAAGAAAAGTTCGTAGTGGATTTAAAAACCACATCAGTAAGTAGCAAAGATGCTATGGCGGGGATCATCATTGAACTTGTTCCACATAATGGAGCTTATCTGTCTCAGTTTGGAAAGGTGATTAGATGTCAGTTAGAAGCCAAGTAGTTTCTGTAACTATTGAAAATCCGAAGAAAAAGAGAAATTTCTTTTGGTATGTGCGACAGGTAATTAAGCTGGTACTTTTACTGACCTTTGTTGCCTGTTGTACGATAGCTTTTAAATTGTATCAGAAATATGCTCCTGTGGTTAAAGGGTATTATGCTGAAGCTTGCAAGATCGCCGAGAAAAGTAAACCTTCTGATTTTAGAACTGAACAAACCAGTTTTATTTATGATTGTAAAGGTAAGCAGCTTGTTAAGTTGAAGCTCGATAAAGACACCACCTATGTTGAGTATGATAAAATTCCCAAAGATGCTATCAATGCCGTTGTGTCCATAGAAGATAAGCGATTTTGGGAGCATCAGGGAGTTGATTGGAAGTCAACAGCTAAGGCAACGGCACTTCTTGTTATCAACAAAGGAGATATTGTTCGTGGTGGTAGTACAATTACTCAGCAGCTTGTTAAAAATACTTATCTGACAAGAGAGCAGAGCATTGAAAGAAAGATTAAAGAAATCTTCATAGCTCTTAAGCTGGAAGAAAAGTATTCAAAGCAACAAATACTGGAGTATTATTTAAATAACATCAATTATGCTAATGGGTATTATGGCATAGGTGCCGCAGCTAAAGGCTATTTCAATAAGAACGTAAGCGATCTCAGTGCTAATGAGATCGCTTTTTTAAGTGCTATTCCTAATAATCCTTCTCTTTATGATCCATTGGAGAGATTGAATAATACGATCAAGCGCAGGAATGTTATTTTGTATGAGATGTGGAGCCAAGGATATCTAAATAAGAAGGATTACTTGGTGAATAGTAATTCTGCTATCCACTTTTACAAGAAGAAACACAATAATTATAACTATCTTACAAGTTATGCTATTGATTGTGCTGTCAGGGCAATTATGACTCATAATAAATTTCATTTTCGTTATGAGTTTAATAACGACAAAGACTTTAGGAAGTACAGAAGGCGATATTTAGAGGAGTATGAGGAATGCAAGACAGAACTGTATACTGGAGGTTATAAGGTTTATACTTCATTAGATAGGTCTGTGCAGAAGCAAGCACAAAAAATACTCAATAACACTCTTAAAGGTTTTACCTCTAAGAGTAAGGATGGTATTTATGAGATGCAAGGTGCCGCAACAGTTATTGATAACAAGACAGGACATGTCATAGCTCTTATCGGAGGAAGATCCCAGAACTTTCATAATGTGATTACACTTAATAGAGCTTATCAAAGCTTCCGGCAGCCTGGATCTACAATAAAACCTTTGATTGTTTACACGCCGGCTTTTGAAGCTGGTTATACTCCAGAAACTAAAGTGAATGATGTTTATTCACAAGATGGACCACATAATTCTGGTAATTCGTATTCAGGATGGATCCCTTTAAGAGAAGCTGTAGTACGTAGCAAAAATGTAATCGCTTGGAACCTGTTTAACGAGATTGGACCTAAGAAAGGTTTAAGCTATGCTCAGAATATGCAATTTTCCAAAATAGTTCCATCTGATTATTACTTAGCAAGTGCACTAGGAGGTTTGACCTATGGCACGACTACTGTAGAAATGGCATCCGGATATAGAACTTTAGCAAACGATGGAGTATACAATGATCCAACATGTATCACACGTATTAAGACAAGTGGAGGTTTAACGCTTCCATTTTCTCGTCCAAACAAACGTGTATATTCTACAGATGCTGCACGTACAATGACTGATGTTTTACAAGGTGTTGTACATGGAACAGCTAAAGGTTTATCACTTCCCAAGAAAATGCCAATAGCTTGTAAAACAGGTACTACAAATAATCAAACTAATGGCTGGTTTTGTGGATACACTCCATACTATACAGTTGCTTGTTATGTTGGATATGATGAGAGTAAAAGTGTTGGTAAGTTGTGGGGGTCTACATACCCTATGCAGGTTTGGAAAGGTATTCAAACCATTATTAATCGTGGAAAGAAACGAATACCGTTTAAAAAACGTATGATTATTAAAAAGGTGGAGAAGTCAACCAGCTCTAATGATTCTTTTTCTGGTAACGATAACAATTATTCCGATTCGACGGTAAGTACAGAAGAAAATACAGAGCAAACACAAAAGGTTACTACGCCAAGTAGAACCAAGACACCGGTAGAGGAGCCTAGGGTAGTTGAAGACTCTGAACCAGTAAAAAAAGATACAAAACCGAATTCTTCAAAGAATTCAAACAGTAACAAGGTTGTTGAAGATAAAAGTGATCATGATACTGTCGTGATTGATGATTCTTCAGATGATTCAGCTAAGGATGATTCCAATGATGCATCTAGTGATGATTCTGATGTTGACGATTCTGATGATTCTGTTGTAGTGGATTAAGAAGGAGGCGTGCTGTAAAAGGCACGCCTTTTATAGGTGGATTATGAAAATAGTTGTAAATGGTAGAATATGTAAAATTCAAGAATTTGCAAATTACATAAAGAATTGCTCTTCATACAAGCATTGTAATATTGAATTTACGCCGTCTGAGCAATTTAATGCTTGTGTATACGAGAACGTAGATGCGCAGTCTTGTGCAGTATTACAAATCGGTAGTAATTGGTTTGATTTTAGTTTGCTACGAGATAAAAGATTCCGAACACTTGAAATTAAGATTAATTCGGAAACCTATAGCATAATTAAGCACAAGGGATCTACAAATTATCAATATGAACCAGTAATTAAAAAGTCTGTAATGCCAACTGAGGTTATGCAGACTTTTTCTAATGATGCTGCAAGTGTAAGTCTTGATGCTCTAAATTTAGAAGCAGATCAGGCTCAGGAGCTGACAGAGTACGAAGATTTAGAAAAATATGAGGAGCGTATTATAAATGAATACTAAAATGACTGAAGTAGTACAAAACTTGATCAATGAAAAGAAATTTGGTGTTCTTTTCGTTTTAGCACGATATTTCTATCGTATTGGTGATCCGATAGTCACAGATGCTTTTTATGATAAGTTGGAAGCAGCTATTCGTAAAGGGTATTATGATATTTTTAAGGAGTACCTTGAACGGACGTATGATGATGATCCTGTACCTACCGAGTTTTTGGCAAGTGTTGGAATAAAGCCAGTGTATTTTGTGAAGCAAGAAGGGCGTAAGGATCTGTATGAGTATTTAAATGAGGACAAGTCATACAGTATCAAATCCGTTCATGGGTATAAGGCTGCATATGAGTTCTTTATGACTCTAAGATCCAATCAGCTGGATTTTGTTGCATCTTTGAAGATGGATGGCGTAAATACGAAGATGCTTTACCAGAATGGGCGATTTGCTTTGAGCTTAAGCCGTGGACGTAACGCCGGTGATTCTTTTGATTATACAGATAATTCCGCAAAAGTAATGCCGGAACAGATGGATTTTAGTTTACCGTTGGCTAAGGTAACAGGAGAGAGTTATGTTGTTGCTGAAGGGCTTGAATACTTACGTCAAAAATATCGTAAACCAGATGGGTATGTGACCAGTAAGTCAGCAGCTATTAGTATGCTTAGAGTAGCACATGATTTGAATGACTACAAATACTTAAAGACACGAGTTTTCTCAGCAGAAGGTGTGGCCGATACCTTGGTCGGAACTTTTGAATATTTGCAGACTCAGGGCGTGGATACTCCTCCCTATATTTTCTTTCACTGGCAGGATATTCCTGCAGATTATGAGGAATTTAAGAGATGGTTAAAGAAGGAGATCCTTGATCCTATCTGGCAAGAAGGCCAGGGTATTCCATCAGATGGTGTCGTGATTGAAGTGAATGATTTGGGTTGGGCTGGTATTGAAAATAATCAGTATGTTTCAAGGCAGCTTGCACTGAAGTTTGAGTACTGGGGAAATAGCTACTATAAAGGTGTGGTAAAAGCAATTCATGTGAAACAGCAACGTGTGAACAAATCAATTCGTTTAGAGATCGAAACTGTAAAAACCATTGATGGAAGTAAGGCCACGTATATCAATTCATTCAGTCCATCAATTCTTTTTAACAGTCATGCCAGCGTTGGAAGTACGATTTATTTCGAACGAAATAGTAACGCAATTAACGTTTTACTATATGGTGAAAAATTAAAAAAGGTATTAGATGGTTCAATAGAGGAGTAATAGAATGGGTGCGTCTTTTAGTTTATATGATCCACGAAATAATTCTTACAGTCCCTCTGAGGATTTTATTCAATTAAAATTATGGAAGGATTTAACATTTCAAAAATGTTTCTATCCACGTAATCTCCAGAAAGAGGTTTATTTACGAGAAAAGCTTGATCAGTTTGCATGTGCTCTTGCAAATACTGAAACTGTGTCTATACATACACTGGCTCAGAAAGGGTTGGAAACTGGTAATGATGCTGATATGTGGAAAATGTATTTTTACATTTTTACAGCTCTAAAAAGTGGGCAACGAGCATCAACAGATTCAGATATGATAGAGGTTCTGAAGTTTCTGGATCATTGTTTACAAGTAGAAGCTAGTTACACGGAGATTGAGGCTATTCATTCATTCGAAGAGAATGAGATGAGTTTTTATCGTAAGGCAAAGATTAACACTATTCGTATGTTCCTTCAGGGAACATACGATTTATTCTCTTATTTTAGAGATAAACAGGAATATGCTTCATTATCCTGCATACGTGATCTTGCTTTTTTAAGTACACCATTGTGCGGTACGGATTTATTTGATCGATACTTAGTTGATCCTGAGATTTTAACTTGTGTTAGCGAGGATGCACGCAGAGACATTTTGCATGAGATTACTGAATACTTTTCAGATTATTCAGATGATGTGTTTGTCATTAAAGCATCTCAGTATTTAATGAAATTTATTTCATTTTGTGTGTCATCAAATAAAAACATAAATTTACAGGCAGAAATAGCACGATTTCAGAAATTATTTCAAAATAATGAGCTTTCAGATAACTTGGTTGAAAATATCAAGTCATATTTATCTGATTTGGAAATGTTAAGGAGATGAGAGTCATGATTGTGAAAGATGTTAATTCAAAAGATTTAGAATTGGACAGTGTTCCTGGTGCACCTATTAGTGTGTGGAAGCGAAGTTCAAGAAAAGTAGATGTTAATACAGATGCACAAGGTATGATCGATGATTTTAATTCAATGTTTGCCACAGACACAAACATTAATGCGGAAGAGTCTACCATGAGCAACAATGCTACTGTTTCGACAAAAGAGCTTGATTTATTTTAACGGAGGAAAAGAAATGTTGAATGTTGTAGTGAAGGAAAATCAATTACTTTTTGTACCGGGGGAACCCGAGTATTATTTGGCAGATAATGTTTTTGATAAATTACTTAAAGAACCAGAGATGACAAAAAAGCTATACGACTTTTTTGGTGAGCCAAAGTGTATTGGTCGTCTTGGTGCTTTGCAGAATAATGGTAAGTACATTGAAAAGGAGCTCAAGTGTGAGATTCCGGAAATAGAAAGCGGGTGCTTGAGTTATTATGAAAAAATTTGCTGAGACTTATGGGAACCTACGAGAGAAAGAGAAGGATGAGCAACTAATCATGATGATAAAGCAATATCCTTCATATGTTCCTGTCACGGATGCTTTAGCAATGTTCAAGTGGGTTCTTCATAATAGTCCTGGAGATCCGGATTACAAGGTGTTACGTTCATTTTTATTAACAGCTGTTCCCGACAGCGTAATAGACGAATTGGAGGTAGAATATGCGAAATTTGAGTGAATTACAGAACAACCAGAGGGAAACATATAACCGTCTTTTAAAGCATGACATACCAGAGATGATTAAGGAGATTGGCTCATTTGACTATGGTGATCATTCTGTGAGATCAAAGATTTTTCCGGTGGCTCTCGATAATTACATTACAGATGATAAAGGCACCGACTATTACCCCTTGCGAATGGAGAGTAAGGTAACAGATAATGCTACAGGGGAACATATTGAGTTTAATATCGATTTGTTAAATATTCCTGTCATGCATGAGCTCGGATTTATGATTCGAGGTAACTATATGCAGCAGCTTGATTCATATTCACGTGCTACAGGATGGACTTTTTCTCGTAAGATGGATAACAAGAAAGGTACATATTCTCATTCCGCAAAAGCGCTTGGTCTGAGAGGAGCATCCTTCGGTTTCATATATTCTCCAGAAAAGGGTGCTAATGTTGAGTTGACAAACATGCAAACAAGAAAGAAGATCTTGGTGCCTGTGAGTATTTTCTTTCGTGCTATTTCTGGTCAGACAAACCTTGAGTTACTTACAAAATTCGGAATTGAAAATCCACATGTTGTCGAAGCCTTTAGCGGTCGTAATGTTGAAGAGCTTACAAGAAATGAGTGCATTAATAAAGTAGCTGAGGCTTTGTCTGAAACCAATAAAGGTGATGAAACTAAAACGATTCAGTTAAAGCTGAGCTCTATCAAAAAGATGCTTTATTCTAAGAGATTTATCAATCTCGGGCATTACAATCGTGAGAGATTCGTTACGACGCAGTCTTTTGTTCACCGTGCAAAAGGAAAGATTCTTGCAGAGGATTTAGCACTTCTTGATCACACGTTGGAGAAAGGAACCGTTTTAGATACCGACGTACTGGAGGAGATTGATGCTTTACCTATTACAACACTTAAGGTAGAGTATGAAGGACGTACTTATTCTCTTCGTAAGTTTTCAAACTACACGTTTTCTGTATTGGGATATACACTTGCAGAGGATATCAGCAAATTAGGGCTGGCAAAGAGTAAAGTCCTTGATCTTTCAGATATTAAGATGTTAAATAAGTCTGATCTTACACAGATCAAAGTATGCAAAGTAAAGAATGGTCCTGTAGAGATTGCTGCCCGTAGAGCTGATGCCTCAACGCTTCAGCTTAATGATTTTTATACTATCTTCTCTATGTGGATGGATAACATCAATGGCTTTAATCTTATTGATAGTGAGTATGAGTTAACAAATAGGATTGTTATTCCATTTGATCATAGTATCATGCAGATGATCGAGCATAATCTTACTACTATCCATGATAAGATTGTTCAGGATTTGCACAATCTTCAGGGTTCAATTAATAATATCATTCGTGATTATGGATTGGATCTTAATCAGTTCATCGACAGTGTTCGTGATACTAAAAATAATGATGGACAGATTGCAGAGATGTGCAATATTATTGCATTTACTTCAAAAAGCGGGAAGATTTCTACGGATATTGATCCAAACAATACGAGTACAGCAATGATTAGTGTTCAGGATACCCAAGAGGGGCGTTTGGATGCTTTTGATGTGCCAGAGTCTTCAAAGATCGGTGTTGTTCACAATAAAACGGTTTTATGTGATACAGATGAAGCCGGCTCTTTGGTCACACCTTATTTAGAGGTAAAAAATGGTAAGGTTGTTAGTACAGAGCCGGTATACTTAACTGCTGCTGAAGAACTCGGTAAAAATATTGCAACCTTTGATGAGTCATTTGTGAATGATGATGGCACTCCTAAAGATAAAATCCGTGTTCGTTCTGGTGGCGATGATAAGCTTGTTAGTCCGGACCAGGTTAATTACAAAGAATATTCATGCATTCAGGGTATGTCACCTGCACATTGCTTAATTACATTTCCTGGGCACAGTAACGGTAAGCGTATTACAATGGCTTGTAACCAGGCTAGACAGAGTCTTGCTGCATACGGAAATAGCCGTCCGCTAGTTGGAACTGGGTGTGAATCGATTATTGATATTGGTACATATACAGCAAAACATGTTCTTCAAATGTATTTTAATTCTTACAAGGATTACTACAATATCGTTGCTAAGAATGAAGACAGAATTATGAATAGCTCAATTCAGTTATTCGGGCTCCGTGATTTGAATGGGAAACGAGAGCTGATGTTCTATGTGAATGAGGTTCTCAAAATCAACGAGGAGAATGGTACAGACTATGTTACAACTATTAATTTGGTCGTGCCATATCATTTGCGTAATTTCCAGGAGGGAATGTTCACATTTAGAATCAATCATAAACCTAACGGTTTGTATGAGTGTAATGATGTGATTTGTTATAATGATGGCTATTCTCTTGAAGGATCTGATCGTAAGGACCTCCTGGATTTCGGGCAGCTAGATATCAAAGATAAAGATCTGAATCGAGGTTTAGCACTTGGAGTAAACCTTCCTGTTGTCTACAAAACATACGGATCAAGCAGTATTGAGGATGCTATCACCATTAGTGATGATGTAGTGTATGAGGACACATTGTCGCATACAAGAGTTATTTTGTATGAGGAAACTCTGCATGAGAGCTCTGACTATGTAGAACGTTTTGGTGTTGCAGATCCTACAAATTGTGGTTATTTTTCCATTAACGGACTCCCAAAGATTGGTACTAAGTTAAAGCAGGGAGATCCAATTATTTCAAAGGTTTCCACCAGCGTACTCGGTAATACACGCTCGATGAAATTTGTTCGATTGTCTGCATTTGACGAAGGACAGGTTGTCAGAGCAGAGATCACGAAGAAATCCAATGGCGAAGAAGTTGCAAGAGTGCTGATTGCATATAGAGCAAGCATTACGAATGGCGATAAGCTTGCAGGACGCCATGGTAATAAAGGTGTTGTTGCAAGAATTGTTCCAGCAGAAGATATGCCCTATGATCCGATTACAGGATTGAGAGCAAAGATCATTCTGAGTCCTTTAGGTATTCCTTCACGTCTGAATATTTCTCAGTTGCTCGAGGATTCTTTAGGGCTTTGCTGCTTGCTTGGTAATTTTCAGTCCTACGTAAGTCCATACCATAAGGATGATTTGAAATTTGTTAAGGAAATGGTTGATAAGTTTGAAGCTCATCCACGTACAATGATCGATGGTAGGACTGGTAGACCATTTCCTCGTAAGCTAAACTTTGGTGTAATTTATATGCAGAAATTGCATCATATTGCCAGCAATAAGATCCATGCTATTGGTATGGATGCTCCGGTTGATCCAGTATTCTTACAGCCGAAAAAAGGAAGTAAGATGAATGGTGGCCAGAGTTTTGGTGAAATGGAGAATTGGTGTTTACATGCTGCTGGTTGCAAACATATTATTGATGATTTATACGGTTTCCAGTCAGACGATCCAGTTGCCAGGGATGCTGTTAAGAAAACCATCGCTTCTGGTCAGACAACGATTGATACTGTTGATCAGAAGAATAACAATACTGCATCAATGCAAGCTTTTATGCGTGTAATGGGTGCAGAGATTGAGATCAATTCACTCACCGGAGATGTATCTTTAGTTCCTTTTACTGATGAGCGTATTCGTGCTTTAAGTATCCAGCCGATCAATACCAAGAGTGGACTGCATAGCAGTCGAGTTTTTGGTAAATCGGACAGTATTGCTGAGAAGAGCCGTGGCAAATATGCGTGGGGATGGATTGATCTTCATACACAGATTGTGCACCCAGAATGGGTAATCAAAGGAGGATTTTTTAAAGCATTAAAGCTTTATAATCCTATTGAGGACAAGGTACGTTCTTTTGGTACAGACACCATTGAGGCTATTATTCGTGGTGATTACCAGATTTCGTGCGGCGAAGGTGTAAATGATTTTTATTGGTACACAAGTCAGGAAACTGCAAGTATGAATACTATCCGAAAGGATAAGCTGATTACTGGTATGCCAGCCGTTGTGAAGATTATCGAGTCTTTAGATGTTTCAAATTTGGTTTCAATTGCCAAAGCAGATGTAGAAAAGTTTCTGGCAAACCATATGGAATCCAGAACAGAGATAGTAAATGGAGAGTCAGTAACAAAGGACGTGGTGCCTGATGAAGTCTATGAAGATCCAAATTATCTCACAAAGATCACGAGATTAAGTAACCTTGAGGATTTTGTATCTGCAGGACTTAAACCTGCAGATTTTATTATTTCATCATTTCCGGTCTTGCCTCAAACGTTTAGACCGGTTATTGATGTTGCACATCTGAAAAACTCTAAGGCGGATTTTGATCAGTTTTATGAGCAGATCATTTCAGCAAGCAATGCAGTGGCTGAGAATAAAAATCTAAATTCAGAAGCAAACCTGTACTTTAGAATCAAAGAGTTTGTTTCCTCTGGAAAAGACTCTTTGAATAAGAAAGCTAAAAAGAAATTTAAAAACGTTCAAGAGTATTTTGCCGGAGTGAATGATAGCAAAAATCACGGAAAGATGCGACAGGCTGTCCAGTCTAAGCGTGTTTTCTGCTCCGGTCGTGCTGTGATCACTCCAGCAAGAGAATCTATTGATATTATGCATCTTGGCGTACCAGTAACTATGATCGTTAAGATGTATGAGGAGCAGCTTAGGACATATTTTCTTAAGAAGCGTAATGATCAGTCAATCAGTATTAAGCCAGGTGTTTTAAAGAAGTTGTTGTTGGCATTGTCTATTGACAGCTTCTATATGTTTGAGAAAGAGTACGAGAATACTAAACATTCTTTAAGTAATGCTTTTGGTATGCAAACCAGAACAGCATTTAAGAAGATGAAGCATTGGTTGGTTGACTTCTGCGAGACTGGCTCTGGCGGAGATCCACAAGTTGTTCTTGCTGGTCGTCAGCCCTCACTGCATCGTTATTCAATCAGAGGGTTTTATCCGGTGCCATTGTGGAGTAAAGCCATTGAGATCAATTCATTAGTTTGTAAAGGGTTCAATGCAGATTTTGATGGTGATCAGATGTGGTTAACAGCAATGATTTCTAAAGCTGCTCAGAACGAAGCCATTGATAGACTTAGTCCGAAGACTGATTTTATCAATCCTAAGGATGATCAGATTATTTTGGAGCACTCTCAAGATATTGCTCTTGGTTGCTATTGTGCCACTATGCTTGAGAATAACGCAGAAGTGTGCAATAAGACTCTTGCTGATGTACATTATTACAGTACACAGACTGCAATTGAGAGCGATATCGACCTTGGAGTTTTAAGTCCATATGATTTGGTATGCCTCAGTGTGGATCTTGGTGAGGACAATTTAGTACACTATCTCAGTACAGCAGGTCGTATTATGTTCAATTCTATCTTTTCTGATGGTTTAACAGATCGACCATTTAGCAATCCTTTAAAGATTGCTGGTGTTCGTGATGAGAGATTACGAGATCTAAAGTATGACGGCATTATAACTTGTGGTAAAGGCGGAGATGGTCCAGTAAAATATTTCAAGCTGAAGCAGATTTGTAAGGATGCTTTTGCTGAGAATTCACCGGAAGATTGCTTGGATATTTTCTACGAGATTCAGAAGTTTGGCTTTAAATTCTCTGATTATTATGGTGTATCTATCAGCATCGATGACATGGATCTAAAGTCTAACAAGGATGAGATACTTGCAAAGGCCGAAGAGAAGAAGAGTTTGATAGAGCAGGATTATCAAGATGGTTTAATTTCTGAAGAAGATAAGATTAATGCCGTACTTGGTTTATACAACAATACAGGCTCTTCTTCTGAAGAAATTGGAGCTTTGGAGTTGATTCAGAAAGATGTGATCGATTCACTAGACAGGAACAATAACCTGTTTATTATGATGGATTCCGGAGCCCGTGGTAACAAGACACAGATTATGCACATGTGCGGTGCTATTGGTATTTTGGAGAAAACGAAGGATTCAAGCATGAATGAGCCATTGGTTCATAATTACTATGAGGGATTAAATTCTCTGGATGTAAAGATGACTAGTTACTCCAGCCGTACCGGTGTGGCATCTACTCAGCGTGAGACTCGTAATGCCGGATATTGTACTCGTAAGACAGTATATGTTACGGATGGTATCACTGTCTCTGAGGAGGATTGTGGTAAAAAAGACTGGTGGTATGACATTGAGTGGGGCGATAGGATATCAGGTCTTTCAGTTTTTATTCCATCAAGAGCATGGTTTGAGGTTCATCTTGTTGGAACTACACTGGAAAATGATTATACACCTGGAAACCTGTCAAAAGGGACGTTGATCACTTCCGAAATGTTTGATTCATTCGCAGAAGGATTTAACTCTATTACAGTTTCAAACGCCTCCAATAAGATCGTTTCGTTCGATGCAGATCCATCATTGTTAAAGGGATACAGCGTTCTGGAAAGTGATACTGAAAATCACAAACTTTTTAGACAGTTACACAATGAAAATGGTGTACTCGATGTTAGGTGCATTAGTGCTTTTGATGATTACAAAGTTAAGCATATTGAGACGACCGCCGGAACTCTTATTTGCCGGTATCACATTAGTGATCACTGCAGAAATCAATTGATGTATCGTGAAGCTCGTGGGGATTTGCCATTGTGGACCACTAAGGATAAAACATTTGGTAAACCAATCAGTGTGATTACCAAGAAGACGCTTGACTACATTGAAGAGCAGGGTATTGATACTATTCAGGCTCGTGTAATGCTTGATTGTAAAGCAAAGGGTGGAATATGCGCTCATTGCTATGGTTTGAAGTTTACTGACTATCAGTTACCGGCTATTGGTACAATGGTTGGTACAGAATCTGCGCAGGCTATTGGTGAGCCAGCAACACAGCTTACGATGAATGTTATCAATAAGGGCGGTGCTGCAGGTTCTTCAATTTCCTCAGGTGTAGATGTATTTCAATCTTATTTAGGCGGCGGACTGCCTGGAGGAAAAGATGCTACACATGCTGATGTTGTTCCTTATTCTGGATATGTTCATAAAGATACGGCATCTAGTGCTTTAACTTCTGTAATTGTTGAGCCGTTTGATAAGTCTTGCCACATGTGCGAGGTATGTAAGGCTAAAGCAAAGGCAAATTCAGGTGCGGCTATCTGTCCGTATGCTAACCATTTAACCATGGCAGATCCTATGTGTGCACTTCCTCAGAAGGTTCCAACTGCTGATGTAAAAGCCGGTGAAGGTGAATTTGTTTATTCAGGTTGCCCTATCACAAATTATACTATGATTAGTGACAACGTTGTTTCTTACAAGGACTCAACAGCGCCAGACGTTGTATTACGAAGAAAGCAGATGATCTGGATTAAGAACTATTACGACATTTTCCATGCTGCAAGTATTGACATTAATGTGCGTCATTTTGAGCTTTTAGTTTTCGCACAGAACCGGTTTGGAGTCGTCGTAAAATCCGATAACCCTCAGTATCAGCCGGGTAAGTTATATAATATTAACGAGTTGCTTGATGCTGGTGATGATGTTAAGTTTGCGATGCATACTCTGAAGATTCACGAGTCAGTAACAAACAACAGCGGTATTTTGGCAGCATTAACCTTTAATGATGTTGCTGATAAGATTGCTAAATTTACAGAGCGACATGTTGTTACCAATCTTAAGTCTAGCAGTTCACCAATTGGTAATATTTCTATTGGTCAGCAATTTACCAAGGAAGGTTTTGTTCAGATTTCTAACCCTAAGCTTGCTACTCCAGTCTACAGTAGTGTGCAGGCCAAAAGCAGTGACAAAAATAGCGTAAATCTGATTGATCTTGATATTACATCAGGTACTTCTTCGATGAATGCTTTTGATGACATGTTTGGATCAGAAGACGATTTCTTTAGCTTTGATGAGTCTATTTCTGAAGAGTCTACAGCTGAGTCTGTTGTTGCAGGCACAACTGAAAGTAACACCACTGTAGAGATGAATGCTTTTTCATCAAATAGTACAGATACTGATTCTGAGGATACAGCAGAATACTTTGATGAGCTCAATCGCGAAGAGCAGAGCATTTTAGATTCAGACGTTGTTGATTATACAGTTAAGTATGTTGTGGATGATTCTCCTGCAGCCTATTTAACCGAACTTAAACGTGGTACTGTCGGGGATATTATTGTTCCTAGACACGTTCCTAATGCAAAGCTGAGTGGACCAGGTGAATTGGTATTAGACCGTTTCACCGATACTTATACATTTAACTTTGTTTCCATTACATCACAAAGTCTTGGTGATTTTGATGATTTTGATGATAGTGACGATGATTTTAGTTCTGATGATTTATTTACTGATGATAAAGATGATTCACCGGTAGATAATTCTAAAAAGGAGAATTCTCCAAGTACCGAATCAATGTCATTGTTTTAATTTTGTGGCGGCGTGTGGTCAAACATACGTCGCTGATTAAGGGGTGATTTTATGAATTCAGATTATTATAAAAATCCCAGGAATGAGAAGTCTGGAGGGAGTCAGCCTCAGAAACCTTTGAGCTATAGTCAGCAGAAGCGTGCACAAATGGATTATAGATCAGAGTATTTTAAGCACAATCCTGGGTTATTTGGGTGCATTTGGAAATGCGCTTATTGTGGTAGGCCTCTGTTTGGTCGTCACGCAGTACAAGTAGATCACATTGTTCCATTAAATAATCCTCTTGGAGTCAATAAGGGAATAAACCTTGTAGCAGCTTGTCCAAAGTGTAATCAGGCGAAGAGCGATAAGTTTGATTATCGTTGTGCTGTCGGTTATGCTTCAAAGATCTCGGATTCTGCTATTTTTGGATTACAAAAAATCTTCATCATAGCCTTAGCCGCTTGTTGGACCGGATTACAGTATGCATGTTCGTTTTTAGCTAAGGTACTTGTACTACCGTTTAAGAAAACTTCTTTAGTCACAAAGCTAGTTTTTGGTGTGATTTATGCAATTATTCTTATATTGATTTATAAGCAATTATTTGGAGGAGCATAATGAAAATATTCGATTATTCAAAAAGCCAGCTCAGTTTGGATGATGCACAGTTTTTGATTGCTATCACTCTTGATGAGATGACCGATACAAAAGTGACCTCATTAGTTTTGAAATTATATGGAACATATGCTTATGGTAGTTCTAACAGTGCAGCCAATGCTGAGAATGTTATTAAACGGAAGGAGTTGCATGAGCAATTTTCAAAGAGTAATCAGGATCCTGTTAGCTTTCTGATTGATTTTCTATGGAATAATCGTGTACTCGGGGAAGGAAAGTTCAAGAAAGATTTATCTCAGTTGGCACCTCATTTGAATTTGCATTCTCTTTACGAGAAAGTGATGCAGAAGTGTTTTCAGTACACTCCAGCTCAATATATTACGCTGTATGTAAGAACTAACACATTTAAGGTTCAGTATCGTAAGTATATTAAGAAGTTTGTAAACAATAATGTAGCTAGGAACAATAGTTACATTAGCGATATTACACTAAATGAGTTACATAGCGCGTTTTGTGATTTTGTGAGTAGAGGTGCTCGCTATCAGTATTATCATGCAGAAACTGGAAATCCGGATGCAGTGATTTTTAGTACTGATGACGATAAAGGTGGAGATGAGGTTTCTCGTGGTGGCACAGCTTTGTGGTTTTCTAAAAGTGATCAGTTCTACGAGATTCTTAATAAGTCCGGATTAAATGCTACAATTTATTCTGACGGTGATGATGATCTTTCTTTGCTTGATTATCAGACAGTAGAAGAATCTTCAAAAGAGTATCCCATTGATTTCATTAGCGTGTGTACTCGTATTGGAAGAGCATCTTTACTCCTTTTTAATCACAAAGGAGGAATTGAGGCTTACTACGATATTTTCTCATATCATCGTGATCAGGTGATTGATGAAACGCGGCAGAAGTTTAAGAAAGAGCGTAATCGTTTAGGGTACGATGTATCGTTTGAGCAGGACATGATTGCCATCAATGCAGATATTAACACGGTATCCTCTAAGAAGAAGTATCGTACAATGATCTGCGATATTTTTGAGAAAGCTATGCACGGCAATTTAAGAAAGAGTGAGATTTACAGTAGATTGTACCGTGAGATTATTTCCACAACTGAGCGTATCCCGGCCAAGAATGCGCATCGTCTCTTTAGAACAGCAGATGTTCAAACACGTCATAACGAAAGTAATGGTGAAATGCTTCAGATTTTGTTGGATGGCTATATTGCTTTGTATGAATTTCTCAATTTCTTAGAGAGTTCGAGTAATCACACAAATGTAACAATGAATTCATTCAATTGTGACATTTTTAGGGATAGTAGGATCCTTCGCAGAGTGAAAAGTTTTGAAGAGTATGTTAATTATCATGATGACATTATGCCTTTGTTCTCAGAAGCAGATAAGAGGTTAGGAGATCCAACAAATTCGCATAGCTCTGATATCGTTTTACCAAATGATACGGTATATAATATGCTGTCTGGTGTGAATATGCTTAAAGATGATGTTGTTCTGCAGCATATTATGAATTTTCCGATTGCATCTATCGGGAACATTGTTCACATGCATGAGGGCAAGCGTTGCGATAATGACCTTTTAAAGGAATTTTCCAATATGAGATATGATTGGAGAAATTTCTATACATCTTGCAGGTCTCTTTGTAAGATTCCAGCTTTTGAGAAAAACATTGTCAATGATTCAACGACCGATTTGGATTTCGTGCAGTTAGAAGAAGCTGTCGGAAACCGTGCGTATAATATTGTAAACAATCGGTTAAGTGATAAGACAGCAACAAGTGTCTATCCAATGATTGCGTTTTTTGGAAAATTATACGAGTTAGCTATGTTAGCCGAAGGAAATCCTGTGTGTGATGATACAGGTAAGTTTGTCTTGACAGAAGATAATTATATGGAAGCTTTGTGTGTCCCAGTTGAGTTTCACGAAGAGATTGAAACTACCTTAAAGAAATCAAATGGGTATGCAAAAATGCTTACTCTTCTTCGTGGTAAGGCTTTGCTCGTATGCATGAATATTCTGTGGGGTAGACCAATTACCGACAAGTTTGATTGTTCATTAAAAGACATTAGATTCTTCTTTAAGATTACTGATGCTTTGTGGTCATTTTTTGAAAATTATCATTCGATGTTTAATTATATGGATGGTTTTTCTGATGATCTCTATTTAATGGTTGCATTCGCAGCATCTCGCAGTGAGATGTTTGAAGTTGCTGACAGTATTTCCTCTGATTCCTCTATGGGATTCCTTTATAATGACGATCGTAAGAGTTATTTACCTGAATACTCTAGTGATATGGTTCGTCAGGCATTACAGGAAGATAAAGAATACCGTTCAATTCTGCGCGAGATTGCGAAAACGATTTTAGAAAGGTATCAGACCGTATTTAATTGTTTACGTAATTTTCAGAAGAAGGTAGATACTTCATATCAGATGCTGTCTTATGTTTCGGGATATGACCCTATAGTAGAAACTTCTCTTAGAAATGCAGCAGCTTCGGTAATGTCAATCAGTCATAAGAGTAATGAAGTAAAAGCTTTATCGAACATTATTCGTGCAACAACACAGAGAGATTCTTATGGATATGTCTTGATTAACGGCGTTAGGTACGGTTCACCTAATAGGGAGTATTATCATACCGCCGGTTATGTTGTTCAGCTTGATGCATTAGATAATTCGTTCAGTGCTCGAGAAATGAATCAGGATGATTTGGAGACAATCAGATTGTTGCAGAGGATTTAATATGGAAAAATTAATTAATGGCAAAGCTTGGGTTATCTTTACATTCAGTGATGGCACCAAGCAGTGCGTATATACAACATTAAATACAAAAATTATGAAAGAGTATGGAGTGACTTTAAAGCCCCATACTCTATTTAATTTGCACACATTACAGTATGTACCTTTTAGAGAAGATGCTAAAAGTGTAGATATTGTTGATACAAAACCTATCTTTGATGAGGAGGTACTGAATTTTGCAAGTAGATTTATTTGATGATACATTACTTGCCCGTGCGAAGCGTCAAAAGGAACAAATTGCTTCGAGAGGTTATGATCTTATGGGAATTCATCGGCACTTGGATGGGCTGGATCCTTATTTTAAAAACAAGGCTGAGCTTGAGGAGTATCGAAATCATATCTTTGATCTGATAAAGGCGGGGCGTTATTACGAAAAGATTGCTTCTGCATCCTGCGATAGCTTATTTGAGGTAGAAGCCTTAGGTGTTGCAAAATCAGCACAAGCATTTGTTATGATATGTGATTTCAGCGAATGTTTAGATTATGTTTTGCATCGAGCATATCATTGCAAAATTGATGACATACGTAAAATTGAGGGTTATGACGAGATATCGAGATCAATCCTTAATAATGATTTTAGTCTTTCTGGTGATGTTAAATTTGATCGCCTATTGAATGCTAGTCAAGAATTACGTAACGCTTTTGCAGAATTATCTAAAGAGTCAGAGGTTATCACGTCATGTGAAGAAAGATTGAGTTGGGTGATATTTCAGTTTTATAAAACTGTGCTATCCACATTAAGTGATATCAAGTATTATGTCGCACTTGACGTTTGTCAGCAGATTTCTGGTCTGTGTGGACAAAAGGGGATTATCCGTAGTGTTAATTACTCATCTGTTTTAGCGACTGTGTCTACCAGATTTGATGAAGTAGTAAATATTCATCAGCTTTCTGGTTCCTTTGATGATTATCAGATTGTTTTTAGAACATACAGACCTTATGAGTATGTTGGGGAGGTGCTTCGTCGTAATGATTTTGCTAGGAAAATGTGAAATTGATGGTGAAACTTTGTATCTTGCTGTGAGGTCATATGCAAAAGCAAAGTATTATGTGCTGATTTCTCCGATGCATAAAGATGATCGCATAAAAATGATTACTGGAGAAGATCCTTCACATGTTGTGATAAAAGATAAAACGGCATTAAGAGAATATTATGATAATGAATATGTTCTTGGTGCAATTAGAAAAGGAACTGCTTCCGGCAAGGTTATGTCTTATGGCGACGTTAGGCTTTTGAATAGAGTAATGGATTCTATTGCTTATGCTAGAAGCTATCGTTTTAAAAAGGATGATGTGATTGAGGATAATAAGGATGTTCGGGATGGTGTCGAATGTTTTTCTTTTGGTGCTTCAGATCAAAATTTATCTTACAATTATGAGAAACGTAATGGTAACTTTACGTTTTTACGTATTGCAACTTCTCAAATCAAGTTTGACTTATCACCTGTGAATTACTCAAAATTGTCGTTCACTAAGTTGCATTTTGAGCCAATGCAGACTACTGCAGCAAAGAGTATTCAGATTGCTACACTTAAAGATATTAACTATAATTTATTAGCTGAAAAACTGGATATGTCTTGGTACAAAAAGGACGGTGTTCTACAGAAGAACTATCAAAGTATTAAGAGTAACCGTGAGTTTGAGTTGAAGATCATGACGCCAATGATCAAGCGCATTTTAGAAAAGAAGAAGGCAGGCGGCGTTTTTGATGTATCGGTCGATACCGAGACAACTGGTTTGAAAGTGTATAATTTGGCACCGGACAATCCTGATCGTGATCATTGTGTGGCAGTGCCTATCTGCTGGGAACTTAACACTTCATATGTTATTTATACTGATATGGAGCATTTTCATAATGCAGATAATCAGTATGTTGCTCACCGTTTAGCTGAGCTTTTTGAGAACTTTAAAGGTGAGCGAACTATTGAGTACTATGAAGAGTGTGAGGAAGAAGTGCTTAGCACTTCAGCTTCTAATTCGACTGCAACAGTAGAGATGAATGCATTCGGAGATTCTACTGCAAAAGGTTCAGCAAGTAGTACGGATAGAGCCAGTGCAAAAAGTAAATCAAGTAGTAAACTTGTAAAAAAGTCTGCTATTATTACACGAGATTTGATCAATTTGATAGGACATAATAGTCCTTTCGATGGTCGTGTATTTTTCTCAGAAGGGGTGAAATTCTACTTTAATAACAACACACTACAGATGGCTTTTGATTTGAATCCAACTAGTGTAAGAATGAGTAAAGCTTTGAAGAGTCTTACTCGTCGGTTGTTCCATCATGAAACACCGGAGTTATCAGATATTCTTGGTAAAGGCAATGAGGATAAGTATCGCTATTTAGCGGATGATGAGGTAGCAAGAATCTATGGCTGCGCCGATTCGGATTATACTCTCGCGGTGTTCTATGTGCTTAGAAAGTTAATGACGGATAAAATGTATCATTGGTATCAGAAGCAGGATATTCCAATGGATAATATTTTATATCAGTCAGAGTACTGGGGAATGCCTGCTATTGAGGACAAGCTTGAAAAGCTTACTGAGGAATCTGAGAAGAACTTGCAGATCTTAAAAGATGCTATGTATTCATATGTTGGGGTATTTGTTAAGTATTCCCAAGATGTGAATGTTCTTAAGGCGCGGTGGGAGGCAGGCCAGTTTAGTTCTCGTGAGGATTACGAGGCTGCAGTTGCTGCAGTTGTGCCAGATGCTTCCGCAAAGTATGAGTTTGAGTTTACACCTGCTCAGTTGAGATCTGTACTCTATGATGTTATGAAATATCCAGTAAAGGGTTGGACGGATACGCATGTTCCAAAGCTTGATAAGTTTGTAATCAAGAAATTACTTGGTGACAAATTGAAGCCGGGCGAGACTGCTCCTCGTAAGTTAGAGGAGGATATTTTATGCTATGGAGTTGATCGCAGTGAGTATGACGCTTTAAAGAGAAAAGATCCAGGTTCAAAGAAGTTGAAATCTATGTGCTTAATTAGTGCTGATGAATTCAACAAGTACAAGTACCCACTGGCTCTTATACTTCAGAAGTATACAGAATTAAATAAAGAGTACACTTCATACTTCAAGCCAATGAAGGAGTCAAATCTGGAGGGTAAAGTATTTAAAGGTTATAATATGGCAAGAATTGAAACTCGTCGTATTAGTAATCCAGGTCAGACTATGAAAGGTAGCCTTAAAGCTTTGATTCGATCATATGGGGATGACGAGTATCTGCTCGATTTCGATATGGCTCAGATTGAATATCGTATTATGCTGAGTTTAAGTCATTTTATTCCAATGATCAAGAAAATGTGTGATCCGGAGAACGACTATCATACTGAGACTGCTTCTATGGTTGAAATGAAACCTGCATATCGTATTACAAAGAAAGAGCGTAAGAGTGCTAAAAAGGTTTCGTTTGGTGTGCCATATGGACTTGGTGATAGGAGTCTGTGTGAAAGTATTTTTGGTGACACCACTAAAGAGCATATGGCTGAAACAAGAGTCATTTTACATAAATGGCGGCAGAATAATAAACCCATTGTTGATTTGTTGGAGAAAGCTCGTGCCGAGGCATTTGTTGAGTGGAAGATTAGTGACGACTTTAGAAACTTTATTGATGCTTGGAAGCGCGATCCAGACACAAAAGAATATTTGCTGGATGAGAACGGAAATAAGATTCCTTCTCCTATTAGCAAAGTTGAAAATATACTTGGATTTTATAGAACCTTTAGCTTGGAGAATATTGATCTGTCTCCGGCAGGTTATGCTAGAAGGGCTAATGGTGAGTACACAAGCGAAGAGTCGAGTATTCGACGTAAAGCAGGAAATTATCAGATTCAGGCAACTGCCGCTGAGATTTTCCGTATTATTCTTATTCGTTTTTATGAAGAGTGTGAGAAGTACGGTATTCAGGACAAGATTAAGTGGTATATGCTGATACATGATGAGTTGCTTTGTAGTGTGAAGAACGATGTCAATCCTATATTGATTTACAAGATTGTAAAGAAGGCCTGCATGATTACTATGAAGGGACACACGAAGTATTTTGTAGGTATCAATATGGGAGATACTTGGGGTGAGTGTAAGGATGATGCCAGAGAAGCTCCTATTTATTTTGTAGAAAGAATGATCAAGCGTTATGACGCAGGAGAATTTAGAGATCAGAAGACATTTCCACATCCATGGGAGTTCATCCGGCCATATCGAAAGCAATATGTTGAAGACCGAATTGGTGAGGTGATTAAAAAGCTTCAGCCAGGATTTCCAGAGAAACCGTTAGTGATTTCTGATTTGCTCGATCAGTTTACTAACTATACTGTCAGAGCTTATGTAGATGATTATCCAATGAATGGAGACATTAGCTATAAGGCTACTAAAGGTGAGAGTTATGAAGAAGCTTTGGAAGCGGACCTTAAATGGGTCAAGAGGTTAGAGTCTTGGGCAATTTCTAAGTATGGTGAAGGTGTCAAGTTTGTAGATATCAATGGAAATACTTACGAGGTAACAAAGTTTAGTGAACCTGAAAAGGATAATCATGCGGATGACGACTTTATTGATTATTCAGAATTATTTGATGATGAAACACATGATGCAGAGTCATACTGGTCATACAATAATGATTCTGCCGGTATTCTTTATGAGGAAGAGTCTGAGGATCAGTCAGAAATGGATAATTCGTATGACGAGTATCTTTTTGAGTACGATTTTGAAAGCGGTGGTAAGAATGTTACTGCAATTACAGTGACTGAGACCACTTACAAACACATTAAAGTGCTAAATCATCAGATCATTGTATCGCTAGATGTTGCCGGGCACATCGACAGTGTGAAGAGTTTTCTGCAACCACATGTTGCATCATATGGAAATAGAGTAGTCTTTCGTATTGGCGATACTTCAGAGCATTGGGGACGTATTAAGGAAACAACAGATTTAAAAGCTCTTGATTGTTTCATTGAGTTTTTGTGTAGTGAGAATAAGGTGCTGATTGATGACAAGGTAATGTATGTAAAGGTCAATTCCAGAATTGAGTCAAAGCAGATTGTTAATGCTTTGAAGAGATATGCTGGATCTGATTACACTATTGTCTTTTGTTCAAAGATTGGTAGACCGGTCGATCCATACAAGTTTAGCTCCCGCGTAAGTCTAGCCAAGTTAGAGAAGTTTATCAATAGTTTAGAGAGGTGTTAGAAAATGGCCATAGGATTTAATAAAAATTTTGATGATCAAAATAATTCTACCAAACCGAAAAGTCCTCCGGAAAATAACGGAGAGACAGATGATTTAACTCAATCTAAATCATCCACTCAGTCTGATGACTATGATACCAGTGGTAATTCCGGTGGTTTTGATGCTAAAAAGATTGCAATTGTGGCTGTCGTTTTAGTGGTTGTTATTGCATTGCTGTTTGTATTAAAAGCTAATCTTATGAAGAAATCTACTCCAGATACAGCAAGCATGCCGACAGCCACACAATCTGTAGACAGTGAAACATCATCTGATGCTACTTCCGGGTCAGATGCTGAAGTAGGTAATGATACAGAAACGCAGGCTACTGAAGAGCCTAACAAGTATTTACAAGGAGATCACGATTATGGTGACTCTGACAATAATTCTGTTCCGGAAAAGGTGTTCTCTGCGGGTGATTATGTTAAAGATCTGGAAAGTGAAGATGTTCCGGCAGTTTATAATGTTGAGAAACGTGAGTATATTGTTGCTCACGTTTCTTATACTGCAAAGAGAGCCATCATTGATGATGGGATGGAGATGTTTTGGATCGATGTTGATTACAAAGGTAAGAAGTATCGTGCACAATGCCCATACTATTACTTCAAAGATTTAGACGAGACCGGTATTTGTAAAGTAAATATTGAGGTTCTGTATCTCGAAGGCGGTGGACAGATCATCAGTTACATGCAGGTAGTTGACGAAAGTTATGGAGAGTAGCGATGAAATATGACGAATTAAAAGCTATTGATAAGGAGCTTGCTTATTTTACTTGGGAGCCTGTCAGTGTTGCGAAAAGAGACGGGACAATTCCTAAGGATTTTCATGAGTATTTTTCAGATTATTGTGAGTGCGGCAGTGAGAACATTATTAAAACAGGGGCCACACTGATCACATGTTGTGATCCACATTGTAGCGTAAAACAAGGATTTATCCTTGCTGAAATGTTTACAAGATATGGTATCAAGGGACTAAAAGAAGCATCTTGTACCAAAGTATTTGGAGCATTAAAGGCAGAAGATCGTCGTTTAAAAGAGAGTGGTGAAGAAGGATTATTTCCCAACAATTCATATGTTGAGGTTTTAGCAATACCTTTTGATAAGTATCCTATCTCTGTAACGCAGACTTCAATTGGTGCAGATTTTCTCGCAGCATGCTTGCAGATTCGTAATACACCTATTACCTTTCCACAGCTCATTTCACATTTGGGATTGCCGGAATTAGGCAAAGAGTCTGAGAATTTGTTTCAAGGCATTACTAACTTTTATGAACTGTATAATCGTATTAAAGCCTCCGGGTCTGTATCAGATTTTCTATTGTCAAGGGGGTCACAATCTCAAATGCTTTCTTTTAATCTGAGAGTGCATATGAAAGATATTGCTTTAGCTTTTGCTATTTTACAAAACTGTATAAGAGCAGAAGGAGTTTTTAAGCTGAATGTCTGTATGACTGGTGCCATTAGTTTAAATGGTACCAGTACTACAAAGGATTCTTATCTAAAAGCCTGTAATGCCTTGTGTGTGGATAAGGATGGCGTACAGCTTTTAGATATTAAAATGAATAGTGCAAAGAAGACTAATCCTTTTATTCTCTATTCAAGAGAGTCCGGGGATTCAAAGTTTATCGAAGGATCTAGTCGAGGTGTTATTACAGATGAGTTTGGTAAACATCCTGTGTTGATGCACACAGACACTTTCTACAAATTTATAAGGAGGATGATGGATCTATGGAATCGCAGGAAAGATTTGCTACAGGTGGAGGAGCAGGTTCAGATGTTTTGGGAGTCAGCGATGGAAGCAATGCAGGAGACTTTGAGTCCAGCGAGCTCTTCGATGACTTCAGCTCAGACGAACTTGATGACTTCAGCTCAGACGAACTCATCGGAGACACAGCAGATGACGACGTTTTAGAGCAAAAGTCACCAGCTGTAGATATCGGTCATATTATAGACACCACAGTTAATGAGCATGGTGTTTTAGAAAAGAGTATATCACCAGATGATTTACAGCTTGGTGTGTTTGTTTCTGAAGATCAGGATGATGATGCAGGGGATCAGGATGACCAGGACTTGGTTGAGTTCTATGCTCTGTATAATGAGTTGAGCGATGCGGGTTATTTGCTTCGTTCCGAGGATGAGGCGACCTATGCCGATTTAGACATTTTAGCTAAACGAGAGAAGAAGATCAATTCCAAGCAGGATCTTATTGCTTTGTTGATAAACAATCTTGGAGCAAGCTATCAAGAAACCACCAATTTATTGGCTGCTTCAAAAGCTACTTATGAGATACAGGCATCCGATCGCGATGCAGAAAAGTTGAAGTTGCTGTTTGATTCATATGCTTCTGATATGCAGGTAGCAAGAGTTGCTATGTCATCAATCGGGAATTTTAAGAATATTGATGAGGTAACACCAGAAGATGTTTTTGTTTCTATCAGAAACAACTCATCATACAATGAGAAATTTAGTAGTATTTCAGACGAAAGTCTGCTTAGTATTTTACAGTGTTGTGTTCCTGTTTTAAAAGAACATGATAAAATGCGTACTGTAGATGAGGAGCGTAGTGATTCCAAGCGTGCAAGGGTCGCTGCCTATTTACTTAAAGATGTTGGAATTCATGTGGCTAAGATCTATCAGGCGCATCAGCGTGGAGACGTGAAGTTCATTAAGCAGATTATTACAAAGGATGCTACTGATAGCAGCACCAAGGTGTTCATTAAATGTCCACATTGTGAGCAGTTATATGAGCTGAAAGAATCTCCGGTATTTTTATCGAGATTCCCAACAGAAGCCGGAAGAAAGATTGCTCCATTTTATCAGTTTTGTGAGTGTGATCATTGTAAGAAGTATGGGTGTTTTACTGCCAATGAATATAACAAAATGATTGACGTGTGTAAGAAAGAAGGTAATGCTTCAATACAGACTGCAGTACAGCATATTGACAGTATTAGTCATGGAGCAGGAATCTTAAAATGGCATCCACCAGTTACAATGATACTGGATGCAATCAAGTATTTAGTCCATGAAGATGCAGAGGTCATTACGACTAAAGTTGATACTGTTACTGAAACTGTACAATCAACCATAGTTAGCGATTCAGAGTTTATGGGTGCTGTGGCAGAATTTTATCGTAAATTATCTTGTGTCGATGCAGAACGTGCTGCCAATAGAGAAAATGCTAATTATTCACAAAGTGTTGGAATGCCAAGTGCATCTACAGATTTTTCGCAAATGGAAGATTCTGTTGTAGCAGATTCAACTGGTGTTGCTGGTAACGAGTATTTTTCTGATGTTGAAGAATTCTACCGTGTTGTGGCAATGTTCTTTGCTCAGACATTGAGTATGAATTATGTATCACTGCGTAATCAGGCCTTATTTTCTCTTTTCTTTTTCTTTAAGGAGCATGCGATTTTTGATGATGTTTTAAATATTGAAAATATCATTTATTTGAAAAACACATTGTCATTTATTGAGAGCAATCGTACGGACCATGCTGAGAAGTTGCCATTTCAGATTAAAGCATATTTACGAAGTCTTGCTTTGGATTTCTTTACTGAAGCAGATTTACAGGGCAAGTCTGAAGCAGAGATTGTAAAAATGGTGCTGGAAAATCAGAGTGGATTACAGAATCAACTTAATCAGTTGAAAGCTGAAAGAGCAAAACTCATTGAGGATGTGATTGTTGCAAATCGTAATGCACTTGCATATTGTCCGATCATCAATCTTAATTCATTTAAGATTTCAGACATTTTGGAGTATGTTACAAACTCTGAAGAACTGCGTGAGTTTGAGCGTATTGCTGATATGATGATCGTCAATAATTATGCAGATCAGTTCTTCAATGAGTGGATTTTATTCTGTCCACTTAACCGCACAGATCTTAAAAAAGTGCTGTTTAAGAGTTCGGCATCAAAAGGATCAATTGATCGTGTTAAAAAGATGCTAGACAAAACAATTGCTTTTGCTGACGCAAATTCAATTATTGTAACCAAAGAGTTACGTAAATTTACAGTACCACTTATTGATTTACACAGTGTAATCAGAAAAGCGGACAAAGCTATTAAGCATAATGATGTTTATGGACTTTGTGCAGAGGTTGCTGACTTCCCAATGGATTTAGTGTCATTTGTGTCTGATGCTTTTGATGAATGTTTTATGAATGCAGCAACAGTCATTAAGGATTATATAGAAAAATCAGGTATCTTGAAGACTTCTAAATGGGAATATTATCTGTCTGATTTTTCCAAGGAAGAGCTCGAACCGTTTATGGCCGAGTTAGAGGCTTTGACCTTTAACTATATTATACCTAAGAGATTACCAGGAGAAACTGTACCTCAGTATATTAGTAGATATAACCAGCTAATTGCAAGCACAGATATACGTGCAGCAGGGACCTTTAGAGTAGTTAAGATTCCTAAAGAACTTGTTAATGCAGCGCAGGTTATTGCCATTGCGAGTGGTATTAGTAGTATTACATACCATTCATACTCTGCAGCAAGCTTCATTAGATCACTGGTGCATCTGCTATCTTATTCATGTTCTAAGAGTAGCGTAAAAGAAATCTTAGGTTTGACAAGTGTTGTCAGGACTCTTCTGGAGATGGAATTAAGTCAGCCGGATCTTACGAAAGAGATAGATGCATTGAGTGGCTTTTTCTATCTTATCAATGGGCTTTATTTTTCTGGCGTTGAGGACCTAATCTACAATATTAGTAACAACTTTGCAAGTCAATTTGTTGAAGTTGATTTACCTTTACATAAGTCTTTGCCAGTTAATTTAGTCTCACAGAGGTTAGATGAGATTGCCAAGTTTGCAACTGATAGCTCTGCCGAGGTTACAGATGGGAGTGCTCGTGATGAGAATGGTATTTATAGTGAGTTACTTCTTTATTCACAGAACGACACTATTCGGGAGCTTGTTGAAGAGGTTGTTGGGTCAGTTATCTCTTAATATGAAAACTCATTCTTTATACACAATTTTTTATAAATAATTGGAGAGAAGGAGAAAAAGAGATGTTATTTCTGATTTGTGATAATCTAATGGTTCCTTTTACTAAGGAACTTTTTGAGGTTTATAAACCTTCTTCAAGAGCTCGTGTAGATAAACGAACCTCTATTACAGATGCACTTGCTCTTTATAAGAAGCCACCACTATTCAATGATGGGTGGCTTCTTACTTTTGATGCTAAACCAAAAGTTTCTTTTGTTACACGAATGGAGAAAGAAGCTTCAAATAACAGGTTGGTTGTCTTTGCCAAAAATGTAACAGATTTACAAGAGATGGCAGTAGAGTTTGAAGATTTAAAACCGACAGTGATTGATAACAGCAGGGTAGAAGAGCATGAGATGCGTAAGTGGATCGAAGAGGAACTAGGATGCCAATCTACGATTACCGACGCAATTCTAAAACGCACACATGGACGTTTAAGAGATACCATGAACGCTGTACAGACCTTGTCAGTATTTGACAAAGTAACCTTGAGCGATGTGTACAAGCATGTTCTGTATTCAAGAAATATTTCTGTGAACGATGTAGTTGATTGGCTTCTTGGGGTTCAAAAGTCTAGCGTGTCGCAGAGAGATGTAATGCAGTTTATCGATGACTTTAGATATGCACAGTCTTGGTTGTTAACTACACTGATTTCGTCATTAGATATCTATCGTAAAGTCTTTATGTATGCGTGTGCTGGAGAATTAAATCTTACTAACTATGAACAATTCTGTGAAAGTACAGATGATAAAGAAATTCGAGCAGTTCCTAAGTATCGCATTAAAAAGATACTCTCTGTTTTTGGAGAGGTGTCTTTAGAATATGTAGTTTTTATTCAAGCAAAATTAACAAAATTATCAAAAAAGGATAAGTTGGCATTATTCCGACTTTCACAACTTATCAGATTAGGAGGAAATTTATGAACGAAGTATGTAAGTTTTTCAACATTATTCCAGAGAGTGATGTTGATAGTTTTCAGGATGGTTTTTTGGTCGAGCGTTGCTGGACAGTTGAGCAGTCTTTGAAAGCAGCAATTGTCTGTTACTATGCTAATATCCCGGCATTAAAGGACTGGTTACGGGAGCATGTTATTCGTGTTGGGGATTACGTTTGCGGTGAGATTGATGGCGGACGTGGTACTCATGCTATGAAGATACTTACTGCCAGCTTGAAGATTCCGAGTTTCACCCACGAATTTGTCGTTGATTGTGGTGGCGAACAGCAATTTTTAGATCGCTATTGCCAGTCAGCTTCAGCAATTGCTTTCACCGATTCAAGGGATTCTGAGAATACTGCAAACAATGAGTCAGATGCAGTTCAGGCAGAAGATGAGTTATCAAAAGAGCCTTCTGATCAGCCAGTTATCCCTCCTGATGCTGATGTGACAGCAGAGGATGATGAACCTTCAGATATTTTCATGCCTGATTCTGGTATTGCAGAAGCAGAATCAGATCGTACAGGTGTCTCAGTAGAAGCTGAGAGTGCAGCACCATCTTCAGTAGAAGAGGATGAAGAGAGTGAGGATTTACCAGCAGAGGTTGAATCTGAAGAAGCGGTTTTGGTAGAGGAAAGTTCTTTACCTGTTGAGAAGTCTTCTTCGGACAATCAGGTATCACAGTCAGCAGATCTTGCAGTATTGTTAAAATCAGGAGTACAGGTACCTCTTTCAAGCTTGGTTGAATGTGCTAATCTGATCAATGCGGCTGCAAGTAAGCTTGAAACATCTGAAATTGCTGACACTTATATTCTGCTTAAGGAAGATCTTGGTTTTGCAGTTAATTATGTGGATAATTATTCACCCTCTGTTATCAAGAGCTTTCTAAAGAGTTATGTGAAATCAGCATCTTCAGATGTGGAGTTAATTCGTGTGACAAAGATGCTGGATGCATTTGCTAAATATGTGATGGAGAAGTGCGACACAGGCAGAAAGGTTGTTGGTGAGTTCGATGAATAGAAAAGACAAGGATCAGATGTTAGTTATTGGTGTGACATTAGCTTTTATAGTAATCACTGTTCTGTTTTATTACGGCACACTTCTTGTTCCGGCTATTTTCTTGGCAATAGGTACTTTGATTATTCAATGTCTTATTTTGGTGCCTATTGCTAATCAGAAATACTACGAAGTAAATGGAGCTTCTTCTGATTGGACACGATGGGTACCATTTTTAAATGAAGTGAATATGTTCACTAGACCAGTAGCGATCACAGCTTTAACAACTGCGATCTGTGCAGTCGTTATTGCATGCTCGACATTTTTACCAGCAAAACTGAGAGCAGCTATTGTAGGTGTTCGTGGCGGTATTGGCTGGGGATACAATGCAGTAGTTTTTGCCATACTGGTTTTGGTTGTTGTTGATATTGTGATTGGCGTTGGATGTAGTGGAGTACTACGTCATGTGAATTTAATGTTACAGGAAAGCCTTGGTGTTACTATGTCTAAGGTTGAAGTGGCTTACTTCTTCCTAGCGTTTGTACCATGCATACGTATGTGTTACTTTATTGCGCTGAACCAGAAATTAAATCAGTTGACAAAATTGCAGCAAATGGCTCAAGGCGAAGAATTCGAAGAGGAGGAAAGTGAGTAATGGAAAGAGTAAATGATGTAAAAATTGCCGATGTAATCAAAGAGGAAAAAGTTAAGGCTGGTGTGATCGAAACAGAGGATTTTGGATCAAATGAGGTTCTTGATGATGTTGAGCCGGTGGAAGAGATTAAATCTGTATCAAATATGCAGGTTATTAGCGTAGATACGGATAATTCAGGTGTAGATGCGATCGAGATTGAGTCAATCAATGATCATTTCGGCAGAATATCTGATCTGCTTGAGGGGCTTGAGGAAGTTACAGGCTTATCAGTCATTCCTCTTGAGATGGGACATATTGCACCAGAAGTGGTTTCTTTATCCAGACATAAATTAATCACTTTTGGTAAGAAAAATCCGATGCGCTATGCAATGTCACACAAGATCAGAACAGATGTTGTGAATCAGTGGATTGAGCGTATTAAGAAAAATCTTTCGGAGGGTGTTCCTTTCTGCGAAAGACTCAATATTACAGTTACATACAATGGGGTTGAGTACAAGACACTGGCTTTGTCAGAGGATGAGTGGACATATATTATGTCCTGCTTCCGTAATTACAAGGAGCAGCTTGTTAAAACGGCAGATGACAAGGTCATTTTAGCTGTACTTGCAGAAAGGGCAAAATAATGGACGATTTTTTGTTGGAAGAGGATTTTGATGATGCTTCTGAGCTTGCAGAAGATGTGGCTCTTGATGTGATCGAGCTTAAGGAGCCAGACAGTCAAAAAACAGTTATGGAGTATCCTTCAGTATTGATCGAAGGTATCACCTCTGTTGAAGAGTTTAAATTCTTTCACGAAAGATCGTTTAGTGAGGCGGGACAAATACTCCCGCTTTACTGTTGTATTGAGGGTACTCCAATTAAAGTTGGAAACTTGGAGTTGTCGATGGAATCATTACTGTCAATCCGGATGATTTCATGCTATTCATTATACATTCAGTTTTCAGAGACAAAAAATGTTGAAATTGACTTAAATGATCCGTCGGCACTCGTTAAGTTTATAAAATTAATGTAATAAGGAGGTAGTAGTATGGGCACTATCATAATCATTGCTGTACTTGCCGTTCTTTTCATCGCTTTTGGTGGTAAAAACGTATTTAAGAACAGCGGCGGTTCAGGCGGTAGTGGTGGTTCCTCTTCAGGTGGATCAAGTTCTGGAGGATCTTCCGGAGGCGAGGGTTGATTATTCGTGTAATTATATTCTTCGTCGTCATGCTAGTAGTCTGTTTAGTTGATTTGTCTAATATCTGTTTAGATGAATCGACTGAACGATTGCTATATTTTTCTGATGAAGCTGAAGAGTCAGCAGAGCATGACATTTCTGAGACTGTTGAAGCTGATCCAACTCAACAGGATGATTCTTCGAATACTCAAGCCGATAGTTCTGAACAATCAGGATTACATGACACGCACTCTGAGGAAGAAGATGATTTTGCTCAAGCTGACTTATTAGACGACGATGATGAAGGAAAGAAGCTTAATAGTTCAGTAAGTGAACAAAGTTCTTCAACTTCAGGCGAGGAAGTTGATGATTTTATAAACAGTATTTATCGCGAGGGAGGAAAATATGAGGGAGTTAACCAGTAATTTGGTAATCTCTAAGATTTTGTATGTTGTTATTGTTGTAGCAAATTTGTTTTTGCCATTATACTCGAATAGCATTATTAATCTGAACGTTTGCCAAATTTTAATTATCTTCATTTGGTTATATGGCATATTGTGCCATCACGGCTATTTTAAGCACCAAGTGTCGAAAAATGAGGATGGAAAAATCAGATATGAATGGTCCATTCCTATCGTACCTATTGGTTTTACAAGAATTGCACAGGTTGCTTATTACCTAATACGCAAGGTTCAATTCAGTATTCCAATATTGGTAATTCTTGTTATTTTGGATGTTGTTTATATTGCATTTTTAGCAATGGACAATTATTCATACTATTATGAAAGTGAGAGTGAGATAGACGAATGAAGATTATGGATGGTGTGAATGGTGGTAATTCAAACGATTTTCTTGATATTACTCAGTTACTGGAGGGTAATATTTATGAGAAGATCGCATTAGTAACATCTGCATCTGCAGGGCTCACAAAACAGATGTCAGGATTTGCAAAATTTTTTCTGAAGGACGTGCATTCAAATGTTATTTGTGCTCGTCTGTTTGATGTTGAAGATTTTAACATTTGTGGTTTGAAACTCACAGCTTTTAAGAACAAACCGGTCAAGATCAAATTCGTTGTTCAAATGTTTAACGGATCACCAAGTCTGATAATTGATGGTAGTTATGGAGTACAGGAATATACTGGACCCTTTGACTATGGGCAGTTTATTGGCACAATGGATTATGATGACACAATAATCACAGCACTTGGGAAACGAATCTTTGGTGATTCATGGGAATTGAATCCAGCTTATAAAGTTGAATCTTTTGATACAGTCGGTCAGGGCCGTGTCGGTGCTTTTATGAAAGTATTTGACATTACAATGTCAACTCTTGCTGGATATGCCAATGTTGATGGTATCGATTATGCTGGTGTATTGCTTCCTGTTGCTTTTGAGGCAATGGAGTGCTTGTTTTACCGTGAGAAGAATCGTAATACCTTCGGAGTTTTAGACAACATTAAGAATTTTGATTATCTCATGAATATGAACAGCAAGTATCATATGACAGATCTGCAGGTTCCCGTAATTGATACGTTACGTGTCATTATGGAAACAGCAAAACCATCGAATATCTACAGTCATCTTGTCACCTCAAGTATCAACAATGCGTTAACAAATGTTAATTTGGTATTAGTAAATAATTCACTTTCTGTTGGATCATTTACTAATGTAGGAGGTGCATATTTATCAAAAATTTAAAAAGAATGCTTGCACTTGCGTTAACTGTTTCCCTGGTCACCACAGGGTGCTCAACAGGTAGTGAAGTTGTCGATTCGTTTGGTGAATATTGGTATGGACTATTTAATGATACATTTGGTGGAGATATGTTTGGCACAGGTGATAGTCGCGCTATCGGTGGTATGGAAGATGAAGCGGATCCACAATCAAATAAGAACGATGTAGTTCTGGCCAACTATGATGTAACTGATGTAAAGCAGGCTCCTGCAGAAGAAAAAGCTCAATATGATTTTTCCGGCCCAGAGAATGCAGGTATTTCTGAAAAGGCGGATGCTGCTAAGCCTATTTACTCAAAAGAGGAGGCTTCTAACGAAACTGCTGAAAAAGTAGTTAACGGATCTACGGTTATTTTTGCTCCTGGGCATAGTGCCGGCGGTATTATCAGCACTTTTGAGATAAACCACAAGGCAGGGTACTATCAATTTGCCGTTGATGTTGCATCAGCTTTGTGTGATTCTGAAAACAAAACAAGTTTAGAGTGTGAAGGAGATATTACATTTCCAGATAAAAAGGCTGCATCATACAGTAAAAAGCTATCCGGAAAGAATAAGTATGCCGCTGTTCCAGGTGATCTTTACAAGATACTTGTTAAAAAGAAGGCAACATTCAAATCTAAAGATAAGAAGCAAGTTGCAAAACTTATGGATGCTTTAGTCGATTACGGCGTATTCAGGAAAAAGGGAGAAGATTATGTAGCTGTTTGCAGGAAGAACTATCAGAAGAAGGTTGGAAAGGCTGCAGCGCAGTACGACAAAATTTACAAAAAACTTGATAAGTTGATTGATAAGTTAAATGGTGCAATGCACATGAGTGGAACCTCTACAGTAGTTGCAGATGATAATTGGAGTCTTTCTGGTTTACCAAGTTTTTTAAGTGAAAAATGTTTTGCTGGCAATAGTGCTTCAATGACTAAGTATTTCAAGCTTGGATCTACTGATGGTGCTCAATACAAGAAGACAGGTGAGCAGGCGATAAACTGGACAACTGCAAAAGCTTTAGGTAATGCATTGAAAAAGAAAGGCTACTCTGTCATCTATGCTAAGAGTAAAGCAGATGATAGAACCCTGACTGATGGTAAGCTTGCTACAAACAGAAATACTGCATTATTGTGTAATGATTCTTCCGCTTTCGCTGTAATCGACTTGCATTGGGATGGTGGAAGAAGTAACAAAGGTGCTCAGTTGTTTCACACAACAAGTACGTATGAGCCTTCGAACGGTGTTGCTGAATCATCAAAGAATTTTTGCAATGCTGTTAAGAGTAATAAAGAATCTTTATTTGTTGATAGTTCGCCTGTAAAGGAAGAAAATGGTTACACATTTTTGAATTGGTGTGAAACACCAATGATTTTGTTGGAGTGTGGTACTTTAACAAAGGGAGATTATGGCAGATTTGCAACAAAAGATAAAGGTGCAGTAAAGGTAAAGAGCACAGAGTTTAAGAACTGGGTTTCAAAAATGGCAGATGCTTTAGATGCCGGACTCAAAACTGTAAAGAAAGAAAACAAGACAAAGACAAAAACAGATTAAAGGATAACGGAGGAATTGTTATGAAAACATTATGTTTTTTGAACCGTGTGTTTACTGACAAAGATGATTGCATTTCGTTTTTTGAGATTGTGAAGGCAGATAATTCTTTTGTAGATGTCCACACCAGCTATGTTTCATTAGATACTTTGAAAAAGCTGTCCATAGATCCTGAGTTAACAACGGATTTTTCTTTTGAAGATGGATATCTAAAGTGTGACAGCACAGTAAATCGTGTATGTAGCAATGATTTAATTAAATGCCAGGCATCAAAGCAGTTCAGTATTTATGATTCCTCCAATTCTTTGTTTGATCTGTTAATGCTAGGGGTAAATAATGGATTTTATTTGGTTGACGATCGTGTTGCAGAAAACAGTACGTGGACCGGTAATGGATTTACTCCATTTTACAATATCAAGTTTAGCAAATCCTCTATGTCAATTTATGCAAGGATGGTATTTAAAGATACATGCTTTAATAGACACATTGTAAAATTACAAAGAGGTATTTTGAAGTTTTATCCATTCAAATTCTTGGTTCCTAAGGATTTTTGTGGCGATTTATCAGATTGTAACAAGTTGGGCGAGATAGTGGTAAATAATATTTCTTACTTTTTGTATGAGGTAGCAACAATGTCGCTATTTTGCCCAATTAATAATGTAACACCTCCATTAATCAACTATGCTAATGGAAGAGTGTTAAGATTTTCAGAAGTACTAAAAGTACTCCGACAGTATAAGAATCAATTGCTTCAGGCAATTGGTAATAGCACACCTGCACCTAAGTGGGTGGAGGATACTGATGATGTCAAGGAGCCTTTTTATGGTATTACGTTTGAATACAGTGGTAAAGGTGTGAGTAGTACCAAAGAACTCTTGGAACACGTTGTTCGTTTGTGTGACCTAGGGAAAACTCCTGACGAAGTTAAACAAGAATTGATCAGAGTCAAATACAATCCGACTGAATGTTTAGCTGGATATGTTGTAGCTACACTTTCTACAAATTCTAATTCCGCTATTGAAGCGATAAGTAACATTAACGATATGACAGCATCCATTAGCAAGGAATTATTTTTCGCGGATCTGTTTTTGTATAAATTCAGATCATATTCTTATTTATCAAAGAAGAATATAGCACCACTTACACAGCCTTATTTTACCGGAGGTTGTTTAGGCGGTATTACAAATATAAGGAGGATATTATTTAATGGTATCATTAAGTGATAAAATCATTAAGAAGCTTAGAGATAATGCTTTGAAGGATGTAGCTGTTGTTATTGATGGTGCATACCTTATGTCAGGATCTAAAATGGTCTATGTTCGTTATCAGAATGATGAAACGAATAAGGCATATGTTTTGGATTTTTATACAAGAGATGATAGATCATCTAACGGAAGAAAGAAGAGTACAGACACAGTAGAAGGTGCTCTTGAGATTATTCGTAGTAAATTGACACGAAACAGTATCGGAAAGGTTCAGTTAGAGAATCTTGGTGATATTGATATGTGCCGTATCACGCTGTGCGATAATCTACGATTATTGATTATTGAGTCACAGCTCTATAGTTATGTGCGTGATTTGATCGAGAAAGGCGGACGTAATACAAAAACATTTGACTTTAATGGTCAGATTCTTACGCATGATCAGGTCATTGCTATTTGTGATGCATTTGAGGAAGATTCCTTCGTTCAGTATGCAAAACTTGTATATTCAGTAAGCAAGTCAAGGTTTGTTGACAGAATACAGAAAGCTAATAAGTTCTATGCTACCGAAAAGGCATTTATTCCTGTGTTTGTGGATTACAAGAATGTTTATAATCCACTAATACATGATCCTTCTATACTTAATTCTGAGATCTATTACCTGGCCAAAGAAAAGAATCGGTTTATCCAGATTGATAATCTTTCCGGCTATATGTTGACTCACAAAGAGATTTGTGAGTGTTTAGGTATGGATCGCTTTATGCGATTTACGCCGGCTTTTCTGTATCGGTTGATTGTAGGATTAATTCACAGTAAATACTCGTATTTTCCAAATACGAACGAAATGAGGATCCTTAATCCTACTGATAATTCTGATCAACAGATTCTTACAATCGAAGCATATCAGAAAAAGTGTAATAGCTTTAAGGCTGTAGCTGAGAGCAAAAATTTGCCTGAAGACGCAAAAGAAAAGGCAAAAGCTAGATTAGAAGAGTTAAGTCAGTACATTACAATTGATTCATTGGAAGCTGAGGTTATTGAAAATTTTGATAGATTGACACATATTGGCTCTTTTGTGTTGGATGACCGTAAAGCAGTGACTCCTCAATTACTGTATTCTATTGTCAAGAAGGCCAATTTAGTTATGCATAGTTAGGAGGTAAAGATGATAGCAGGGGTAGTAGCTTATCATACATCGCAAGATGATTATTTAAAAGATAAGGTCCAGCTTACATTTTATCAGGATGTAAGAGAGCTCATCTTGATTAGCATATTAGATTATATGCAGGAAGGTGAAAATGCATTAATTAGCGCATTGTCACAAAGTTCTGTGAGTCATGTGTCGTTTATTGCATTGAATGCATTAACGGACTCCAGATTTGACAACTTTTTGCAGATTTGTAACTGCATTCTTCAGAACATTACTGAGGATTTGATTACAGAAGTACTACGTTTGTGTAATGATAATATTGGGCACGATTCGTTAGTTATTTCCGCAGATGAGTATCAAAGGGTTTATCAAAAATCATTGGTCGCTATTTTTGGTGTGCGTAAGGTTATACTGTATGATGATAGTGTTGAGAAGCTGAGTTGGTGTACTACTGCAGTACCAACTGCTTTCTTAATGAGATGCAGAAAAGACAAGAATGATTTCCTAAAAATCTGGCCAAGTGATGCTGAAATGAAGAATATTGTCCGCACATTATCGCATGGTTATTATCATTCATTTAGCGAATTCAACAGTGCGATTAGTATAATTGCACTACGTAAAAATATTCCAAGTGATCAACTATCAGTTATGGTCCAATGCTTATTAGTAGAGCAGTTACTAAAACTGCAGCGCAAGGGTAAGCAATTCAATCGGCAGTTTAGTGAACTACTTGATGAATTATTTCAGAGTTTTTGTCAGGGGGTGATTGTGTGTTAAGTACAATGGTTAGAAACTATTGGGAGCGTAAGGGAAGCTTTGAGGGCATAACAAGCACATATATTGGTGATGATATTCAGAAAATGGCTGCTGAAAAAGGAATGAGTGTTGAAGATTTTTGCTTTTCAACTATGGGTTATGATGATGCATCACCGGCAAAATTATTCTGGTGCAAAGTATATGCACTTGGTGATCAAGAGCGTTTTCACCAGTTAGGTCCCGCTTTGGATATTGATCATTTTCGTAAAAAGTGGGGCATTACTAAGATTCCTAAAGCTGTTATCGGTTCCGAAACTCCAGAAGTTGAGTCACTTATTTCCATTCTGATTGATTATTTTAATCAGGATGAGTTGACACTCCCAGTATATTTTGAGGGATTAGATGCAGCGTATACATTCCCATTTAGGACTTGGTTGCAAGAGAAGAATACAGTCTCAGAAGTGCTTAAAAGTGATGACTTTAAGAAAGTATTGCCAGAGATTTACGAGAATGCAAATGTCTCAGAAGCAACAGTAATAGGTCATACATTGTGCGTGCCTGGTAAGCTTGTCATTAAAGCTGATGATTTATTAAAGAAAGTGATTTCACGCATGATGTATGCACGTACGCCGTACCACAAACTGTGGAAGTTGACACCTTCCAATATGGCTGTTTTCTATTGGATTGATAGACGTGCTTATTTTAGAGCATTAGAGTATGCAGCATATCAGGGAAAGACTTATGCAGAGGTATGCAGAGGGTTTGGGTATGTTATACCGGACTATATTCGTTTGTATGAGCAGTCCGGGATGATATTCTTTACGTCTGGCGACAGATCCTTTATTTACAATTATAAAAAGAAAGATTGGGACATGATTGAGGGTAAGATGATTCCACAATTTGCAGGGTCTTCTACCTTTAGTGACGGAAACGGTAATATGTGGCACAAGAAGGAGAATACAGATGAAATTCGTTGTTTTTGACACAGAAGATACCGGAGTTGGTCGAAAAGATGAAGTGATCCAGATTGGTGGCATCTTACTCGATGAAAAGCTGAATATGTTACGTCCATTCAATGAGTATTTCTTGTCCAGCGTTCCGGTACACAAAGATGCTGCAGCTGTAACAGGACTTGGTTCAAAACAATCACAGCTTCTTGGGCGTGATCGTTATTTTGAAGATTTCTATTGGGAAAATCAGGATCTGTTTAATGAGGATGACATTACTTGGTGCGCATACAATGCAAGTTACGATATTCGTATGATCAATCAGACATTGCAGAATAACGGGATTGCTCCATATAATTTTGGTACGCAAACAACAAATCTCTTTGAAGCTGCTTCAGGACGTCATTATTTCGATGTGATGATTGCTTGTAAAAACGGTTTAGGATTGAAATATTTTCCAAAATTGGCTGCTTGTGAGGCGCACACTAAATATACTTCTTCTGCACTTGCAGAAATGTATAGCAAAATTATGAAGATTATTGATTCTCTCAATCCTTCATATGATGGTGTTCCGTTTTCTGAGTATGTAGCTTCTGTCATGAATGTCAGGAACGGTTCATTATTTCACGATGCCCTCTATGATGCTATGGTTACGTGGCTATTAATGTACCAGAATAGGAAGTGGTGCCTGTAATGGATTATGCTACATTGCGCAGAGAGCTGAATAGTACAAAAAAGAGTATCAGTTCTATACGAAATAAGAAGATGCAGCTTGAGCAGGAGCTCAAGGATCTCAGTTTAGAAAAAGATAAGGCTCGTAATGCCTATCGACAGAATTATTCTACTGAGAAACAAAATGCTCTTGCTCGCCATAAAGAAGAGGTTTTAAAACCGCTTGAGGAAGAGCGTGCACGTTTAGAAGATGAATTGCACGAATTAAGATTAAAGCACGATCACGATTTAGGAGAGCTAACTGTTGATAACTTAATGAAGCAGTGCTCCTCAAAACAGGATATTTTAAATGAGGTAAAGGAGTCTGTTAACAATCTACACGGAGTTATCGTAGATGCTGTGGGGGAACGATTTTGTAAAGAGCTGGAAAGTCAGTTGGATGTGAAAGAGGTCCCCATCGATGAAAGTAAGCTTGAAGAGATAGTGGCATATTTCAATATCTGTAGTAGTGAGATCGCTAAAATTTCACAGAAGGGTAACCGTTTAACTACTATAATCTCATCGGCTCAAAACGCATTACTTAAGTTAGATGGCTCCAATTTAGAAGGTAATACTGGTGCTACCATTGTGTTGATTGTAGCATTGTTGGTTATATTGCTTTTATGTTACAAATTTGTTTTTCCTTACTATGTGTTGTTTTTGCTATTTGTTGGTGCAGTGGATATGTATCGTAATTACAAGGTATTACGTATCATTATGTCACAGAAAATCATCCACGATAATGTAGATGCAATAGAAGATATGTTGCACAAGCAGGTTTTGGATGAACTAAATAAACGCACCGAACAGGTTAACAGCGAATTTGAGGAGAAACAGTCTGCATTAGAGCAACAGCAGCAAGCAATTAACGATGATATTGTGAAAAAGGCTGAGTTAGCTGAGCGCTCCTATGTTTTTGATGAGCAAGGCGTGGTAAATTCTTACAATGTTGCAATTCGTCAGAAGGAAACGAGAGAAAATGAAATTAATCTCTCTATCAGAGAATCTGATAAGGAACTTGAGCAAGCCTACACAAAACTTGAGAGTTTGCAAGCACAGTTAGATGATATCGTTGGTAGTATTCAAGAAGAGTTTCTCAATTTTGATAAAATCGGGACAGAGTATGAAATGGATCCAAAGTTTATTGTTGATGTTGAGAAAAGCAAACCTGTATTTTTTAATCATCCAATGAAATCTACAATGTTTCTTTATAATGAAGAAACAGATGTAATTAACTTTATTAGGCTACTGATCGTTCAGCTTAGAGTTCATTTAAATCCAAATAGTTTTACCATTGATGTCTATGACCCGACAACACTTGGTAGTGGCTATTTGTGCTTTAAGCCGTCCCCAAAGGATGATCGGGAAGCTGTCCTCCTTAACAAATTGTTACATATTGCCACATCTCGAGAAGAATTAAAAGAGATGTTTGTAACGTACAATACCGAATTAGGACGTCGTTTTACCTTAATAATGAGCGGGTATGACAGTTTGGTTGAGTATAATCGTTTTATGCTTAGCAATCAGTCTTTACCTGAGCCTATGAAATTTGTATTTATTCAGGATCCTGATCCTAAAATTTTTGAGGATTTGAATGTTATTCAGCTTCTTCGCAATGCTGCGAAGATTGGATATTACTTTCATATCTTTATGCGTAAAGATAGGTTCTTCAAATTGAATGAGCAAACGAAGGCAATCATTGAGGTAATAGGAGGTTTTTATTTTATTGAAGATTCAAAAGTTCTGCCTCGAGCTAAGGATTTTGTCTCTGAACAGGTTGATTTAGCAAATCAAAAACAGTAAGTTAGATTTTTAGCTTGAAATACCTGTTAACGCTTTCGGTCACTCAACCTTTATTTACAAATGCTACTTTTATAACAAAGTAGAAGAAAAAAGAAAGGAGGAGATGACTATGGCACAACAGTATGATCCAGAAGCATATCGCGTTATCAAGCAGGTGTCTGAGGAACTTAGAGACGGAGCTATTTCTAAGCTTCCTGGTGCTCTTGAGGTGATTAAGGAACAGGCTGAGAAGAACGGTTTACCTGTTCTTGTTGAGAGTACAACAAATGCAGCAGAGGTTGGTGCACCTGCATTTGTTAAGTGCACAAACGAGTTGCTCGATGCGGTTGACGAGTATCTTCACAAGGCCGAGAACTTCTTCAATACATTCGGTATTGAGTATTAAGATCGTAAAATCTAGGAAAGGAGGACCACAAGTATGGTTACGTTAAATAAGCAGGATTTCGAAGATGGAATCGGTATTGTACGTAAAGCTGCTAATGAGGATGTTATCGAAGACATCAACAAGCTTGCATCTGCTCTTAGTAATGAGGGTGAGAATGAGATGAAAGCTTCTCTGATGGAGCAGTGCAAGAAATTCCAGGGTGTTTACAACAACACATTCAAGCCATCAATTGATGCGCTGATCAAGCTTTTCGATGATTCTTTTGACTATACAGAGTTCATGGAGAAGCAGACCGTTAGTGAGTTGGGAACCACTGACGCTGGTTTTGATGTAAAAGCACTGAACGCACAGCAGGTGAACCTGTAAGAGGTTAAGGTGTTATTTTATTAAGGAGGGTCAATTTGACCCTCCTTTTGCATTTAGGAGGTAAGAACTGTGATATATTTTTACAACAAGAAAATTGATTTTCCAGGATTTGACGAAGATTCTATGCCTGTAATCACAGGTACAATGATCAAAGAAGGTAATGGCTCTGGACCTGTGTTTTTACAAACAGCAGATTACTTGGCAGATTCAAATTATTTTGAGTTTGCAAAAGATGCCGGTGTAGAACTGACTATAGTTTGGTTACCTTCTATGGTTACACCTTTACTGACCTTTGATTTGGAAGCGGCCCGTTTATCTGAAAAGGCCAGATCTAATATGATGAATATTACACCTGTTCATGGTCAGATAGAGAAAATGTACAACACCTATAATGGAGATATTCCAAAGGAGGTTCTTAAGAAATTTGTAAACTTTTTGAATGAGAAGTATGCATCAATCATTCCGGTGGAAGATGCTCCAAGTGTTGTGGCAATGGTTTATGAACAGGTAAGATATGAGCATGATAGTGATTTCAGCACTCCAGTTAAGGTCGGCACGGCAGCAATTAACGCCGATTTTATGACAGTAACATCTCAGCAGATCGAAAAGCACAACAAAATGTTCGATACAGCCGTATCAGTTTTAGATTCTGCCAGCAATGCGACATTATATCAGAATGTTTGCACAGATGAGTTGTTTATCAAGATACCAGAAATTGATATTTTGTCACGCACTCCGGAAGAAAAGATTTCTACACTGATACCTAGACGTGCTGAAGTGTGCCAGCCTTATACAGATGTAAATGCTTATAAGGCAAATTATAAGCAGCTCAATGTTCCAAGTTATCTCATTCCAATGATTGAGGGTAATCCGGATAATAATGGTATGCCTATTCAGGAGAATGAAAAACGCTATTACGATACGCTGATGGATTGGACCTCACACAATGTGCTGAATGCTTTAGGTGAGGGATCTGAGTTGTTTATTGATGAAGATTCCGAATTGTATTTTATTGAACTGATGACGCATGTGTACATGTGGCATTGGTCTCACAACAGAAATGTGCCGGTTGAAATATCTGAGCAGATCAATGATGATTCTGATGATGAGGATGATTCATCTTCGTCAAATAACGAGGTTGCATCAAAGAACTCATATCAGTACATTGAAGGTGAGAGCATTACAGCTATCAATGATGCCATCCTGGCTTTAAAAGAGTTTATGCGTGATGCATGCGCAAAGCTTGGGTACAAAGTTTATCCGGAAGCAATCATTCAGCTGGCTCGCTGGGGTACTCGTAAACCAACCGCTCTGGTATTTGAGGGATATGATTGGATGTTTACTCTTGGTAACAATGAAGCTGTGCCATATGTAGGTAATATTTCTGATTATAAGCTTCAGGAGACCAATGGTTGTCAGTACAGATTTTCCGGCATGATTTCTCTAAAGAATGCTGTGGCTGATAGTAAGCATTTTGGGGTAACATCGATTGATATTCCGGTTGGTGTAATCCTTAAGGGAAAGCTTGTGCATTCTCAAACTTCGAATGTTATAGAAGTGTTCAAGTACTATGCTATGCCTGACTTCATTCATTTGATGAAAGAGAAGGCATTAACTATTGATGGGATCACGTATGATGAATCATCTGACTCATTCTCTGGCGATGATTCCAGCAATATCTTGATTGATATTAAAGTATTATTGGATGATTATCAAAATTCTCGTAATTCATTCTTACAGAATCCATGGTATCGTGACAAGAGTTTATTGGATCTTTGCCTTAAGTTTGGTTCTAAGAAAGATGATTCTCAGCAGAATTTGATGACAATCATTAATAATGCTATTGCAGATCCAATGCTTTCAGAGAGTATCAAAACTCACAGAGTTTCAAATATGGATGAGTTGCGCGAGAAAATGCTCTCTGGCGTAATTTATTCTGTAAGTACTGCAGTAGACATTAATGTCACAAGTGTTTACTTACCTTTGCTTATCAAATTAAACAGTCAGTTTAAGATCGGTGATCATATTTCTCGAGTACTTGAGATTTGGAATTCTGTAAAAGAATTTCCAGCCGTTGATGCTTTTATGCATACCACAGAGAGAGAAAACACATCTGCTGGAACTGAGTCTGTCAATAATACTGACAGCACTGTTGATACAAAACCAGTGGAAGCATTCGGAAAAGAAAGTTCTGAGGGTAAAGAAGTCATGCCAGCTAAAACAGAAAAGGAGGTTACACCAGTGGTAAATGCAGGAAATGTAAATATTACAAGTTCTACAGAGCCAACCGGTCAGCAGTCCGATTGTTCGGTAGCATTGATCAAGAAGCCATCTCCATCTTCAGTGTTTAAGCAGCTCATTGACAATTCTGGAAATGTTGTTGGTGTGTATACTATGGAGAGTGCAAATGGTAAAAAGAAGTATATTATCGGAAATGCTGATTTTGCAAGCACATTGCCAGAAGGTGCTTTGAATACATCAGCTCCAGGGTGCCCTGTTGGTAAGATTATTCCTTTCATGTTAAAGGACGTATATGCAGTTGCCAAGAACAACGCCAATGGTATTTTAGTAAGCTTTGTAGATACAGAGTCTATTATGAGCTTTGTTAAGATCCCACCAACGGCCTATCTGTAGGAGGTATCTTATGTTCCTAAAACAATTTTGTTTGGATATGCCTAGCATTCCAAATTCAATCACGCTGTCAAATCTTGTCAGTCTTTGGAGACAGAATTCTTATGATAGTAACTTAGCATTAGCAGTTCTTTGCAAGATTGATATTATGGCAGCCTGTAGTACGAGTTCAATGATGGCTGTTGAACGGGTTTATCCTGTTAAAGACGTTATTATTGAAATAAGTAACTTACACATGTCTGAAGCATGCGATCTTATGGCATTAAAATTGTTAATGCTATGCGACAGTTGTAATGCTAATAAGGAAAGACTAACCAGTGCATTTCTTGAGGATTTCAATGATGGCTTTAGTTCATTAGTAGCTAAAGTATATTCATTTTTATTTATTCGTACCGATGATCCAGATGTTATTATGGACCGTCGGCAAGGATTACTCAATGTTGGGATTACGACGGATGCGGCAAAAGAATTTAGTCTTGTTTTGCAGCTTTATCATAGTTATCCAGATATTCATATGCTTTCTATTTGGTCGCAGATACCAGAGACCACAGTGCTTGAATATGTTAATAGTTTATCTATTCAGAAAAAGATAGACTATTGGATGACATTGATTGCTCGTATGCCAGATACTATTACACATTACACTGAGGAGTTAGTAGCTTTTAAAAACTCCAACCAGGAGGATTGAAAATGAAAGAAAGAAGTATTCCACTTTATATTATATTGACCATCGTAACTTGCGGTATTTTTGGCTTATATTGGTTCGTTTGTTTAACAGATGATACTAATGAAGCATCAGGGCAGGATTTAACCGGTGGTGTTTTGGCACTCGTCCTTACAATCGTAACCTGTAACATTTATGGATGGTTTTGGGCATATAAGTTGGGCGAAAAGGTTGATATTATAAAAGAGCAGAACGGTCAGGCTGCAAGCAATTATGGGATTTTGTTTGTTATTCTGCAGGCGCTTGGTCTTGGTATTGTTAACTATGCAATAGCTCAGGATGCTCTGAATAGTACAGTTGTGGATACAGAGTAAGTTCAGAGGAATTGGGATGAAGAAGAGAATTAAAAAGATTGTTGTACGAGATGTTATTGTATCGCTGTTGTTACTTGGTTATGCAGTAATAATTATCACCACAGGCAAAAGTATTCCGTGTTTTGTGCATTTACTAACAAGATTACAGTGTCCAGGGTGTGGAATTTCTCGTATGCTTATATCAATGCTGTATGGCGATTTCCATACAGCATTCTCTTTTCATCCATTTTTGTTTATAACATGGCCGGTGATTTTGTTATTACTCATTGATACTGATTACCAGTATGTTAAACGAGGCAGAGCCAATCTAAGTTTCTCAATGAATATAGTAGCAAGCATTTATGCTGTATTGCTTATAATATTTTCAGTTTGGCGTAACTTATAATTAAATTCTTATCAAAGTGCTGATAAATCTCAGCTTTTTGATAAGAATTTATGAAATTTTGTAAAGGAGAGTATAGTGTGCTTACATTAAATAATGAAGATATTGTTCGGCATACTGATTTGTATGCTAGCGTTTATCGTTCTGCTAAAGGTGCTCCATTTACCGAGAAAGATTTCCTTGAGAAGACAATCCCGGTTTTATCTGCAAAGGTAGGGCATACATACCCTTATCAGGTAAAGATACCAAAGTCCACACCTGAGCTATTAGCGGGAGATTTAGAGCCAAAGCAAATTGTTACAATTGAAAAGCCAATTGAAGGACCATTTGGTGAAATGTGGTTCGGTGATTGTGGTAAAGGCATTCAGTTATTGTGCGGGTACAAGAACGGTGATAGTCGGTATCCTTGCAATGTCTTTTTAGGTGACGCAGATATTCACGGAATTTTAGCTGGTGCAACCGGTCAAGGTAAATCTGTTACTTTAAACTCTATTATCTATGGTGCAAATTATGTGTATGCTCCATGGGAATTGAGTATGGTTTTGTGTGATGCCAAGATCGTAGAGTTTAAAAGTATTGCTATGAATAATCCAATGCCGCAAATATTGGCGGTGTCAGCTACAAACGATGCGGATTATTTAATTTCCGTTCTTCAAGAGTATGCAAATGAGATGAATTATCGTTCAGCCATCTTTGCTAAGACTGCTGAGGTTACTGGAAAAGAGTGCAAGAAGATAGGAGATTTTAGGAAAGTAACCGGGCTAGTAATGCCACAGATCCTGATAGTGATTGATGAGTTCCAAGCAATGTTTAGTAATGCTAAGAAAAAAGGTGGAAGAATTGCTTCAATTCTTGATGACTTTGCTCGTCTTGGGCGTTCCTCCGGAGTACATTTATTGCTTGCTTCTCAGGAATTAGGTTCTGATATTCCTAAAGCGACTCTATCTAATATTAAAGTTCGTATGGCCATGGGATGTGCCAGTTCTGTAAGTCAGGCAATTTTAGGAAATCCAGCCGCTGCAGAAAATTATGGTAAGAAAGGTTATATGATTCTCAATAATAATGGAGGCGAAGAAGGAAAAGAAGATGCCAATGTTACTTATAGAGTGCCATTTCCTACTGATGATCAGATAAGGGAGATGTCAAGTAAAATAATTCAGTTAGGTCATGATTTTTCAGTTACTCCAGTAATGAAGTTTTATGACGGAGAGTCTCTTATTACAGAGAGTAAGTACAAAGAGTGGTTGTCTCAGTTCAATGTTGGGGCAAATGCTATATATTTGGGAGAGCCTTCTTTTGTGCTAAACGATCCAGAACAGTGTGTAAAATTGCAGCTCACTGGTAATGACATTGAAAATATTATGGTAATGTGCCCAACAGGAAATGCTCTGTCAAGGTATATTAGTTTACTAAACTTCAATTTTGAGTTATCGAGTGGGGTACAGTGTGTTATTAACTCCGCCAATGCAGACTTATCTAACAGGTTCAATTTTAAGAAAATGTCTTCAAATAATCTATATTTTCAGGACAATAGTTATGAAACATCTACGTTTTTTGCCATAGCCCGGTCAACTGTATATAAGCTGTCTCTTATACACATCT
>ERZ1026862.42-NODE-42-length-61506-cov-19.475468_pt1 | contig 61506 bp, 41 predicted proteins | sample MGYA00380161_ERZ1026862 | MGnify/ENA primary metagenome ERZ1026862 (study PRJEB33269, sample SAMEA4719797) | human gut metagenome | biome: human-associated habitat; feature: organic feature; material: feces | place: Cameroon | collected 2013-10 ... | reverse complement strand
GTAATGAAGACAGAAAACCTTCAAGCACAACATAGTTAGCTTTGTTGCGCAGCAGACGTTTCATCGCCCAGTCGAATCTTATATAATTGTCTTCGTTAGTTACCATATCTTAACTATTTTAATACCTCGCTGCAAAGATACATTTTTCTTTTGTAACTTCCAAGTGAAACAACAAAAAAAGTGCAATGCCCGATGTGAGCATTGCACTTCCTATGCGCTTATGATTTTAATTTCTTGATTTCCTCTATAGATAAACCTGTGGATTGGAAAATGATGTCAATTGGTGTGTTTAAAGCAAGAAGTTTGAGGGCGATTTCTTTGGCTTTTTCTTTTTCTCCTTCTGCTCTTCCTTCTGCTCTTCCTTCCACTCTTCCTTCAGCTCTTCCTTCGATTCTTCCTTCTGTTAGACCATCTTGATATCCTTCGTCACGGCTGGTATCGAAGAGGCTCTTCATGTGCCTAACTGCTTCTAAATGGCGGAAATAGGCTTGTTTGTCTTTTTGAGAGAGTGAATCTACACGCAGACGTTCGCGTGCCTCTGGTAATCCTGCAGCAGTGGCTTTTGAACTGATAGAACCTGTTTTTAGAAATTCAATCCATTCGTCAAGTGGAGTAGTTGCTACCTTGTCAAAATCATTGACACGTAGTATGTAGTACTCTGGGAACAAGTCACCAGGACTCTTCCTTAACTCCAATTTATCATCTTTGATACCAAAGAATTTCTCATTCTGTCGGATGGAGAGTTTAAGTGTATCATGTGGTTCGTGTTCACCGACGAACTCGGTTTTGCCATGGTAAACATAATCTTTGCCTTGTCCCAGTTCAAAATAGACGATATTGATGGAATACACCTTGCGGACTGCTTCGTATGGCTTGCCAAGACCTATATATTCCGTTATCGCTTTAGAAACTCCATAGAGCATGCGATGGAAATAGGTTTGCTCTCGACTGTTTTGTACTTCAATGATGCACAACTGCTCGTTTTCGCTTTCTGCCAGAATATCTACTCGGTTATATTTATCGTCCTCGTCTTCTTGGTTGCTTTCGCTTTCCAGAAAGCGGTGAATCTTAAATTTCTTTCCAAGTAATGAAGACAGAAAACCTTCAAGCACAACATAGTTAGCTTTGTTGCGCAGCAGACGTTTCATCGCCCAGTCGAATCTTATATAATTGTCTTCGTTAGTTACCATATCTTAACTATTTTAATACCTCGCTGCAAAGATACATTTTTCTTTTGTAACTTCCAAGTGAAACAACAAAAAAAGTGCAATGCCCGATCTGAGCAAAGCACTTCCTTTATAGTTTGTTATAGCGAAGCATCTTGTGGATGCTTGCTATTTGCTTATTCTGCTTTGTACCAGCGTGGGTCACCGATACGGTCGTCTATCTTCATTGTGAAGTTGTGGTTGGCAGGATCAGTGAAGATTTCATCTGATGTCAAGCTACCTGCAGCGAACTCCTTGATGTCGTTAGAACCGTATACACAATCCTTTGCACGCATAGACTCGTTGATAACAATAGAACCTGTAGTGCGGACACCTCTTGCTGCTGCATCCATGGACATACCAAGAACAGTTCTGATGATAGTCAGGTTGGTGCTCAACTTGTTGGAATCCATGAAATACTTACTACCGGCTACGTTGTTGTAGAAGGTACAGTCGCTGATAGTCACGCCGCCAGAGATAGCAGCCTTCAACTGGATGAAGTTGTGGCTTGTAGTATCGAATGTAGAATTCTTCAATTCCAACTTACCTACATTTGTGTTGACATGACCGATGTAGAATACTGGGTAACCACCACCAGTAGACATGTTAGTCATCACGCAGTTGTCAACCAAAATCTTATCAACGCTAACTACACCACCCTTTGTACGGAATACAGAACTTTCGAAGCCAGAGAATGTACAATCTGTGAATGACAATTCACCTACTGCAGCATCTTTATCCTGATTGATGAGGTATTGGCAACCTGTATCCTTCATACTTACGTTCTGGAAACGGATGTAAGCGTGTGAGCCTGCGATGTCGAGGCACTTCTTCCAGTTCAAAACAGGTTTGCTCTCGCCAGCCAAGCCGAAGAATGTAACTGAAGCACCCTCAGGAATCTTTACGTTGGCATCTGTACCATCCTCTGCTTTAGAAACCAGAGTGTAAGTCTGACCAGCCTGCAAACCGATGGTAATAGCAACATTGGTCTTACCAGTCTTCTCCTGAGCAGCAGTTACGATGTTTGCAATCACGTCGTTGTTGATGGTTGTGATAGATGGATCCAACTCTACCTTCTCGTCACCAGCAGGCATTGCAGCAGCAGTGCTTGCTGTAACAGAACCACGCTTTGTGTCATTGTAATAGATGTTGATGGTGTAGTTGGTTGAAGGTGTCAAACCTGTAATGGTATAGCGACCTGCAGCCTTTGCCTCGTCATCCAACTCGATGGTGCGTGGCTCCTGTCCTTCCTCTTCTGTACCATCTGATACAGTCAACTTGGTAACAGCCTTGCTTGCATCCCAAGATACGGTGATGTAGTCTTCGCCACGATCAGCGTTTGCTACAGCATTCATGATCTGTTCAGACTTGGTCTTGAAGGTAGTCTTTGTGCTTGAAGCATAGTGTACCCAATGGCTGGCAGTCTTCTGAGAAGAGAGCGCACGCATACGGAGTGAGTACTCTGTATCGCCGATAAGACCAGTGATGGTATAAGGACTGTTATCAGTCTCGAAGGTAAGCACCTCGTCAGAATTGTCCCATGCCTCATCGTCTTCCAAAGTAGCAGTAGTCACTTGAATCTCAAATTTCTCTGCACCATTTGCCTTCATCATGCCGGCATCGAAAGTGACTTCAGCCTCAGTGTCTGTTGGATCTACTGACACAGATGTCGCGCTAAAGCAACGGTCTAAGGTTGGGTCGATGTCCCAGTCCATCTTGTCAGTACAAGAGACCAATGTTGCAGCGAGCAACATGATGGCCCAAACTGAATATTTTATTGTTTTCATTGTTGTCTTTTGTTAATGATTAGAAACCATAAGAGTTTGCCAAAGCATTTCTTGAGTCAGCGATAGTCTTTGTGTAGATAGGAAGGATATAACGGTTCTTCACCCCATGGTCTGGTGTGGCTACAGTTCCGTCGATACTTGTACCTACAAGACCAGCACTGATGGTCTTCAAGTTCAAGGTATACTGAGAGTTTGCCTTGTCTCTTGCTTCCTCGTTTTCGTAACCGCAACCTGTAGCTGAGCCTTTATAGTCATTCGCAGTCTTGCCATCCTCTAAGCCATACCAGGCGATAGAACTTTCGTCGATGCGAGTCTGTGTGGCATCGGTATAGTTGAAGTAGATGGTGGTAGGCCACTCCATACATTTCTGAGCATACTCAGCCTTAGCTTCTGCTATCTTGCTTGCCAACATACCCCAGCGTACGAGGTCCCACTTGCGTGCATTCTCACCAGTCAACTCCCAAGCATTCTCCTGAGCGATATCGTTCAAGAACTGCTCCTTGTTGTGGTTTGCAGCAGCCTGCAGGAAGTCACCGTCGATAGAAGTATCGTTGTTGCTTTCCTTCACACCACGGTTATGAACCATAGCCAAAGCCTGAAGTGCTGTCATGCCAGCATCGCCCTGATAGTTGCCATTGGCTCCAACCAACTCGTTCATTACCTCAGCATACATCAACAGAACCTGAGAGTAACGCATCTTTACTACGTTGACACCAGTCAAGACCTTTCCAGTAGAAGCCTTAGCGGCAGCCTTCCACTCTTCGCCCATCCATTCAGGGCGCCATTTACCAATGGTGATGCTGAATGGCTTGACACTCTGCTTGTCTCGCTTCACATCTCCGATACCTTCTACGGTTTGGCCATTTAATTCTCCGTACTGCACTGGACAGCAAGTTATGTTGCGGCGAGTGTCATCCTTTTCATATGAGTAGAGAAGAGTGGCTGTAGTATTCAACTTACCTGTAGAGTTTCCTTTTTCACCAAACTCAGTAGTTCTTTTATTGATACGCTTACCCACGGTATAACCAAGTTCACCAGAAACATTCAGCAACATTGGGAGTTCAAAGATGTTCTCTTTATAGGTCTGGTCGAGCTGACGAGCACAGAGAAGTTGCCATTCGTTCTTGAAACTTGGGTTCATGCTGTGTTTACCACTGTTGATAATCTCAGTCAATTTAGCCAAAGCCTTCTCGTAATATGCCTTACGGGTTGCCTCGTCAGGACGTTGTGTTGGATAAGTTGGATCAGAGTACTCAGGGAGAGTCTCGTAACCTTCCTTCGCACTTTCACGGATGGCATAGCCTGCACGTGTCAAGGCTACCTGTGCATAAAGAGCCAGTGCATACCCCTTGGTAGCATGCTCTGTAGTATAGTTGCCTGTGCCTGCCCATGGGAGCAGGTTGGAAGCCTCTTCCAAATCTACGAGCAGACCATCGAGAATCACATCGCGATCGGTCTTTCCCTCGTAGGCATCGCTCAAGTCAGGCTTGGTAGCTGCAGTCTTGTAAGGCACATCACCCCAAAGACGAACCAAATCGAGGTACAGCATGGCACGAAGTGTCAGTACCTCGCCCAAATAGCGCTTCATGTCAGTTTCTTCAGCGATAGAGCTGTTGCGGATACCTTCGATGGCTTTGTTGCAATACTCAATACAACCATAGATGTTGGTCCAAGTGAGACCTAATTTATCCCAACCGCCTGCGGTACAATTGTAGTTCATAAAACCTCGTTCGGAGGCCTCTGTTGAGCCCGATCCTAAACCGTCAATTAACTCGGTGTCGGTATTGGCACCGTATGAGATGGTCAGACGGTTGGCGTACATATTGTCCTGTCCGAATTCACCATAAATCTTATTGATTTCAAGACCTGTGAAATAGCTTGAGTTGAACACATTCTTCTGATCCAGAGCCGAATCTGCTTTTTGGTCAAGGAAGTCGGAGCAACTTGTCAGCATGACACCCATAGAGAGTGCTACTATTCCTAATATCTTTTTCATATTTTGTTTTCTCCTTTGTCTTAGTTAGAATGTCACGTTAATACCAGCTACGAATGAACGGCTCTTTGGATAAGCAGCATAGTCGATACCTGGTGTCATAGGATTGTCCTTTGAAGATGTGTCCACCTCAGGGTCGTAACCACTATAGTTGGTGAAGCAGTATACGTTGTAAGCTGTGAAGTAAACACGAACGCTCTCAAGCCAAGCCTTCTTTACCCAGTTCTTTGGCAATGTGTAACCAACGGTGATGTTGTTGATACGCAAGAAAGAAGCATCCTCCAAATAAGTATCAAGGATCACCATCTTACTGTTGGCTGCAGGGTTCCATACGGTAGCATTGGCGTTGATCTCGTTCAGACGATTCATCAAACCTTCGGCACCGCCATAAACATTTACTGTTGTAGATGATGGCTTACCGAGGTTCAGACCATTTGCTGGATCAACCCATGTGTAACGTTTGCTTAAATTATAATCATTGATGATGTTCCAGCCTGATTGGGTATCAGATAGGAAAGAGGCACCCTGAGCTGTGGCATTGTAGATCTTGTTGCCCAAAGAATAGTTGCAGAAGATGTTGAAGTCGAAGTTACCAAAGTTGGTCTTCCACATACCATCGAATCCGAAACCACCAGTTACCTCTGGAACAGTATTGCCCAAGCGCTGGAAAAGAGGAGTACCATCCTCGGCACATTCCACTTTTGCTCCACCAGGATGCAGTTCCCCACCAAAAATATTAAAAGAATTGTTCTTTACGTCTCCGCCTACATGGCCGTCTGCCTCTGTTGCTAAGCGCCATGAAGTGCCATTAAGGATAAGGTCACCAGTGCCTGTTGCTGGGTCGAATACAGTATAGAAACCTTGCTGCTTGTAGCCCCAAAGCTCACCAAGACGACCGCCTTCCTCGAGCATGAAGTCGCCATTACCCTTGGTTATCTTTGTACCACCCCAGTCTGATGTCTCAAAGTGCTCGCCACCTTCCAACTTGTCAATCTTGTTCTTATTGTAAGAAATGTTAAAGTTGAAGTTGAGATTGAACTTCTTGCTGTCTACGATAGCAGCGTTCAGCGCCCACTCGATACCCTTGTTGGATGTAGTACCTACGTTCTGGTACTGACGCTCATAACCTGTAGCTGTAGGTAAGGACTGAAGCATCAGCAAGTTCTTGGTAGTATTCCAATAGAAATCTAAAGTACCATAGATGCGGCCACGGAGGAAACCGTAGTCGATACCGAAGTTACGGGTTGTTGTTGTTTCCCACTTCAGGTCAGGATTGTAGAGAACGGTCTTGTTGTTTGCCTTATAGCTCTCGAGCATACCTGTGTACACCTCATTGAAGCCTGGGTGTTTACCTTCAGCTTTAGCTACGCTATAGGTTGGAGAAAGCATACCCGAAGGGATGCGGTTGTTACCGGCTGTACCCAAAGAAAGACGAAGCTTCAAGTTAGAGAGCCACTTGTCAGCGCCCTTCATGAATTTCTCGTCAGACAGACGCCAAGCCAAAGCCAATGATGGGAACAAACCCCAGCGGTTGCCCTTACCAAACTTGGAAGAACCATCCTCACGGAGAGTGAAGGTCATCAAATATTTGTCTGCCAAAGTATAGTTGATACGACCGAAGAAAGAAAGCATATTGTCTTTAGCCTTGATGTCAACCTCGTTACCCAGAGTGCTTTCTGCTGTATTGGTGAAAGAAAGAATCTGGTCGATAGTGAAATCTACAGGGAAGTCTACTGATGTGCTGGTACGGGTGGTCTGCATATCAGAACTCCACTCATGACCAATCAATACGTTCAGGTGATCACGGCCACCGAAGAGTTTGTTGTTGTCATAAGTCAAAGTGTTGGCGTTACGCCAAGACTTGTATGTGTCGCGAACAAACTGAGCCTGAGGGCGACCATTGTGTTGAAACTTAGAGTTGGTTACTGCCAGGGCTATCCATGCCTGGTCTGTGTCATAGTATTTCCAGCCATAACCAAACTCAGTTTTGGCTGTCCAATGCTTAAATGGTTTCCATGTAAGGGCAGCATTGTAGTTCTGCTGGAAACGTGTCTGCAATTTGTAAGTACCTTCCAAACGTTCCATTGGTGAACGACGGGTAGAAGATGAGTTGTCCTCGTCTTCATCAGCAGATACCAACTCCTGCACAGGAGCGAAGGTAATGGTCTGAGCCACTGTTGAGTTAGATGCATTGGTGTCGTTAGTATCTTTACCACCGCTAAGACCCTTGATTTTCTGATATGCCATACGAGCATTAAAGTCGAATGTAAGCCACTTGTTGAGCTTAGCCTGCAACTTGGCTCCGATGTTGTCCTTGTTGTAGCCAGACTTCTCCATGATGCTGTTCTCCTGGTTGTGAGCATAACTTACATTGTACTTGAAGTCCTTGCTACCACCACTTACGTTGGCATTATAGATAGCCTGTGTACCTGTGCGACCGAATACCTCATCCTGGAAGTTGTGACCTGTTCTTGATTTCCAGATGTCATAGTCCGCATAGTTACCATAGTTGGTACCACCCAGGTTGTTGGGGTTGTTGCTCTTACTTGTTTTTTCATACTGGTAGAGAACGTATTCATAAGGATTGAGAACATCAATCTCTTTCACGTTTTTCTTCCAGCCATAAGATGCGTTGAAGTTCACCTGAGTCTTGCCCTCAGAACCACTCTTGGTAGTAATGATGATAACACCATTAGCACCACGGGCACCATAAATAGCTGTAGAAGAGGCATCCTTCAAAACGTCGATGGTTGCAATTTCGCTGGGAGCGATATCGCTGATAGAGCTTACAGGGAAGCCATCGACAATGTAAAGAGGAGAGTTGTCCTGTGACAGAGAACCACCACCACGTACACGAATCTTCACATCAGCATCAGGTGAACCTTCAGTTGTGGTGATGTTCACACCAGCCAATTTACCGGTCATTGCCTCGCTGACGTTTGAAACAGGAACGTTGGCGATTTCCTTAGAAGAAATGGAAGACACAGAACCTGTCAAGTCCTTCTTCTTTACTGTACCGTAACCGATAACGACAACGTCGTTGAGGCTGTTGGACTCGTCCTCGAGCTTAACGGAAACGGTTGATTTACCTGCAACATTTACGATCTGAGTCTTCATACCGATGTATGAAATCTTCAGTTTCTTACTGTTGCCTTTCAATGTTAAGGTGAAATTACCATCAATATCGGTAGCAACGCCATTGCTCTGCACACCCTGCTCGAAGACAGAGGCGCCGATAACTGGCTCGCCCGTATTGTCGATAACTGTACCCTTTACGGTTTGCGCAGATAGGCTTGCTGCAAAAAACAGCATGATGCTAACCAACGCAATTCTAATTTGTTTTAAATTACCAGACATACATTTATTTGGTTAGATTAGTAAAAAAATATATTTCTTCGCTGCAAAGATACTATCTTTTTTGGTTTTTTAATAAATATGGTGTGTTAAAATCTACGTAAACGTTTTCAATGTTTGCGTAAAAAATTTTTTTTTCGTATTAAAAACAAAAGGTGCAACACCCACGAACGGGTATTGCACCTTTTTTATTTATTCAGTAAGTTTCTTTTACTTCAGTACCACTTTGCTGGTCTTCTTGCTGCCGTCAGTCATGGTCTTTACGACGATGTTGATGCCACGCTGCAACTTGCTTACCTGAACACCATCGGCAGAGTAGATCTTGGTGCTCAAAACATCGGAAGAAGTTGCGATGTTCTCAATGCCGGTGCTTGTGCTTGCTACTGTAGCCTCGCCAAGACCACCCATCTCGTTGGCTGCACGGACACTCCATGTTGCTGAAGCATCGTCAACGTTGTAGGTAGGTTCAACGGTGAAGTCAACCACCTTGCCGTCCTTGCATACTGCCCAGAGCAGAGCATAGTTGCTGTTGTCCCAGGTCAGGTTGTTACCAGCAATCTTCACATTAGTTGGAGCTGAAGCCTGTTCGGTGGCAGCTGTTGGATCCCAGTCATCATCAGCGCCCATAACGGTTTCGATAGTGTAGAATGCAGCTTCCTCTGCTGTAAGGACAGGACTTTCTGCTGTCTCGTTGCGACGGTTGGTATAGTTATTTCCATCCTTTGCATCGTAAGCATCATAAACCTGCTTTCTTCCGCTCAGATCTACTGCAGTGCCTGTAGCTGTGGTAGAGTTGTATTCAGCAAATCGCTTAGGATAACCACCGCTCATCTCGTCCCAACCTGCTGCTGTAGGAATCACTTCCATCTTGGTGTCGATGAAGAGAGCGATAGGAGTGCCCTTGCCCCAAGGACGACCGAGCTTGTACTTGCCGTTGATACCTGTGCTTGATCCGTCTTTGATGGTACAATCCTTGAAGATGTAACCATACTTGGTAGGCTGTGAAGGAACGGCGAGATAGCCGGTGCCACACATCAGGAGATCTACATTATTATAATATACGTCACCCTTACCGCAGAGGTAGTCGGTGTTGCCACGCAGGATACCACCCTCGAAGTAGAAGCGGCCCTTCTGATTGTTGGATACGTAGGTGTCCTGATAAGCCCAGAGGTTGACGTTCTTACAGATAGTCTTGTTACTCTTATCGTTGAGTACGATGTCACGACCCTTGCCGTCGCCCATGCTGCTGTACATCTTGATGTCCTGGAAGTAGGTGTTTGTTGCACCGCTTTCCAAGCTCAATACATCACCACGTCCAATTCCTTCCAATACGTTGGCGATATTGTAGCCATTGCTGCTTTCTACTGCTGGTACGGTATTGGTAATTGAAGTATTCTCATTGCTTTCACCGATGATAGATACATTAGGTGTATTCATATAGGTGGTAGCACTTGGATACTGCTTGCCATCAATACCAGTCACCATGCTGTTCGGGTTGGCAGGAATCTTATAGTCGCCCTGCTTGATGAAGATGCGGAAACGCTTGCTGGTATCAGCACGCTTGGCTGCTGCTGCGAGAGCTTCAGTGAATGTTCCGTTTGTTGGTACGATGAAATCATACAGGGCTTTTGCTACTGCAGGCTTCTCCTTGGTGGTGAAGCTGAAGGTAATGTCGCTCTGGATGGCATTGTCGGTCAAGTCGGCTACAGAACCAGCTGCGAGAGCGAAGGTATATTCTGTAGCGTAGCTCAAACCCTTGTAGGCAAAGGTGATGGTCTTGCCAGATACGGTACCTGTCAACTCCTGACCATTGAGGGTTGCCTTGGCACTTTCAGTCAGTTTTACCTTCTCATCGAAGGTCAATACAATCTTACCATTAGCTGATGCGTTAGTAGCACCTATTGCAGGTACCTGGCTCTGGAGAACAGGAGCTGTGCCGTCATCGAAGAGCTTGGCTGTACCTGTGATATAGATCTGAGCGAGAGCGATACCGTCGTTGGTTCCTGTTGTTCCCTTAACAGATGAAGTCTTGTCGGCAATCCAGCGAACAAATACTGCAGCCTGGTTGTTGGCTTCGGCTGGGAGAGTGAACTCGCCTACAGTCCATGCCTTGGCTCCTGGCATCGTGATGGCGCCAACCTTGGTCCATTTCTCGCCATCAAGAGAGTACTCTACATTGTAGGTTTCGTAAGCATTATAATTGTAGAGCATGCTGCTCTTTACCTTGATGTCGGTGAATGCTGTGGCGTTGAACTTGGTCTGCCAGTAGGTTTCACCCAGAGCCTTTGTTGTAGTCTTGGTCCAGTTGACAGCTGCATTCTTGCCTTCGTAACCACCAGCCGTGTTGCTCTTGTCGAGCCAGCCGTATGAGTTGCCTTCTGCATCACGGAGTACGAGCTGTACTGCGTCATTGTCGGCTGCTGCAAAGTCGGCAGTGCGACCTTCCTTACCTTCCTGATAGAAGTCCCATGCCACGATGTAGTCCTTGGCCGAGAATGTGGCAGTGAAAGTCTGGTCTGCATTCATCGTCGTCTTGATTTCTGCTGTTGTCTCACCATTGCTCCAGTTGTTGAAGTCGATGATGTCGTTTCCTGTTGCGGTAAGAGTTACCTCTGTACCTTCTTCATACATCTTCTTGCCATCTACCATCTCTGGGGCAGGAGAGAGAGTCACCATATAGTCCTTGGCGCCACCTTCTACGTTTATGTCGAGCGCATAGGTCTTTACCTTCTTATAGTTGGCAGTGAGAGTCTGGTCTTCTGTCACGGTGTATTTGAATTTGCTCTCAGTAGAAAGCACTGTGCCATTCTTGTCTGTCCAGTTGACAAAATTATAACCGAATTTATCGGCTGCAGTCAGTGTTACCTCGTCGTTCTCCTGATATTCGTCAGACTTAGGATAGACGGTAATGTCTGCGATGCCTTCAGGGTTGGTAACGGCAGAGAGTTTGTATTTGTTTACTGCAACGAGTGTTCCGTTGACGGTGCCTTCGATAGTAACAGGACCGAAAACAGCCTGCTTGTTAGAAGCTACACCGATAGTAGATGTCAGATAGAAGCCATCTGTACCAGCCAAGGCTGCCTGCTGCTCTGCTGTCAGTGTGATTTCAAACTGATGGATAGCGGTGTTATCATATGGTTGTTTTGATGTAGCCTTTCCTTGGCGCCATGCGGTATAGGTGCCCAGTGCTACCACTTCTCCGTTAGCCTTATGGGCGCTGATAACGATTCCGTTTTCAACATCTGTACCACAGCGGTTTACATAACCGCTCACCTTGGTTGGGGTGAAAGTAAGTCCTGCTGCAGGACGAACAAACCAGTTGATTTCTGTTTCCTTCTTTCCTGTGTTATTACCAATCTTGAGACCTTTGATACCTGATGCGGTACCATTCGCCTTGGTAATTTCGAGAATTCCTTTCAAAGATAAGTTTGCTCCGTAATCAAATGCAATGGTGCTGAAAGCATCAGTAGGAGCTGTTGTGTTGGCACTTGCATTACTGAGGTCGTTCATAGCAAATACGACGCTGGCAGCCTCATTGTTGAAAGTCTTGCCAGCAGGTTTGCTTGCAATGACAGGAAGAGTGATCTTCAAATAGCTATAGTATGAACCATCGCCAATGACGATGTCTACAGTTTCAGCACTTGATGCAATGGTCTGGCTGATGACTTTACCTGAAGTATATTCTGCCTGTCCATCAATTGTTGTCGTTGTGATGTTGTTGAATGCAGCCATTTCGATGGTTGCGCCCTTGCAAGAAGGAACGGTGATGATGCCGTTTGCATTCATCTGTGCCCATTCGTCTGCACGACCTGCATTGTTGAACTTTGCTCCGCTTGGTGTTCCGTCGAGGTCAATCTTTACATCAATGGTTTCACCATCGACAGTCGCCTGGGTTACCAAAATGCCTTTCTTTCCTTGATAGTTGATATCCTGGGCACCATTCTTGTGTCCAAAATAGTAGGTGAGGGATGTTGCCTCTGTGCGGTCGGCAAGCGACTTGGTGTTGGCAGTGAATACTGGGGTCAGTGTAGCACTTGCGCTTGGAGCAGTGATGGTTTCACCAGGCTTGTAGGTGTTGGTGCCATCTGTCCAGCCTGTCAAAGTGCTGCCAGCAACGTAAAGAGTGGTATTGACAGGAAGAGTATAACTGCTTCCCACTTCTACCGTCGCGTTTGCAGGGAGTGTTCCTTCTGCTGTCGTCGTTCCCAAAGAATAAGTGAGGGTAATGTCACTTGCCTTTGTAACGACTGAAACGAGTAGGACTAAGCATAGTAGTCCGAATCTTAGTAGATTTCTGTTCATTTGTTTGTTACTTTTTTAGGTTATATATACATATTTATATTGTTTCCAGTAAATAAGATTAGGAGTTAAGGGTACTGCTTTTGACTTGGGTACAAAGTCTGTGCAAACGAGCGCAATGAAAGTTTGCTTTCAAAATTGCCGAGTGCAGCTTTGACTTGGGTACAAAGGTAATGCAAAATCTTGATAGTTGTTCCTCCTTAATCTAATTAAACTCACGTAAACGTTTACGATGAATTCTTGCATTTTTGTCTTGCATTTTTTACGATTAAGTTGTACTTTTGCATCGTAGTCATATCAAAGACTAATTTCTAAAACATAAAACAAACAAAACAAACTAAAAACAAACGATTATGAAGAAATTCTTTACTCTTATTGCCGCTGTCGCAATGGCAGCAAGTGTGAACGCACAGACGTTGTCGTTCGATACCGATTATACAGCTGGTAATGTGCCTGCTATTATTTCTGCAAATGGATTGGTGTTGAAAGTTGTTGATACAAATGCCAAACTTGTTGTAGATCCAAATTCGGCTTATTTTGGTACTGCTGATTCTTATCAGAAGTTTGATAAAAGATTGAAATCTGGTGGAAAGTCTTCATCAAAGAATAATTTGACTCTTACTTTGCCTTCAGATGGTACTCTTAAAGTATATGCTCGTACAGGATCTTCTTCTGCTACAGACCGTAATGTTATATTGACACAGAATGGTACCGAATTGGCTAATAAGATACTCTTAGAGTCAGAGGCTGTTTCTGTTAACATGATGGTTAATGGAGAAGAAGTAGCTAAGAAAGTTTATCCTGCTGTCTCTGTTGCAGTAAAAGCGGGTGATGTGTCTATCACTTATCCAATAGGTAGTATCAATTTCTATGGCTTTGAATTCGTAGCTGCAGGCACTTCTGGTATTTCAAACATCAATGCTTCTGAGGCAGCTAATGAGGGCGCTACATTCAACCTTCTCGGTCAGAAAGTGGCAAGCAATGCCAAGGGTCTTGTTGTCAAGAACGGAAAAAAGTTCATCAACAAGTAATTTCGTTTTCCCTTGCAGGACTTCGTTCCTGCAAGTCGCAAAAAATATAAGGTCTTCTGTTTCGGCAGAAGACCTTTTTTATATCTCGGTTCGGTGTCATGTTGATTCAGGAGGCGTAAAGCGATAAGGCTCCTGGTATCTCTTCCTGCGCTATCAATCAGCACAAATTAATCAAGTCGAAATACATGATGCGGGTATTTAATGAGGAATCAGGTTTTAATCTTCTGTATTGTTTTTCTTGTTCTTCATTACTAAACATCATCTTGAAACCATTCGACTCATAAAACTTTATAGTAAAAGGATTATTGTAGGCGTCAACTAATACAAAACGGCAACCCGTTTTATTGTTTGGTTCAACAAACCAATACTTGATAAAGTTTATGATTTCACTACCAACATGCTTTGAATGAATTTTCTTATTAACCCCTAAACGTCCAATCAAGACAGCTGGATAATTACGACAAGTTTTCTGATAAGGTATATCATGCTCAATTTTCTTCTTGCGTGCATTAGGTAAATCGTCAACTCTTATACTGGCATTGGAAATTGTAAAAGCTGCAATTGTATCCTCTTCCGATGAACGAAGCTTATACAAATATGTTTTACCAAGCAACTGCTGATAGTAAGCTAAACTATCATTAGCAAAAAAATCATCTAAGTCTGCATCTCCACAAGTAAAATCACCTAAATCGGCTAACGTTTCCATGCGACAGAGCTTGCAATTCTCGCTCAAGAACCCCATATCTATAGATTTGAATGTGATAATATCTCTTTTACCAAATTCATACCTTTCTCATAACTTGAACGTCGGGTCGTATTATTTTTTTTACGTTCAAGCATGTTCTGATATGCTTTGGTTGCTTGAGCCTCAAATTTCTCAGCCACGTCACCAGTTAAGACTGGAATAGTTGTAATTTCTAATGCCATAAAAATCCTCCTAAATTTATCTATTAATTATCTTATCGGCAAAAGTAGCAATTATTATCGAAACAACAAAACTTTTAGTAATAAAAGTGACAAAAAGCAGTGCGTGAGGACGCAACGAAATAAAAAAAGCCTCCTTGTTGGTAGGATAGGCTTACCAACAAGGAGGCTTAGCTGCGTAAGAGTAACGAGCCTCTTGATAGAAATAATTACTTCTGTACGAACTTCTTGCCAGCCTTAATGACTACACCCTTGTATGCCTTACCTACCTTCTGACCTGCGAGGTTGAATGCAGGAGCATTCTCCAGTGTTGCATCGGTTGTGATGTTAGAAATGCCTGTGGTTACACCATTCAAAGAATAAATCTTGTTACCGGCTGCGATTTCAGGAGTGTTATTGTAATTTACCAATTTGCCATAGACAATAACCTTGTCGCCGACTTTGATTTGATTTTCGCTTGTAAATTTCTCACCGTCAAGATATAACCCATGGAAAACAATCATATCATTGTCTGTGGTTCCATCGTCGGAAATGTTGTAATTAGCATTTCCATAGTCTAAAGCAACTTTTGCAACTTTAGAGATAATTCCAGCTACATAAACCTTTGCTTCTAAGCCTTCGCCCGCAGCAATGAGTTCTTTAGCTTTTGCTACGGTATAAGCTGTTGCAGGAGTATTTGTAATATCAACAGTGATAGGTGTCTTAACTGTTAATTCGTAAGTGACTTCACTTGCCTCATACTCGTCATTGCCTGCAAATGATGCTGTGATGTTTGTTACACCTTTTGCAATGAGAGTGATTACACCTTCAGCATTGATTGTTGCAACACTTTCTTCGCTACTTTTGTATTTAATTGGAAGTTTGTTAGAATTGGTCAATGTAGGGAATACGTTCTCTTCAGAACCAATTGTAACGGTTCTGGAAGCTGTACCCCAAGAAAGACCTGCTGGTTTCTTAGCTTCGCCTTGGAATAGCTTGATGTTGTCAAGACGAGTGTTTTGTGTTGTAGCACTGGCAATTGTTATAGTTATATTCTCGGCGTTTGCTGCTACTGTGATAGGATAAGTAAAGTCGTTTCCTGTCTTGGTCTGTGTTCCAACAGTTGCACCTGTAGCGGTTACTACAACGTTCTTATTGGCTTTAAAAGCAAGAGTCATATTTCCTGATTTACCATTAAGAGGTATCGTGGCTGTAAAAGAGCCTACTTTTTTACCACTCTTCTTGCTAACGAGTAATTCCGGTGAAGTGCCACCCGCCATATTGTCATTAAATATTTTAGTAGCACTTCCTCCGTCGGTACAAACATAACTGTATGTGCCGCCCGTCGGTACAGCATCAGCCTTATAGCTACTAAAGTCCTCTTGCCAAAGGTAAGTTTGTCCAAAGCTGAAATTAGCAATTAATGCCAAAACAGCGATCATTGAAATGCGTAAAATTTTATTCATAAACGTAAGATTTAAAAGATTAATTAATGTTTTATTTAACTCTTAGGTAAAGAAAGTGCAAACGAGCGCAATGAAAGACAGCTTTCAGATTGCCGAGTGCTCTTATCTTCTTTTGCAAAGTTAGTAAAAAATTAGATAGGTTGTTCTAAAAAAAACATTAAATTTCGATTAAAATGCAAAAAGGTCGAAAAAAGGACATAAAACATCCCTTTTTCGACCATGAACGATAGGCTTTTCTTTATTTAATTACTTTGTCTGTTGCGGTTTTGCCATTGCTGTAGGTTATCTTTCTGATACTGATACCCTTGGCAGGGGCATTGAGACGAGAGCCGTTGAGGGCATAATACGTGATGGAAGTCACTTGACCCTTGTCGAGAACCGTCTGGCTGATGCCTGTAGAGGTAGAGGCTGGATAATACTCAGGAACTCCAGTGAGGGCATCCTCGTTTTCTGACTTCATGATGTTCTCTACCAGTGAGTTGGCATATACCTCTATGTTGGTATAGTAACCCTTCTTGTCGAGCGAGTAGGTGAGGGCATCACTTGCATCGTTAGGATTCAGACCGTTGGCCTTTTCCCATTCGTCAGGAATACCATCCTTGTCGGTGTCAAAGTCGGCAGGACGAGAGCCTGTGCCGAAGTTGGTTTCCGTATAACCGTTCACGTCTGCCACCTTATCTATAATACCAGGCGACTTGGTGATGCTTCCCTTGTAGGTTGCCGTACCCGTCTTGGCCTCTTCCATATATCGGGCATCCACTACATCGCGATAGAGTGAGGCGCCAGCATAGGCGAGAACCTTTTCGTAAGCTTCTGCAGCAGTGTGGGTGGTGACTTGTCCTGTTGGAGCTGGGTCGTCCATCTTGATCTTGACACACGACTTACCGCTGATAGTGGTATGAGCCACAGCATCGCCATAGAAGTTGTTGGCATCAGGACTGTAGTATTCTCCGTTCAGGCTTGGAACGCCCTTGTCGTAGCTTACGCCCTTCCAGTCTTTATCAGTAGTAATCTTGCCTGCTGTGGTTTGGGTGGTATTACCATTGATATAATAACGGCTGGTCATGTCGTAGAACTCAGGATGGTTCTTGTCTGAGTTGTCTTTTGTGGAAAGTGTGACAATGGTGATGCGGTCTTGGCTTCCTCGCTCTTTACCTGTGCTCACATCCACCTTGAGTCCATTCAGAGTTTTGCTTGAAAGGCTGTGGCTTGGTCCAGCCTTATAGTAATTGTTGACGATATTGATCTGTCCACCACCAGGACCGCCATAGCAGGTGCCCTGTGCATTATACATCACACAGTTGCGGAAATCCACGTTTTCTGCCTGCACGGTGTTCTTCCATTTGTAGGTATCGTAATCCTTGTTGCTGGTATAGCCCGTCCAACCATATCGGGCACCATTGAATCGGGGACCACGGTTCATCAGATGACCCACGAAGTTGTGATGGAAGCTTGCCAGCTTGCCGCCCCAGATGCCGCCATAACCATGAGCACCCTTGGAGTGACCAGGATTGGTAAGGCTCTCTGCCACGGTGCACCACTGCATAGTGAAGTTGTTGTTGTCGTAGAAAGAGGCCACCTCGTCGATACTCCAACTTAAGGAGCAATGGTCGTAAATGATACCCGTCTTGTTGCGCTGCCATGAGGCATCAGCTCCGTCGTTGATGTCTTTCTCCTGTCCACGTCGGATGCGGATGAAACGGATGATATTGTTGCTGCCTGGTTGAACCGTATAATAGCGCAGGGTGATACCTGGCGAGGGAGCAGTCTGTCCGAGGATGGTGATATTGTCAGCTATCTTCAGGTCTGACTTTAGGGCGATGACACCTGCCACATCGAAGACGATGATTCTCTTGCCCGACTTGACAGCCTCTCTGAAAGATCCTGTTCCGCTGTCGTTGAGATTGGTTACATGAAAGATTTTACCGCCTCTTCCTCCAGTAACAAATCTACCATGGCCTTCGGCTCCGGGGAAAGCAGGAGCCTGTGCCATGGTAGATATGCTGATGAGTGAGGCTGCAATGATAGATAATGATTTCTTCATTTGTTAGCCTGATTGTTTTTATAGAGTTACTTGATAAGTCCCTGCTGTTCCATTTCGAGACTTGCCCAGATGAAAGGACCCACGCCCTTGGCATCGTTGTCGCGGATAGGCTCGCTCATGTAGTATTCGAAGCTGCCGTCGCGCTTGTAGTTGGGCTTCTTGACGTATGGGCCAGGGCCAGGGCCCAAGCCGCTTACTGCACAGCAGCGTGTCAGACTGATGGTCTTGTCGGCGTTTACCTTGATAAACTGTTTCAAGATACCATTGTATGCCTTCACGCCAGCCTTGAAATATTCCTCAGAGAGGTAGCCCTTGCGGTAGCCCTTGAGCAGCACATAGGCAAACATCGAAGAGGCTGTGCTCTCCAGATAGTTCTTGTCGCTCTTCACGTCGAGCACGTCGTACCATACACCAGTCTTCTTGTCCTGGTACTTCACCACACTCTTCATCGCCTTGTTCAGCAGGTCGATCACCTCCTGGCGGCGTGCATAGTTCTCGGGCATGGCGTCGAGACACTCGGTCATCGCCATCACATACCATCCCAAGGCTCTTGCCCAGCAGTGCTGGCTCTTGCCGTCTTCCTTGTTTGCCCAGAACTGCTGATGGGTCTCGTCCCATGCATGCTTCCAGAGCTGAGTCTTCTCATCGTAGGTGCGATAGTCGGTCTTCACCATCTGGTCTACCGCATCGTTGAGATACTTCTCTGCCTTCTTGGGCTTCATGGTCTGTACGGCATAGTTGCAGTAGAATGGCAGTCCCATGAAGATACCGTCGAGCCATACCTGGTTGGCGTAGATAGCCTTGTGCCAGTAGACTCCCTCCTTGGTGCGAGGCTGGTTCTGCAGCTGCTTGAAGAGTGTCTTCAGTGCTTTCTCTGTTCCCTTGGTAGGGAAGAGGTTGTGCATGCGCAGGATGAACTTGGCAGTACGCACATTGTCGAGGTTGAAGTCTTCGTATTTGTAGCCAGTGATGTTGCCTTGCTCGTCGATCATCTTGGCAGGATATTCCTTCAGGTAGTCGATGATGGCGCTGTTGCCTTCCTTGTAGTGCTCGTAGGTGTCGAGCATTCCCTCCATCTCGATACCCATCACGTAGCTCCACTTGGGCTTGCTGCTGAAGTCGAGCAGGTAAGAGTGGGGCACACGTTTCATCTCGCTGTAGGTGAGCCATTCGCTATAGTTCTTGTAGGGCTGGTCTTCCTTGTTGAGTACGAGGGAGCCGTTGATGACGAGGTTGTCGAACTTCACGTTGCGGGTCTTGCCGGTGATCTTGACAGGCTCTTTCACCACGCCGTCGAACTTACAGTTCTTGATATTGATGTCGTAGACATTCTCCAAAGAGTCGCGGCCGATAATCAGCACGCCGTAGTCGCTCTTCTGGCAGGTGACGTTCTCTACATTCACATTGTTCACGATAGGTTCGAAACCACGATAGCAAATTTCTTTTCTCTCGTAGTCGAGGTTGATCTTCACCACAGCCTCCTTGCACTGACCTACGACGACGTTGCGCATATTGATGTTCTGCACCTGACCGCCACGGCAGTTGTTGGTCTTGATGCGCAGGATGCGCTCCAAGTGTGGAGAGTCCATCACGCAGTTCTCGGCATATACGTTCTCGCAGCCACCCGAGATCTCGCTTCCTATCACCACACCGCCATGGCCGTCTTCCATCTTGCAGTTGCGGATGATGATGTTCTTGGAAGGCTGATTCCAGAGACGACCGTCGTTGTTGCGACCGCTCTTGATAGCGATGCAGTCGTCGCCGGTATGGAACACACAGTTCTGGATGAGAACGTTCTCGCAAGCCTCAGGGTCGCAACCGTCACCGTTAGGTCCTTCGTTCCATACATACACACCGTCTACCGTGATATTCTTGGAGAGCAATGGATGCATCACCCAGAAAGGCGAGTTGATCATCTTGACATCCTTGATAAGGATGCGCTCGCAGTGTACCATGTTGACCAACTGAGGACGCAGGCCACAGCCCATACCGAACTTACGCTCGTCGAAAGGCACACCGTCCTCTGCCATCTTCAGCAGTTTGCTGCGTGAGCCCAACTTCTGGCTCTCTTTGGTCACACCCTCCTTGTAACCGAAACGGGGGCTGCCATTCCACTGCCAGAAGGTGTCGTTGTTGCCACCTCCATCGATGGTTCCCTTGCCGGTAATGGCAATGTCGGTAGCCTTGTAGGCATAGATGCAGGGAGAGTAGTTCCAGCAAGCCAGACCTTCCCATGAGGTACGTACCAGGGGATAGAGCTTAGGCTCGAAGGCAAAGTGAAGGGTGGCACCTTCCTCAAGAACGAGGTTGACATGGCTCTTCAGCTCAATGGCTCCTGTGTTCCAGGTACCCTTAGGGATGATTACCTTTCCGCCTCCCTTTTTGGAGACAAGAGAGATGACTCTGTTGATGGCCTTTTGGTTTTGTGCAGCGGTAGCTGTTGTCTTGGCACCAAAAGAAGTGATAAGGAACTGGCGTTCGGCAATTTTTGGCAATTGGATGCTCTGCTCGATACGCTTGTACTCATTGTCGTCCCATCCTGCTGCAAAGGCGCAAGCTGGCAATAGGAGAGCGAGCAATAGTGTCTTTAAGTATCTCATAATTTGCTTTAAAATAGATAATGATTAATACTGTAGTTGTTATTTACGCCACAAAGATAATGAATTTTTTTGGTAATGGTTGCGTACACAATGTTAAAAAACTCATTTTCCTTCGAAAAAGCTTGGAGTTCTCAATAATAAAGTTTATATTTGCAGCATCTTTTATAAGATTTCAATTTTCTTTATTGAAATCATTATCACGAGGTTGGTGCATCCTGCACCAACCTCTTTTTGGTATATATATAATTGAACTTTAGCAAGTTCAGAAGTTATAGAAGTTAACGAAGTTATCACTCATCTCCTCAGCCACTAATTGTTAAAAAATAGTGTGAAAGATAATAAAAAAGTCTTCTTGTTTGGTAGTTTTTGATAAAAGTGCTATCTTTGCAGTGATTTTTAACATTCGTAACACAATAAAAACAAATAGCCTATAGATTAAGATTTCTACTTAAAGAAACTAAAGAGGTTAGAAAAATGAGAAAACTCGAAGAAATGACCGATGAGCAACTCGCCTTGGCCTATGTCGATGGCGACAATCGGGCATTCGATTTGTTATTGTCTCGCAACGAGGTGAAACTGTTCGGCTACATCATGTTTGTGGTTCATGACCAGGAGAAGGCGAATGATGTCTTTCAGGAGACATTCGTCAAGGTGGTCACCAAACTGCAGCAGCGCCAGTATGTGCCCAATGGCAAGTTCCTGTCATGGTGCATGCGCATAGCCCACAATGTGATGATGGACATGTATCGCGACAACAGATTGCAGAACATCGTGGAGACTTCCGATGACAATGACATGTCGAAGATAAGAGACGAATACGTGGTCTTCGATAATGCGGAGAACACTATCGTGCGAGGACAGGTGATGTCGGATGTTAAGAAGATGGTCAACCTGCTGCCACCTACTCAGAGGGAGGTGGTGTATATGCGTTATTACCAGCAGTTGTCCTTCAAGGAAATCGCCGAACTTACGAATGTAAGCATCAACACCAGTCTTGGCAGAATGCGTTACGCACTCCTTAACCTACGTCGTATGGCTAAGGAGCACGATGTATTCGCGAATATTACAATGTTTTAAGACCGTGAATGGTGGCAAGAGGGTCTTTGCTCTTGAACACATAACTGCCGCTCACCAGAATATCGGCACCAGCCTCTATCAGGCGGGGAGCCGTTTCTGCCTGCACGCCACCATCAATCTCTATCAGTGCTTTCGAGCCAGATGACTTGATGAGTTGGCGCAGTCGTGCCAGCTTGACTATGGTGTTCTCAATGAATTTCTGTCCGCCGAAGCCAGGGTTCACACTCATCAGCAGCACCATGTCCACATCGCAGATGATGTCTTCGAGCACGCAGACAGGAGTGGATGGATTCAGGGTTACACCGGCTTTCATTCCTGCATCGTGTATCTGCTGTATGGTACGATGGAGGTGAGTGCATGCCTCGTAGTGCACATTCATCATCATTGCGCCCGCCTTGGCAGTCTGCTCTATGTACTGCTCTGGGTGAACAATCATGAAATGCACGTCAAGAGGCTTGGTGCAAACCTTTGACACCGCCTCAATGACAGGAAATCCGAAAGAGATATTAGGCACGAAAACTCCGTCCATTACGTCGAGATGAAGCCAGTCGGCTTCGCTCTTGTTGATCATCTCTATGTCGCTTCTCAAGTCGATAAAGTTGGCTGACAACAGAGATGGAGATATGATTGGTTTCATTCTTTATTCTTATTTTAGTTGAGGCAGAACGCCTCATAACGTCCATTCATTTTGATAGCGCGATAAGTGTAGGCTATCTGTTTGATCATATTGATAGTCTTTCTCGACGGTCTCATTTCATCAGAAGTAGAATATTGCTTCATAGGCGTTTTATTATATGTTAAGTTCTTGCTTTTGTTAATATAACGACGCCTTTGCCACTTTATTATATTTCAGCAGAAGAATATTCTAAAAAAATGCAAGCGGCTTCGATGCCCAACGCAATAGCTTTCGTTGCTCATCGAAGCCGCTTTCATCTGCCATCGAAGCCGCTTGGCATAGAGGTTGTTGTCCCCATGATAGGGGGAGGAAGAAGTCTTGTTTATTTACTTACCTTTTTAGTCTTTCCATCGGCATACTTGACGATGTAGATTTGTCCGCGTTGCATCTCCTTGCTGTTGATGCGACGGCCCAGACAGTCGTAAACTCCCATTACCTGAAGACCTTGTGTAGTAGGAGTAGAGATACCTGTCGATGTAAACTGCAACTCAACACTATTGGATGGACTGCTTTCCCCAAAGCTTCCTGTGGCACTTACTGCATAGGTGTTGGTACCATCCAATGGAGCAGGGTCTACATAGTCGGTCGTTGTACTGGTGGCAATCTTGATGCCGTTTCGATACACGTTGTATCCAGTGATATTGTTGGAACTGCTGCCCAAGATTTCGAGGTTGTCAATCTGCCAGTAGTAGCTCAACCCCGTGTTGTCGGTATCATAGCAGTGGAATCGGATCTGCATTTCTGCAGACTGATAATCCGAGAGGTCGAGGGTAACCTTGGTATATTTGCCCGCAAACGATGCGTCTTCGTCTGTACAAGCATTGAAAATAGGTGTCCATGACTTTCCGTTGTCCTTGCTTACTTCCACATTATAATATTGAGGGTTTCTGGGTGTCTTTCCCGCAGCCGTTGTACGAGAATAGAAGCTCAGCGTCTTGCCATAAGCGAAGGTCTTGGATGTGAAATATTCATCTTGGTGAATATCCTCCCATGCGTAATACACAGTAGCAGCATAGCTTCCCTCGTATGGGCGGTATGTGCCCTTGTTTGGGTCGCCTTTCTGCCATCTCCATCCACGATCGCCCGAAGTGGTGACAACCCAGCCATTGGGATTCTTTGTGTTCTCAAAGTCATCGTAGAGGAGTGTCTCACCAGCAGAAGCTGCAGTCCATGACAAATGAATACCATTGTCCTGTATGTTTCCAGTCAGTTGTGATGGAGCCGTTACGATGTTTGACAACTGGGTGATGGGCAGTGGTGCCTCCGTGCTGGCTGTCTTCACCATGATGGTAGCCGTTCTGTTTTGTGGCTCATTGTTCTCGCTGTTCGCAGTGAAGGTGACCTCTGCATTTCCTGTACCCTCAGTCTGGCTCACAGTGATCCATGCAGGAAGGTTCTCTAAAGTCCAAGTCTCGTCAGAGGAGATGGTTACTGTAGCCGAACTCTGTGCGCCTCCAGCCAAGGTAATCTCTTTCTTGTTTAGAGAAAGGTGGTTGGTAGATTCGTGGAGATAGAACGAGATAGTGCTTCCGCAAGTAGAAATGTTGCTGATGGCAAAAGGTGCCTCCTTGCCATTGCTATAGAAGGGCTTGGCTGTAGTCTCGCCACCAAAAGCAGTTCTTCCACTCTCGGCACTGAAGAAAGCCTTTGTGATATCACCATCCGATGTGATGGTTCCGTTAGGACGGAAGATGTACTGTTCATCGAGTCGGGTAGTGCCATTATAGTTGACGTTGCCTCCAGTGTAGGCAGGGTTGATTCTGTAAATAAGCAGACCCGAACCAGGAAGACTCTTGTCGAAACCTTCCTTTTTGCGATATTCCACTACGAAGTATTCATCGCTTCCTACTGGCTTGATTTTATAAGCAATGTTTTCTTTGCTGCTGCCACCTACGGGGTTCAAGGTATAGGTACCAGCTTCGGAAATCTCTGGTATCTCGTCAATCCATTTACAGTAGCGATACTTGGTGTAGGCTGTCATGTTTTGTGCTACGAGCTGATTGTCTGACATCAAGTCCCATATTCCTACAGGGTTGAGGCTTCCTGAAGCATGATACAGATCGTAGGTGCCCAATGAGTGAGACATCTCATGGCAAAGGACTCCTGTGTTGAGGGCGATGCCTTCGAAGTTTTCATAACCATTAGCCTCGTCGAAAACCATGATGTAGCCCACCAACTTCTTACCTTTTATATAGATAGCCTTTTCATCAGGCAAAGCCAAGTCCTTGCGTTGTGGCCAGAGGATGCCTCGCTTGTTGCTCAGTTCTGATTGTCCGCTGAAGATGATGCAAAGGTTATCTATGTAGCCATCGTCGTTCTTGTCGATGTCGGTAGCGTCAGCCACGTCTTTCTCTATATAGTTGGCTATTTCTCTTACCAATGCCTGCATGCGTGCTTCACCCTCGGTGTCTGAGTTGTAGCCAGAGGGACGCAATGTGGCATCATACTTCTGGTAGTATGCTCTTTCGTAACGTGTCTTGTAAGACACAATCTTGGTGTCAGTAGTAACAGGATAGAAGGAACTCTTCCATTCCAACTGGTTGTAGGAAGCCTGACGGAAATAGTTGTATACTGAGTTGTCGGTAGTGTTGCTGCCGTTGAACAGGTTCTGATAGGTGTCTATCGTATGTTCAAAAATACTGGCATCCTCGTCGGCAAAGCGTACAAAGCACACCGTGTTGCCAACGGTTCCTGTGTTCTTGTTGAATGCTCCTGCCTGGAAGGCAAAGAGGAGGCAAAGAATGGTTAGTGCTAAAGACTTCTTCATAGTCGTACTTGTTGGATTGAAAAAAGTGCCATATCCCATGAGATGTTTCGCCCATGCGATGTGGCACTTTATGAAATAAAATTATTAGAGGGCTACCTTGATAGCCTTGCCGTTGATGCTGACGATGTACAGACCCTTTGCAGCCTGAACATGAGCATTGGCAGAGTTGGCGTGGAAGTTAGCTACCACAGCACCACCCAAGTTGGCTACTGTTACAGCGTCGCCCTGTGAAAGTCCAGAGATAGAAATCTCATTACCTGCTGTGCTTACCTTAACTTCCTGAGCTGTTACAGCGTTGATGCCTGTAGAACCTTCTACCTTTGTAACGGTAGTCTTGTAGATGCTTGTGCCAGTAAACTTGCTATATAAAGCAGAACTCATGGTTACATATACAGCTTCCTGTGCCGTAAGGAATGTAATTTTACCGTCAGCAACCGTGTAGTCTGTGCCTTCTGTCAGAGCAGTTTTGTCTGACTTGTAAACAGCAAATTGGGTGTTCAAAGTGGCACTTGTCTGTGATGAGAGGTCGAGTACATCTCCTACCTTGTAAGATTCTGCAATGACATAGTTGTTCTGTGGTGCATAGTTGAATGTCTTGGCAACGGTTGGAGCAGGGAGCGTAGCCAATGTGAAGTTATTCTTAAAGATGTTCAAAATCCTCATCTTGGCACTGGGCAGTGTGATTTCTGTCAACTGGTTGCTTATCAAGAACAGAGTTGCATTACCTGCATCTTTAACACCTGTAGCATCAAAGGAGGTGAGCTTATTCTCGTTAAAGCTGAAGGTTGGTTTAGATGCCGTGTTATTACCTATCTTAACCGAGGTTAATTCATTTGTCTGTGCATATACAGACTTGATGGTTGGATTGGTGGATAAATCCAATTCGCCAGTAAGTTTGTTTTGTCCGATTCTGAGAGTCTGTAATGCCTGATTTTTGGTAATATCTATTGCTGTCAAGAGATTATTGTTAATATCCAAAGTTGTCAATTTGGTACACTTGCTGATATCAATACTTGTCAACTGATTGATGTTGATGTATAGCTTCTCCAACTCAGTGTTCTTGGTCAGGTCAATGGAAGTCAGTTTGTTGGCATTGGCAGTCAAATCTTTCAAGGCTGTAGCCTTGGTTACATCCAAAGACAATACTTGGGCACCATCTACTCTTGATGAACATTCAAAATAAACAATGTTGTCGCCATAGATTTTTACCTTTCCATCACCTGATACGGTACCTGAGACGTCCACTTGATTCCAACCATCGAAAGCAGGAATCACTTCTGATGTGACTTTCTCTCCATTACCCCAGTCTATCTGTACTGTTCCTTCTACCCCCAGTCCGATAGTAAGAGTTCTGGTATTACCATCTACCTCTGCTTGCAATTCAATAGCAGGTTCTGTCTGTGCGAAGGCTGTCATTGTACTGATGACAGCCAACAAAAGTGTAAAGAATTTCTTCATACTTGTTGTGTTTTACGTTGATAAATATAAAAGTTTGCGGTCATTTATTTAATGACCTTCTTGATGCTGTTGCCATGCTTGACAATGTACAAGCCCTGCTTCTGACCCTTCAAGGTATTACCTACTTTGACGCCATCAATAGTATATACCTCCTGTGCGGTTGTACCTTGTGTCTGTATGTTGGCAATGCCTGCAGTTTCCTGCTTGGGAGTGGTCACCTTGATGCCGTGGATGTAAACCTCTTTATTTGTGATGTTGCGGAAGTATGCATATACAGGTTTGTCGGACTTAATTGTTATTTCGTTGTAGCCATTTGTTTGTTTTTCAAGGCCTGTAACCGTGGTGTTGCCTGCACCTGCAAACTTGTTGAACATGCTATATGCTTTGCGCACTTCATAATCACCGAACATAGTGCCTGCTTTGTCTGTGCTTAAAAGTTGGCAGTAGATGGGTCCCGAGCATGAAACATTTATGCTGAATGTAGAGCATGATGGCAGGCAAAGAACAATTCCACCACCATTTGGTGAATTTGATGCACTTGCTGCAGGTAAGATGATAGCTCCTTTCTTGTAACCATCTGCACCCAACTCGCCGCCTTTTCCGTATCCAATCGCATCTGGGTCAACTGTAGTCGAAGGATATGAAGGCACTTGGTCTGCATAAATCATCTGGATGATTTTGCCTTCAGGGTCTACTTTGTAGTCTTCTTCATTGCAGACACCGACATACTGGTCAACAATATTCTGGCTGTTGAACCACAACCAGCCATTTTCGTCGACTACTGAAGCAGGAAAAAGATTGTACTCCTGTGCTTGAACTCCGATAGCGCTGAGTAATAGCGCCCATGCTAAGTAAATTTTTCTCATAAAGATGATGTTTTTTGTTAAGGAACGTTCTTTCGTCAGCATCTTGCTGACGAAAGAACTTTTATCCGTTGTTTATATTGAGTGTTTTATTACGGCTATATATGAATAGTGCTCTTTTTATTGTTCTGTCCAGTCTGGGTTCTGGGCAATGCCGTGATACTTGATCTCGCTCCAAGGAATGGGCAGATAGTATTGTTTCTTGTCGAAGACTCTCACACGTTTAGGGAAGCGGTTTACGTTGCTGATGGTGTACTTGGTGTTTACCACCTCGTTGTTTACCACAGTTACATCGACACGCATACCCTTCAGAGGATTGGTCTCGCCGTTCATCTTCTGCTCTGCCACACCCCATCTGAAGAGATCCCAGTAGGTGGTTTCCTCGAAAGCCATTTCCACACGACGCTCGTTCTTGATGTCGTCGAGTGTTGGATTCTCAATGTCTGGCATGTGAACACGCTGACGGGTCTTGTTGACATACTCCTTTGCCAAGTCTGTGTTTCCTAAGTCGTAGCAAACCTCTGCGTAGTCGAGCAGTGCCTCTGCAAATCGCCAGATGATGTAGTTCTGCTTGCTGGCATAAGTATCGTTGTTGTCGATAGTCTGGCTTGGATCAACAAACTTGCCCATGTAATAACCTGTCAAGGTTACGGCAGCCGACGTAGAAGTACCATAAGGTGTAAGGTCGACACCAGCAGTACGGTTTGTATAATGAATGTCCATCACATGGTTGCGGTACGTACATCCATCATACAGGATGTTGGCATAGAAACGATAGTCTCTGTTGTCGTATGGATGCTGTGCATCGTAGGTCTTGCCAGGCTGCATGCCATACTCGTCCACATGGTTCTGGGTAGGAGTGTAGGCTGCTGTTGTACCTGTAAAGAAAGGAGAGGCCGCGTCTCTATCGAGCTTATGACCAAACTTGTTGGCAAAGTCGCCATCATCAGAATGCTGTACCTCGAAGATAGACTCCTGTGAGTTCTTGGTCAGGAAGATTTTGCGATAGGCATCGCGAATATCGTCCTGTGTGGTGGCAGAGATAGGGATGAGGCTGTACTGGTTCAGAGCGAAGAGGTCTTCGTAAGCCTTCTTGGCCTTCTCCAGCATGACGTGTGACTGGTCGTCGGAAAAACCTAAGTAGGTAAGTTCCTCACCCTTGTTCTGGAATACCTTACTGGCAGCCCAGAGGTAAGTCTTCGCCTTGAGCATGATAGCTGCACCCTTGGTGGCGCGACCTGTCTCGGTAGTGGCGTGAGCCTGGGGAAGATACTTGGCAGCCTCGTCGGCTTCAGCCACGATGAAGTCTACCATCTGCTGATAGCTTGCACGTGGGAACTTCTCTTCTTTGATGAGTGGATTATAAGTGTGGTCGATGAGGGTTACACCGCCAAACTTTCTCCACAGCATATAATAGTAATAGCCTCGCATGAAGTGCGCCTCACCGATGATGCGGTTCTTCTGGTCGCCATTGCTGATATTACCTAAATTTTCCAGCAAGGTGTTGATAGACTGAATCTGAGTGAAGTAGTTGCTCCATACATTGGCAGCCCATTTGGTAATCTCCTGGCTGTTGCCTTTCAGTAAGTCGCCATAGCCGGCATTATAGTAAGAACTCTTACCCACGCTGATCTGGTCGCCAAACCAAGGCATATAATATCTTGACTTACTCTTCACCAACGAAATGCTGGGAACATAAGTACTGAAGCCATTGCTCATGCATCTGTACCAAGAGCTCTCGTACTCGTCGAGAAGCTGAGGATTGCTCCATACCGACTTCTCGGAAATCTCGTTGAGAGGAGCATCCCTGAACAGGCTGTCGCAACTCGTCAGCACACCGGTGGTGGCTGCGAGTGTAATGATGGTTATGATTCTATTGAATTGTATCTTCATACTTTCTGTGTTCTATATATAATATAATGTGGTCTCGTTAGAAACCTAAGTTGAGAGTTACACCGTAAGAGCGCTGGATAGGGTAGCCACGGAGTGACTCTGGGTCCATGCTCTTCAGACTGCTGATGGTGAAGAGGTTGCTTGCCTGCAAAGCGATGCTGAGCGAAGAAAGGCTCATCTTCTTGACGATGCTGCCAGGGAAGTTGTAACCGAGGTTCAGCAACTTGAGGCGCACGAAATTACAGTCCTCAATCCAGAATGTAGACTTCTTGCGGTTGTTGTCGTTGGATGTGGCAATCTTCACGCGTGGATATTTGCCAGAAGGATTGCTCTCTGACCAACTGTCGGTGAGGTGATACTTCTGATACTTAGGCAGGGTACCGTTCTCCAATGTATAGTAGTCGGTAATGTTCTGCTTGTATCCAGACTCGCCCTGGAAGATGGCATTGAGGAAGAAACCCTTGTATTGCATTCCGAAACGGAAACTGAAGTCCATGTCAGGTTGTGAAGAGTTCTTGACGTAGATATAATCGTGAGAGTCGAGAACACCATCCTCATTCTGGTCGATGTATTTGATGTCGCCAGGAGCGATGGTTGCATTACCTTGTCCGTCCTGATCGAGTGGCCAGTTGTCGATTTCTTCCTGGCTCTGGAACAGACCTGCTGCCTGATACATCTGCCATACCATGCTGCTGGTTCCCTTACGGCGAAGGTTGGGTAACTGACTGCTCTCATCGCCGAAGTCGAGGTATTTGTCGTTGCTCTTTGCCAGGTTGAGCGACATATTGTACTTGAACTTGCCGATGGTATTCTTGTGGCTGATGGTGAAGTCCCAGCCCCATGCCTTCAACTTGCTGAAGTTCTCTGAAGGATAAGCACCGTCGGTACCTGTCGAAGGAGGGAAGAGATAATCGGGTGCTGATGTAATCTTGTCGGTCTCGTAACGTACGAAGTAATCGAAAGACACACCGATGCGGCCATTCCAGAAGCCCATGTCCAAACCGAAGTTGTAGTCGTGGGTCTTTCCCCATGACAGATCGGTGTTAGGATAGCTCATGAGGGTGAATCCTGGACGGTAAACGCTTGAGGCAGAACCCTTGCTGCCGAAGCTGTAACCATAGTTGGCAGACTCGGTGTAGTTCTTCAGATATGAGTATGCATCCACCAAACCGTCATTACCCAACCATCCTGTTGAGGCTCTCAGCTTGAGGTTGGAGATAACGCCCTGCTTCCAGGCTTTGAAGAATTCCTCATTAGAGACAACCCACGAACCTGAGAATGATGGGAAGAAACCCCAGCGGTTGGAGGGCGAGAAGTTGGTAGAACCATCTACACGGAAACTGAACTCAGCAAAGTACTTGTTGGCGTAGCTGTAGTTGAGACGGCCGATGGTTGAGGCACGCTCGTTGATCGTCTCGTCACCAACGAGCTTTGAGCTCTTGGCCGTACCCATGGTCTCTGGCACAGAAGTCTTGTCGAGGTTTATGCCTGTCATATACTGATTGTTGAGTCGTTGATAGTTCATGACCAGTGTGGCACCTACGGTATGCTTTGCCGCAAAGGTGTTATTGTAGTTGATACCAGCCTCATAGAGCTGACTCTTATAGAAGCGGTCGGTCTGCTCTAAGGTTGTCTTAGCCTTAGGATAAACCGTATTCTGGTCGATGGCAAAGTCTCCGGTATTGGCATCATAAGTGTATAGAGTAACAGGAGTGCTGTATCTCTTTTCTATACGATGGTTGTCATCGAAGGTACCTCGTACATAAGCGTTCAGACCCTTTACCCATGGGATGTCCCATCGCAGGTTGACGTTCACAGTACCTATTCTTGACAGATCTTTGATGTATCCGCCCAAGCCACGAAGATTGATGAGTGGATTGCTGCCGTCGATACTTGCCAACTCGCCATTGGTAAACTCGTATACCTGGAGTGGTGAATAGCTGTATGCGGCATCGAGGGTCGTATAGCTGCTGTTCTTTGAATTTGAGTTGGAGCCAGTATAGTCGACAGACAGAACGAGCCCCTTGGTAAGGGTGGCATCCAACTTCATAGAGTAGTTGATACGGTCGCGGCCTACACCACTATAGAGACCCTTGGAATTGGCATAGCCCAATGAGAGATAATATTTTACGTAAGAGTTGCCGCCACTTGCCGAAACAGCATGTGTGGTGGAGTAGCCCGTCTTGTCAAGATAGTCTAAGAGGTTGCTGTCGCCATAGACGTTGGGGTTGGAGTGAGTGCGGATCTCTTCCAACTGCTCTTCAGTGTAAGGAGTCAGGGTGCTGGAAGGAGTGTTGGCAATGGCCTGGTTGCGAAGCTTGGCAAACTCGTAGGCGTCGAGGAACTCAGGCAGCTTGGTAGCTTCCTGGAGGTTGTACTGACCACGATAGTTGATGCGCAACTTCTGGTTGCCCTCTGCACGCTTGGTCTGTACGAGGATTACGCCATTGGCAGCACGCGAGCCATAAACGGCAGCAGCTGCAGCGTCTTTCAATACAGTGATACTCTCGATGTCATCGGGGTTGAGGTCGGAAAGACGAGTCTCACCATCAGAAGTGGTAGTACCGAATCTGGGCACACCATCGATAACGAGCAAAGGTGCTGAGTTGATACCACGGATATGAAGGGCAGCCTCCTTGGCAGTACTTGGGTCACCTGTAGAAGCCATGACCTGCAGACCAGCCACCTGTCCGGTAAGCGCATTGTCGAGGTTGGCGGTAGGCATCATGAGCAAGTCGTCAGCCTTGATGGTCTCAATAGAACCTGTGATAGACGATTTCTTCTGAAGACCATAACCTATTACGACAAACTCGTCGAGATGCTGTGCATCTTCTTCCAGTTTCACTTCAATCTGTTTGCCAGATTGTGCGCTTACCTCCTTGGTCTTGTAGCCAAGGAAAGAAATGACCAACTTACCCTGATGGGCGGGGATGGAGAAATTGCCATCCACATCGGTGCTGGCACCTATCTTGGTGTCTTTCCACCTTACATAGGCACCCGTGACAGGTTCGCCAGCCTGGTCGATTACCTTACCCTTGACGAAGTCCTGGGCGTTTGCTAATTGACATACCCACATGAAAGTAAGCATGAGTGCCCACTTCATGTAGTAGTGCAGTGTTTTGTTCTCTCTCATAAAAATATTTATTTTCAAATATATAACTTGTTCTGGGGAGAATTCTTTTTGAGGAATTCGGGGGAGTTAAAGGAGTTAAGGAGTTAAAGGAGTTAAGACAACAGCTTTACTGCTGAGTATGCTTCCAAAAAGGCTGTTGGCTTTAACTTCTGAGCGAAGCGGTATCTTCTTTAACTCCTTAACTCATTTAAACTTCTGAACTTGCGAAAGTAGAGTTACTTATTGTTCAGCAACTTCTCCAGGAGAAGAATCTGATAAGAGTAGAAGTCGCGGGTGCTGCCAGTAGCGGTAGCACGATAAGCACGATACTTGTTGAGTACACGCTGCAGGCTTCCTGTCATCAGGGCGCCAGTCTCAGCATCGCTGAGCATGCTGCCACCATAATTGATACGTACGAAACTGTCCGTCATATCGTTGGCATTGCAAATCTGCTGCGACATCTCGAGGTCGTTCTGCCACAACTGGTCGTCGGTGAGCCCCTTGGTCTTCTTTCCTGTCTCGGGCTGCAAGCCAGTGCGCTGCATCATCAGATTGATGGCGTTAGACTGCAGAGCCTGCTCGGCATAAGAAAGCTTTCCACCCACAGGAGCCTTGAAGATCATGTTGGTCAGGTCGTTCATATAACCTTCGATGGTGTAGTTGGCGTTGGCATTAACCATTCCGCCTTCCTTGATGCGATAGAGCGCAGTAGGGTTGAACAGTGAAGAAATGGTGCGCTTGCAGATGTTTTTGTTTACGTCCAAGCTCAGTTCCATCTTGTTCAGCAGGGCATGAGGTGTGAGCCAACTGTCGAAGCTGCGCATCTGTGCAAGCAACCATGTGAGGGCTTCCTTCTGACGTGCCTTGTTGATGTAGTTCATGCTCTGAGCCTGACCGTCGCCCTGTCTGATCTCTGTATATTCGATACCACCGATATAGGATGCCACATGGTTGATGTAGCGGGTGTACTGCTTGGTAACCTCACGATAGAGTTTCTCCAAGTCGTCGTATCTCTCACCCTTCTCCATGGTCCAGTTCTCGAAGTTCTTCATCAGAATCTTCATGTTGCTGATACCATAGTTGCTGGCTTTGATATGGTCGTTTCCAAGGTCCTCGGTCAGGTCGGTTGGGTCTACAGTACCTAAAACCTGCTGAGCACCAAACTGGTATTTCTTATCTTTGGCTTTCTCGGCAATCCATTTGTTAAGAGTAGCCACTTCCTCCTCAGGAGTATTGGCGCCCTTGATGATTCTGTAACCCCAGTTGATGGCATACTTGTCGTACACACCGATAACAGGAGGAGTAAGACGCACGCCTTTCTCCAAATCGCCAGGCTGGGCGATGTAGTTGTTGCGGGCATAGTCCATGATACTTGGTGTAGTGCCATACTGCTGTGTGAACTTAGGGTCTCTCAACTGCTCTACGTCGAAAGCATAGCTGGCACCCATGTTGTGCATCAGACCCAGGGTATGACCAATCTCGTGGGCTGCTGCATAACGGATAGACTCACGCATCACATCATCATCGAAGATGTTCTTGCGAACTCGCTTGTCTACAGCTGCAGTCTGGATGAATCGCCAGTTGTGCAACAGCGATACGATGTTGTGATACCAGATGACATCGGCAGTGAGAATCTCGCCGGTACGAGGGTCTTTATGACTTGGACCCATGGCATTGGCGGTAGATGTAACTGCATACTTGAAGCAGTTGTAGCGCATATCGTCTGGATCGAAGTTGGGGTCGTTCTTGGGATAGTCCTTGGCAATGATGGCATTCTTGAAGCCTGCCTGCTCGAAAGCCTGGTTCCAGTCTTCTATACCCGTCTTGATGGTTTCTCTCCACTTCTCTGGGAAGGCTGAGTCGACATAGAACACGATAGGTTTCTGTGGCTCCACCAGTTCGCCGGCAAAGTACTTGTCCATATTCTCTGGCTTGGGTTGCAGGCGCCATCTGTTGATGTAGGTCTTGCTCTCCACCTTGTCCTTGGAAGAACTGTATATGTTCTTGTTATTATTGAAGAAACCCACTCGGTTGTCCTGGTATCTCATAGGCATAGGATCCTCGGGCAGGACAAAGAGTGAACGGTGAACCTTCACAGAGTAAGGCTTTTTAATCATACCTGTGGTGTTGAACGACAGGGTGCTCTCTATCTCGATGTTCTTAGGGAAAGTCTTCACGAAGTCGATGCTGGAGGCATCGGCAGAGAAAGTTCCCTTGATGGCATTGGCATCGCCGAAGAGTTTAGAAAATACAGAAACCTCCTTCAGTGGTGAGATGTAAGCCTCGTTGGTGCCAAAGAATGAGGTCACGTCGATGACAACATTATTGTTGTTGCGTGCCACAATCTTGAAGCCCTTCATACGGGGATTCAGAAAGTTTTTGTCGAAAGAGGCTGCGATAGGGTCGTTTTTGTCTACGACATTGTTGCTCTGTATGAGATTGATGTAAACATTGCGCTCATCTTTAGAAAATTGTATGAGCAAAGGAGTGTTGATCATCTGTCCAGCCACAAAATCCTGTGTGTCGCTGGTGGCTGCCATTCTGTTGGCTAAGATATACTGGCGGTGGAAGGCAGAGTCGGGCAACTCAAAGTAGAGTTTACCACTTTTGTTGTTGTAGATAACAGTAAACAAACCTGTATCTATCTTTCCGCCTTTGGTGACTTTGGCATAATCATTCTTTGTTGAATCTGCCTTTGCTGTCAGTAAGTTAAGGCTCTTTTTCTTGCTCTTGGCTTGGGTGTTCAGTAATGGGGGGGCAAAGCATATACTTACCGCCAACACAAATGTAGATAATCTCATAATAATTTTTTTTCTTGTCGTTTTATTCTGTACGTTAATGTTTAATGGCGCAAAGTTACGTATAAAAAATGAAAAAACAACCATAACAAATGAAAAAATGTCGATTTGTAGCAGAATTAACAAAAAAAGTAAGCGGATTGATAGGAATTTTTGATAAACCTCTCGCAACTTGAGAAGTCATAGAAGAGTTAAGAAGTTAGAGAAGTTAGAGAAGTTGAGTATATATAATAAGGTATAGGGGAGGGATGAGGGATGAAAAAGAACGGAAAGTGATAAAAAATAATCGAAATTGCAATTTTTATCGACAAAAAGTTTGTAGATTGAAAGAAAAAGTGTAAATTTGCAATCGAAACAATAACGAAACAATATAATTCATAAATAATAAGCAAATGACAACATTCGTATCTTCAACAGCATGGTGGTGGCGTATCTCAAGATTGAAACAGTCGTGAGTCGATAAGCCGTGTGTGGATATGAATATCCTAAGAGAGATAGAAAAGGCCTGCCGTAACTTGCGACAGGTCTTTTTTCTTTAAGGTCTGTTACAGGTAAAAGGAGGGTTTGAACGAAGATAACAACAAAAAATATAGGAGACAAAACTTATGGAAATGAAGGACATTTTGAACAGAATGTTGAATCATGAGGAACTTTCCCGAGAGGAAACCAAGAACATCATCGTTGGCATCACGAAGAGTGAGTTCCCCGAAGAACAGATCACAGCCTTGCTTACAGGCTTACAGATGCGTGGTGTGACCGTGGACGAGTTGTTGGGCTTTCGCGACGGAATCCTGGCGACAGGAGTTCCTGCCATCCTCGACTGCGACAGATATATAGACGTAGTAGGAACCGGAGGCGACCGTAAGAATACATTCAATATCTCTACCACATCCTGTTTCGTCATAGCAGGAGCCGGATACAAGGTGGCCAAGCATGGAAACTATGCTGCCACATCGGTGAGTGGAGCTTCCAATGTGATTCAGAATCATGGAGTACATTTCACTGACGATCTCGACAAACTCAACCGCTCTATCAATGAGGCTGGTATCGTGTACCTTCATGCACAGTTGTTTGCCAAGGCAATGAAGTTTGTCGGACCTATCCGCAAGGCATTGCAGTTTCCTACCGTCTTCAATCTCTTAGGTCCTTTGGTCAATCCCAGCCAGCCTTCGTGTCAGTTGCTTGGAGTTGCCAATCTCGACCAGATGCGCCTCTATAACCAGGTATATCAGAAGATAGGCATCGACTATGGCATCGTCAACAGTATAGATGGATATGATGAGATTTCGCTGACCAGTGACTTCAAGGTGACAACCAACGACTATGAGCGCATCTTCAAACCTCAAGACTTAGGCTTCGAGATTGCCAAACCAGAAGAGGTTAGAGGTGGAGCTACCGAAGAAGAGGCAAAGGATATCTTTGATGCCGTACTTGAAAACCGAGCACTTCCTGCCCAGAAGAATATCGTTTTGGCAAATGCAGCCTTCGGTATCCAGGTGATGGAGAAGGGCAAGAAGAGCATTGAGGAGTGTGTGGAAATAGCACGCGAGAGTATAGACTCGGGCAAGGCTCTTGCCACCTTCAAGAAATTCGTGGAACTGAATAGTTAAAGGTAAAAAAGTAAAAAGGTAAAAAAGTAAAAAGAACCCTCTTGCTTTAGAAAAGGTAAAAAATGTAAAAAGGTAAAGAAGTAGAAAATGGCTGATATATTAGAAGAAATCGTAGCTCATAAACGAATCGAGATAGAACAGCGCAAGCGCTTCATTTCTCCGCGCCAGATGATAACGCTGACCGACAGGAAGATAAAGGCTGACGAGAGACTTACCCCAGGAGGCAGCATGCGTGACGCCTTGATGTCATCATCCACAGGTATTATAGCCGAGTTCAAGCGCAAGTCGCCCAGCAAGGGATGGATCAAGGAAGAAGGCAAGGCGAGCGTTATTCCCCTGAGCTATCAGCAGAATGGAGCTTCGGCATTGAGTATCCTTACCGATATCGACTATTTCGGAGGCTACGATGAGTATATACAGGAGGCGCGCCATGTGGGTGTTACCTTACCTATATTATATAAGAATTTCGTCGTAGAGGAATATCAGCTTTTGCAAGCCCGCTATTGTGGTGCCTCGGCTGTGCTTCTGATTGCTGCCTGTCTGACAAAGCAGGAATGTAAAGAACTTCTGAATATGGCGCATCAGTTGGGACTGGAAGTCTTGTTGGAGATGCATAACGACCAGGACTTCGAATATGCAGAATTGGAGCCCGATATGTATGGCATCAACAACCGCAACCTCGGAACTTTCGTTACGGATGTGGAGAACAGTTTCCGTCTGGCAGAGCAGTTGCCCAAGGATGTATGCAGAGTGAGCGAAAGCGGTATCTCCAATCCCGAAGTTGTCAGAAGACTTCGTGAGGAAGGTGGTTTCAGAGGCTTCCTGATGGGAGAACAGTTTATGAAACAAGCCGACCCGGGCATAGCCCTGAATGAGTTTATTGCCAATTTGTAATTTTAAAAGTAGAACCGTCTTTAAAGAATCATGATTATAAAGGTATGTGGCATGCGCGATGCCGACAACATTCGCGACATTTCTGCATTAGGAGTCGACATGATAGGGCTGATTTTCTATCCTCCGTCACCCCGATATGTGCAGCAGTTCAGCAGTGGGGCTGGCATTATTCCCGACTATGCACCCGACATGGGAAAGACACCACTCAGGGTTGGTGTCTTCGTTGACGATATGCCCCAGAATATAGTGACGAGAGTCTATAATTACAAACTCGACTATATTCAGTTGCACGGCAACGAGCCACGCGAGACCTTGGAGAATCTGCGTGCCACCATCGACCCCGATATCAAGATTATCAAGGCCATCAGCGTAAGTTCGGCCGAGGACATCAAAAAATATAAGGAATATGTAGGAGCTGCCGACCTCTTCCTCTTCGACACCAAATGTAAGACTGTGGGTGGAAGTGGTGAGCAGTTTGATTGGCAAGTCCTGCAGGCTTATGATGGCGATGTGCCATTCCTACTGAGTGGTGGCATCGGACCCGATGATGCAGAGCGTATCAAGAACTTTCATCATCCCAAGTGCATAGGCATCGACCTCAACTCGAAGTTCGAGATTGAGCCAGCACTCAAAGATGTAGAGAAACTCAAGCAATTCCTTGTAAAGGTAAAAAGGTAAAAAGGCTTTTTAATGGTAAAAAGGTAAAAAAGTAAACAATGAACAAGATAAATCAACTATTTGAAAGTCGTAAAGACCGCAAGCTGCTGAGCTTGTATTTCTGTGCCGGTTGTCCCACTCTCGAAGGCACGGGCGATGTCATCAAGGCAATGGAACGTCATGGCATCGATATGATAGAGGTGGGCATACCTTTCAGTGACCCTTTGGCCGACGGACCTGTCATTCAGAGTGCCGGAACACGGGCTCTGAAGAACGGTATGACAGTGAAGACTCTCTTCGGACAGCTGAAAGCCATTAAGAACGAGGTAAGCCTTCCTCTTGTGCTGATGGGCTATCTCAATCCAATCATGCACTATGGCATAGAGGCTTTTTTCAAAGAATGTGTTGAGGCTGGAGTGAGCGGAACCATTATTCCCGACTTGCCTTTCGATGACTATCTCAAGGTGGTGAAACCTATAGCCGACAAGTATGACATTCGTGTCATCATGATGATAACTCCTGAAACCAGCGAGGAGCGAATCCGCTTTATCGACGAGCATACCGACGGATTTATCTATATGGTCAGTTCGGCAAGTATCACTGGCGCTCAAAGCAGTTTCGGTGATGCCAAGCTTGCTTACTTCAACCACATCAACGGCATGAAGCTTCGCAATCCCCGAATGATAGGTTTCGGTATCAGCAACAAGCAGACTCTCACCAGTGCCCAGGACAATGCAGCGGGAGCCATCATAGGAAGCAAGTTTGTCACCTTGCTCAATGAGACTCTCGATCCAGACAAGGCACTCGATGAACTCTTTGAGGCACTGAAGAAATAAGTGAAGAAATAAGTGAAGAACGAAGAGTGAAGAGTGAAGAACGAAGAGTGAAAAATTCATCTGTTTCGTTTGTGGCACAAGGGCGAAAGCCTAATTTAATATTTAACATTTAATATTTAATTCACGATGTATCAAGTTGACGATAAAGGATTTTTTGGAAAATTCGGTGGCGCATACGTGCCGGAGATATTATATAAGTGTGTGACAGAACTGCAGCAGGCCTACAAGCCCATCATCGAGAGCGAGGAGTTCAAGAAAGAATACCATCAGTTGCTCAGAGATTATGTAGGCCGTCCTTCACCTCTTTATTATGCCAAGCGCATGAGCGAGAAGTATGGTTGCCAGCTCTATCTGAAGCGTGAGGACCTGAACCATACAGGAGCACACAAGATCAACAATACCATCGGTCAGATTCTGATGGCAAAGAAGATGGGCAAGACCCGAATTATCGCCGAGACAGGAGCCGGTCAGCACGGTGTGGCAACAGCCACCGTCTGTGCCTTGATGGATATGAAGTGCGAAATCTTTATGGGTGCTACAGATGTGGAGCGACAGCACACCAATGTGGAGCGTATGAAGATGTTGGGCGCCAAGGTGAATCCTGTGCGCACGGGCAACATGACCTTGAGTGATGCCTGTTCGGAGGCCATTCGTGACTGGTGCTGTCATCCACAAGATACTTTCTATATCGTAGGAAGCACCATGGGTCCTCATCCTTATCCCGACATTGTGGCAAAGATGCAGAGTGTCATCTCCGAGGAACTGAAATGGCAGTTGCAGGAAAAGGTGGGTCGCGATTATCCCGATTACCTCATCGCCTGTGTGGGCGGAGGCAGCAATGCTGCAGGTACCATTTATCATTATATTGACGATGAGCGAGTACAGATTTATCTTGCCGAGGCAGCAGGACATGGAATCGACACCAACTATACAGCAGCCACCATGCATTGTGGAACAGAAGGTATTATCCATGGAGCGAGAACACTCGTGATGCAGACTGAGGACGGACAGATAGAGGAAGCCTTTACTATCAGCGCAGGTCTCGACTATCCTGGTATCGGACCCATGCATGCCGACTTGGCAACCCGTGGCCGAAGTCATGTGCTTGCCATCAAGGATGACGAAGCTATCTATGCCGGTTATGAGTTGACGCGAATGGAGGGAATCATCCCAGCCATAGAGAGTGCTCATGCTGTGGCAGCGCTGAAAAAGATGAAGTTCAAGAAAGACGATGTCGTTGTTCTGACAGTGAGCGGTCGTGGTGACAAGGATGTTGAAACTTATTTGTCTCATAAAGAAATGGCAAAAGAATATGGCAACTTTTAATTATACTACCCAAACACGTAAGATTCTTGCTGACCTCTATACACCGGTGGGAGTCTATATGCGATTACGAGATATTTATCCACAGTCGGCGTTGATGGAGAGTTCCGACTATCATGGTACAGAGAACTCGCGTTCCTTCATCGGTGTGCACCCCATAGCAAGCATCGCCGTAGGACATGGAGTGGTGACTGCCACCTATCCCGACGGAAGAGTGGAGGAAAAAGAGTTGCCCGCCTTCGGTGAGGGCAAAGGAGAAAAATGCAAACTCGCCATCTCGAAAGCCTTCAATGACTTTATCCAGGCTTTCCATGTTGAGGGGGAGGGCAGTGAGTGCTGCGGTCTGTATGGTTTCACAACCTTTAATGCCGTGCGCTACTTCGAGAACATTCCCGTGAAGGATACGACGATGGAGAAGAACGATGCACCTGATATATATTATATTATGTATAAGAACATCATCGTCTTCGACCATTTCAACAACACCATGCAACTCATCACCCTCGGTGAGGAGGCAGAGCTCGATGCGCTCATGAAAGCCATCAACAAGGCCAATGTGAAACCTTACGATTTCCATCCTGTAGGCGAGACTACTTCCACCCTTACCGATGAGGAGCATAAGGCCAATATCCGCTGTTGCATACAGCATTGTCTGAGAGGCGATGTGTTCCAGATTGTGGTAAGCCGCAGGTTTGTGCAGAAATATGAGGGCGATGACTTCAAACTCTATCGAGCCCTTCGCAGCATCAATCCGTCGCCTTATCTTTTCTACTTCGACTTTGGCGGCTTCCGCATCTTCGGCTCATCGCCCGAGACCCACAACCGCATTGTCGGTGACAAGGCTTTCATCGACCCAATAGCAGGAACCACCAAGCGTACAGGCAACATGGAGCAAGACCGCAAGGCAGCAGAGTTCCTGCGCAACGATCCCAAGGAAAATGCCGAGCATGTGATGTTGGTGGACTTGGCACGCAACGACTTGAGCCGCAACTGTCATGGAGTAAAGGTTGATTTCTATAAGGACATGCAGTTCTATAGCCATGTGATTCATTTGGTGAGCCGGGTGAGCGGCACGCTTGATGAGCAGGCCGATCATATCAAGGCGTTTATCGATACCTTCCCAGCAGGAACATTGAGTGGAGCGCCCAAGGTGAGAGCCATGCAGATTATCTCAGAGCTGGAGCCACACAACCGAGGTGCCTATGGCGGTTGCATCGGTTTCATCGGACTCAATGGCGACTTGAATCAGGCTATTGTCATCAGAACCTTTATCAGCCGTAATGGTGAACTGTGGTTCCAGGCAGGCAGTGGCGTCGTGGCAAAGAGCAACGACCAGTATGAGTTGGAAGAATGCAATAACAAATTGGGAGCCTTGACCAAGGCGATTCATATAGCAGAAGAGTTATAGAAGAGTGAAGAATGAAGAGTGAAGAATTCAAATGCTTCAAGTAATCACTACACACTATACATTAAACATTATAAAGATGAAAATAGTAATCATAGATAATTATGACTCCTTTACCTACAACCTTGCCCATCTGGTAAAGGAATTGGGAGCCGATGTAACCGTTTATCGCAACGACCAGTTTCAGTTGCGTGAACTCGACCGGTTCGACAAGATTATATTGAGTCCTGGTCCAGGCATTCCTTCTGAGGCTGGCTTGCTGATGGATGTCATCAAGACCTATGCAGGCAGAAAGCCCATGCTGGGAGTCTGCTTGGGGCATCAGGCAATAGGTGAGGCTTTTGGTGCTAAACTCACCAATCTGTCGGAGGTTTATCATGGTGTGGCAACACCTTGCACCCAGTTTGGCAACGACCCTATCTTTGCCGGTATGGAGAAACGTATAGAGATAGGGCGTTATCACTCGTGGGTGGTTGACCGAAGCGGTTTCCCCGATTGCCTGGATGTCACAGCCGTGAGCGATGATGGCTGTATCATGGGATTATGCCACAAGAACTACGACATTCATGGCATCCAGTTCCACCCCGAGAGTGTATTGACACCCCAGGGAAAAACAATCGTCAAGAACTGGTTGGAGATGTAAATGCTTAGTGGAATTCTGAAGTTTTATGCGTAGGTGCCATTGATTGCAATCAACAGCCCCAAGAAGTTTCGGAAGTAGAAATATTTTCTAATCAATGGCTCAAACCGTACCGAAAGTAGAAATATTTTCTAATCAAGACCTTCTCCAATTCTCCAAATGATTATTGATTGCAATCAACGCTTGCTTTTTCGACCTGTACGGTTGAAATTACCCAATACGCCCTGAAAGGGCAGAAGCTCTTAGCCCAGGGCAGCGCCCTGGGTTGTTTTGGACGCAAATCTGTCGCCCTGTAAGGGCAAAAGCTTTAAAAATCAAGGCAACACATAAAGCTTTTGCCCTTACAGGGCGCCTTGCCGATTGCCATTATACCCAGGGCGCTGCCCTGGGCTAAGAGCTTCTGCCCCTTCAGGGCGTGCCAACCGTACAGGTCGTGCTTTTTTGCTGATATTGACATTTTTGCAGATGGTGTTTTCTATTACATCAGCAGAAAATGCCATTTTCTTGTCGGTACAGGATATGTTCTCGAAGGTGAAGTGGGAGAGGCGATACTTGTCGCTTGTGCCCACATCGAAGAAGTTGTCGCAGTCCATGCGGATGTTCTTCATCGTGATGTTGTTGCACTGGCTCAGAGGCATGTCCTCTCTGTCGCCAGGCTTGAAGAACTGAGTCCATGGACGAATGGTAAGGAAACTTCCTGTGGTTCCGCTGATATTGTCGACCGTGACATACTCGTAATGTTGCGGTGTGTCGGGACGCAGCTTGAGCCATAACACGCGCTTGGCGTTCTTTACGGTGATGTCGCGAAGCACGATGTTGCGGTCGTTCACGCTCTCGCTTCCCAGTGTGAGGCATCCATGCACCTTGCCGTAGTTGCAACGCTGTATCAAGACGTTGTACACAGGCCCGTTCTCGGGTGACTGGTCTGCCCATGTGCCTTTTCCTCCCTTGATGGCAATAGCATCATCGTTGACACTCATGTAGCAGCCTTCCACCAGCACATCATGACATACATCTATATCAATGGCATCGCTGCTGGGAGCCCTTAATCCCTGGGTAGGAGCGAAGATGTAGCAGTCGAGAAACCGCACATGGTCGCAGCGATAGATGTGATTGGTCCAGAAAGCGCTGTTCTGCAGATGCACGTCCTGAAGAGTCACGTTCGAGGAATTGCTGATGTATACGAGTCTTGGACGCTGAGCGTCCTTGTTGGTGCAGCGGCTGTTCCACTGACGTCGAATCCAGAACTCTTCCCAATAATGTTTGCCATTTCCGTCGATAGTTCCCTTTCCGGCAATGGTGAAGCCATCGCAGTGGTCGGCATTGATGAAGGCGGAGAAGTATTTGCAGGTCTCGCCTTCGATGCGTGTCGTGAGTATGGGGAAGTTGGCGATGCGGTCGCTGGCCTTCAACTTGCCTCCTTCGGATAGGAGCAGATGAGTCTTGGGACGGAAGAAGAGGGCGCCACTGAGGAAAGTGCCTTCCGGTATGACAACGACACCTCCTCCATTCTTTGAGGCGAGGTCGATGACTCCCTGTATGGCGCTGGTCTGCAACAAAGTGCTGTCGGTCTTTACTCCGTAATCGGTGATAACATACTGTTTGCCCAAGGTGTCTACATTCACCTTTTGGGCTTGCAGGAACCATGAGTCCATCTTCGTGCCGTCGGGCCAGAGCTCTGTCTTAGCCTTCCTTGCCTTCTTCTGTTTCTTGGAAGCATTGGCGCTCAGTGGCATGAGTGCCACCAAGCAAGCCAATACATATAGATATACTCTCATGTATTTTACCTTTTTACTTTTTTACCTTTTTACTTTTTTACCTTTAAAAGTTTGTAGTATTCAGCAGCACCCAACAGGAGGCAGCCTGTGCCGTAGTCCTCGAAGTCGGGAACAGAGGTATAGGTGACAGGCTGTCCAGCCGATGGATCCTTTCCTGTGCCCTGGTTGTAACCGATGAAACCATCCTCATGAACTGATGCAGCCAGCGCCTTCCATGCCTTGCTCATAGCTTTCTGATAGGTGGCTGCAGGCAGAATGCCCTGTCTCACGCCCCATGCCATGCCGTAGAGGAAGAGACCTGTACCCGTCATTTCAGGGCCGCCATAGTTGGCTGGACAAACGAGGCTTACATTCCAGTATCCATCCTCGCGCTGGCATTTCAGCAGAGACTTGCTCATGTTGATGAAGTCCTTCTTCAGATACTGGTAGTTCTTGTCGTTGGCTGGCAATGTTTCCATCACGCGAACCAAGGCAGCGTAAACCCATCCGTTGCCACGGCTCCAGTAACAGTTGCTGCCGTCTTTCTCCTTGTAGGGAGGAACGTAGTCCTTGTCTCTCCACCACAAACCTTCCTTCTCATTGAACAGGCCGCCTGCCAGTGTGTCGCGTGTCCACTTGTAGGAGTTCATGGCATAGTCGAGATACTTTTTCTCGCCGCTGACTTTGGCATATTTGGCATATATAGGCATAGCCATCTGTATGGCGTCGATCCATGTCCAGTAAGAAACACGGTTGGATGCAATCTGATGGTCGAGGTTTGCCTTCACATGACTCAAGTCTTTCTTACCTCCGCTCTGTACGTAGCGGTCGATGTAAACCTGCATGCAGCACTGGTTGTCGGCATTGTCGTTGGTCTCTCCGCTGCGAGCCTGCCACTTGTGATAGTCAGCCCAGCGGTCTGTATAGTCGAGATATTTCTGCTGAGGGTCAATCTCGTAGAGTGCCATGAGTCCCTCGTAGTACACGGCGCGTGTCCACAGGTTGCTGGTACGTACTCGCTTGACAAAGGTATCGAGTGTAGGGTCGCTGTACTTTGCCATGAAATAGTTGTTGGTGCGATGCGCCACCTCCATGATTTCCTTTTGCAGGTCTGTTACGTTTCTATGAGCTTTCTGGGCTGAGGCAAAGCTCATACCCATGAGCACACAGAGTGATGTTAAGATCAGTTTTTTCATTTGTTGAGTTGTTTATTTGTTTTGTTGTTTATTCAGTTTATGTCTGTTTTTACTTCCACCAGCTTGACAGTGCTGTTGAGTCCGCTTGGCACAGGCTCCCACTTGTCGTAGGTAGTTTTCTTGTAATTGATGTCTACGACGTTGATTTCTTTCATCTTGCGCCATTTCACACCTTCGCGGTCGAGTGCTGCAATGCGGTTGGCAGGCAGGTTGGTCACTTCTATGCGGATGGTGTTCTTGCCCTTCGACAGTGCATCCTTGCAGTGGAGAATGTAAGGCACAGCCCAGGCGCAGCCTATGTAATGGCCGTTGATGTAGACGCGGGCACTTTCGCGCACGTCGCCCAAGTCGATGCTCCATTGTTTCTTGGCTTGCTCCTTCGACAGCTTGAACGTTGTCTCGTAGACACCAGTTCCCATCGTCACCTTGGTCTTGTCGCTGAGGTTCTCCCATGTCTTGAGACCCTGCAGGTTGAAGGATTCCTCTACCTTGGGTGCTTCCTCGGTGAAGGAGAGTTTCCAGGTGTTGGCGGTGAGGTCGATGTTTTCACCCTTGTCTATGGTCTGAGGCTCGGCCTTTGCCAGACGCAGTTTCTTGTCGTGCAACCAGGGTGCCGACTCTTTCTGTGCACTGAGGAGGATTCTGCTTTCGCCACTTTTGAGGTTGATATCCAGTTCTCCGTGGTCGTTTATCACGGCAGCATGGTAAGAACCGTTCATCGGATTGTACCACAGCGCAGCGTTCTCTCCTGTTGCTATAGGCACTTGAGCCTTGATGTCGTGGTCGGTGAGGTTGGCGATGAAGTAGTGATGACCGTACTTGTTGTTGCGTCGTATCAACTTCAGTCCATATTGTTTTCTCATCATTTCTGGGTTGGCAGCCTTTGCCATCGCCTCAGTGTTGTCGCCCTTGATAATCTTGGCTCCCTGCGCTTTCAGCTGAGAGATGTGCTGTATCACGTCACTTGGCATGATGTTGTTGCCGGGAATGATCAGCGCCTTATAGCGTGTTCCGGCAGCAGTCTCTATCATTCCGTTCTTATAAGTACACGTGCGCAGGTATTGGTCGCTGATGTAGTCGCAGTCGAATCCGGCCTTGTCGATATCGAGGATGCACTTGATAAACTCGGGAGCCTTCTTTGCCATGCCATGAATGTCGAACATCATGAGCCATTTCTTGGTATTGGTGCGCCACATGTCTCTTACGGGCAGATACACCAGGAAGTCGTTGTCGGGCTGTCCCCATTGCAGATAGGTCTGACAGTGGGTGATGTATTTCATCAGTTCGGGTGCGTCGCGCCAGATGCTGTTGGTGGGGCTCATGTCGATGGAGGCATAGAATTTCCATCCTGGCCATGGATCGTTCTTGGGCGAATAGGCTGTGCCGTGGAAGAACATGTGGTTCACACCGGCACAGAACATCAGATCCATATCGGGTTTCATCTGACTCAGCGACGTGCGGAAGTGCTCGGTAAGCCAGGTGAAAGTCTCGCTTGATGTATATTTCTTGCCCGTGATGTGGGCAGCCGAAGGAGCATATTTCAGCATGCTCAGGTCGCTGAAGTTGGGACGTGTCTTTCCCGGATCCTTGCGCAGGCCCTTGATGCCGAAGTCGGTCAGTCCGAAGCCTTCTATCTCAGGAATGTCGACAGCCGCATAGCAGTCAATGAGGTTGGCAGGTGAGCCATGCGCCTGGTTGCGTGTGATGGCTCCGTGCTTGTGTGCCCATGCTGTCCATTGTTTGGTGAAATTGTGCAGCAGCATCTCTCCCAAGGTTTCGCGATAATCGCTCACAACGATAGCGTCGCCATCCAGGAATTCGGGGAACTTGTCCTGCAACTTATAGCCGTGCATATTTTCAAACTCAGTCAGCAGGGTAGGAGTCCAGTTGGCGCCATACACCTCGTAGCTGTCATTGAAGAAAGTATGTGGAAAAGGTGTTCCCGAAGCCGTGAAGGCGCTGTCGATATGTGCCAGATAATGGGCTACGGCAGTAGAGTCGAAGTGGTCGATGACGTAGCCTTCGCCTCCAGGTGCAGCGCGCTTCACCATCTGTCGGGTGCGGCTCTCGTAGAGAGCGATGACGCGTTTCTTCTTGGTGGCTCCAGCCACAGGATAAGCCTTGATGACTTTCAGTTTGGCGAAGTTGCGCTCTTTCTCAGGCAGGGTGAAGTTGATGTCCATGAGTTTCTTCTTGACATCTACAATGGTGTCGACGAAAACAGCCTTGCAGGCAGCCTCGCTCAGTGGAACCCAAGGTCCGCCGAAAGGCCATCCTGTTCCAGTAGCCATATCGGTCTCAATGCCCAGTTCCTTGTCTTTCTTTTCCACGAATCTGAGCATTTCCATCCATCGTGGTGAAAGGTAAGGTATGTCGTTCTTGTCGTTTCCCTGTACGCCATAGAGTGGAGTTATTTCCACTGCGCCTATGCCAGCCTTGGCATATTGGTCGAGATTCCATCCCAAGTTTTCCTTGTCGACGGCAGATCCCATCCACCACCATCTTATACCAGGTTTGGCTTCCTGTGTGGGGGAAGGCAAGAACTGAGCCTGTGCGCTGACTGCTGTGAGCAGTGCGCAGGTGAGGCATGTTGCGATAAGTTTTTTGCGTTGTTGTCTGATCATATCGATTATAATAGCCTTTAAGTTTTTATTTCTTCTGCAAAGATAGGTATAATTGTTCAATAAAGCATAAGAAATCGTCCATAAAGATGTAAAACCGTACAAAAGCGAGGGGTGTATGATTGTGCTGTCGGAAATTTTGTTTATCTTTGTACACACCTGCTTGGGATGCCTATATTAATAGGTACGCGAGACATAGGCAAGCCATGCGGCTTGGACGAGACAGAAAGTCGTAAATCCAACAGAAAAGAGACTTAACCAAGGCTTGAATAAAATATAAAACTTGAATAATAAGAAACCATCAACCAACATGAAACAAACTAAATTGAGAACTATTGCAGTCGTATCGGCTTGTATGATGGGAATGTTGTCCTCGTCAGCGCAAGGAGTGATGCAGCGTACTGCCAACTACCACCCCGACGGTAGAGGTTTTAGCTGTGTGAATGGCAACAATCGTTATACACGCGCCCTCTATGGCAGTGTGGATGAATGGCGACTGGAAACCAGCGACCGTCCTATATTCGCTATCTTTAAGAAGAACAATCATCGCAACATCCGTTTCGTGATCAAATGCAACGGTCAGGCTTTTCAGCTCGACTCGGTAGAGTACTGCAAGGCAAGATATGAGGCTGGAAAGCGTGAGTATCTGATGAAGGACAGGCGATGGGGTGGCGGCGTGCTGAAACTCTCGGTGTTGGCTTATCCACAGACGGAAGGTGCCGTCTGGAAATTCGCTGCCGAGAATTTTGGCAAGGCGAAGATAGAGATTGTGGGCATGATATGCGAAACCAAGGTGAGCAAGTTTAAGAGAGCTGGCGACATTGGCAAGTTCGACGGTCCTGAGGCCTTCGATGCGCCTGCCCAGCCCAAGATGCTCTCTACCGTTGCAGGCATTATGCCTCAGAAAGGCGCTGCCGAACTGTATTTTTCGGTCGACAACACCGTCTTGTCGACAGGCAAAAACTCAGAGATGTGCAAGCGTTATCAGGCAGCCGAGCAATGGCGTTCCGACTTGGCTTCTTCCGTCATCTTCAATACTCCCGACGCTTATCTGAATCCTGTAGGCGGAACCATGGTCATGGCTGCAGACGGAGCTTGGAACGGGCAGGTGTGGACGCATGGCGCTGTGGGCTGGAGAATGCCTCTGCCAGGCTGGCGTGCTGCCTATATGGGCGATTTCTTGGGTATGTTCGACCGCCAGCGCATTCATTTCGATGCCTATGCCAAGAGTCAGGTGACCGACATTCCTGTGACCCGTCCTCATGTGATGGACAAGGAGCACAATCTCTCGCGTGGCGCCTACGAATGGGGCACGCCGATGTACAGCAACGGCTACATCTGTCGCAATCCTGAGAACAACAAGCAGTTCCACCATTACGACATGAACCTGGTGTATATCGACGAGCTGCTCTGGCATTTCCAGTTTGATGCCGATACAGCCTATATGCGCAAGATGTGGCCTGCCATCAAGAGTCATCTCGCCTGGGAGAAGAATACCTGGGACCCCGACAACGACGGACTCTATGATGCCTATTGCTGTATCTGGGCAAGCGATGCGCTGCAATACAACAGCGGTGGCGTAACCCATTCGTCGGCCTATAACTACCGTGCCAACCTCCTGGCAGCCCGCATGGCTGAGATGATAGGCGAGAATCCGGCACCTTATCGTGAGGAAGCCGACAAGATACAGAAAGCCATGAACAGCCGACTGTGGCTGAAAGATTTCGGCCACTGGGCTGAATATCAGGACTTCATGGGACTGAAGCGAGTTCATAAGGACGCAGCGCTGTGGAGCATCTACACACCGATAGACTGTGGCGCAGGAACTGGCGAACAGAACTATCTGGCAACGAAGTATGTGGACAGGCACATCCCGCGTGTACCTTATATATATAATGGACAGGAATATCAGACGGTGAGCACATCCGACTGGTCGCCTTACGAATGGAGTATCAACAATGTGGCGATGGCTGAGGTGATGCATACTGTGCTGGCTTATTATCAGGCAGGAAGAGTGGAGGAGGCTTACCGACTGCTGAAAGCCAATGTGCTCGACTTCATGTATCTTGGCAGCAGTCCGGGCAACTTCGGACAGTTGTCGACGATGGACCGTGCCACAGGCGAGGGCTATCGCGACTTCTCTGATGTGACGGGCATATCGTCGCGTGCGTTTATCGAAGGCCTTTATGGCATCACGCCCAATGCCTTAGATGGCAAGTGCATCATCCGTCCTGGTTTCCCTGCAGCATGGGACAGCGCGTCGGTGCATACGCCTTATTTGGACTACTCGTTCAGGAGAGTGGGCGGCAAGGATGTCTTCGACATAGAGCAGAATTTCGCCCGTCCGCTGCAGATTGTGATACGCCAGAATATGGGTGGAGGAAAATATAAAGACACCGAACTGACAGCCGACAAGCGCCAGCACGTGGAGCTGGCAACCATCAAGCCTGTTGACAACGATGAGGCTGAGGCAAAGAGAACTTACACCTTGGCAGATGCCGTGGCAGAACAGACTGCTGACCGATGGGGAACGATGACAGGTGTGGGCAATGACTTCGACCAGTTGAACGACGGAAAGCGAAGAATGGTGAACATGGATGCTGCTTTCAATTCGGAAGTGAGCGACATCTTCAAGAACCAATACCTCACGCCACGTTCGCCCTACACCACACTCTGTGTGCCTACGCAGGGAATGGGCGACTGGTGCTCAACGAAGAAACTCGCCAAGATAGACGACTCCAAGTTGCGCAGCATGGTGAAGGACGGAACTTTTGAGACCTTGCCAGGCTTGTCGTTCCGCACACCCGCCGAGGGCAAGAATATTGCCTACACCAGCTTGTGGGACAATTATCCTGACAGCATCACCATTCCTTTGTCGGGCAAGGCTTCGCATGCCTATCTGCTGATGGCAGGCTCTACCAACCCCATGCAGTTTGCCATAGAGAATGCCGTGGTGAGAGTGGAATATACCGACGGTACGACAGACGAGCTGATGCTTGTTCCACCCGTCAACTGGTGTCCTATCGAGCAAGACTTCGTGGAGAACGCTGTGGCTTTTGCCATGCCTGCCGTTCGTCCTTACCGCATAGGTCTGAATACAGGTATTGTGAGCCGTCATCTTTTCCGTGACTCTCACTATCAGGAGGCAGCCACTGCCGGAGATCTTCCTGATATGAAACTGGCGATGTGTGCTCTGCCTGGTGGTGCTGCCACGATGCTCGACATGCCTCTCAACGCCAAGAAGAAACTCCGTTCGCTGACTCTCCGCGCCTTGAGCAATGAGGTGGTTGTTGGACTGATGGGAATCACGCTGCAGAAGTAAAAAACAACTTTCGCAAATGGGGAAGTTAAGTTAAAGAAGTTATAGAAGTTAAAGAAGTTATAGAAGTTAAAGCCGTATGCTTTATGGCTAAGTATTCAATCAAAAAAGGCTGTGTCTTTGGGAAGAGTCCCTTTGACACAGCCTTTCGTTTTTTGTATGTAGTATTGTAGTAGAAGATTACTTAACCATGATCTTCTTGACAGAACCGTCGCTCATCTTCACGATGTTGAGTCCCTTATTGAGCTGGGCGTTGCGAACACCGTTCACGCTGTAAATAGCTTCAGCCTTGGCAGATGAGTTGGTATTGATGTTGTCGATACCTGTTGGAGTGCTGTTGAGGTAAGTCTTGATCGTTTTGATAATGTTCTGCAATGTGTTCTTGTTTGCAGAATATGTGTCGTAATTGGCAGCAGCTGTAGAGGTGAGGATTTCTTTCAGCTGGCTGAGCAAACTTGTAGAAATTTTCTCGTTGCTTGTCAATTCACTTGCTTCTTTGTAGAGTGCAGAATATGTGCTGTAAGCCTCTTTCTGTTCAGGAGAGATAAAGAGGAAGTCGTTGTCTTCGCCCTCGGTTTTTGCTGCTGTGTATTTGTTTTTGTCAACGTTGAAATAGCGAGTATTCAAACCATCTTTCTTAGACAGTTTGTACGAAAAGCCTCTGTTTGTAGTATTTCCAGCTATCATGTTGTATGTAGTGGCATCGTTTGTGTTTATAGCTGTATGCCATGTAGCTCCCAAATCCCTAAAGCTCCACATATTTATGTGGTAATCCCCACAGCTGAACTGGTTGTTGGAAAGAGTCCAGAGTGCAGCATTGTCGATATTTTTCTCAGAGGGAGTTTTGTCGGTAGTTACGAAAATGCCAGCACCAACATTATATACATAAACTTGCTGTTCTTCACCTGTTACCTCTTCGCCTCTCCACCAGCTGTTGGCTTCTGCTGGAGCATAGGTAGTGTTGTCGGCTTCTTGAGCATTTACTGTAGTCAAAGCGCTTGCTGTCATTACAGCTGCGAGCATGATGCTTTTGGCGTATTTAGCCACGGTGTAAATCTTTTTCATTTTACTTATTCTTTTGTGATTCTTAATTAAATGTGATTCTTAACTTGAAATGATGTTCAATACAATCGTATGAGAGTGCCGGACGACTTTGATGTATATTGTTATCTTGTTTACAATCCTGTCCGCACCTTCGATTTTTGGTGTGCAAAGGTACGAAAAAAACTATAAGAACGAGCAAGGTTTTGAGAAAAAAGCATAGAATAAGAGGAAAAATTGATTTTCGTCATGTAAAAAAGCGCTTGAAATGTAGATTTCTGTCACGATTATACAGCAGTTCTTTTTAAAACTATGCTTCATTTCCTTTAAAACAATGCTTCATTTCCTTTAAAACAATGCGTAAGTTCTATCAAAACAATGCAGCGTTTGTCGTGAAATACATCTGTGGTAAAAATGAGAATGCCCCCGAAATCACTTCGGAGGCATACTGTATATTCCTGGAACGATAAACAAAAATAAAGTCCAGGATTCTTGTTAAGATGATGCCAAATTATAAATCCCAACCCACAGCGCTTGCGCCGAGAACAGCTGCAGAGCTGCCGTCGAGAGTTGACACAAGGAACTTAGCCTTGCCCTTGAAGATAGGCAATACGGCATTGTCGTATGACTCCTTGAGAGGTTTCATCAAGAGATCGCCAGCCTTGGTAAGACCGCCGAAGAAGACGAAAGCCTCAGGTGAAGCGAATGCTGCGAAGTCGGCACAGGCCTCACCGAGCATCTTGCCAGTGAAGTCGTACACGCGCTTAGCCAGGGCGTCGCCCTTGCCGGCAGCAATACTTACCTCGTAAGAGGTGATGTCCTCGGGCTTGATCTCGCGGAGCAATGAAGGCTCATCGCTCTTCTCGAGGAATTCGCGTGCAGTACGAGCCACACCTGTTGCAGAGCAATAAGCTTCCAGACAGCCAGTTCTGCCGCAGCCGCATGGACGGCCTTCCTTGCCACGAACCATAACCACATGGCCCAGTTCGCCTGCGAAACCATCGCAGCCATAAACCATCTTTCCATCAATCACGATGCCTGAGCCTACGCCAGTACCCAAAGTGATGTCGATGAAGTTCTTCAGTCCACGTGCTGCGCCATAAGTCATTTCGCCCAGTGCTGCCGCATTGGCGTCATTGGTAAGCGCTACAGGGAGTCCGCCAAGAGCCTTGCTGAAGAGGTCTGCCAAAGGAACTACACAAGTGTGAGCCCAGGGCAGGTTGGGAGCGTACTCGATAGTACCTTTATAGAAATTGCCATTAGGTGCTCCGATACCCATAGCCTTGATTTTCTCAATACCACCAACAGTTTCGATAATAGGTTGTAGTGCTTCGACAGCTGCTTTTACGTAATCATTCACGTTGTCATAACCACCGGTCTTGATGGCTGTAGTAGCCTTGATTTCACCACGTGCGTCCACGATACCGAAAACAGAGTTGGTGCCACCAAGGTCCAAGCCGATTACATACGGCTTCAATGCATTTTCTGTCATAATTGTTTATGTTTTTTAATAAGTTAGAATTTTTAAAATTTGATGGCAAAGATAAGAAAAAAAATGCATCGGACAAACTTTTAGACAGAAAATTTGCATTGTATGGCTAAAAAATTGTATCTTTGCACCTCGTATGAATTCATTGTTTCCAATAGAGATAAACATCCTTGATTTTATTTTCAAGGGTATTGTCATAGGCATCATTGCCTCTGCCCCCATGGGTCCAGTAGGTATTTTGTGTATTCAGCGCACGTTGAACAAGGGGCGCTGGTATGGTTTTGTGACAGGCATCGGCGCAGCTTGCAGCGACATCGTGTATGCCATGTTCACGGGTTTGGGTATGAGCTTTGTGATGGATTTTGTCAACAATGCCCAGAACAAGTTCTATCTTCAGATTTCGGGCAGTCTGCTGCTGCTTGTCTTCGGAATATACTGTTTCAAGAGCAATCCGATGAAGAACATGCACAAGAGCAGCAACAAGCAGGGCACGTTGTTCCACAACGGACTGACGGCCTTCCTCGTCACTCTCTCCAATCCGCTCATCGTGTTCCTCTTCATGGCCACTTACGCGCAGTTTGCCTTTGTGGTTCCCGACATGCCTATCGAGATGGGCGTGGGCTATCTCAGCATCGTGTTTGGCGCCTTGCTGTGGTGGTTTGGTCTTACCTGGCTCATCGACAAGATACGCGGCAAGTTCGATACCAACGGCATTCTTATTATTAATAAGGTGATAGGCAGTGTGGTGATCATCTTCTCGCTGATAGCGCTGATAGGCACGGTGTTCAACCTGTATCATCTGCCCGAGTTTTAGGCTGTCCTACGGGGCGTGTGCCCGGAAAGATTATATGAGAATATTATTTTCACAAAATATATGTTTGTAGCACAAGAGTTAAGAAAGAAAAGTATCGCCGAATACCTGTTGTATATGTGGCAGGTGGAGGACATTATCCGTGCCTATGGCTGTTCGCTGCCCGTAATCCGCAAGCAGTATATCGACCGTTTCGACTATACCGACGAGCAGAAAGCCGAGGAGTTGGACTGGTTTGGCAACCTCATCCGCATGATGAACGAGGAAGGAAAGCGCGAGTATGGACATCTCGATATCAACCGCGTGTTGCTCAAGGACGTCATCGACTTGCACGGAATGCTGCTGCAGAGCAGCAAGTTCCCCATCTATAATGCCGAATACTACAAGGTGTTGCCCTACATCGTAGAGCTGCGCAACAAGGGCGACAAGGATGTGAACGAGATAGAAACCTGCTTAGACGCACTCTATGGCGTGATGATGCTCCGCCTGCAGAAGAAGGAGATAACGCCCGAGACAGCCCGTGCCGTGACCGAGATCAGCACCTTCGTGGGCATGCTGAGCGATTATTACCTCAAGGACCGTACAGAGGGCTTGAAGTTTGACGATGACATGTAGTGTTTAATTTTTAGGATATACATATTTTATAATAATATACAGAACTTGAGAAAAGTTCAAAATATATATACAACGAGATGAAAGAGATTGAAAGAAGAAGAACGTTTGCCATTATTTCTCACCCTGATGCAGGTAAGACCACACTGACCGAGAAGTTCCTTCTCTTTGGTGGACAGATACAGGTGGCAGGTGCCGTAAAGAACAACAAGATACGCAAGACAGCCACTTCCGACTGGATGGATATAGAGAAACAGCGTGGTATTTCTGTTTCCACGTCGGTGATGGAGTTCGACTACTTGCCCGATGGCGAGCATGGCGATCCCTACAAGGTGAACATCCTCGATACTCCCGGTCACCAAGACTTTGCCGAGGACACTTACCGCACGCTGACAGCCGTTGACTCAGCCATCATCGTGGTCGACTCAGCCAAGGGTGTGGAGGCCCAGACCCGCAAGCTGATGGAAGTGTGCCGTATGCGCAATACGCCTGTTATCATCTTCATCAACAAGATGGACCGTGAGGGCCGCGATGCCTTCGACGTGCTCGACGAACTGGAGGAAGAACTCAAGATCAAGGTTCGCCCCCTGAGCTGGCCTATCGGACAGGGTGCCCGATTCAAGGGTGTGTACAATATCTATGAGCAGCAGCTCAACCTCTTCACTCCCAACAAGCAGCGCGTGACCGAGAAGGTGGAGGTGGACGTCAACTCCGAGGCTCTCGATCAGCATGTGGGTGAGCGCGAGGCTGCCCAGTTGCGTGAGGACCTGGAGCTGGTCGACGGCGTTTATCCAGCCTTCGATGTAGAGACTTATCGCTCGGCCGAGGTGGCACCGGTGTTCTTCGGTTCTGCGCTCAACAACTTCGGTGTGCAGGAACTTCTCGACTGCTTCGTCAAGATAGCACCGTCGCCCAAGCCCACTCAGGCCGAGGAGCGACTGGTAGAGCCAGAGGAAAGCAAGTTTACTGGCTTCATCTTCAAGATCACCGCCAATATCGACCCCAACCACCGTTCATGTATTGCCTTCTGCAAGATTTGTTCGGGCAAGTTTGTGCGCAATCAGCCTTACCTGCACGTACGATTGGGCAAGACCGTCCGTTTCTCTTCGCCTACACAGTTCATGGCGCAGCGCAAGAGCACCATCGACGAGGCTTATCCAGGCGATATCGTAGGTCTGCCCGACAACGGCATCTTCAAGATTGGCGACACGCTCACCGAGGGCGAGCAGCTGCACTTCCGTGGTTTGCCTTCGTTCTCGCCTCTGCTCTTCAAGTATATCGAGAACGACGACCCAATGAAGAGCAAGCAGTTCCAGAAGGGATTGGAGCAGTTGATGAACGAGGGTGTGGCACAGCTGTTTGTCAACCAGTTCAACGGCCGCCGCATCGTGGGAACCGTAGGACAGTTGCAGTTCGAGGTCATCCAGTATCGTTTGGAGAACGAGTACAACGCCAAGTGTCGCTGGGAACCTGTCCACCTGCACAAGGCTTGCTGGATAGAGGCCGACGATGCGCAGGAGCTGGAGAACTTCAAGAAGCGCAAGTATCAGTACATGGCCAAGGACATAGAGGGCAGAGACGTGTTCCTCGCCGACTCGGGCTATGTGCTCAGCATGGCACAGCAGGACTTCGAACATATCAGGTTCCATTTCACTTCGGAGTTTTAAGGAATGATGAGGCGCGGACAACACAGAGGCTTATGCCATATTCCTTGGTGAAAGCGTTGTGGCAGTCAGAAGATAAAATCCGTGTAATCCGCGTAATCTGTGCCAAGATAAAATAATAAAGGATAATATATAGATTAATGGATGACGATATTTTAGAAGCAAGGAAAAGTTGGGTCGACAAGATGGTGGCCTGGCAGAAGGAACATATTTCCGACCGTCAGATGACACTCATCCTCGCCTTTGTCATCGGGGTGCTCGCCTCGGTGGCAGGTTATTTCCTGCATGGAATCGTGCACGAGATACAGATTCTGCTCACATCGGGATTTGTCAAGAACACGTACAACTTGCTCTTCCTGCTCTTCCCAATCGTGGGCATTTACCTCACGTCGCTCTTTATCAAGTATGTGGTGCGCGACAATATCTCGCATGGTATTACCCGCGTGCTCTACGCCATCTCTACCAAGAACTCCAAGCTGCGCGGCCACAACTGCTGGTCGTCGGTGGTGGCTTCTGGCATCACCATTGGCTTCGGCGGTTCTGTGGGAGCCGAGGCACCTATTGTGCTTACCGGTTCGGCCATCGGTTCCAATCTGGGACAGATCTTCCGCATGGACAAGAAGACGATGATTCTGCTGGTGGGCTGCGGAGCCAGTGCCGCCATTGCCGGAATCTTCAAGGCACCTATAGCCGGACTGGTCTTCACGCTCGAGGTGCTGATGGTCGACCTGTCGATGGCTTCGCTTCTGCCCATCCTCATCTCGTGTGTCACAGCCACCTGTTTCACTTATATTCTGATGGGCTCGAAGTCGCTCTTCGACTTCACGCTCACCTCGCCCTGGGTGCTCGACCGTGCGCCGGTATGTATCCTGTTGGGTATCTTCTGCGGCTTTGTCAGCCTTTACTTCATGCGCACCATGTCGGCTTGCGAGGGTATGTTCGCCTGTCTGGGCAAGCATCCTTATGCCAAACTCCTCTTGGGCGGACTCATCCTGAGCAGCCTTATCTTCCTGTTCCCTTCGCTCTATGGCGAGGGCTACTCGGCTGTCAACATCCTGCTCAAGGGCAGGACAGAGGCAGAGTGGGGGCAGGTGATGAGCAACTCGCTCTTCTATGGCAATAGCCATCTGCTGCTCGTCTATATCGGACTCGTCACCCTCACCAAGGTGTTTGCCACATCGGCAACCAATGGCAGTGGCGGTTGTGGTGGAACCTTCGCACCTTCGCTCTTTATCGGCGGTTTTGCGGGTTTCTTCTTCTCCCGCTTCTGGAATGCCAACGAGATAGGTGTCTACGTGCCCGAGCAGAACTTCACGCTCATGGGTATGGCAGGCGTGATGACGGGTGTGATGCATGCACCGCTTACGGGCATCTTCCTCATCGCCGAGCTCACGGGAGGCTATCAGCTCTTCATGCCGCTCATGATCGTCTGCATCTCGTCATACCTCACCATCAGCATCTTCGAGAGCCACAGCATTTACGCCCTGCGACTGGCAAGAGAGGGCAAGCTGCTCACTCATCACATCGACCGTGCGGCCCTCACGCTGATGAGCATGCAGAGCGTCATCGAGAAAGACTATCATCCCATTCATGCCGATCTGCCTATGGGCAAACTCGTGGCTGAGATAAGCCGCAGCAACAACAACTTCTTGCCAGTGGTCGACAAGGGAGGCGTACTTCTGGGCGTGATAGATATCACCCGCATCCGTCACATCATCTTCAGGTCAGAGCTTTACAACCGTTTCACTGTGCGACAGCTCATGTTGCAGCCATCGGCTGTACTTTCCGATCACGAGCCGATGGACGAGGTGATGAAGAAGTTCGACCAGACCGATGCGGCCCAGCTGCCTGTGGTCGACACAGCCGGCGTGCTTGTAGGCTACATCAGCCGTACCAAGGTGTACTCGGTGTATCGCAAGATTGTGGCCGATATGTCGGCAGAATAATTTAAGTGAAGAGTGGAGATTTCTTCGGCTTTGCTGATTTTAACTTCAAATGTTATTTTATGGAGAAGAAAGATTTAAGAATCGTTTTTATGGGAACACCCGAGTTTGCGGTGGAATCCCTCAAGAGCCTCGTAGAAGGCGGATATAATGTGGTGGCTGTGGTTACTCAGCCCGACAAACCCGTAGGACGCCATCAGGACACGCTGCAGGCGCCTCCTGTCAAGCAGTATGCCTTGGAGCAGGGCTTGCCCGTGCTGCAGCCTGTCAAGATGAAAGACCCCGAGTTCGTGGAGCAGTTGCGTGGCTTCCGTGCCGACCTTCAGGTGGTGGTGGCTTTCCGCATGCTGCCCGAGGTGGTGTGGGCCATGCCCCGCTTCGGCACGTTCAATGTGCATGCCGCCCTGTTGCCTCAGTATCGTGGCGCAGCGCCTATCAACTGGGCTGTCATCAATGGTGAGACGCAGACTGGTGTCACCACCTTCTTCCTCGATCACGACATCGACACCGGACGCATCATCATGCAGGAGCCTTTCGCTATTCCCGACGATGCCGATGTGGAGTATGTCTACAACGGACTGATGCACCTCGGTGCCGGTATCGCGCTCAAGACCATCGACAAGCTGATAGCTGCCGATGGCAACATCGACTCCATCTCGCAGGACGAGTTGGTGGCAGAACAGCAGGAACTGCATCATGCACCCAAAATCTTCAAGGAGACCTGTCGCATCAGTTTCGGCCAGCCAGCCAAGAAGGTGTACGACTTCATCCGCGGTCTGTCGCCTTATCCTGGCGCATGGACCGAGATACAGAAGGAGGGCGGCAAGGCTCAGGTGCTGAAGGTTTTCAAGACTACGAAGACCGGCAAGGCACTGGCAGAAGGCGTCGCTGTGGGCTCGCTCCGTGTAGAGGGCAAGAGCCTGCTCGTGGCTTGTGCCGACGAGTGGCTGCAGCTCGACACCATTCAGATAAGCGGCAAGAAGCGCATGGAGGCACGCGACTTCCTCAACGGTATGCGCGACATCGAGCAGTATAAAACCATTTAGAAACATTATACATATTATAATATCAGCATTATGACACAGCAAGAAGACATTAAGAATGCAGTGGAGTGCATGCGAAAGGGTGGAGTGATACTCTATCCTACAGATACGGTATGGGGCATCGGCTGCGATGCCACCAATGCCGAGGCAGTAGCAAAGGTTTATCAGATCAAGCGTCGTGACGATTCCAAGGCGCTCATCTGTCTTGTAGACAGCGCTGACCGTATGGCGCGTTATTTCCGTAATGTGCCTCAGGTGGCGTGGGACTTTATTGATGCAGCCATGCCTGTGAAGCCTACAACCGTCATCCTCGACGATGCTACGGGCGTGGCCAACAATCTGGTGGCAGAGGATGGCAGTCTGGCCATGCGTGTCACCTTCGAGCCTTTCAGCAAGGAGTTGTGTTACCGCTTCCAGAAGCCTTTGGTCAGCACCAGCGCCAATGTGAGTGGTGAGCCGGCGGCACAGAATTATCGTGATATTTCGCCCGAAATCCTGGAGGCAGTCGACTATGTTTGCTGGACCCGCCGCCAGGAGCACAAGCCCCACACGCCTTCCAGCATTGTGAAACTGAGCAAGAATGGCGAGGTGAAGGTGATAAGATAATCGCTTCTTCATCTTCAGTTATTTCTCCATTTGCGAAAGCTGAGGTGGAATTTACTGTCAAGAATTAGAGAAACATCGCTCGATGGCCGTGGAAATGGCTTCTCTAATTCTCTAATTCTTGACTAAAATTATTCGACCTGTACGGTTGGCACGCCCTGAAAGGGCAGAAGCTCTTAGCCCAGGGCGCTGCCCTGGGCTAGGAGCTTTTGGGCCTTCAGCCCGTACTTAAGCTACATGCGAAAGTTCAGTTTTTTGACAAATAGAATTGCTGATGGAAAAATCTGATTTGTCACGATTGTTTACTTTATTTTCTGCCTTTGAATCCTTTTCGTTTTTGAGATGTATATTTATACATTTCACTCCTATCTGTAGTTTTACATATTTATGCATGTTGGTTTTTAGGTGTGGTTAAATAAATATGCAAGTTGCTTCTCTTTAGAATCAGGTAATATGCAAAAATCTATGCAAAAATAGGATAAGGCGTTGACTTGATATTTTGTGGCTTTTATGCATAAAATCGCAACTCAGAATGATTTCCTTGTTATGTATTGTACTCAATATTCTGTAAGTTGCAATATCGTAAAAATGTAATATAGTTTTACTGAATATTAGCTTATCTGAATCTTGTCATTTTTGTCAAAGTCATTTTTGTCATTTTCGATTTTGGAAATAGAAAAATAGTTCTATAAAGAATATATATATAAATATATATT